>Ga0364919_10140_pt1 | contig 35101 bp, 31 predicted proteins | sample SorcelJu500001C7_2_FD_206953 | JGI IMG/M metagenome (GOLD analysis project Ga0364919, IMG submission 206953) | Enriched cells from Trout Bog Lake Hypolimnion, Wisconsin, USA - BchlTB.June20.5000.01.C7 | ecosystem: Environmental > Aquatic > Freshwater > Lake > Hypolimnion/Profundal zone | place... | reverse complement strand
GCCCTTAGTGAGCCAAAACCCGTGTCTTCTCGTTGACCTGGGGCGTATAGGTCTCCCAACTGAACTCCAGCGGGCATCCCAGATCGATATATGATTTCATCGGGAAAACGTAGAGCAACCGGATTGTCGGCAGAACTGCAACATCTTTCAATATCTGGATCTGTGCCTGCTTCCAGAGTTCATTCTGCTTGGCCGGGTCCAGTTCCCAGCGGGCCTGCTCGATCAGCGCATCGACATTACCGCTTTCCTTGGTTGTCCCATAATGAGAGAAGTTCGTGTCCGGGGTCTTGCCCGTTCCGATGGACATATCTGAGTGATAGAACCTGGTCAGGAAGACGTCTACGTTCGGGCGCCAGCAGGCATAGTAGACAACCGGGCTTGCATCCTTGCGGATCAGGGTGTGGAAAGAGGCATGGTCAACGACCTTTAACTGCATATCGATGCCGGCCTTCTTGAGTTGAGCCTGGAGAGCGATCATCGGCTTCTTGTAGCTGGTATCCAGTTCACTGATTATTGCTTCGAACTGAATTCCATTGGGATATCCCGCTTCGGTAAGCAACTCTTTGGCTTTGGGAATGTCGTTTTCATAGACCACACCGGCTTTTTCAGCCTCTTCTTTGGTCAGAGCGCCCGGAGAGGGGGGGGGCCTCCGCCGCCGCATAAAGAGGGACAGCCATGTTCTTGCCCATGAACTCAACGACTTCCTGGCGGTTTACCGCATAAGAGAAGGCTTTGCGAACCCGCACGTCGTCGAAGGGCTTCTGGGTTATATTGAAGAAAAGGGTCTGCACTTCACAGGGACCGTATGCTTTCACGTTGACATTGGGGAAGGTCGCGACCTGCGCGGCCCACTTGTCTTCGTTGAGTCCTTCGATTATGTCGAGCTCACCCGTGCGCAGTCCCATTTCACGGGAGCTTACGCTCGGGATGTAGCGAACCACCACCTGGTCGAGTATGGGTTTGCCCCGAAAATACTTGTCGTTCCGCGAAAGAGTGGTCTTCTGCTGCGGTTCATAGCTGTCGAACTTGAATGGGCCGGTGCCTACGGGATGGGTCTTGAACCAGTCGTTTCCCTGGGACTCGATGGCCTTTTTGGAGACCACGAAGCCTCCGGCGTAGTTGGCAACCTTGGCGAAAAACAGGGTTTCGGAGATCGGCTTTTCAAGAGTAATCGCCACGGTAAGAGGGTCAACGGCCTTGAACTCCATTCCGCGATATTCCCCCGCATAGGATGAAGTATCGGCATTCGAGGCCCTTTTGAGGGAGAAGACTACGTCATCGGAAGTCAATTCATAGCCTTCGGGACTACCCGGAAAAGGATGAAAGAAAACACCTTTCTTCAATGTGAAGGTCCAGGTTTTCTTGTCGTCGGAAACTTTCCAGGATTCCGCCAAGTCGGGTTCGATGCCTATCTGATTACCGAGGGGGTACCTGACGAGACCGTTGAAGATCATATCAAGGGTGCTGCGATCCGCAGTCGAGGCGGCGCGATGCGGATCGAGGGACTGGGCGTCTCCCGTGTTGTACGCGATGTTCACTACCTGCTTGGCTGCAAGTTTATCCTCCGAAGCGGCAGGATAGGAGAGAAGGCACGTCAAAAGCATTGCAAAGAGAATAATCCCCGGCCATTTCTTCATAAATCTCTCCTCTCAAATGTGGGTAACGACAATGTATAACGATCCGGTGTCACACCGATCTTCCGCAATTCCTCACAGTTTCATAAATTGCCAAAACTGCCCCATATGCGAGTGCGCCAAATGAATATTCCATTCGGTTTGTTCAGGAAGATATTCCCGCCATTATATTCCGGAGCATTTCCCTTTAGTACTTTGTAATTTCAGAGAATGCAATTATTTAACGCGATAAAGCGGTATCAGAGCTTGAGATTGGACCTGCCGCGGCACACTGCGAAACTGTCCGATGTCAAGACCTGATGCCGGGGCCCCACTCCGGCCTCCAGGGTGCCGTTCCGCTGAACGGGAGAGGAGACCGGAGAGTGTGCAAGCCATGCGCGGAAAAACATCCGAAACGAGTTTTATTTCTAAATGAGAGTGAAAGGAAAAACAAGATTATTGCAAAACCGCCCTGGCAAGTTTTACAGCCGAACCAGCATCCGGAGCATATCCATCAGCATGGATATCGGTTGCGAATTTCTGGTTCACAGGCGCCCCGCCAACCATGACCTTCACCTTGTCGCGCAGGCCGCTTTGCTGGATGGCTTCCACGATCTTCTTCATAACAGGCATGGTCGTGGTTAAAAGCGCGGATATACAGACCAGATCGGGATTATGATTCTTGATTTCGGCGACGAATTTTTCAGGGGATATATCCACGCCGAGATTGATGACCTCAAAGCCGGCGCTCTCCAGCATCATGCCGACGAGGTTTTTCCCGATATCGTGCAGGTCCCCTTTAACGGTTCCGATTATGACCTTGCCGAAAGCAGCGGCGTCCTGTTCCGCCAGCAGGGGCATGAGAGTCTTCAGCGCCGTCCCCATTGCCTTCGCGCTCATGAGGACTTCCGGAATGAACATCTCCTCGCTTTCCATTCTTTCGCCCACTACATCCATTCCGCACAGGAGCCCGTCAGACAGCACCTGTTTGGGAGAAACCCCCTCTGCCAGCGCGCGCTGGACAATCTCGGAAAGCTCTTTCTCGTTTCCCTTAATTACGGCCTGTGCGATGAGTTTCAGATCGAACATTGGAAAATCCTTATTTGTAGAAGCTTATATTTATAGAAGAATATTATATTTCTCCCGAATAGCCTTATCCTGAGCCGCAGAAATGTATGGGGTTTCGGCGGATTGCAGAATACCCCTGACAATTTCCCGTGCTCGCATCCATGCATCCCGGCTGCCGTCCTTCTCCCACTTGACCCGGCTCTTGCGGTCCGTAACCCCGTTGCCTTCGAAATACTCCGAGTGCATGTGCCGCATGGTATGTTCCGATGTCATGTAACTCGAGCCGGGGCCCACCTGATCGATTACTTCGAGCGCCAGGTGCTCCTCGTCCGAGTCGATCCCGTCGAGGACCTTGCAGCACATCCCGATGATTTCGTCATCGATGACAAATTGTTCGTATGCAACGGCAAGCATGGATTCGAGCATGCCCGCGGCATGGTGCACGAAGTTGGAACCACCCATCGCGGCGAGAAGGGAAGTAAGCCCTTTTTCCCATCCGGCCTGGGCGTCCGGGAGCTTGGAATCGGTCAGGCCCGAAGAATTATAATTCGGTACCCGGATGTGATTCGCAAGCTGGTGGGCAGCGGCATTCATTATTCCGCACTCGGCGGCGCCTCCCAGGTAGCCCATGTTCTTGAGGTTGGCCATACCGGGAATTCCGCCGTAGAGCAGAGGCGCGCCGGGGTTGGTCAACTGGCATATAGTGATTCCGACCAGTTGCTCTGCATGCATCTGGGCCAGGGTCCCTGCCATTGTTATCGGCGACGTCGATCCCGCCATCGGAGCGCAGGACAGGGCCACCGGGATTCGAGTCTTTGCGCACTCGCGCATGATGAGCGTCGACTGGGTGCATAATTTGAGCGGGCTTATCGCAAAGCAGGTAATCATCGATATGAAAGGTTTCGCAACAAGCGCTTCCATGCTGCCCGCGACCATGGCTGCGAGATCGAGCACCCTGTAAAAAGCTTCGACGTCGTTTACTCCCGACATGACGTGCTTGGCCGTGGCCTTCATGCATGTGTAGTAGACATTGATGTCGTACTCGGATTCGGGGATATCCCTCGGAATGCAGGGCCGGAGGAAGAAATGTATGTTGTCCAGCTTATCGACCAGCCGCCCGAGATCGTAGAGGTCCTTCAGGGTTGTGCCGCGGGCCTCGCCGGTTTCCAGGTCCAGGATACGGATTGCAGCCCCGCCCGTGCCCAGATGCACGCGGTGCTCGGTCAGATCGAGGTCGTTCTTTTCCTTGCGCCCGTAGAGGATGACACGCTCCGGGGCCTTGGCGATTTGTTCCGCGATCAGCTCAGCCGGAAATCGTATCCTGGCCAAGTCGCGATCCAGGACAGCCCCCGCTTTTTCGAGCATATCCAGCGTATCGTCCAGCCCCGATTCATAGGTGAACCCGGTCTTTTCGAGAATGATGAGGGCGGCCTCGTGGATCTTCTTAACCTGGCTTTCCGAAAGCGGGCGATACTGGATGCCCGCAAGCCCCATACTGGTCATATGTGCTCCTTGAGTTATGTTTTTGCTTTTGGTAGCTATTGGGTTTCGCTACGCTCAACCCAACCTGCGCGCTTTTAATATCTGTTAGATCCCAATCGATCAAAATTCCCACCCCGCATGGATCCGTAGCGTGTAGGGTGGGCAAAAGCGAAGCGTTGCCCACCATCATGCAGGTGCTGAAGCGTGTAGCCATAATGGGTGGAGCGTGTAGGGTGGGCAAAAGCGCGGCGTTGCCCATCATTGTGCCTCCACATCATTCTAGCGAGCGCCTTTAGCCTTTGCTTTCTTGCTCGCCGGGCGCGGCGCTTTCACGAACGCTTTTTCTCCCGCGGGGCGGAGGCCGAATTCATTCCCTGCATCCATAATCGCATGGACCATGTCGTGGGCATATCCCCTCGAACAGGAAACCAGGACCTGGCCGTCCTGCCCGTTTCGCTCCAGGATCACTATCTGGCAGGGCACATGCGAAAAAGGACCCTGGATCAGAAAAGGGGTCGTTCGTCCCTTTTCCGCAAGGTTCAAGGAAGTGAGCTTCTCGGTTATCCCGAAGACCCCCTTGCCGGACAAGGCCAGCAGCACCTGGCCTTCCGTCGTTTCCGTATAGCCGGAATCAACCGGATTCTCTAAAGGATCTCCCTGAAGCCGCCATATGGAAACCTGTGTCATGTTCATGCGGTTCAGGAGGAAGCCGTCCTTTAAAATCGATTTTCCGGGCGCATCCGGGACCGGTATGCTAAAAACCTGGGCCCCCGTCATATCGGGATTCTGGTAATCCCACTTCTGACAATGACTGAGGTCTACCAGCCATGGGCCCTTGCCCTCCTCTTCATATTCCAGGACCACCTTCCAGCCCGTTCTGTCTTCGGTTTTCGCGGGCCGGGCATGGAAGGACACCGGTGAGTTTCTTTGAATAAGCGTCATTATTTAACTCTCCCTGAGGCGGTACAAGCACTACATCTTCATCCGGCTGCCTTCGACATCGTAGAAAGGCATTGGAACTACCCGAGCTTGTAATAACCGGCCTTCACAGTTATCTTCGAAAATCGCAAAGTTCGACCCATGCGTAGCGAGTTCGTCTTCGACAAGGGCCATCCCCACCGGTTCGCCGGCGCCATAGCCATGGCGGGCGGTACAGACATAGCCGCGAATCCGGCTGTCCACAACCAGCGAACCATCCTTGGGAACCGTCGTCTTATCTTCCATTTTGAAGCCCACGAGCTTCAGGCGGCCCTTTTGCTTCTCGGTTTGTTCCAGGGCCACCGCCCCAACGGTTTTCCACTCGGCTTTGTTCCTGTCCCACAGAAAGCTGAGGCCCACGTCGTGGAGCGTGGTGCGCTGCTCCGATTCCGACCCGAGAATGATGTGGCCCTTTTCCAGGCGCAGCGTGCTCTGGGCTTCCAGTCCGAAATTCCTGATCCCGAATTCCGCCCCGGCCTCCTCGATGATCTTCCATAGCGCCTGTGTGTACGAGGAGGGAACGTGGAACTCGTAGGAGAGTTCTCCGACAAACCCGAGACGCATGGAGCGTGTCGGGATGCCCTGGATCGTGAACTCGCGGTAGCAGGAAAACGGGAAGGCTTCGTTGGAAACATCGGTATCGGCGATTTTTTCCAGGACCTTCCGCGCGTTCGGACCGGCGAGATTGATGACGCCATAGGCATCGGTAAGGTTCACAATGTGGTACTTCCATCCGTCATAGCGGGTGTGGTACCGCATCCATTCCGCCGTCACCCCGGCCCGGACCGTCGAAGCAGTCAGGTAATAGTCGTTTTCGGCGATCTTCGTGACCACACCGTCATCGATCACGCAGCCGTCCTCATTGCACATCGCCGTGTAGCGCATGCGGCCCTGCACCACTTTGGACATATCGCTCACATAGACGCGCTGCAAGACTTTGAGGGCGTCCGGTCCGTGGATCCGAAACTTGCCGAGAGTGGATGCGTCGAGCATTCCGACGTTGTTGCGCACATTCTCGATTTCGGCGCGGGAGAGCTTGTCCCCGGAGAAGCGACGGGCTCGAACCCAGACCCCCACCCGCTCCATTACCGCACCCGTCGTTGCAGCCTGTGGCTCGTGAAGGGGCGTATGCTTGCTCATATCGTGATTGCTGCCGGCAAAGGCCGCTATTGAGGCCGGAACGAGGGGAGCCCGTATGCTGGTCGGTTTGACCTCAGCGGGACAGTCGCGCGTTATGCCGACATAGAGGGGCAGATTGTGACCGGGGATTCCACCCTGGCCCGGGCCGGTCCCAGCCGAAGTGAAGCGTTTGATAAGCTCCGGCATGTCAAAGCCCCTGGCCAATGCCTGGCTCACGTTCTTGACAGTTGTATCCTCGTCGAAACAGATGAAGGTTTTGGCGCCTTTGACCGGGGCCATAACGAACTTGGATCCCCGTGCCGGTCCGGGAAGGGACGCCGCTTTTTCCTTGGCCGATTCGATAGCGGAGGAAACATCGGCCCCGCAGTCGGCAGCCGCTCTCAGTCCGGCGAGCGTTCCGGAGGCTTCGATCGAACCGGGGTCAAGGATGCCGAGTATGCTTCCCGCGGGGTGCATATTGTCCGGCAGGTGCTTGGGCAGGAAGAACCCGGTATGGAGGTCATAGGTCATTTTCGCCTGGCCGAGAGCCAGGGGACCCCACACGGGTGTCAGACCGGCTGAGGCGACCAAGGTGTCACAGTCGAATTGCCGATGCCGAAAACCGCCGGTCGTAGAAAGCGTGACCTTTGACACGCTGTTCCAGCCCTTTGTCTCCGAGGCTACCCATCCCCTGAAAAACGGGATCTTGCGCTCTGTCAGTCCGGCTAGAAGCTCCGGGTCCTGGCCGTCTTCCCGAACGTCCGCCACGCAAAGGATTTTCATGCCGAGATCGGCCAGATCGAGAGCAACCTCGATGCCGTAATCGTGCCCGATGCTGAAGACGGCTTCCTTGCCGGGCAGCACTCCCCAGGTCCTGGCCAGCCGCTGGGCGCAGGCCGCCTGCATCACTCCCGGTCTTTCGTTGTTATCGAACAGGAGAGGCCGTTCCGTGCAACCCGTTGCCGCAACGATGCTCCCGGCGCGGATTTCGATGTAGCGCTCGTCGAAAGCGTCTTCCTTGCCGCCGCGCTGCATAGCCGTCACGGAGCCGTTATGGTACGTGCCGAGCACCGAAGTGTGTTTGAAAACCCGGATCAACGGGTTACATTCGACCTCTGCGGAGAGTTCCGCCGCCCTCGCATACAGAGGAATCCCAGTGTAGCGCGCGGCGCGGTAGGCAAAGGATCCCCCGAGTGCCGGTCTGGATTCGAGTAGTATTACGGACATGCCGGCATCCGCGGCGGCAAGAGCGGCAAAAAGTCCGGCCGGACCGCCGCCCAGCACGCAAACATCCGTATTGGGGAATATCTCGTCGTATTTTCCGGGCATCACGAAATCGGGCGCGAGCACTCCAAGTCCCGCTGCCTTGCGGATGATCCCGATTGCCTTCGGCCAAATCCGGGCAGGTTTATGAAAGGCTTCATAGTAAAAGCCTGCGGGCATCGCCCAACTGAGCTTGTCCATGAAACCCATCATATCGAATTCGAGCATCCCGCAAACGTTTTGCGCCTTGACGCTCATGCCGTCACGGGCAAGAGTGTTCTCGGCCCGAACATTGGGCACGCCGTCTATTTGCAGGGTCGTGTTGCTGCACTCGCCGTCCAGGCTGTAGAGCCCCCTGGGACGGTGGTACTTCAAGCTCCGACCGAAAACGCGGATGCCGTTTCGGTAGAGAAGGCTTGCAACGGTGTCACCTTCCCACCCCCGGTAATATTTGCCCTCGAACATCAACGAGATAGCGGCGTCGGGGCGAATTTGTAAAGTCGGCAAATTATTTAGCCTGTCCATCTCTATTTCACCTCGGAAGTAATTGTATCTTGTGGGGTGCCGGTCTCCAGGTTCGTCCTCGTGTCACGGGAAGTGGTAAACCACGATCCGCAACCATCCTTGTGACACCACCATTCTTTCTGAACGCCTGCTACGCAATTGTTCATGTGGACGTAGTCGCACCACGAAGCGGCCGTCATGCCGGACTCCTCCGGGCGCGGCCCTTTATCTTCTCCGCCGAACCGGAATTCATACGCATTCCGTTTTCCGCATACGGGGCATGTTAAAGTAAATGACATTCCTTCTCCTCTGCATTGTTTGCGCAACCGTATCTATTAAAAGCCGGCCTCGGCAGGATCCGTAGGATGGGTGGAGCGAAGCGCAACCCATCATCCTTAGTTGTTCCTTAATTGTCCGAAGCGTGTAGGGTGGGCAAAAGCGCAGCTTTGCCCACCATCCCGCGCGAATCCCCTGCCTTTTCCGTCCTTAATTGTCTGGCGTGTAATTCACCAGGGCCGCTGTCTCTCCCATAAGCCGATGCTGCTCGAAACGCCTCAGCCCAAATGGCTTGAGCATATCCGGACAGCTCCCGGAAGCCATGTATTTGGCCATGTACTTGCCGGCCACGGTCGAAGACTTGAACCCGAAATACCCCCAGCCGAAATCCATGTAGTAACCCTCGATGGGATAATTGCCGTCGAGGATTGGGGCCATATCCGGAGTCATGTCTGCAAGCCCCGACCAGTGGCGCATGAATTTGACGCCCCGCAAACAGGGCAGCATTTCAGAAAGAGCTTCGGCCTGGTGCTTGATGTAGTAAGGGGTGCACTGTGTCGTGTAATTGGGCCAGGGATCCATGTGAGCCCCCGTGGCAATCTCGCCTTTGAGCGTCTGGTTGGCGTAACAGTGGTACATGCCGGAAGATACCACATGCTGGAAAAGCGGCTTGAGGGGCTGCGTCACCATTGCCTGGATGGTCAAAACACTGATGGGGGTCTTGACGCCAAGCATCTGCGAGGAGATTGCGGCCGAGTAGCCGCCTGCGGCATTGAGCACCCGTTGAGTGTATATCTTCCCCTTATCGGTATCCACGGAAACGATCCTGCCCTTATTGACATTGATTCCCGTGACTTCGGTGTTTTGATGAATGTGTGCCCCGGCTTTTGCGGCTCCCTTGGCCAGACCCCATACAACGGCATCGTGCCGCACGATTCCACCCGGCGGGTGATACATGCCGCCGAAAACAGGGTATCGGGGGCGGTTGGAAATATCGAGTGCGGGAATCAGTTCTTTGCACTCCCTGGGGTCCACTATGCTGCTCGCGATTCCCTGAAACTGCGCCGAGGCGACCTGGAGCCTCATGGCCTTCAGGGCAGCCTCGCTGTGGGCCAGGTTGAGGTTTCCGCAATTGTAGAACATCAGGTTGTAATCGAGTTCGCGCGTCAGGATCGGCCAAAGCTCGAGAGCTTCTTTGTACAGGGGTAAATTCTCCTGCGTACGCTGGTTTGCGCGCACGATAGCCGTGTTGCGACCGGAACCGCCAAACCCGAGGTAGTTCTTTTCGATAACGGCGATGTTCGACATGCCGTTGTGCCGGGCCAGGAAGTAGGCTGCGGCCAGTCCGTGCAGTCCGCCTCCGATGATCACCGCATCATAGCTGTTCTTCAGGGCGCCGGGATTTTCCCAGAGCCGTTTGGATCGCCAAAACATTACGACCTCCTCATAATTTGCGAACATCTTCACCGCAGAGGCGCAGAGGACGCGGAGAAACCAACGGTTTTTCAAAAGCCTCCCAAAGATATCTTCTCAGCGTGCTCTGCGTCTCTGCGGTGCGCGCTCACTAGTTTACGCTACATGTCCAGACTATCATGAGTACGGAATTTGTCAAAATTTAAAATTTGATTTTCTGTATATTTTTTGTTTTTTTTAGGGAAATCGAGATTTTATATAAAAATAATCTTTTAAAACAGTAATTTAACTTGACCGGGGTCCTACGGGCGCGGTAAATTGGCATAACGGTAAATGAAACAAATCTTATCATTTATATCAGTTTTGACATGCGGGGCTACCGGTGCTATTGGTTGCCGGTAAGGTTCCAGACTGTAATTTATCGAGCGGGAAGGCTGCGCGGCTTCCGAACTATTGTTTGCCCGGTAAGGTTCCCCGCAATAATAAGGGCATCCCGGAATAGCCTTCCCCCGAAAGAAAGAGCGCCCATGGCCAGGTTCGTACACCCGCTGATAAAAAAGATCCAGGAAAGACGGTCCATGATGACGCCCAAAGCCCGTTTAATGTGCGAGAAGATACTGGCGTGCCCGCGCAAGGTCGTCTTTATGACTATCCGGGAACTCGCGGAATACTGCGGGGTGAGCGATGCCACGGTTGTGCGCTTCACCAGTCAGTTGGAGTTCAAGGGCTACAGCGATTTTCAGCAGGCGCTTCGGGATATCGTGGATACGGAGATGACGCTTCTCGAACGGCTCGATTTGACCGACCTCATGATTCCAGGCGGTAAACTGTTCAGCAGAGTAATTTATCACGAGATGGACAATCTGAAGCAACTGCATGAATCGCTCGATCTTGCAGCCGCAGACCGCGTCGTTGATTTGATGCAGAACAGTCCGCAAATCTATGTCATAGGTTCGAGGCTTTCCTACACGTTTGCCTATTACCTGGGATGGTCTTTGAGTAAGGTCCGTCCGGGAATCCAGATTTTCAAGGGTAGCGACAACACTACAATCGACTGGCTCACAATTGCTCCTGCGGACACGCTGGTTGTCCTGCTGGCGACCTCCCGCTACCCGAACGACCTCCTGGCCATTGCCAGGGCCGTCCGGCGCCAGGGCAAGACACTTGTATCCCTCTCGGATAGTTCCGGCTGCCCGGTCAACCAGTTTGCCCGGGAATCCCTGATAGCTCCATCCCGCTACATTCCTTTTATCGGGAGTCCTGCGGCTATGGCCTGCCTGGCGAGCTTCCTCACCGAGCAGTTGGCCGCCAGGCGCGGCGAAGATCTGAAAGCACACCAGGCCGGCTTGGAAAAAGCGTACGTGGAAAATGATCTTTTCTTCAATCTCTACGTCGAGAAGACGGACATTTAGATTCTGAGGACTCCCATAACCGTCATCCCGGCAGCGCTTTTGAGCCGGGATCCATAGAAAAGGAAAAGCACTATGTTCGCGCTAATCCAATGTGTGCCCAATTTCAGCGAGGGGCGGCGAGAAGAAGTTATTCGGGGCATCATCGGGCCGTTCAAAGGCAGGAAGGGTTTCAGCCTGCTCGATTATCGCGCGGATAAAGACCACAATCGCCTGGTCGTCACTTTAGTCGGTTCACCCGAACCCATCATGGACGCGCTCCTGGAAGCCTCCGCCTTCGCGGTCGCAAATATCGATCTCAACACGCACCTGGGCGGGCATCCGCGAATTGGAGCAATCGACGTAATTCCTTTTATCCCACTGCGAAATATCGAAATGGACGGGTGTGTGAAGCTGGCCCATTCTTTCGGACAGCGCTTTTATGAAAAACTGGGGGTCCCGGTATACTTCTACGAGGAAGCCGCTTTGAGGCCGGGTCGGCGCGGACTGGAGACGATCCGCAAAGGCCAGTACGAACTTCTCAAAACCGAAATCGTAAAACCCGAAAGGCATCCCGATGTAGGGGAACCAAAGCTCCATCACAGTGCCGGCGCCACCGTGATCGGCGCCAGGAATTTTCTCATCGCTTTCAACGTCAACCTGGGTACGACCGATCTCAATGTGGCCAGGGAAATAGCCAGGGCGATCCGGGCTTCGAGCGGCGGTTTGTGCCACGTGAAAGGCATTGGCCTGGCGCTGGAAGATCGCGGACTGACACAGGTCAGCCTTAACCTGGTCGATTATAGAAAGAACCCTCTCTATCGTGTTGTGGAATTTATCAGAATGGAGGCCAGGCGCTGGGGCGTTTCTATTGTCGAGACCGAAGTCTACGGCATGCTTCCCGCCGATGCCCTTCTCGACAGCTCCGCCTACTATCTCCAGTTGGCCGGCTTCGAACGGTCTCAGGTGATCGATCTTGCGATGCTGGATATGGCGGCCGAAGATGATGCTCAGACCGGCAAAAAGGAGGTTGATATATGAAATTGATAGACCTGCATGTCGAAGAATTCGTAAAGCAGGTAGGCGAGGGCACACCGGCGCCCGGAGGCGGCAGCGTGGCGGCCCTGGCGGGCGGACTCGGCGCAGCCCTTTGCATGATGACGGCCGGCCTCACTCTCGGGAAGGAAAAGTATAGGGGGGTCTGGCCAAAAATGCAGGCAATTACCGAACTTTCAGGAGCTGTTGCCGCACGCAGCCTGGATCTGGTGGACCAGGACACCGACGCATACGGTGATGTTTTGTTGGCCTTCAAGCTTCCGAATAACACTCCCGAACTGAGCGCCGCCCGTCGCGAAAGCATCCAGGAGGCGACGAGGAACGCCACGCTGATACCCCTGGAGACCCTCCGGGAGATGGCAAAGCTCACACGCGCGGCAGAAGCGGCAATCGAGGAAGGAAATCCCAACTGCCTGTCCGATACCGCCGTCGGAGTGCAGTTGATCCGCGCAGCCGCAATGGGCGCAGCCTATAATGTCCGGATAAACCTGTCGAGTATTGCCGACAAAGCTTTCGCATCCGGTATGGAAAGCGAAATGAAATCTCTGAGGGATGAAATCCTGCAGGCCGTTGGAAAACTGGAAGGAAGGATCGAAGAATTGATGGCCGGGTGACTAATCGGGGTCCAAGCTTTCGCCCAGGCGGTCCAGCAAAGCGTCCAGACCGACTCTGATCCGTATCATCGAGCCGGGATGCCGTTCTTTGAGGACCTCGGCCTGTGCCTGTACTAATTCAGGCTTCGTACCGTCTACCAGTGAATCCTGAACCACAATACCTTCTCTTACTGCCTGGACGACAACAGGGTTTCCTCCTTCCATTGCTTCCATGTTGTCTTGAATGTGACCCAAAAGCTTGCCGTGAGCGCCATTTCGGACCGCCTCCAGAATCTGAGATTCTTCGATCTTGCGCGGGTTATAGTAATACACTCCCGCCCCTTTTCCCTCCTTTACAACGAACTGCTCCATTCCGGGAGGCAGGGGCGGGAAAGCTTTGCAAAGAGTGCTTTCGGGAAACATAACGACCGGAATGGTTCCTCTTTGAAGTGAATCAACCTGCGCCTGCAGTGTTTCGGGAAGCTCCGGTATCGTCGTGTCGGGTTTCCATTCCTGATCTTCGTATCGCTTCATAATTGCGTTGAGCGCTGTCTCACGCATGCGCAGGCTTTTGAGTTGGGCTATGATCCGTATGAGTTGGCCCTGAGAGGTCGATGCCGGGTCCTGAGCATCATCGCCCTGCCGGTTGAGCCGGTCAGAGAGTTCCTGGATCAGCGTATCGTATATCTTTTTATTCCGGGGAATTTCCATCGGAGTTTAGCCTCGATCATTTCAGCGTGGACCCGTGCCCTCGGGTAATGCGCCTGAATGCCCTTGCGACCCTGAGCGGCGCAGCTTGATATAGCTCACTCGTAACATGATCGAATGTCGCAAAGCAACAATTGATGATTGCTCACATGATGTGGTATTCAGAAATTCGTTATCGCGGGTGATTTTGCATGGATCGACGCTGGTTTCCGGGAAGACCGGAAGTGTGCCGGTGTGGGAACGGCCGGGCGTGCAACTATTTCTTCCGGTCGGCTGGTTCAGGTGCGGAGACCTGAACCAACATAGGCCAAATGAATTGAGGCGGGAGGAAAGATGACGAAGGCGAAGGGGAAGGGGAAGGCCGCAGCAGAGGATGTGAGCCGGGAGTGGATAACAACCCTGTCGATAATTCTGTTAGTTGCGACGTTGCTTCTCGTCGCAGGAATACGAATTCGGCTGCTCGGAACACCTTTTGAGCGGGATGAAGGGGAGTATGCCTATGCGGGACAACTTATGCTGCAAGGTTCTCCGCCTTACGCCGAAGTCTACAATATGAAGTTCCCGGGGACATACGCGGCATATGCCCTGATCGAGGCCGTTCTGGGCGAGAGCATCAAGGGGATACACCTCGGCTTCCTGGTGCTCAACATCGCGACCGCTATCGTTTTATTCCTTGTAGGGCGGCGCATCCTGGGCACTCCGAGGGCTGCCGCGGCCGGCGCCGTTTACGCCCTGCTCTCCCTCAGCGGGTCGGTTGTGGGCACTTCCGCGCACGCCACCCACTTCGTCCTGCTGCCGGTTCTGCTGGGCTTGTTTTTTCTGCTCGACGCCGTCAAGTCGGGCAGACCCGGCGCCACCTTTCTCTGCGGGTGCCTGTTCGGGGCGGCCTTTATGATGAAGCAGCAAGCGGTCTTTTTTGCGGGATTCGCCCTGGTATTCTTCCTTTGGGAACGCTTTCGGTCCGGTTCCTCGACCTGGACGGCTCAGGTATCGAAAGCCGCCATACTCATTGCCGGCATACTGACCCCTTTCGGTTTGACGGCCCTTGTTCTGTGGCGGGCAGGAGTATGGGGCAGCTTCTGGTTCTGGACCTTTTCCTACGCGCGCGAGTATGTGTCCATTGTCGGACCCGGCGAGGGAATCGCCAATTTTGCGCAACAGTTCCCCGGAGTCGTGGGGCCGTCATTTCTGATCTGGGTCCTTGCAGCGGTCGGCCTTGCCGGGGTGATATACGCTTCGGAACTGCGCGGGGTGAGACGGCTTCTGTTGCTTTTCCTTGGATTTTCCGCGCTGACCGTCTGTCCCGGTTTGTATTTTCGGTCTCATTACTTCGTAACCCTTCTGCCTGCCGTAGCCCTTCTCGCCTCCATCGGCGCCTGTTTGATCGCGCGGGGCCTCTTCCGCGGGAGCCGGCGGCCCGAGGCAATCGCTCTCCTGATAATAGTTCTTGTACTCGGCTTGACTACCATCTTTCAGTCAGGCGTATTCTTCCGAATGAGCCCCAAAGAGGCATCCCGTGCGATGTACGGTCTCGAGCCTTTCCCGGAAGCGGTCGAGGTGGGCAGGTGGCTCGGGGAGCAACCGGGTAACAGTCCCGTGCTGGTCCTGGGTGCGGAACCGGAGATTTATTTCTACGCGCGCCGCCGTTCCGCGACAGGATACATCTATGTTTACAGCCTTTGGGAGAACCAGCGCTACGCCGATCAGATGGTGCAGCAGATGACTCGTGAAATCGAAACCGCGCGGCCGGGGTATGTAATCGTCGAATTCGTCCCACAGCGTCTTCAGAATTGGGCCGACGATTTCCTGAAGCGCTACTATAGTCTGGAGGGCAGGGTGGACATGATCTCCGATTCGCAGACCGAATACCGGTGGGGTGCGGAGGCTAGGACGGCGCTGGCCCGGGCCAGGCGGTACCTGTTTATTTTTAAGAGGATTTGATCATAGGGAAATAGGCATCATCCGCGCAGCGAGCGGTCCAGGGACACTACATATGATATTTGCTCGATTTTCGAGCAGCTTACCACCGTCGGCGATGATACGAAAATGAAAATGTTCCCTCCCCCAGCCTCTCCACAAGCAGGGAGGGATGCAATTTATAACGCCCCTTCAATCAACGTCCCGATTTATTTCGAAACCGGGTGATGTGCCGTTCAGATTCATGTATAAATATGGGTAGTCACAAATACGGGGAAGAATTGAAACGATGAGCGCGGCTCGGATCGCGCCGGCGCCCGCCCCATTTGGATAACGATCTAAAAGGAGGAGGATGATAATGAAAGAACTTAGCGAGTTACTGTTTCCGGACGATTTGCGTTACACTAAGGACCATGAATGGGCAAAAGCCGAAGGGGATAAGATTCGCATAGGCATAACGGATTACGCCCAGGATCAACTCGGGGACATCGTGTTTGTCGAAGTTCCCGAAGTCGGTGAGACATACAGTCAGGGACAGGAGTGCGGGACATTGGAGTCCGTCAAGGCCGTGGGTGAGATCTTCAGCCCCGTCAGCGGTGAAATCGCTGCCGTGAACACCGACCTGGAAAGCTCCCCCGACTTGGTCAACAGGGCTCCTTACACAGACGGATGGATAGCGCTGGTGCAGCCGGGCGATCCGTCCGAATTGGAGGGCCTTATGGACCGCGAGGCATACTTTGAAATGTTAAAGGGGATGAAAGAATGAGATACCTGCCTCATACGGGTGAAGACATCGCCGAGATGCTCAAGGTGGTCGGGGCGGCAAGCCTCGACGAGCTTTTTTCGTCGATTCCCGAGGCGTGTCGCCGGAAAACGGAACTCGATCTGCCGGAACCTATGACGGAGTGGGAACTGAACGATCACATGGAGGCTCTTGCCAAATCCATGGCGGTTGCCCCGGAATATAAGCTGTTTCTAGGGGCCGGTAGCTATGAACATCATATTCCGGCATCGGTTTCGTATCTGCTCGGGCGTTCGGAATTCTCCACCGCCTACACTCCCTACCAGCCGGAAATCAGTCAGGGAACGCTGCAGGCAATATTTGAATACCAGTCTTTGACGGCGGCCCTGCTGGGCATGGATGTCGCCAACGCTTCTCTCTACGATGGGGCATCCGCGCTGGCTGAGGCCTTGCTAATGGCGGCCCGCATCAGCAGGCAGAAAAAAGTCGCCGTATCGACCCTGATTCATCCTCACTACAGGCAGGTGATTCGCACCTATCTCGAACCCGCCGAGTTTGAAATCATCGAGCTTCCGTACACTCGTGGCGGCAGAACCGACCTGAGCGGCCTCGAAAACATAAAGGGACTGGGGGCCGTCGCAGTGCAGTCTCCCAATTTCTTCGGATGCATAGAGGATTTGGCGGCGATAGGCAACCTGACCCGCGGTACGCGGACCCTGTTCGTCACATCTTTCACGGAGCCCCTGGCATACGGGCTATATAAAAGTCCCGGCAGCCAGGGCGCCGACATCGCCTGCGGCGAGGGGCAGAGTTTCGGTATTCCCCAGAGTTTCGGGGGGCCGGGGCTTGGGATGTTTGCCTGCCTCAAACAGTACGTGCGCAACATGCCCGGCCGGTTGATAGGGCAGACGGAAGACAGGGAAGGAAGACGCGGATTCGTTCTGACTCTTGCCACCCGCGAACAGCATATTCGGCGGGAAAAAGCCACGTCCAACATCTGCACCAACAGCGGCCTGTGCGCCATAACGGCCGCAATGTATCTTGCCTCGCTGGGCGGGACCGGACTGCGCGAACTGGCAAGGCTGAACTACGACAAAAGCGAGTATCTGAAAAAAGAGCTTCGCAAGGCGGGATTCAAGGTAGCGTTTGACGGTCCCACATTCAACGAGTTCGTGGTCGAATTCCCAAACGGCGCTGCTTACCAGAGGCTATTGGACCAGAAGGTAGTTGCGGGGCTTCCTCTGGCCTCCTACTTTCCGGAATTATCCGATCATTACCTGGTGTGCGTTACGGAGACCAGGACAAAGGCGGATATGGATGGGCTGGTCGAAGAATTGAAGATCGTGAAAAGAGGTTGAATTATGAAAGAATTTGCGGGAGCCACCGGATTGATACTCCAGGAGCCTTGTCTCATGGAGTTGGGCAGAAAGGGACGGCTTGGCATATCAATACCCCGGAGGGACGTTGAATCCGCCTCGATTGATGAGACCCTCGCGGGTGAGGTCCTTAACTTTCCCGACTTAAGCGAAGTGGAAGTGGTGCGTCATTACACCAGGCTGTCCACATGGAACTTCGGCGTGGATACGGGAATGTACCCCTTGGGTTCATGCACGATGAAGTACAATCCCAAAACAAATGAAAAACAGGCAAGCCGACCGGGATTTGCGGGAGCGCATCCGCTGCTTCCCACGAGCCTTTCGCAGGGCGTTCTCAGAATATTATTCGAACTGGAACGCTGTTTGGCCGAAATCACCGGCATGGATGCCGTTTCCCTGCAGCCGGCTGCGGGAGCGCACGGGGAACTCACCGGGATGCTCGTTTTTTATGCCTATCATAAGAGCAAAGGTTCCCGGCGCACCAAGATCATCGTTCCGGATACGGCGCACGGGACGAATCCGGCCAGTGCGGCCCTTTGCGGATTTAGCCCGGTCAATGTGAGTTCCAATGAACGGGGGGTGCTCTCGGCGCAGACCATCGCCGAAGTTATGGATGAAAACACTGCCGGAATAATGGTCACCAATCCGAACACGCTAGGGTTTTTTGAAGAAAATATAAAGGAAATCGCCGAAATAGTGCATGCGAAAGGCGGCCTGGTATATGCGGACGGCGCCAATATGAATGCCGTAATGGGTATCGTAAACGCCGGGGATATCGGTGTGGATGTTCTTCACCTGAACCTCCATAAGACTTTTTCAACGCCGCACGGAGGTGGAGGACCGGGTGCCGGGCCGGTATGCGTCAAACGGCACCTGGAACCTTTCCTGCCGGTGCCCCGAGTACTGGATGAGAACGGAAAATACTCGCTCTCCTATGATTTTCCGCAATCCATCGGCAAACTGCACGCCTTCTACGGCAATCCCGGCATCATAATCCGGGCCTACAGCTATATCCTCAGCATGGGAAAAGAGCTGAAAAAGGCAAGCCAACTGGCCGTGCTGAACGCCAATTACATCAAAGAAAGGCTGAAAGGCTTTTTGCATCTGCCCTACGACAGGCCCTGCATGCACGAGTGCGTTTTCTCCGACAAGAACCAGGCTTCTCAGAAGATAACCACGCTCGATATGGTCAAGAGGCTAATGGACTATGGTTTTCATCCGCCTACGATCTACTTTCCGCTGGTTGTCCACGGGGCCATCATGATCGAACCCACGGAGACGGAATCCAAAGAGGACATCGATGTTTTTATCGAAGCCTTCAAGCAGGTTATAAAAGAGGCAGGCGAGAATCCGGAGCTTCTTTTAAACGCTCCGCACCGTCCGAAGGTAACGAGGTTGGATGAGACGAGCGCGGCTCGCAATCCCCGGCTTACGTGCGGGTTTGGGAACGGATGACGAAGGACAGAGGACAGAAGACAGAAGATGGTGGACGGTGTACCGAAAGCGGAAGGAGATGGAGGATGAGTTGGTAAAGACCTGGGTATGTGCGGATTTACCCATGGTTGGTTACCAGGAGGCCTGGGACCTGCAACTGGGTCTTGTTTCCGCCAGGAAAGCGGGAAGTGTTCCGGACGTCTTTTTGTTAGTCGAGCATCCGCCCGTGTTCACACTCGGCAGGCGGGGCGGGCATGAAAATCTCGCTGTTTCCGAAGATTTTCTCAGGAAGCGCGGTATTCCTCTCATGCATGTCGAACGTGGCGGGAATATCACTTTTCACGGTCCCGGCCAACTCGTCGGGTATCCGATAATCGATCTGCACGCCGCAGGACTGGGAGTGACCGAATACGTTGGACGCCTCGAAGAAGTGATGATCCGCACGGCCTCTCATTGGGGAGTTTGCGCGGGGCGAAACAGCCTGAACCGTGGAATTTGGGTGGGGAACAGCAAATTGGGTAGCATCGGGATCGCAATCCGCCGGGGGATCACATTTCACGGTTTTGCGTTCAATGTGAATGTATCCCTGGAACCGTTCGGCTGGATAAATCCATGCGGGCTGCAAGGAATCGGAGTAACGTCGCTTGAACGTGAATCCTCGCGGGAACTGTTTATGAGTGAAGTTCGCGAGAAATTGAAGCATGAGATGGAGGCCGTTTTTGGGATTCGCCTAATCCCGGTCGTTTCGGCGGACCTTATGGGAACGGCTCGGATAACTCCGGATGCGGAGATGAAGATATGACATCTCAAGAAAAGGGAACGCGTGTTCCAAAACCAGCCTGGCTGAGAAGGAAGCTCCCTTCCGGGCCGGTTTACGAACAGGTCCGGTCCCTTATCAGAAAAGGCGGGCTTCATACCGTGTGCCAGGAGGCCCAATGCCCGAACCAGTGGGAATGTTTCTCTGGCCGGACTGCGACCTTTTTGATCATGGGTCCCCGCTGCACGCGCAGTTGCCGTTTTTGCGCCGTAGAGCACGGCCCACTCTGCCCGCCCGACCCCGAAGAACCGTACAGAGTAGCGGAAGCAGCCAGGAGTCTCGGACTGCGCTACGTGGTGGTCACTTCCGTCACGAGAGACGATCTTGAGGACGGGGGTGCCTCTTTTTTTGCCGCGACCATCGGGGCGCTTCGCGAAAAAATTCCGGACGTACTCGTGGAGGTGCTGATCCCCGATTTTCAGGGCCAAATGGGAGCGCTGCGGACCGTGGTCGAGGCCCGCCCGGATATTTTGAACCATAATCTCGAAACCGTTCCCGGCCTGTACCCATCGGTCCGACCCGTGGCCGTATATAGCCGGTCGCTCGAACTTCTGGGCAGAGCAAAGGGTTGCGACCCTTCACTTAGAACCAAGTCGGGTCTGATGCTCGGCCTGGGTGAGACTGCCGGTGAAATCCGGCAAACGCTTCGGGATCTCCTCGACGCAAGCTGCAGTATTCTTACGCTGGGACAATATCTCCAGCCTTCGCCCAGGCACCTTCCGGTCGAACGCTTCGTTCCTCCCGAGGAATTCGACGGTTGGAAAGAGTTCGCTCTTGGAATAGGATTTTCCCGGGTCGCAAGTGGTCCTTTCGTACGAAGTTCGTACCATGCCGGGGATCTCTTCGAGGACAACCAGGGCGGGGATTAGACCTGATGGGCGTGTCCATGACGAGAATACATGCCATTCTTTGAAGCCAATGATGGCTGCCGCATTTTCTATGACTATCTGCACCCTATTCCGGCAATGCCTGTTGTCTTATTTCTGAACGGCCTTACCCAAACTGCTGTAAACTGGAAAACCATTTCAGATCGCCTGAAAGACGATTGCCGGGTCCTGGCTTATGATGCCAGGGCACAGGGACAGAGCGATTTGGGGAACCTGGCGCTTTCAGTGGAACTCCATTGCTCCGATTTGCTGGAATTGTTCCGATACCTGGAGATCACAAAGGCGCATCTGGTTGGCGTCAGTCACGGCGCCACGGTTGCCCTTGAGTTTGCTTCCCGCTTTCCCGCATATGTCGATCGAGTGTTGGCGTGCAGCGTTTCGGCCCGAGTCGCCGACAAATTGAAGCTCTTTGTAAGGTCCTGGCTGGAGATACTGGAGCGGCAGGATCTGGAGCCCATGGCAAGGGCGATGCTGCCCGTTGTCTTTGGTGAAGATTTCCTGCGCAAGAATGAAGCTATTCTCAACAAAGTGGTGAAGGCCGTGGTTATGCGGAACAGGAAGGACTCCGTTCTTGCTCAGCTTCGGGCAGGCATGAGCTATCCGCCGCTTTGCCGGGCAGCGGCGCAGGTGCGCAGTCCCGTGCTCGTGCTGTCAGGTTCCGACGATCCCCTGGTAACCGAGAGTGGGGCACGGGAACTGACCGAACTCTGCAACGGTCGTTTCAGGCAAATCCACGGGGCCGGACACTCCATCCCGGCCGAGGCGCCGGAACTGTTCGTAGAAATTTTGAAGGAATTCCTACTATTTTCCTAAGGGACTAATTGGATGAGTAACAAGGCGGGCATATATGGGCAAGGGATTACCGGTTTTGTCTACTGCCGGCCCCAGTAGATACGCTGCTGTAGTCGACCCCCAAGTCCCCATATGTACTGTCGTTTAGTACATGAAAATACTGTCATCACCGTATTTAAATAGAGAAAAAAGATGTTAGATTCCCAATTAAAAGAGTCCCCCCTCTTTTTTAAGCCTCATAAACCCTCGTACCATTTACCACCCGGAAAGCCAGGACCCTCCCGCCCCCTGGCTTTCTTCTTTTTTCTGCAGTTGACCGCATACATCCAAATGCCCGTAGAATAAGGTCTTGCCATGGGTTTCATTTCTTGCTCACGTATGGGTAGGCTGTTGTATTCATGTGACTGAGAATTTTCGGTTCCTGCGGTTCAAGTAACGAGAAGGCAGATCACATCCATTACATTTGTCCGGGTTGGTCCGGTCTTGAATAATTGTCCCAGCTTGTCGAAAAAATTATATGAATCATTGTTGAGCAGGTATTGCATGGGATTGAGGTCCATGCGCAGGGCATCGCGGAAGGTATTCCCGTCGGCGAAAGCTCCGGCCGCATCAGTCGGTCCGTCGCTTCCGTCGGTTCCTGCGCTCAGCAGGGTGATGCGAGGCCATCCTTTCAATGCGATCGCGGCAGCTAGGGCCAATTCCTGGTTTCGTCCCCCTTTGCCCTGACCACGGATGGTGACTGTGGTTTCGCCTCCGGCCAATATACACGCGGGTGCAGGCAGCGGGTGGCCGGATTCGATAATTTCTTTTCCGATGGCCGCCATAATTACCGCGACCTCTCGTGCTTCGCCTTCGATCAGCGAAGAAAGAATCCGGGTATCGTATCCCAGTTTGGCAGCCTGGTCTCCTGCGGCCAGGAGCGCCGCGCGGTTGTTTCCCACAATCAGGTTTTGGCTGTGTTGAAAGACGATGTCACCGGCTTTTGGCGTTTCTTCCAGCAGACCCTCGGCGCCTTCCTTGAAGAAACGGAATACGCCGGGAGGTACTCTTTGACTTATTGAGAATTTTTCCATGATTTCGACGCAATCGGCAAAAGTGCTCGTGTCCGGAACAGTGGGGCCCGAAGCGATCACATCCAGGGGATCACCGACAACATCGGATAAGAATAGTGATATGACGGTTGCGGGATAGGCCGTTTTTGCAAGCCGGCCTCCTTTACCAAGAGACATATGCTTGCGTATGGAATTGATTTCGTTGATGGTCGCTCCGCACTCCAGGAGAAGTTTTGTGGTCTTCTGCTTTTCCTCGAAGTTGAGGGGAGGCTGTACCGACGGAAAAAGTGCGCTTCCACCTCCGGAAAAGGCGCAGATCACGAGGTCGTTTTCCGTGCATTCGGCCAGCTTTTGGAGAACGAACCGGGCGGACTCAAGGCCCGCATTGTCCGGAACGGGATGAGCCGCTTCGAGGACGCGGATTCTCTCGAGCGGAAGCCCATGATCGTATTTTACGATAATCCAGCCTTCGGTGATACGGTCTCCGAGTATGTCCTCAAGGGCTTTTGCCATGGGCGCCGTGCCTTTGCCGACCCCCGTAACGAAGATTCTCCTGAAATCATCCAGGGAATAGGATTTTTCTCCGACGCGCAATTGCCTGTCCGTTAACTGAACATGGCGCTTGACCGCGCTCTCCGGATCAACGGCCTGAAGTCCGGCATGAAATATCTTCTCAAGTTGTTTTCGTGTGTTTTCATCCATGGTAAGGACCCTGAAATAAAGTTTTTTTTTAGGAACGGGATTAACGGACCGTGTGGCTGCCGACTTCCGCATTGTAGCACAGAGAGGCATAGCTGCAACCAAAGACCACTAACCACGAAGATCACGGCGCTGCATAGCCGCAACCCAAGGCAAAAGCGGGTCGCGAAGAACACGAAGAACAGATAATGTGTTGTGTCTCTTTCGTGTCTCCCGAGCTTGCCCTGAGCGAAGCCGAAGGGTGCCTTTCGTGGGACGAAGGTTTTGACCGTTCCGGGGTGGCGGTCGGAAGGCAGGGGAGGGTAAAAAGCAAAACTCCCTGACCACGAGAAACACGAAAACACGAAAATATTTTGTAGAAAATGGGGGGGTAACAGTACGAATGGCGGCGCCCAAAAGACAAATGCAGGGGGACAGGACTTTGTTCGTGTTCTCCTGCGGTTAAGGAACATTTCCTGCCTGTATGCAATCCCTTGTTCCACAAAATGTCTTATGTGATAGGATAATGCGTCCGGATTGTTCAGGTATTCCATTTGGATTCACTGTGGAGAGGAAAGAATGCGGGTCGGTGAAAACGCGGGAATAGCATTTACATGTGTTGCGCTTCTGTGGGTGATTTATGCAGTGAACCTTGTACTGCCCTTTGATCTGCGAAATCTGGGGATTCATCCGCGCGAGATTCGCGGGTTGTTCGGCCTCTTGTTTGCTCCTTTCCTGCACAGAGGGGTAGGGCATCTCCTGGCAAACTCCCTTGCCCTGACCGTTTTGCTCACGATTTCATTGACATACAGCCGGAAACTCACTCCGGTAGCCCTGCTCATAATGGCTCTGGCCGGCGGCGGCGCTATCTGGTTGTTCGGAGCCCGACACACGGTGCATATCGGCGCCAGCGGGATCATCTTCGGCCTAATCGGATATCTCATGGCAATAGGGATCTTCCGTCGTGAGTTGTTGGCATTAGCTGTTTCCCTGGTGGTGTTCGTCTACTACGGATGGACTCTTACTTCTCTTTTTGTGGTATTGCCGGGGGTGAGCTGGTCCGGTCATTTCTTCGGTTTTTTTTCCGGGATACTGGCGGCTTGGCTGACCCGGGGAGAGGACAGGCGTTCTCCCTCCGGGGGATAAACCCGGAGGCCACGACCCGTTCGCTGAAGATGCGCAGAGGATACGGAGAAACCAGGATCTAACAAGGCTAATATCATAACACGTTAGGGACTTTCCAAAACATTGCGTTAACTCCCACCTGCAATTACCTTTACCCCGATGCCGCGCATTCAAAAGCCACAATGCTTTTGGCAACTCAGAACATTTGTGGTTCCAGACGGCATGCATTTCGCTATTTATGATCCCGGACCTCGAAATAGTGTGCCGCCGGACCGGGAGACGTACCCATTCACCGCAGAGGACGCAGAGAAGACTGAAATTCTGAAAAGCAAACAGGGGAATCTCAGGAGAACCCAAATGTTTCAAACCCTATCCTGCAGGTCACTCTCCGGGTCTCTTGGGGAACACTTACCGGGAAACAAAGCGGTATGGCCGTGACAGGAGAACCAATGGAAGCCTGGAATGACTGAGCTTAGGAGCAGAATTCCTTTAACATTCGGGATGTAACATCCGACATTGAACAGTGTGAGTAAGATCAATAGGCTACAGACTAAAACCGTTTAGGAGGATTACAATGCGACAAAAGACGATTCGGCTGGCGGCCTTTTTCTGCGTTTGGCTGGCGGCCTGGGTAATCCCGCTTGCCGGAGCGCAGGCGGCTTCACCAAATTCTTCGGCAGAGCCCGACCCCATGGTCATCATGAGGCAGATGTGTGATTACCTTAACTCTTTGAAGCAGTTCTCCTACCACGCCGAAGTCGCTGATGACCAGGTTTATGCGGGAGGGAAGAAGCTTCAGTACGGCCTCGAGATGGACACGTACGTGAGGCGGCCTGACAAACTTCGAGTCAACGCCGACGGGGATCTGGTGAGCAAGCAGTTCTTTTTCGACGGCAAGACCATAATCTTGTACGACAAGCCTGAAAAGGTCTACGGAGCCATCGACGTTCCTCCAAACATCGAGGAAGCCCTGGATAAAGCTCACAAAGACTTCGGGCTCAAGGTGGCGCTTACCGACCTGGCCAGCCCTCAGCTTTGGGATCACGTTTCCGGTAAAGTAGAGCACGCGCTTTACGCAGGCCTGCACAAGGTGCGTGGGATTCCCTGTCATCATGTGGCACTCGACCGGGGCGATGTCCACGTCCAGGTGTGGATCGAGGCCGGCGCAAAGCCGCTGCCGCGAAAAGTTGTCTTCCTCCATAAGACAGTGGAGGGTTCTCCCCAATGGACCGCGTTTCTGAGTGATTGGAAAACCGCTCCGCATCTGACGGATGGGTTGTTCAAGTTCGTTCCGCCCCCAGGGGTCCAGAAAATCAAGTTCGTTCCGGCGAAGCAACAACCTGTTCCCGTGGAAGATAAAGGAGGCAAGTCATGAAACGATCCCGCTTCAAGTTTCTTATAGCGGTCATTTTGACAGCAGCTTTGCTGGGTTTCGGGTTGCTCATCGAGAAGGTTGAGGCCAGGGGGTTTGGTGGCGGCGGCTTTCACGGCGGCGGCTTCAGCGGCGGCAGTTTTCGCGGAGGCGGCGGGTATGCAGAAGGACCGCACGGAGGCATGGCAGCAGAAGGGCCACACGGTGGAGAGGCCGTGAGGGGACCGGAAGGTTATGGGGCCGCCAGAGGTCCTGAAGGCGGCGCTGCTGTAAGGACGCCTGAGGGTACCTACGCGGAAGGCCGATCCGGCAATACATACGAAAACTACCATGGCGAGAACACGTACAATAGAAATGTCAACATCAATGAAAATGTGAATGTCAACCGGGGTTGGGGCGCTTATTATGGGTCCAATTGGGGCGCGGCAGCCGCCGGGGCGGCAGTCGGGGCAGCGGTTGGTCTTGCCGTTGGCGCAACGGTGGCTTCCCTGCCGGAAGCGGCTCAACCCGTGGTGGTGAACAACCAGAACTACTACTTCGCAGATGGTACTTACTATCAACCCTGCTACCAGGGAGCTGATGTTAGCTACTGCGTCGTCGACTCACCATATTGAGAAATCGTTCATGGCTGCTCTCATCGAAGCTTGAGCGGTCCGCCAAACGGTCGCGGGTGCGAATACTGCTGTCCGCGACCGTTCGTATCCCATTTAGTCCGGACCTGAACGCTGTGAGGTGCTGGCGAGAGTATCTCCGCTCTTTTTCTCATCCTCTCGTTGTTTCTTCTCTCCTGTGCCCGCACCTCGGAAGCCCTGCTGGATACGGCCAGACGGAAAACTGTGCTTGCCGGTTCGGAAACTGAAACGTAACGACCTGCAGAAAGCAACATCCCAGTTACCGCTGAGGTGTAAGCGGTCTGCAGCGCAAAAGAGCGGCTCTAACGTAGAATTCAAAGTGGTGGTACTTTTGGATGTACTGAGACCTGCAAACCGGGTGAGGAGGGGTTGGAATGAATTCGACTGCGCCTAAGCTTTTATCGATGTGTTTTCAATCATGGGTCAGGGTTCGTTTGCTGCCCCGGGTCTGCGGAATAGTTTTCCTCATCGCCGTCTCGGGCTGTGCTCATTATCCAATCAATCCACCCGTGAAGCAGGCCGACCCACATGCGGGTTACCGGGGCGGCAACCTCATAAATCCTGAAAAGGACGACCAGTTATTGCTGCTGCTCTCATTTTCCGGTGGTGGGACCCGCGCCGCCGCCTTTTCTTATGGGGTTCTCGAAACGTTTCGCGATACGACGGTCTCCATCCGCGGACGCCAAAGGCGCCTACTTGATGAGATTGATTGGATCTCGGGTGTTTCCGGCGGGAGCTTCACGGCGGCTTACTATGGTCTCTTCAGAGACCGGATTTTCCAGGACTTCGAGAGCAAGTTCCTGAAGAAGAACATCCAGGGCGATCTCACCCGCGCCACTCTCCTTAACCCCATAAACTGGGGGATGCTCTTCTCCCCGTATTATGATCGAAGCGACCTCGCAGCGGACTACTACAACAAGAATGTTTTCGAAGGAAAGACCTTTGCCGATCTGCTCGCCAACAAAGAGCCGATGATCGTCATAAACGCAACAGACATGGTTCATGGAACCCGCTTCTCCTTCGTTCAGGATGTGTTCGATGCGATCTGTTCGGACCTGTCCGCCTTTCCCGTGGCCAGGGCGTGTGCAGCTTCATCTGCGGTACCCATCCTGTTGACTCCAATTACTATTCGCAACTACGCGGGCGAATGTGGTTTTCAGATACCCCCGGCCCTTGAACAGGCCATGCAGCCACCACGGGATGTCACATCGCGTCGGCTGGATCTGGCCAACAATATGCTGCCTTTTCTCGATCGGGTGAAGAAACCCTATATCCACCTGGTGGACGGGGGAGTTGCAGACAACCTTGGGATTCGGGCCGTCCTCGAGCGGGTGACAATCATGGGCGATGTCTGGACCACGTTAAAACGCGCACAGAAACAAAACGTACACAAAGTCGTATTCGTGGTGGTGAATGCCGAAACCGAGGTCGACGACAAATGGGACCGCTACGAAAAAGTCCCGCCCCTGGGAGCCATGATCGATTCCTACTCCTCGATTTCCATCGAACGCTACAACATGGACACTGTGGCTCTCCTGAGTGAGAGTTTTCCTCGGTGGATCGACGAGATACGAAAGGGGCGCTGCGGTTCGGGACAGATATCCACTTCACCGGGTTCCTGCGGCGATATTGAATTCTACCTTGTTCAGGTAAGGTTTGATGCCTTGAACGATGAAGCCGACCGCAAATACCTCAAGCGCCTCCCTACCTCATTCGTTCTGAAACCGGAGGAGGTGGACAAACTGCGGGATGCGGCCCGTCGCATCCTCACGGAGTCGAAGGAATTCCAGCGGCTGCTTCGGGATCTTCAGCAGGGGGGAGTTTGAACGACAATGTGGCTAACCTGAGCATGCAAGTGAAATGCGTGGGTGCGCCCATCTGGTTTGTGGTTGATTCGTGTTGTTTTCAGGCAATTTCAACACCTATTCCCGGATGAGTTGTTAGTTTTTCTCGAAGCATCAGGTCCGCGCGTTTTCAAAATTTCGCGGCGCTCCGGCCGGGAAATTTTTACGTCCGCCTATAAGTTCAGATCCCAATTCCCGTTTTAAACATTCTATGATAGGATGACTAAAAAAGGAGGATTATTCCAGTTTGAGATTGCCTCTTGTGTGCACACGACGGGTGAAACGGCGAACAGGTAAGTTTTTGGAGATCGTGGCCGTATAGGCGGGCAATCAGTATTAACGGAGCCCGGTCCGGCATTGACGGAAGTGATATCCGGCACGGACTCGATGTTGTTGAACACGGGAGATGCGGAACAGGGGGAGGATGCGATGTTTACTTTCGGCACTTTATGGAAGGAGGCTAGAGTATGTCATTCAGAGGATTGAAGTCTTTCATCGTGTGCATAGCGGTCGCGGCTTTGGTGATGGGAAGCATGGGCGCTATTGCCGGTGCTGCCGACCCGACAGAGAAGGGGAAAATTCCGACCGACCCGATCAAGATAGGTTTTGTGGTTCCGTTGTCGGGAGTTGCCGCCACCCTTTCACCGAATGCCGATGTGAACGCCGAACTGGCCGCCGAATATATAAACAAGGAAGGCGGTATCCTGGGCCGTCCCGTAAAGGCCATAATATACGATGAAAAAAATGCTCAAACGTCGGTCGAGCTGTTTGGAAAGCTGGTCGAGAACGACAAGGTGGAAGCAATATTAGGATGTCTGTCTTCCAGCAGCGGCTTGGCGGTTGCTCCGAAGGTGGAGTCGGAATGGAAGATTCCGACGCTTCTACTCGAATCGACCACCATGGCCCTGTTCAGTAAAGTTATCCCTAACCCGAAATATGTCTACAGAATAGGGCCGGACGACGTAATGCAGTCCATCGCCCACGTGACGGCATTACTTAAGGAAAAGCCCGATGTGAAGACTATAGCCATAGGTGCCCCTGATTATGAATGGGGGCATGACGTCGTGAAGCGGTTCCAGGATATCATGCTGAAGCTCAAACCCGACGTGAAATTCGTGTACACGTTCTTCCATCCGTTCGGTGAAGCCGGTCCTAACTTTGCTGCTTATATCACCAATGTCATGCAGCAAAAACCGGATGTGTACGTGGGATACTCCTGGGGATCGGATGGAGTTGCCTGGCACAATCAGGCCGAGGCGATGGGGATGTATCAGAAAGTACCCCTGGTATTCGATGTTTTCAGCGGAACGGCCAAGGGGCAAATGGCCAGCGAAGGCGTATTGGCTGAAACCAGGGCCGGGAATGGAACATTTCCTCCGTATGCCCTGGGCTATCCGAACAGCAAATTCACTCCCGGCATCCTGGAGAAGACCGGGGTCCTGCCCACCTACGGGATGGACATCCACATGCTCACGGGTCTGATTTATCTGAAGAAGGCATATGAGAAAGCATATGATATCACCGGCCAGTACCCGTCGGCCGAGGTGGTGGCAAAGACCCTGGATGGATTGTCGATCATAGGGCCCGACGGGATCGCGTGCATGATCGGCCACCAGTCGACGTCTCCCGGAATGGCTGTGGGCAAACTGCACAACGAGAAGGGCAAGTGGGTAATGCGGGATATGGACCTTGTGCCCGATTATCTGAGGATCGTACCGCCATGGATGACGGTGGATCAGTTCATCGATACGTTGGATAAGCTGGAGAAGTAAGGCTATGGTCGGTAAATGTCCGCGTTTTTGGCGCGGACATTTACATGTCAACGAAATTGCCGCCGCAGGGCCGATTTTCTTTGGAAGAGAAGAATGCTGAGCACTGTCCTGTCCTATATCTTCAATTCACTGCCAATGGTATCGTACATTATCATACTGTCCTTTTCGATGAACTTCATACTCTACATTTCAAGCCGCGTCTCGCTTACGTTCGCGGGAATATACCTGGTCGGAGCATATGTAACGGTATCATGGGCCGGTTCGCTGTTAGGGCGCAGTTTTTCTCTTCCGGGTTTCACGGCGGTTCTGATTGCCGTGGGGCTGCTCGGAGCAGCAATTTCGATAGCCGTATACGGCACGTTCGAACGCTTCCTGAAAACCGACGTTCATCGGATGATAGCCACTGCTTCCCTGCTCCTGGTTTTCAGCGGAGCGATCAAACTCAAATGGGGAACCACTCCGATAACCTATTCGGCCCCTTTCCTGAAACTGGGAATGGTTGAAATAGTGGGAAACGTCGTTCCGATCTATTACTTTTTCATGTTCGGGGTGGCCGTTTTTCTCATGCTTGCGCTGGGGTGGTTCCTATACAGGACTTCCTGGGGGTTGAGATTCCGCGCGAGTTCGCTCGATGGTGACAGGACGATGGCCCAGGCATGCGGCGTCAACCTGAATGCCGTTACACTTATAACCTTCGGAATATCCGGCATGCTGGCAAGTCTGGCCGGAGGATTGTATGCGCCCATAGCGGGCGCGTCCTATGGAATTGAAGGAAACGCCCTTCTTCTGGCGGCACTGACGATAATCGTGGGTGGAGTCGGCAGCATCGGGGGAGCGGTCCTGACTGCCTTCATAATAGGGATAGCCAGAGTGATCACGGCGGTCCAGGCGCCCATGCTGGAACTGGCCGTCCCCTTCCTTATCGCATCCGTAACACTGATGGTCAGGCCCTACGGCATATGGGGCAAGGAATTAAAACACTAGGCGCACGGCGCAAAGGAAAGAGCAAGAAAGAGCAAAAAAGATCGGGGAAAGGCGGGGAAGATCGGGGAAGAGCAAGGAAGGGCTGAGAAGGGCAAGAAAAGAGCGGGGGAACCGTGTCCCCCCGCACCCCCCCAAGATTTCGGCCACACGCGCAAGCGCGTGAAGCCGAGTGCTCGGCGCAGCGCAATAGAAAGTAGCAGTGTGGCGACCCTGGGGCGCTGCGCGGCTATGGCCCCCCAAAAAGGGGGGGGGGTTGTTCATCGTTTTCGCCATGGTGGTGGGCAACGCTTTGCTTTTGCCCACGCTCGGCAGGGGGGGGAGGGCAGGTTCATCACGGAGGGCAGAGAGCGGCATGGCCGCAGCCAGGGGTTCTTAACCACGATGGGCACAGGGCAGTAGAGTCGCGACCAAAGGCAAAAGCGGCTCACGAAGAGCTCGAAGAGTCACGAAGGACACCAAGAAAATCTTTCACAATACAAGCAACTGCCGACCGGCAGCAAGAAGATGATGGGTAGTGGTACGAGGGGCACGAAGAAAATATTGTAAGAAAAGCAAGAAAATGACTGATAGCGCAACTAAATTCTAAATCCCCCCTGCCCCCCTTTGCAAAAGGGGGGAGACCGCGGTGCGGCCCCATTTGAAGGGAAGGATTGACAGGAAGATGGAGACTGCGGTGCGGCCCCATTTGAAGGGAAGGATTGGCGGGAAAAGGGGAGACTGCGATGCGCTCCCATTTGAAGGGAAGGATTGACGGGAAAAGGGGAGACTGCGATGCGCTCCCATTTGAAGGGAAGGATTGACGGATAGAGGTCATGCATAAAATATCGCAGCAGGATCGCACTCTGATAACTTTGCTGGTACTGGCCGGCCTGGCTATGATGATTCCTCTATTCGTCAGCGGGTACCAGCGCTCCCTGGTACAAAAGGGTCTATTGTGGATACCCGCGGTATATGGAGTTTATATATTGTACAGCCTGCTGCGCCAGGTTCATTTCGCGCAGTCGATTTTCATCGGTGTGGGGAGTTATCTGACGGCTTTTCTCGCGGGGAAATACTCCGTCACGAACGAACTCCTGATTCTGCTACCGGCGGGTCTGGTTGTCAGCATAGTCATTGCCTACGTACTGGGAATTTTCATCACAAAAAGAACAGGCTTTTATTTCGCCGTAATGGGCATAGCGGTGACCATGGTGTTCTGGTCACTCGTTTACAAGGCTCGGGCAATAACGGGCGGCAGTGACGGCATTTCGCATATCATGCATCCGGCTCTATTCACCATGCAGTTGGGCGACATGGCATTTTACTATGTTTGCCTGGCAGTCACGTTGTGCATGGTGCTTCTCATGCTGCGCATTTTGAATTCCCCTTTCTCCCTTCAGCTTCGAGCAATTGCCGGCGACCTGGACAAGGCGGAAGCGATAGGCATTCCTGTGAAGGGAATGCAGCGAGCCGCTTTCGTCATAGCTGGCGCAAACGCCGGGGTAACCGGGGTCCTCCTTGCATTCGCCTACAACTATGTAAGCCCATCGACCTTCGAGTGGACTTACGGAGCGAATTTCGTTCAAGCGGCGATAATTGGAGGTGTCACCGGCTTTGCCGGTCCGATCGTGGGGGCTTTCGGCTTCATCAACCTGGAATTTTTCGTGTCCACCTGGTTTGCAAACCTTTGGGAAATCATCATCGGATTGACGATAGCTATAATCGTCGTGACTGTCGGGGAGCAAGGGGTTACCGGTATTGCGCAGAGCCCCTTCAGCAGAGGCAGGGCCAAATTGGGAAATTCGAAAGAAAGCACGTGCAAGCATGTTGAATGACGATTCAAAGCCGCCATTGATAACTGCGACTAACTTGAGAAAGTATTACGGAGAAGTAAAATCCGTTAACGACATTTCTCTGGAAATAGCTCAAGGACAGGTAATCACGCTCGTGGGCGCCAACGGGGCGGGCAAAACGACCTTATTGAACCTGCTCACGGGGCTTATCATACCGGACCGGGGAGAGATCAGGCTGCTGGGTGAGAAGATCACCGGAGTTGCGCCGGATAAAAGGGCCAGAAGGGGTATCGTCAAGACTTTTCAGCTCGAGCATGTATTCGACGAGATGAGCGTGTTCGATAATATAAGGACCGCCTGCCTGTCGGCAGCGGGCAAACATTACTCGTTTTTCAAAGACATCGAAAATGAAAAAGAGATCAATGAAAGAACCGAAGGGCTGCTCGAGTTGTTCGATCTTGCCGGTGTAAAGGATACTTTCGTCAGGAACCTGGGGCACGGATACAAGAAAGTAATCGATATAGCGATGTGTTTCGCGATGAAGCCCAAGATACTGCTGGTTGACGAACCTACCAGCGGGGTGGGTGAAGAAGAAAAATTCCGAATTATGAATCTTCTTATGAACCAGATCGAAGCAAACAATCTGGCGGCGATAATCGTCGAGCACGATCTGCATCTCGTAAAGGAACTGTCGAAGGAGACGATCGTAATGTGCGACGGGGAGTTCATAGCCAGGGGGACGCCTGAACAGGTATTCTGCCTGGAAAAGGTAGTTGAAATCCTCGTCGGGAAAGGATTCTGATTGCTTGAGACAGTTAACCTGAGCGTTTGCTACGGGACCGAAAAAGCAGTCAACAATTTGTCCCTTACGGTATCCGGCGAAGTAGTGTGCCTGTGCGGCCGCAACGGCGCCGGCAAATCGACCGTGCTCAAGGCCGTTGCGGGACTGGTAGAGGCAGATTCCGGGCAGATTTTGATGGACGGGCGGAATATCATACCGATTCCTCTTTCCAGGCGCCTGGCAACGGGTATCGGTTATGTGCCGGAGGACAGAAAGCTGTTCAAGGAGATGACCGTCAGAGAGAATATCGAAGTGGCCAGAATCGGCGGAAGATCTTCCGGAAGGAAGGAGACGAAGATCGATGAACTTCTGCCTGAATTGGCTTCCCTCTACAACCGGAAGAGTAAATTGCTGAGTGGAGGGCAACAGAAGCTTATCAGTATTGCCAGGGCCATAGTGACTTCTCCCACGGTGCTGTTATTCGACGAATTGCTCGAAGGGCTGGCGCGGTCGATGATGATCAAGATATCAGAAATCGTGATGAAATTGAAGGCGGAGGGGAAAGACATACTGTGCGCCGAGTCAAGCCTGGACAAGGCGAGTTTTTATGCCGACAGAATCATCTGGCTGGAAAAGGGGCAAATCGTCGCAACGGGAAGCCCCGCCGAAATCAAGAGACAGATGACGGATGCAATCAGATGCAAATGAGTTCACGGCCGTCAACGGCCCGTTGAAGCGGAACGGAATTTTGCCGGGGATGTCTCATTCGACCTCGGAATGAATCATGGCGGATGGACAGGGTGGGAATCGAGTTTTGGCAAGGGGATGGTTCATTCGGGAATTCTCGAAGTGAGTCCACCAGGGCGGATAGACAGGATGGGAATCGAGTTTTGGCAAGGGATGTGACATCAGGAAAGAATAGTCCAATGGAGATGCCCGTCATCAGGCGTATGAGCGCTGCCGATGAGGCTTTTAAGACTCTGCACGACATGATTACCTCGGGCAGGCTCAAGCAGGGAGATAAGCTGCCTTCCCAGGACCGGCTTGCCGAGCAGTTTGGAGTGAGCCGGAACACGATTCGGGAAGCCATAAACAGGTTGACCGTGCTGGGGCTTCTGAGCGCCAGGCAGGGGGTCGGCACCCTTATCAACATCAGCAGTCCTACAGGGTACATAGCTTCGATTTCGGACCACCTTCTCCTCCAGCCTTCGACGGTCCGGGAATTCATGGAGGCGAGGGTTGTCATCGAAACGGCCACCGTGCGGCTCGCCGTGATGAGAGCGGATGAGGCGGCCCTGGCTGAGCTTGAAGAAAATGTCCGCCGGCAGAAAGAAGCCATCAGGACGGGGGATGTCGAAGAATTTATCAAGTCCGATGTCGAATTTCATTTCTCCCTGGCAGGGGCAAGTGGAAACAAGGTGCTGGTACAGTTTCTGGGCGCGGTGACCGATTTGATGCGGAGGTTCGTTCGAGAGGTTAGTCTCCTGCCTCGCGCTACCCGTAATGCCCACTCGTTTCACAGGGACATTCTCAAGTTCATTCGCGCCAGGGACACCGATTCGGCTGAACGCAAGCTGATCGAACACTTGACCGACGTTGTGAAAAATATTGAGAAGAGCACGGGCATGGAATTAGGGACGACCTTCCATTTCATGGCGGGCAG
>Ga0364919_10138_pt1 | contig 35742 bp, 26 predicted proteins | sample SorcelJu500001C7_2_FD_206953 | JGI IMG/M metagenome (GOLD analysis project Ga0364919, IMG submission 206953) | Enriched cells from Trout Bog Lake Hypolimnion, Wisconsin, USA - BchlTB.June20.5000.01.C7 | ecosystem: Environmental > Aquatic > Freshwater > Lake > Hypolimnion/Profundal zone | place... | reverse complement strand
CCAGTTATGCGCTTCAGTCGGACCCTGCCGACTCCACGCAACCATCGTTAATTTTACCTAATTACTTGCGACGCATCCGACGTCCGCCCATCAGCGTTGCGAACCCGGAGAACATCATGACCCAGGCTTGCGGCTCTGGAACCGCTGTCACAGTCAGAGCAAAAGCCTCGCCCCCAAAGACGATGCTGGTTCCCAAGTAGCTTGCCGTAAATGTGTAACCACTATCGCTAATGGTGCCCCCTTCCGGAAGACCGGAAAAGTATCCAGCTCCGCTAAACGGGCAAGCACTGTCGATGATTTTAAATACTTGACCTACCGTCGCAGAGAATCCGGTTCCCAATGTCAGATTAAAATGAGCTCCACTAGTAATATAGACTCCGTAGTTGGTGCCCCCACCCGTACCGCTCGAGTAAATCGTGCTAATGCCTGTTGAGTCGATCGTATCATGCAGGGTGCTGTTTGTACCTCCAATGTACATGTTACTCGTTTGGATGCTCAAGTTGCCGCCTGTGATGTTGAGCACTCCAGTGCCGGCATGCCCGGTACTCCAAAGACGATCTTCGCCGATACATAAAGACCACCATGCCCCTCCTACTTGTATCGTGCCGTAGCCTGTCATATTCATAACCCCGTTGCCACCGCCACCGATCTGAATACCATTAATGTTGGCAGTACCAGAAGTCTGTATAAATGCCGGGGCAGTTGCTGCGGAGGTGCCGCCAAAATTGTAGGTTCCACTACTCAGCGCAGCTCCATAGTGATTAAAAGATGCAACACTGATGCCCATCTGATTTGATGACGCATAACTGGAGATGGTTCCAGTGGTTTGGTTGATGATTCCATTGCCGGCGACGAACTCTGAACCGCCAGCACCATAAATTTGACCAATACCGATCCAGCCCGCATTGGTAGCCACCTTTCCTGTGATATTCAGGACGGGAGCATTGGCCGCAAGGCCTGTGCCACTAACATCTATACCACTGTTTATTTGTCCACCCGTCTGGGTCACGTTGGCATTATCCGACTGAATATCGTCCCACTGACTATAATTGTTAACCCAACCAGCAGACCAGTTGCCAGAATTATAAAAATTATTGTCGGTAGCACCGGTCCAAGTATAGGCAGTGCCAGCATGAAGGCTGTATCCCATCACGGAGACAAGCCCCGCGACCAGGAGGAATTTCGTGATCGATTTAACGAAATTCAGTCGATTGTAGAATGTCATGGTTTTCATTGTTGTAGTTGGTTTTGGATGTTTGGGTTTTAGGTTTGTTTTTGGGTTTTGAATTTATTTGAGTATAAAAGGATCAGACGAAGCCAACGCACTCATCGGCAGATGCGAATAACGTTGTTTCAAACAACAAATATTGAGGGGAACGAGGCCGCATATGATTAACCTTTTAAGACGGTATATTTAATCTTACAAGGGATTAATGCGCTGATATTAGATAAACAATTTACCAGCCATTTAGTGATAATATTAGTATTAATAATTGCGGCGCGGCATGAAAATAGGAATTTCAGATGAATAAGCCGGCCGGGAGAGCTCAGTCGGTGCAGATGTGGCGATGATCTCCCGGAGAGAAGCAGAGTTTCAAACGAAGGCGTTCTCAAACTGGGTTTTAGAACCAGGACGGGGAGAAAGTTGAGCGGGCGGGGAATATGTCCGGCTTGCAGATTGCGCGCTGCGCCGCCGGCCCCAACGTGGCTACAACAATACGGCTACGCCGATTAAACCTGAACTCCGAAGTTTGGCCCGCGAAACACGCGGAACAAACGAAAAATGAAGAATATCCACAAGAGAGGAACTGACGCGGTATTTTCCAGTCATCTGGTTTGTAACCTCTTTACTTTCGCGTCCTTTGGTGTGTTTAGCGGGCTCAACTTCTTTTTTCGGGTTAAATCCGTTTATTATTGACACTGAATTCGGTCAAACCGACATCGGAGCAAAAAAAACTGGCGCAGTACCCTCTCGGGCACTGCGCCAGTAGTGAAGCATTTTCAACTAGGTGCCGGGGTCGAGTCCCACTCGCGCTCCACACCTAACTGAAGTTACCTGATTATTTGCGACGCATACGGCGGCCACCCATCAGCATGGCGAAGCCGGAGAACATCATGACCCAGGTTTGGGGTTCGGGCACCGCGGTCGTGGTGAACACGAAAGCATCGCCACCGGAGTAGCTGCTGGCTCCCGTGTAGGTGACCGCAAACGTGTAACCGTTACTGCTATAGGTGCTGCCTTCCGCAAAGCCAGCAAATGATTTAGTTCCGCTTCCGTCAAACGCGCTGGCGCTGTCGATGATCGTAAATTTATCACCCACTGTCGCGGAGAAGCCTGATGCAAGTGTCAGACTAAAATGAGATTGACCTCCGGAGTTGTTAAAATAGACCCCGCCGTTGATGCCCCTCGCTGTGCCGCTACAGAAAATTGTGCTGGCGAGGCCACCGATGTCCGTTGCGTCGAGAGTTACATTCAGAGTGGTGTTTGCACCATTCATATAGAAGTTATCTGTCGAGATACTCAAGTTGGCACCTGTGATATTGAGCACTCCAGTGCCATTAGTTGGGCTACCCCAGAGCCGATCTCCGCCGATACATAGAGAATAATAACCAGTCCTTCCTAATTGCAGCTTGCCGTAGCCCGTCAGATTCATAACTCCGTTGCCACCGCCACCGATCATAAGACCCGTTGCGTTAGTGGCACTAAGAGAAACCTGCTGCACAAATGCCGGCTCTGTTGCCAGAGAGGTGCCGCCAAAATTGTAGGTTCCACTACTCAGCGCAGCTCCATAGTGATTAAAAGATGCAACACTGATGCCCATATTGTTGGTTGCTGCGTAACTGGAGATGGTTCCAGTGGTTTGGTTGATGATTCCATTGCCAGCGTTTAACTCTGCACCACCACCACCACTATAAAGTTGACCCACAGCGACCCAGCCCGAATTGGTCGCAATATTTCCAGCAATATTAAGGACAGGAGCATTACCGGCAAGGTCTGTGCCACTAACCACTACACCACCATTTATTTGTCCACCTGTCTGGGTCACGTTGGCATTATCCGACAGAATAGTGTCATACTGACTATAATTGTTAACCCAACCAGCAGACCAGTTGCCAGAATTATAAAAATTATTATCGGTAGAGCCGGTCCAAGTATAGACTGCGGCATGAAGACTTGATCCCATCACGGTGGCAAGCCCCGCGATCAGGAGAAATTTCGTGACCGATTTCAGAGGATTCGGTCGATTATTGAATATGGGTGATTTCATATGGGTAGTGGTTTTAGGAGTTTTTGTATTTAGGATTTCGATCTGTTGTATTTCTTTGGGATTGACTGTTTTTTTATCTTTAGGGCGACCCCAACCTCGATTCCTTCCTATAACAGAACGAAATAACCGATAAGGGTTTTCCTATTTGAAGTTAATTTATTATCAAAATATGGCTGATTGTCAACATTTTTTTGAATTAAATACCATTTGCACGGTCAAATGGGTGAAATTGATACAATTTTTCAGATTTGAAAGCCTGGCCGTTGCTCTGAATCCGTTGCAGCAGGGTTCTGTTTTCAGAAGATGACGCCTCCCACTTTCCTGTTGTCTTTTGGGCGCTTCGCGCGTTGGTTTTTCGACAGGCGGCTGTGAGCAGGCCGCCTCTGCAACACACGCCTGTGCGCGGTCCTTCCACCTTGTAAGCTTGTAGGTAAAGAAACCGTCGAGGCCTGTGGCGTGGCTGCAAAGAGGCTTTGTGCGGCTGCACCGGTTGATTTTTCGTTCGACACTTCCTTCGACTCCGCTCAAAACAGGCGCCGACCGCCGCTACAGCCTATTTTCGGGTTAAAAATATTGATCTCGATGGGGCAAAAAATTACTGGCGCAGCACCCTCTCGGGCACTGCGCCAGTATCAAATACCAATTACGCGCTTCAGTCGGATTCTCGACTACACGCAACCATCGTTAATTTTACCTGATTATTTGCGACGCATGCGGCGGCCGCCCATCAGCATGGCGAAGCCGGAGAACATCATGACCCAGGTTTGGGGCTCGGGCACCGCGGTCGTGGTGAGAATGAAAGCATCGCCGCCAGAATAGCTGCTGGCTCCCGTGTAGGTGACCGAAAACGTGTAACCATTAGCGGAAATGGTTCCACCTTCCGAAAGACCGGAAAAGATAGGGTTAGCGAGAGAGGCTCCGCTAGCAGTGCCTCCGTCAAACGCGCTGGCGCTGTCGATGATTGTAAATGCTTGGCCCACTGTAGCAGAGAAGCCGGTTCCCAATGTCAGACTAAAATGAGTCCCATTTGAAATCCAAACCCCGCCGTTGATGCCCCTCGCCGTGCCGCTACAGAAAATCGTGCTAACGCCAGTTGCGCCAGATCCATCAAGCGTTTCACTCAATGTGCTGTTTGCACCTCCCAAATAGAAGTTAGTTGTGTGGATACTCAAATTGCCGCCTGTGATGTTGAGCGCTCCAGAGCCGCCACTTGCGCCATTCCATATCCGATCTTGACCGACACAAAGCGAATACCAACCACTCTGAAGGTTAAGCGTGCCGTAGCCTGTCAGATTCATAACCCCATTGCCACCGCCACCAATCATAATACCATCAACGCCAGCGCCAGTCGGCACAATTGCCGGGGCAGTTCCTGCGGAGGTACTGCCGAAATTGTAGGTCCCACTACTCATCGGTTGACCACTACTTTTATAAGCTGCAACAATGACGCCCGTAACGGATCCTGAGTTATTGGTCATGGTTCCAGAGGTTTGGTTAATGATTCCATAGCCAGCGATGCTCCCAGGAAAGTCAATGCTTTCACCAATAGTTACCCTGCCCCCACTGACAGTACTTACGTTTGCGTTTATATTCAGGGTCGGAGCATTGGCGGCAAGGCCTGTGCCGGATACCACTATTCTAGAATATACTGTTCCATTAATTGGTGCTGTCACAACTGATGAATCCTTAGAAAAAAGGAGAAAAGCACCCCCTGGGTTATTATAACCAGCGGGCGTCCAGTTGGCCGCATTCCAAAAATTAGTATCGGCATTGCCGGTCCAAGTAAAGGTTTGGGCAAAAAGACTGGATCCCATTAAGCAGGAGACACCCGCAATCAGGAGAAATTTCGTGACCGATTTCAAGGGATTCGATCGATTATAAAATGATAGTGTTTGCATTGTAGTAGCAGATATTGGTTGGGATTTTATCTTTTTAGGGTTTGTGGTGTTTTTTATTTGGTTGACCGTTTTTGCTTAAAAAACGCTCCTTATCTCGGCTGTATCTTGCAGAATAGACGAACTGATTAGGGGCTTTTTCGCTATTCAATAGAATTTTTTATCAAAAAGTGATTGTTGTCAACCGTTTTATTGACTTAACAGCCCGATTCCCGCACTTCCGAAAACAAGCCACGCGGAGTTGAGTCGGTACCGAAGCAGCAGAAACGTCGAAATCAGCGCCAGCGAAACCGTCGGCAGATCAATCAAGGCCGACGCTCCAAGCCGCCAGGTGACCACTGCCATGAGCGCCAGCGACGCAACGTTCACGCCGTCGAGAAAAGCGCCGGTCAGCGGCCAGCGTCGCAACCGCGTGATTAAGGGGCCACTGACAGCCACCAGCACGAACGAAGGCAGGAAGATGCCGATCGTGGCAATCAGCGCGCCTTTTTTTCCAGCCAGCAAATAGCCGATGAACGTGGCCGTGGTAAAGACCGGGCCGGGCGTAATCTGTCCGACAGCCACCGCATCAAGAAGCTGGCTGGAATTGAGCCAATGCCAGCGATCCACCAGATCGGCCTGCAAAAATGCCAGCAGCACATACCCGCTGCCAAAGAGCACCGAGCCGATTTTCAAAAAGAAAAGGAAAAGCGGCCACAAGCCAAACGGAGCCGTGGCCGCCGCTACTGAGGCTCCAATCCCCGACGCAAGCGCCCCGGAAGGCGCGATTCCCGCCACCGGGGATGGGCCGGCTCCAGGGCGGTTCCGGGAGGCGGACGCCGACTGCACGGACATCATCAGCGCGCCCGATCCGAATAGCACGGCCAACGGGTTGCCGCCGAGAATACAGACGACTGCCGCCGCAATTCCAAGCAAGGCCAACGTCCACGATTTCACAGCCGTTCGCCCCAACCCCCACAACGCCTGCAGCACAATCGCAATGATCACCGGTTTGATCCAGTAAAGCATCCGGGTCACCTGCGGCAGCGAACCGTATCGAACATAGACTGCGGCGATCCCGGTCACCATGACCATCGCAGGCAGAATGAAACAAACGCCCGCCAGCAACAGCCCCATCCATCCCGCCCTGCGATAACCGATAAAAATTGCCAGCTCAGTTGAGTTCGGACCAGGGATCAGGTTGACGGCTCCCATCAAATCCAGGAATTCGCCATGCGTAAGCCAGTGGCGACGCCGGACAAACTCCTGCTCCATCATCGCGATATGCGCGACCGGGCCTCCAAAAGCCGTGGTTCCCAGCTTGAGGAAAACAAAGGCAAGCTCCCGCCAGCGCTTGAATTTGGACGGAAGCGGTTCAGGCATGGGACTAATGGTACGATAACCCAAAAAAATCACGCACAAAGTGACCCAATGTCATCCCGTGGCGCTCACAAATCGGGATTTGCTGGCGGAGGCAATGACGCGGTGGGTGGATCGCGACATTCCATGCGCGATGGGTTCCCTGCGCGCGAAGCGCCTCTTTTTTTATAACCGCTTTTATAATGGCTCGCTCTGCTCGTGTGGGTTTCGCATCGCGCATGGAATCGAAGACAGCCTTTCCATCTTTTCCTCTATAATAAAGGCAATGGCGCGATCCGCCCGGACGCAATTGCAACGTCATCATTTGCAGCGGCGGCAAAGGAGGAGACAAGTGGGCTAAGGTTTCATCCGGACGAGCAAATTTTTTCCAGTCATCTCTTTCGGCTGCTCCACCCCCAACAGGAACAGCAGCGTCGGGGAAATGTCGGCCAGGATGCCGTTTTCCACGCGGAAATTCTTCGCGTCATTCGCGACATAGAGAATATGCACCAGATTCGTCGTATGCGCGGTATTCGGCGAACCGTCCGGATTGCGCATCAGCTCGCAGTTCCCGTGATCGGCGGTGACCAGGGCTTTGCCGCCCAGTTCGAGCACTTTCTCAAGCACCTGTTTCACACAACCGTCGATGGTTTCCACGGCCTTGATTCCCGCCGGGACAACGCCGGTGTGCCCGACCATGTCGGGATTGGCAAAATTAAGAATGACGAGGTCGTAATCGGCAATCCGCTTCAGCACCTCGGCCGTCACTTCCGGCGCACTCATCTGCGGCTTGAAATCATACGTCGGCACGTCCTTGGGCGACGGCACAATGACGCGATCCTCGTTCGGGAACGCCAGCTCCACGCCGCCGTTGAAGAAGAAAGTCACATGCGGATATTTCTCGGTCTCAGCAATACGCAATTGGTTGCGCCCGGTTTTGCTGACAACCTCACCCAGAATGTTCACCAGGGTCTGCGGCCCAAAAACGACGGGCACATTGTAAGTCTCGTCGTATTCGGTGAGTGTGACGTAATTCACGGCGGGCGTGACTTCGCGGTCGAACCCGTTGAAATCCTTTTTCAAAAAGGCAACCGACAACTGCCGGGCGCGATCCGCGCGGAAGTTGAACCAGAAAACCACATCGCCGTCGCGTACCCGCTGCTCGTTGGCATTGGAAAGAATGATCGGCTGCAGGAACTCGTCCCCGCGCGGTTCCGTGGCATAGGCCGCGCGAACGGCGGCACTGGCCGGACCGCTGGAAACCGGGCCGCGTCCGAGAACAATCGCGTCCCATGCCAGCTTGTTGCGATCCCAGCGCTTGTCGCGGTCCATCGCAAAATAACGCCCGATCACCGTCGCGATTTTCGCGCCGCTCGGCTTCAAGCCCGCTTCGACGTAAGCCAGATAATCCGCGCCGCCGGTCGGAGAAGTATCGCGTCCGTCAGTAATCGCATGCACCATGATGTCTTCAACGCCTGCGTCCTTCGCCGCCTTGGCGAGCGCGATGAGATGATCCTGGTGGGAATGAACGCCACCATCTGAAACCAGTCCGAGAAAATGCAGCCGATGTCCCTTTGCCTTTGCAAAAGCCTCCTGCAACACCGGATTCGTCTTCAACTCGCCGTCGATGATCGCCTTGTTGATGCGCGTCAGATCCTGGTAAACGATGCGTCCCGCGCCGAGGTTGAGGTGACCGACCTCCGAGTTGCCCATCTGTCCGTCCGGCAGCCCGACATCCATGCCGCTCGCGCTGAGCGTGCCGCCGGGGTAGCTGGCGTAGAGATGATCGTGGTAAGGTGTTTTTGCGAGCAGCGTGGCGTTTCCGTCGCGTTCCGCGCCCTCGCGTCCGCTCGGGTTGATTCCCCATCCGTCCCGGATGATCAAGATGACTGGCTTTTTAGACATAAGATTTCATTTGTACCGGCTTCAGGTTTTGCTGCAAGAAAAACGTGCAGAAAACACGCGCCGCAGGGTGGCAGCGGCGCCCCCGCCGCAATCCTTCAACACGCCGCCCCGGCGTCCATCTCAAATCGAATTGAATCGTATTTCCCGATGACTAATGCTATCGGCCCGAGTTTTCAGTTTTCAGTTTTCAGTTTTCAGTTTTCAGTTTTCAGTTTTCAGTTTTCAGTTTTCAGTTTTCAACTTTCCGCTTTTTCAATCACCCTTGCATCGGCCTGCTTGATCTCCGGTTCCTGCGCAACAGGCATCGGATTGGAAAAATGATAGACCCTGGCTCCGCCGGTCTTGAAGAGCGGACCAACGATCCAACCCACGACCGAAATCACAATTGCTCCAAAGAAGGCGCTTCCGAAGGAATCGACATAAAATCCGGGAACCAACACCGCCACAAACCGGAGCATGAGCGCATTCACAATCAGGATAAAAAAGCCGAGCGTCAGCAGGATCAATGGCAGGCTAAGCAAAAGGATCACCGGACGAACCACGGCGTTTACAATTCCCAGCAGCAGAGCGGCAAGCAGAAGGGCGCCCCAGTTTTCGTAGCGAATGCCGGGGAGCTGGGCCGCAGCCAAAACCGCGATTGTTGTCGTCAGCCAGCGCAATAGAAACACCTTCATGGGCACACTCTATTCCAACCTCCGCAGAATCCAACTTTCTTTGTTCAAATGCGGGTCATGTGCGATGCGAAACCCATGCGAGCAGAGTGAGCCATTATTAATAGAGGCGCTTCGCGCGAGGGGAACGCATCGCGCATTGAATGACGCGATCCACCGCCGTCAGTAAAAAAACTGGAACACCAGGAGTCGGGATCATACATTGCCGGTCCTCAACAAACCCCAATGACATCTCTCTACGACTTTTTAAAAGACACCAGGCCCTCGTTCATCGGGCCCAAACACTGGCTTGGAAATTTACGCTGGATCGCCCTGGAGGAAAAACAGCCGGGCGCGTTCCTCTTTAAAACCGCCCCGCTCGATGTCACCGAGCAGGAGATGAGTTCCACCTGCCACTCAAACAAAGAGGCGATCCGCACGCTGCTCGGGGTGGAAATTGCAGGCGCAGGCGAAATTCAATCGGTGGTTTATCGACCGGACGGCATGACGGCCACCTTTGCCGGAGCCCGATTGTCAATCGTGCTGCCGCTGGAACGCTATGGCGCGCTGGTGACATTGGAATCCGAAACCGGCGCGAGCCTTTCAATCAAGACGACCCGCACCCTTGGAATCAAGCTGGCGATGGAAAAGGAATTCCAAGTCGAGGCGGCTCCTGGCCGGGTGATTTGGAAAGACGGCGCCTACACGGTTGCCTTTCGCTTCGCCGGGCAATCAGAATCGACCGCTGAAGGATCCTTTATCCTGCGCCCACAGCCGGGCAAGCCTGCCATTCTCGCGATTGCATTTCATCCCGATGCAGCAGCCGCCCTTTCCGAAACGGACACGATTTTTACCCGACCAGAAGCAGTGGAGCAGGAAAGCAGGAAAGCATGGGAGGAATATCTGAGCTCCTGTCCCGTGGCGAAAATCACGGAGGACTACATTTGGGAAGCCGATGGTGAAAAAATCATCCATACCCGGGAAGAGATCCGACTCCGGCAATACTGGCATTGGCACGGTCTGCTGGCGAACGTCTATGAACTCCCGTTCAATGAGTTAAGCGCCTACATGGCTCCCGACAAATCGACCTGGTATGGAGTCTGGAGCAACGACGGTCCCGACGCGATCCGGGCTCTGGCGCATACGAACCGGCATGGGCTGGCGCGCCAATGCATTGTGGAATATATCCGCACGGCTCTTTCAGCGGAGGGTGACCTTACCTGGTATCTTCATGCCACGGGAATAAGCTGTCTGGGCACCGCGGGCGACAGCGGACGGTTCTCGCACGGAGTGCCTTTGATTGTGCGGACGGTAGCCGAATATGTGGTCGTGACAGGCGATGTTTCCGTGTTGGACGAAGCGGCGGGAGCCGGCGGCACGGTCTGGGAAAAGCTCAAACGTTACATGCGGGTTGTGTTTCAACATCGCGATGTAAATGGAGACGGCCTGGTCGAGTGGCGCAACCTTTGGGAGGGCGGCGCTGATGACAAGGTGGGCTGTTTTTTCAGCGCGGCGCCGCTCGAAGAATGGGTGGAAGCTGTGGTGAATTTTCCCGATGCCAAACTGGAGGAATTCTATCGGAAAAATTCTCGGCCGACCGTGAATCTTTATGAACAGGCATTTTTCCTTCATGCCCTGCGCGCGCTCGAAAAGCTGGCCGTTTGTCGTGGCGAACCGGATGTAGCGCAGGAAGCCCGGGAAAAGTTCGCCCATCACGTGAGCGTGCTCGAGGAACGGCATTGGAACGAAGCCGACGGATTTTATTACGACTGGGATGTCCGGGCGGAACAACAGACCCGGGCGATGAATCAGGACGCGTTCTATCTCCTTAATTTTCTCAAGCAACCCGCACGGACGCGGCGCGTGATCGGCCACCTGAATCATCCCGACGAATTCGGTCTGCGGCATATTCCGACCCTGGCAAAAAATGCAGCGGGGTTTCGTCCGGACGGATATTGGTGCGGGGGTTTTTGGCCGCGTGAATCGTCCTATATCGGAGACGGGCTGCGCGAAGCCGGCGATTTGCAGGGAGCTTACGCGGTGGTGATCAAGGCGTTGTGTTGCGGCAAAGGAAAAGAGATGCTGGAAAATGTCGATCCGCTGACCGGCCGGCCGAATACTCCCATCTTTGCTATGGCCTATAATGTCCTCTTGAATCTTGTGCTGAATCGCATCTGTAAGGAAATTGGCGGGGCGGGATAAAATCCAAGTCCCCCACCCCGCGAGGTGTAGAGGCGGCCTGCTCTCAGCCGCCTGTCGAAATCAAACGCGCGAAGCGCCAAACTTTTCCATCGCGGCGCGCGGTTCTGGCTGATTGGACGCTGCGCGCGTTGGTTTTTCGAAGGCGGCAGGGACTGACAGCCGCCGACCCCAACGTGGCCAGCCACAACATCCGGCCTGCGGAGCAGGCCGTTGCCAGCGGCGCGCGGATCGCACCCGGTTTTCAAGTTTCGTGACCAGTGGATTTCCGGGGAGCCGTCCCTTTTTCCTTGTGATATTGCGGGTAAAGTTTTTTGGCGCAGTCGGGACAGATTCCATGCGTGAAATGGACGTCTGAACGGGTTTCAATATAAGATTCGATCTGCAGCCAGTCCCCTTTTTCATTGCGGATATTTTTGCAGTTTGCGCAAATCGGGATGATCCCGTGAAGGGCCTTAATTTCAGAGTTTGCCGCCTGGATTTTCTCAAGCAGTTTCTCACGCTCCATGGCGAGTCGCTTTCGCTCGCTGATATCCCTGGAAATATGAACGGCCCCGACGAGTTCGCCTTTTTCATCAAAGACCGGGTCAGTTGTGATATTGAACCATTGATCGCCCTTGCGGATTTCCAGGCTTTCACGCTGCCTGGATTTGAGCATTCGTTGCAACGGACAATTTGGAACAAAACAGGAGGTGCCGTGCATGAGTTCATAGCACTGTTTGCCAATGATCTGCTTCTGGGAGAGGGAGAGTTGGCGGGCCATGGCATGATTGGCATGCAAGACAACGCCGTTTTTATCCATCAGGCAGATGGAATCGTTGATGGCACGAAACAACGCATCCAGATTGGCCACGGCGCGCCGGCGCCTTAATTCGGCTTCCTTGCGGCTGCTGATATCGCGTACGGATAAAACCACAACCCTCTTTTTCCCAACCGTGTTGCTTCGGAGATTGAACTCACACCAGAAGGCCCGTCCCGCATAATTCCGGCAACGCCATTCAAAAACCTGGGGTTTATAGGAAGCCTTCCTAATCCAGTCCAAAATAATTTTCCGGTCGTAGGGCGGCTCATCGAAACTCAGGTCGCTAATCTCCAGGGCCAGCATCTCCACCCTTGAGAACCCCCACATTTCGCAGGCCCGCCGATTCACATCGAGGATTGCGCCTATGACAGGATCGTAAATGAAAACGCCATCAGAAATTGAATCGAAAACCGTTCTGTAGCGGTCCTCCCCCTGGCGAGAAAATCCCTCCTTTCTCACGCCAGCCCTGCTATTCGCAATATAAACCATATTCCCCCCCTCGATTGCCCAAAAATTCTAATCCCGCGATGGCTTAATTTCAAGGATATTTTATACCCTTTGCCTGCCGCGGGGAACGCCATTGGAAACAGGGCGAGCGCCCTATATTTCCACAGCTTCCCACGAGCTAAATTTGTTTAAATGTAATTTGACAACCCTTGAAAACATCCGGTGCAAAAATCCGCCAGCCAGCAAAAAAAGTGATCCCAACGCGAAATCAAGTGGTATTTTTCCGAAATAAATTTAATTTATCGCCCACTATGAAAGCCGTTATTTCCTCAAAGAAGAATTCAGCCGGAAAAAAAGCCGCGCCCGCCCACCGCCAATTTTCAGCAGGAGTTGTGGACGGGACTGAGCGCGCTCCAAGCCGCGCGATGCTCCACGCCGTGGGGTTTGAGCGGAAGGATTTCAAAAAATCTCAGATTGGCATCGCTTCGACCTGGAGCATGTTGACCCCCTGCAACATGCACATCGACAAACTGGCGCTGGAAGTCGAGACAGGGGTCAACGGCGCGGGTGGCAAAGGGGTGATCTTTGGGACCATCACCGTTTCGGACGGCATTTCGATGGGAACCGAAGGGATGAAATACTCCCTGGTTTCGCGCGAGGTCATCGCCGACTCGATTGAGACGGTGGTCGGCTGTGAAGGATTTGACGGCATCGTAGCCATCGGCGGGTGCGACAAGAACATGCCGGGCTGCCTGATGGCGATGGCGCGCCTGAATCGTCCGTCGGTTTTTGTTTACGGGGGAACGATCCTCCCCGGCTGTCTCACCGGCCAGTTGGCGGCGAAAAAAATCAACAAGGAACGCGCGGCGGAACTGGCGAAGAAGAAACTCGATATTGTATCGGTATTCGAAGCGGTCGGCGCACACGCGAACGGGAAGATCACTGACCAGGAACTTCAATTGATCGAGGAAGTCGCCATTCCGGGAGCAGGTTCCTGCGGCGGCATGTATACGGCGAATACCATGGCCTCGGCCATCGAATCGCTCGGGATGAGCCTGCCCAACAGCGCGGCCCAGGATGCGATTTCAGCGGCCAAGGCAGACGATTGCAGGCGCGCGGGCGCGGCGGTTCTCAATTTGATCAAGCGCGGGATCCGTCCGTTGGACATCCTGACACGCGAAGCTTTTGAAAACGCGATCACGGTGGTAACGGCGCTGGGAGGTTCAACCAACGCCGTATTGCATCTGCTGGCCATCGCCCACACGGCAGGGGTCCGGTTGACCATCGATGATTTTACAAGGATCGGGAAACGGGTGCCTGTGTTGGCCGACCTGAAACCGAGCGGACGCTACTTGATGTCGGAAATGGTGGCTATCGGCGGACAAACCCCGCTGATGAAGATGCTTCTGGAGGAAGGACTGCTTCACGGGGATTGCCTGACTGTGACCGGAAAAACCGTGCGCGAGAATCTCAAACCGGTGAAGCCCTATCCGAAAGGCCAGACCGTAGTGCGCCCGTTCAGCGATCCGATTAAAAAGGACGGGCATCTCGTGATTCTTTACGGAAACCTCGCGCCCGGGGGGGCCGTTGCAAAAATTTCAGGCAAGGAAGGACTCCAGTTTACCGGCACGGCGCGCGTGTTTGAGGCCGAGGAAACCGCTCTTGCTGCGATTCTTGACGGCACCATCAAGAAGGGCGACGTCATTGTCATCCGTTACGAGGGACCGCAGGGCGGTCCGGGGATGCGGGAAATGCTTTCCCCGACCAGCGCCGTCATGGGCAAAGGTCTCGGCAAAGAGGTCGCGCTCATTACAGACGGACGATTCTCCGGCGGCAGCCATGGATTTGTCGTCGGCCACATCACGCCGGAAGCGCATTGCGGAGGACTTATTGCTATTGTCCGCGATGGTGATAAAATCACCATCGACGCTCAAAAACGTGAAATTACCCTTCATCTGGCGGAGCCGGATATCAAAGCGCGCCAGAAGAAGTGGAAGGCTCCCAAACCGCGCTACACGCACGGGGTGCTTGCAAAGTATGCAAAACTGGTGAGCTGCGCCAGTGAAGGAGCTGTGACGGACAAACGATTGTGAGCGGCGGTTATCGTTGACATAATTTAAACACATTTTATTTTCCCCAAAACAACGTGGCTAATAACGAAGACTACGCAATCGAGATTCTCCTGGATACAGGACTCATCACCAAATCCCAGCTCACCCGCGCCCGGGAGGAGTCGGGCGGGGACATCGGGGTCGTCGATGCCCTGATCAAAAACGAAATCGTCACCCAGGAGGATGTGACCCGCGCGCTGGCGTCGCACGCCAGCATGGATTTCGTGGATCTCTCGCAGATGTCGATCGACCCCGAGGTCATCGCCATGATCCCGGCGGAACTGGCGCGCCGCTACAAGGTCATTCCAGTCTCTCAGCAGGATGCAAGCCTCATGGTCGCCATCGGCGATCCCCTGAACTTCGACACCTTCGACAGCCTGAGTTTTCTTTTAAAACGCGACGTCGAATTTGTCTGCGCCTCACCCGGCTCGATCAAGACGGCGCTCATAAAATATTACGGAAGTGCCGATGACGCCGCAGACATCCTGCGCAAACAACTCGGCGACGGAGATTTTGAATCGAGTGATACGCTGGCAGTCGGCGAACAGGGCGAAGCCGACGTGGGCGATGGACCGATCATCAAAATGGTGACGATGATGCTCGTGGAAGCCCACAAAATGCGCGCCAGCGATATTCATCTCGAACCGCTTGAAAAACGATTCCGTGTCAGGTTCCGCATCGACGGTGTGCTGCACGAAATTCAAAACCCGCCGAAAAAATTGCAGTCCGCCATCATCAGCCGCATCAAAATCATGACCGGCTCGATGAGCATCGCGGAAAAGCGTCTCCCGCAGGACGGACGCATTCAGGTGAAGATCGGAAAGAATGCCATCGATCTTCGTGTTTCGACCGTGCCGACCAATCACGGGGAAAGCATCGTCATGCGTATTCTGGACAAGTCCAGCTTAGTGCTGGGGCTGCCGGAACTCGGGTTCCTGAGCGATGACCAGGAGGTTTTTGAGCGGCTGCTCGGACTGCCGGACGGTATTTTGCTGGTGACCGGTCCGACCGGGTCTGGTAAATCGACCACGCTGTACGCCTGTCTGAATTACATCAACAAGCCGGACCGGAAAATCATCACAGTCGAGGATCCGGTGGAATACCAAATGACCGGCATCAACCAGGTCCAGGTCAACGCGGACATCGGCATGACCTTCCCCGCCGCCTTGCGTTCAATGCTGCGCCAAGCACCTAACATCATCATGATTGGTGAAATTCGAGACGCGGAAACGGCGAACATCGCGATCAACGCCAGTCTCACCGGCCACCTTGTGTTCAGCACACTGCACACCAACGACGCCCCTGGCGCCGTCGCGCGTCTGGTCGATATCGGAGTGCCGCCGTTCCTGGTTTCGAGTTCCGTTCGGGCAATCATCGCCCAACGGCTTGTGAGAAGACTCTGCCCGAAATGCAAGCAGCCCCATCAGCTCAGCGAAGCCGAATTGCGGGCGCTTCGCCTCGATGCGTCGCAGCTTCACGATACGGCGGTAATGCGGCCGGTCGGCTGCGAAGCCTGTCGGCACCTGGGTTACCGGGGACGAATGGGCATTTTTGAACTCTTTATCGTGGACGACGAGGTACGCTACATGATCAATGAAAAAGCCTCGACCATCCAACTCCGCAAACGCGCCCGCGAACTTGGCATGCGCACCCTGCGCGAGGACGGCGTTCGCAAGGTGCTCTCCGGAATGACCTCCGCCGAGGAAGTCATCTCCACCACCATGGGGGATGCGGATTAACCCGAAACGCCTGTTTAAAATATCCAACATCCAACTATGAACTTCGAACTTCGAAATACATTCTCGTCCGCTCATTGGAAGTTGAAGATTCGGTGTTGGGAGTTCGAAGTTATTCAACAGGCCGCCCCCTCTCCTCTGGCAATTAACTCCATGAATACCCAACCATGAACGCAAAGCAGGTAGTCGATCTTTTTATCGAGCAGGGCATCGTGGATGCCGGCCAGGGCGACGACATTATTCAAGAGGTTGCACGAACAGGCAAAAGCATCGTCCAGACCCTGGTGGATTTTGAGTTCGTCACCGAATCGCAATTTTATCAGACCGTTGCCACAGCGGTTGGAACGGAATTTATTGACCTCACCGAGTTTGAGCCGACGGAAGAGGTGCTCCGCCTCATTCCCGCCGGGCTGGCCCGCCTTCACGGCGCGTTGCCGGTTTCGCTGGAGGGCAATGTTATCACGGTCTGTCTTGTCGATCCGCTCAATCCGCAGATCCCGGAAGATCTGAGGTTCGCCCTGGAAAAGGATATCCACGTCGTGGTGGCGCCTGTTTACCAAATCGAAGATCTGATCAAAAAGCATTACGGATCGGACGCATCGAGCCTGGATGAAATCCTATCGCAACTCGGGAAAGTCGGCGAGGTGCAGTTCGGCGACGAGGGACAGGTGGACATGCAAAGCGTCGAGGCCGAGGCCAACGCGACGCCGATCATCCGCTATGTGGATCTGATTCTCTACCAGGCGATCCAGGACCGCGCCAGTGACATCCATTTTGAGCCGTTCGAGCATGAGTTTAAAATTCGATACCGCGTGGACGGATCGCTTTATGAAATGGCGCCGCCGCCCAGGCATCTGGCACTGCCGGTAATCTCCCGCGTCAAGGTCATGGCCAACCTGAACATCGCCGAACGCCGCCTTCCGCAGGACGGGCGCATTCAGAAGGTGATCGCAGGACGCCCGGTGGATCTGCGTGTTTCCACCCTGCCGACCCAATACGGTGAAAGCGTTGTGTTGCGCGTGCTCGACCGCACCACAGTCAATCTTGATCTCGAGTCGCTCGGGATGCCGGATTATATTTACAAATATATCCTGACCACGCTCGAAAAACCGAACGGCATTTTTATCGTCACTGGCCCGACCGGCTCGGGAAAGACCACCACGCTTTACGCCTGCCTGAACAAAATCAACACCATCGATTCGAAGCTGCTCACCGCCGAGGATCCGGTGGAATACGACATCGAGGGAATCATGCAGGTGCCGATTAACGAGGGAATCGGCCTGACGTTTGGCCGGGTGCTGCGCGCCTTTTTGCGCCAGGACCCCGACCGCATCATGGTGGGTGAAACGCGCGATCTTGAAACTGCCCAAATTTCCATCCAGGCGTCGCTCACAGGCCACCTTGTTTTTTCCACGCTGCATACGAATGATGCCCCCGGCGCGGTGACGCGTTTGATCGACATGAACGTCGAGCCGTTCATGATTTCCTCCTCGCTGGAGGCGGTGCTCGCCCAGCGCCTAATTCGCAAGATTTGCACCAAATGCCGTACGACCTACGAGCCGAAGGAAGCCGTGCTGACCCAGTTGGGACTTTCCCCTCACGACATCGGCGACAAGCAATTCTATTACGGGAAAGGCTGCGATGCCTGCAACAACACCGGTTACAAGGGTCGAAAGGGTATTTACGAACTTCTCGAAATCAGCGACCCAGTCCGCGAACTTATCAACGAACGCGCCCCAACCGTGGTCCTCAGGCAGAAAGCCATCGAACTCGGGATGGTGACGTTGCGCGACGACGGATTGCGCTGCATTTACGACGGTGAAACGACCATCGAGGAGATTTTGAAATACACCTAGTTACAGCGCAAAACTTATAGACAATTATTTCCTTTGAAATTACGTTAGTTCCGCACATCCCACCCGGATAATTCCTTCTTATGCCAAAATTCAATTATATCGCACTCGACGCCAGGGGCCAGGAGACCTCGGGCGTCATGGAGGCAGCTACTTCCAACGATGTCATCGCCCAGTTGCGCCAGACCGGCTTTTTCCCGACCAGCGTGGTCGAGGAAGGCAAGGGCGTGGCGCTGAAACCCTCCAAAAAGAAGGATAAAGCAGCAAAAGCCGCAGGATCTTCCATGGTAAAAAAGGGGGGCGGCATCGTGCTCTTCCAGAAGAAAACGGTCAAAGGCCGGGTGCTGATGATTTTCACACGCCAGCTCGCAACTCTGATCGATGCGGGTCTTCCGCTGCTGCGCGGCCTGAACGTGCTTGCGAAGCAGGAAAAAGATCCCGTTCTCAAAAGCACCATCAACGCCCTTGCCGATTCCGTCCAGGGCGGCGGCACCTTCTCCGACAGCCTTGCCCAGCATCCCAGAATTTTTAACCGGCTCTATATCAACATGGTGAAAGCCGGCGAACTCGGCGGTGTGCTCGAACTGGTCTTGAATCGTCTCGCTGAATTCCAGGAAAAAGCGCAGAAAATCAAGAACAAGGTCGTCTCGGCGATGTTTTATCCGGTCATCGTGCTTTGTATCGCGATTGCGATTTTATGCTTCCTGCTTGTGTTCATCGTGCCGAAATTCGAGGCGATCTTCAAGGACATGCTCGGCGGCAAACAGCTTCCCGCCCTGACGCTGTTTGTGATCAACACCAGCAACGCGCTGAAGGATCATATCTTCCTGGTGACGGGCTGCGTTGTCGGGTTTTTTGTGCTGTTTAAGATTTTCTCCAAGACGGCAATCGGGAGAAAAGCGCTCGACAACCTCAAACTCAGAATGCCGCTGTTCGGGGATCTGAACCGGAAAAGTTCCATCTCGCGTTTTAGCCGGACCCTCGGAACACTCGTCACCAGCGGCGTGCCCATTCTCCAGGCTCTGAACATTACCCGCGAAACCGCAGGCAACACCATTATCGCGGACGCGATCAGCAAGGTGCATGACAGCGTTAAGGAGGGTGAATCGATCGTCAGCCCGCTCGAGTCCAGCGGCGTGTTTCCGCCGATGGTTATCAGCATGGTCGATGTCGGCGAAGAAACCGGCCAGTTGCCCGAGATGCTGCTCAAGATTGCGGAAGTTTACGACGACGAAGTCGATAACGCAGTCACCGGCCTGACTTCGCTGCTCGAACCGATCATGATCGTGTTCCTGGCGTTGATCGTCGGCACAATCGTCATCGCCCTCTTCCTGCCGCTCATCAGCATCATCAGCGGAATGCAGCAAAACAGTCAGGGCTAAGCGCCGGCCCAATGAATTTATGAAGCGATTTGACGAGGACGGATTTACGCTGATCGAATTACTGACGGTGATCTCCATCATCGCCGTGCTTTCCGGACTGGTTTTGTCCACGGCAGGATTTATTCAAAAAAAGGCCGCCACCTCCCGGGCGCAGGCGGAGATCAAGGCTATGGAAGCCGCTTGTGAAAGTTACAAGGCGGATAATGGGACTTATCCTGTAGCAAGCGGAACTACGGATCTGCTTGCTGTCATGACAAACCTCCCCACACCGGCGCTATCCACCCGATCCCTCGATTACGACCCGACTCAGGCGACTTATAAAAACTCGAGTCTCTATTTGTATAGCCAGTTGAGCGGTGACACCACGTACACGGGGCAGGTTACCTCGGGCGCAAAAGTTTACATGGAATTTAAACCGGCCATGCTGGGAGTAACCCTGAACGGTCAACAGATCAGCACATCAAATCATGTTACCTCGATCGTTGATCCGTTTGGATACAGCTATGGATATTCCACAGCCTACATTGGCACCAGCGGAACCAGCGGCAACAATCCGACCTTCGATCTCTGGTCCACGGCCGGAAGCACATCCCTCGCCACCTCCGGCACTCAGGCGAAGTGGATTAAAAACTGGTAGAAAAATCCCGTTGTTGTAGAGGCGGTCTGCTCACAGCCGCCTGTCGAAAAACCAACGCGCGCAGCGCCTCAATAGACAAAGGCAGGCCTGTGTTTTCAGGGTTCAGTTTTCAGAAGATGGTGTCTCGGGCTTTCCTGAAAACTGAAAACCGAACCCTGAAAACTCACACCACCGATTTTCGGATTTCCAATTGCATTTTGCATCCCGCAATCCTTCAATACCCTCGTGCCAGACAACTTCATCACCAGGACCATTGAGGCGCCGGATACGCCTTTCGACATCTCGCTGCGTCCGCCCATGTTCAACGAATTCGCGGGCCAGGAAAAAGTCCGGGAACGGCTTGAACTGATGGTGGAAGCCGCAACGCAGCGGAGCGACGTGCTTGAGCATATCCTGATCAGCGGTCCTCCCGGGCTTGGAAAAACCACACTGGCCTACATCATCGCCAATGCCATGGGGGTGAACGTCAAGAGCTCCAGCGGCCCGATGATCGAAAAGGCGGGCGACCTGGCAGGCCTGCTCACCACCCTGGCGCGCGGCGACGTGCTTTTCATCGACGAAATCCACCGGCTGCAACCGACCATCGAAGAGTATCTTTATCCGGCCATGGAGGATTACAAACTCGACATCATCATCGACCAGGGCCCGAATGCGCGCAGTGTCCGCCTGAACCTGCCGAAGTTCACGCTCATCGGCGCCACCACCCGCGCGGGAATGATCAGCGCCCCTCTCCGCTCGCGATTCGGCATGACCACGCGCCTCGACTTTTACGCCGCCGAAGAATTGCAAAAAATCGTCCTGCGCAGCGCCGGATTGATCGGAGTCGAAGTGGACGCTCCCGGCGCGCTCGAAATCGCAACACGCTCTCGCGGCACCCCGCGCATTGCCAACAACCTGCTCCGCTGGGTGCGCGACTACGCCCAGGTCAAGGCCGACAAAAAAATCACGCGCGAGATCGCGGATCTCGCCCTTTCCATGCTCGAAATCGACCGGGACGGTTTTGACGAAATGGACAAACGGATTATCGAGGCGCTCATCCACAAGTTTTCGGGAGGCCCGGTCGGCGTCAATTCACTTGCAGTGGCCGTCGGGGAGGATGCAGGCACCATCGAGGATGTCCACGAACCTTACCTGATCATGCTCGGCTACCTCAAACGCACCCCGCAGGGCCGGGTTGCCATGGGACGCGCCTACGAAAAAATCGGACTCAAGCCGCCAAAATCGGACTCCGATTTGTTTGGAAGTTGATATAGCCCACGGCAAGGAACATCACCCTGACATGTGGTCAGTCCCCACATGAAGGTCACCCTTATAGTAGAATAATACATGCCTTTGGCAGGATCGAATATTCCTATATTCCCTAGGCAGATTAGAATGGCGTCATGATAAATACTGGCTCCAAGATTCAATTAGATGGACTCAACCAGTAATTCAACCTCGAGACTTATGCCCCCAAAAATCAAAACACTCCGTCCCCAGTGGAAGGGGACCATGACAGCCCGTGAACGGTTCAACCGCCAGATGCATTACAAAAGCGTTGATCGTTGTTTTAACATGGAATTTGGCTACTGGGATGAAAATTTCGTCCAATGGCCCATGTTCCGGGACAATGGGATTGTCAACAATGACCAGGCCGACATCGCCTTGGGATTTGACCGCATGGAGAATGTCAGCTCGCCCTGGATGAATCCGCGGGTCGAGCAGAAAGTTATCCGCGAAACCGACACAACCCGGATTATTCAAAACGGGGAAGGTCTCCTCGCGGAGGTGCCGAAGGATGGTCACGACACCATTCCCCACTTCATTTCCTCCTCCATCAATTCCCCCGACGACTGGAAACAGTTCAAGGAAAAACATTTCCGCCGGGATGATCCTGCGCGCAAACTTGACATTTCCGCCCTCAAACAACGTTACGATTCCGACTACCGGGATTTCCCTCTGGGAGTCTATTGCGGCTCCATGATCGGCAGAGTGCGGGATATCCTTACGGTTGAAGGACTGGGCTACCATATTTATGACTATCCCGAAATGGTGGAGGACATGGTCGAGACTTCCTGCGTCCTTATTGAGGATTTTCTCGACCAGGTATTGCCGGTTATTGACTTTGATTTCGCCTCCGGCTGGGAGGATATTTGCTACAATCGCGGACCGCTCGTCAGCCTCGATTTTTTTGAAAACGTAGTGGTCCCGCGCTACCAGCGCATCTCAAAAAAACTGCTACAGCATGGCATCGACATCTATTATACCGACTGCGACGGCGATCTGCGCCCCATCATCCCCCTCCTGCTCAAAGGCGGCATCAACACGCTCTTCCCGCTTGAAATCAACGGGTGCGGCAATCCTGTGGATATCCTCGAAAAATATGAGGGCCAAATCCACATCATGGGTGGCGTCGATAAAATGGTCCTTGCTCGGGGTCCCGGCCCCGTCCGCGCCTATCTCGAAAAACTCAAACCCTGGGTCGAGAAGGGCGGATTCATCCCCCACTGCGATCATCGTTGTCCGCCGAATGTCACTGAACCCGACTACCTTGCCTACCTTGATATCAAGGAAGAGCTGTTCGGCATTAAGAATCGGTAGGCGGCAAGGGGGCCTGATAGTTATCGGGGCCTCCGTATTTAAGCCAGTCCCGATAGACAAGAATCAGGGGGAATATCGCCAGACAGCCAAACGCTCCCCATAGGTATCCCCAGATATATTCGCCATGCATGAAGTCCATGAACCATCCGGCAAGATAACTTCCGATGATGCCGAATACCGTGCCGATGAGATTCGTAGCGGTGGAAAACTGACCGAACTTCTCGGAAGGATAGAGCCTCATATCCATGGATAAACATCCAATTCCCCAGCCCGAACAAATGAAAGAGAGGACCACGTTAATAACCATCATGGTCTTGAAATCTTTTATATAAAAGAAGGCGGTTATATAGATCACGAATATAATTGAGAGGGAGAATATCGCGATCCGAAACGGATTGATCTTGTCGCAGAGCCACCCCATTGGAAGGTTGGCCACCCCGCCCATCAGCAGACCCACTGAGAAAATTTTTTCCATGTCCTGCATGGTCATGTGCAGGTTGTTCCGATAAAAAAGGATCGTGAAAATACCGCTGCAGCTCCCAATGCTGCCCAGCACCTTCACCAGGGCATATTTGCGATAAATGGAAACGGAAAGACAGTCCCGCATAAAGATGACAAAGAACATCAGAATGCCCGTGGATTTTTGCCTGGCCGGCGGCGGGGGATATTCGCCCTCTTTGACTTTCAAGCACATCACCAGGAAGGTCGCGGTGTAGAACAGACCGACGCCCACGAAGACTTCCTTGCGATAGATGAGAATATAAGGGAAGACGTAGTGATTGAACACCAGGGTGCTTAAAGTGGATACGATTCTAAAACTTGACATGATGCGGGCGATCAACTCCTGCGGCACCACATCCCGCAACAACCAGCTGAATACACAGCACAACACCATGTTGAATACGTAGAAGAAGGCGACAAACACGCACACGATAGCCAGGATTACCGTCGTCGCCGAAACAGCGGGGGCAATGTGGAAAACCACCCGATCGTGCAACCAGTCGCCCACTTCCGTTGAAAAACCAATCATGATGAGCGTTAGCACAGCAAGCGGCGTGGCTACCGCCAAAAACGGAATCCGCCGCCCCCACCGCGTCCGGGCCGAGTCACTCCATAGGCTGACATGAGGACCAAGAAACAAACTCACCCCTCCCGAGATGCTTCCCATGCTGCCAATCAGGGCGTTTGAGGCGTGGAGATCATTCAAATAGAGGGGCAGAAAGCGGCCAAGGATGTTTTCAAAGAAATCGAATACGAATTGTCCTCCCAGCAGCCAGGCGAAGAGAATACACACCCCCCGCAAGGTGTAAGTCAGCGTCCCCACCGAATAAATTCTTTGGGGGCATGGTGTTGTCGAAACGATCTCGGATTCCAACGAGGAGGATTCGGGAATAGGCATGGGGGTAACGAGGGTTAAATAACGGGGGCCTCGATTGTAAAGATCATGCGGGCTTGCAGCGTATGCCTGGCGGTTATTTATTCCGTAAAATGGGATTTAATGGGGGTGGAACCAAAAAATGTCAGATCATCTATACCGCGGACTTGCGGAAGAAAAAAGCGGAAACGGCACTGATCCTGTTTTACGCGAAGATCGGGTTGATGTGCCGGTACAGTAGATTCCCGGTAACGTTTCGCGCGATGATCTCCCTGTTCGCCTTCAGGGCATCCGTGTAGCGGGAGCCCATCTCGGCGGCAACTTTGAAGCCGACATGGATCAACTGTCGAAAGTCCCGGTTGTAATCCGGATGCGTTTGCACATGGCGCAGCGCATTGACGTATTGCTCCGAAGACCACTCCTGAACGGTTTTCAAATCGGGCAGTCTATCCATCTGAATATCAATCACCGTCGCATAGGGGCCGGTTAATTCATCAAACCGGTTGTAAGCGCCGGCATAAACCTCTTTCGCAATTTCCAATCCCGCTCCGCCGGACTCGGCCAGTCCGATGACCTCCTCCAGCCAAGTGGTACCAGCCGTCTTCACATGCAGTCCAACCTGGTGCGCCTTGATCAAACGATTGATGATCGGATAAAGCGAAAACTTATCGCTGCCGGAATGCACGCTCAGCTTGAGCGTTTCCGGCAGGCCGAATTCCCGAACCGCATAGGCCAGCACGCACAAATCCTCGTCGAATTCCTTTTCGAAACGGGTCAGATCCCCGACGTAATCCACCCCTTTGTTGAACCGTCCGGTGAATTTGGGCGCGATTGTCTGAACAGGAACCCCTTCACGGGAGAGCATTGAAAGAATGAGCAACAGATCCAAAGGGCTCTGCGGCACATCCGTTTCGTCCACCGAGACTTCCGTAATGAACGAGTCCTCTCCTTTCCTGTCGCGAATATGGCGGTAAATACGTCCGGCTTCCTGCATCGCTCCGAGGAATTTTTCCGCCGCCCCCTTCAAATGGGCTTCCGTGATAATCAATGGGCAGGCCAGTCCCGGAACCAATAATTCGCCAACAAACTTTTGATGCTCCTTTAGAAAAGCTTCCAAGGTCGCCGGATCCACCGCTTTCCCCACATAATCGGCGACGTCGATGGTATAAAAGTCGCTGGCGGACAGGAACCGATCCACGGTGCCAAGATTGATGTGATCGGCGTCCACGTGAAAGCCCCCATCCCACGCCAACCCTTTCACCGCCTCCTCCGCCTCCGCCAATACCGTATCCGGCTCCGAGCCCACGATATTATGCTCCCGGTTGGATTTGTTCCAGACCGGGATCACGTCGAGGCCTTCTGACCTTGCTGTCACTACGGACTGGAGCTGTGCTTTTCCCTCATGCGCGAAGCGGTCGCCCATACCTAAGGTGAATTTTTCTATTTTTTTCATGTCGCCGTGATCCTGGAAAATAAGGCTAGTGAAAGTCCACGAGGTCGGCGACCCGTACCGGCAATCCGGTGATGAAGGATCGATTGGCTGCAACTCCTGTTAAAATCGACATCGCCCCATCCCTATGATCTGCCGCGCGATCAAGGGGATCTTTCCGCCTCGAACCAGGGGCGAAAATATCCGCCAGCATAATCAAATCCCCACCGCCATGCCCGCCTTCGCCTTCAGGAATCTGCACATGATACGGTTTGTCCCAGTGCGGGAAAATAGTCAAACGCTGACTGGCAGTCGCTCCGTCCCCAATCAGACCGCTCCCGGCGCTGACGTATGAACTTTCCAACTCGTCACTCTCCAAACGTCCTTTGGTTCCATTGAAGGCAATCCGGTAGCCTTCCCATGGCGAGTAGGCGGTCAGGGAATACGAAAGCTGGGTTCCGCTCAGATATCGCACGGAAAGATTCATCGTGTCCTCGATGCTGATCCCGTCGCCAAAAACATTCTGATCCCGCAAATACCCGTCCTCCTTCTCCGCGTCGAGATAAAGCCCCTGCATGTTGCCGCCGTCTTTCAGATCGAGGGCGAAAGGATCATTCTTCGCGGCCTTTTCTCCGGTGCTGCGCACGTAGGGGCGAAAATTTCCCAGTCGTTCACCGTTTATCTTTCCATAGAACTGCAGGGAACCAAGGCCGAAAACCGTTTCCGGCTGGCTGTTCAGCCACCAGTTCACCAGATCAAAGTGGTGAGTGGCCTTGTGCACCATCAGGCCTCCGGCATTCCGCTTGTCCCGGTGCCAGCGCCGGAAATAATCCGCGCCGTGCCTGGTATCCAGCAACCACTCGAAATGCACCGATTTCACTTCGCCAATGGCCCCCGACATCAAAATCTCCTTCACTTTGCTGCGCGAGGGGGAATACCGGTAATTGAAACAGACCCTGAGCTTCTGTCCGGTCTTCTTGACTGTGTCGAGGATCGCTTGGCATTTCTTCTCGTCAATGGTCATCGGCTTTTCCGAGACCACATCGCACCCGAGTTCCATGGCGCGAATAATGTATGTGTCGTGAGTCCGGTCGATGCTGGTTACGATGACTTCATCGGGCTTTTCTTTTTCAATCATCCGGTCGAAATCCGCAGCCAGATACATCGGCACGACTTTCGCCTTGTATTGCTCCCGGTAGATTTTGTTGTGCCACTCCATCCGTTTGGGATTCACGTCGCAGATGGCGGCCAGGGAATGAGTGGACTTGTAAATGGTTTGCAGAGCCTCCGCGAACATGAGGGAGCGCCCGCCGGTTCCCACAATCACATAACGCTTTTTGGCTGATTTCGTTTTACTCATAGTCCCGTCATCTTAAGGAATACCCGGCGCCCGTAAATATCGCTTCCGCTCAATTACTTGACATTTTCGCTCATTCCTAAATCCTTGTCTTCATGCTTTGTTATTTGGGCACAGGCCTGCGTCGCTACGGGGAAAACCCGACGGTCGTTTGCAAACGGCCGTACTGGGAATTCCAGGCGGTTTTATCCGGATCGATCGGCATGGTCCTGGAAGAAGGCCCGGAGCTTCTCCACTCGCACCGCCTCTGGCTCGCCGCCCCCGGCCACGCGCATGGCTGGACAGGGGAACCGGGCAAGGTGGCTGAAGTCGTTGTTTTTCATTTTCTCTCGATCCCGGAACCGATCAAGCAGAGATGCAGGCAAAACAAATCCCTGGAGATCCCCCTGACGGCAGCGCAGTGCAACCGCCTGCGCAAGCTGGCCCGGGCCATTGGGAATTCGTGGCAAACCCCGCGTCCGGAAATGATTCTCCACCACGAACACATCCTCCTCGAACTGAGCCTGCTGGTTTGCGAAGCCAAACCGGAGGCACTGCCGGACTCCGGCTCCAGCCAGCGCAAGCGGGTCCATACCGCCCTCGCCTGGTTTCATCTCAATATGGAGTCCAATCCGAGTCAGGAAGAAATCGCCGGAGCTGCCGGAACCTCCTCCTCCCACCTGCGAAGGCTTTTCCACGAAGTCATGCAAGCATCCCCCAAAAAAATCCTCGATCAACTGCGATTTCAACGCGCCATGCACTTGATGACGGATCCTGAAACCAAACTCAGTGCCGTGAGCGAGGCCTGCGGCTTTGAAAGTCCCAGCGCCTTTTCCCGCGCTTTCAAAAAAAAATTCGGCTGCAGCCCCGATAAATGGCGGGGATAACCAAACCGCATCTTCCATGTCCGTTCCCGCTGAATATGCCTATTTTTCCGCAGAATACGCCGATTTTCACAGATTCAAAAAAGTCCTTTGTGTTGGGTTAATCACAACTCTCCATTGCCCCACCTCTTTCTTTATCTTTCCAAAATCTGCGATAATCTGCGGAATCTGCGGATACACTTTTCCCTGAATCCACCATGCCTAACATTCACGAAATCCTCGTCCTTCATCACAGCCATCTGGATGTGGGATACACTCACTCTCAGCCTATTTTCTGGGAGTTACAGAATGAATACCTCACCCAGGTGATCGATTGGCTGGAGCAAACGGAAGATCTCCCTTTGGAAGCGCGTCCCAAGTGGACTTGCGAGGCAAGCGAACCGGTCCGCAAATGGCTGGCCAGTGCCTCCGCCACGCAAATCGGGCGATTCAAGAAACTCCACAGCCAGGGGCGAATCGGGGTTTCAGCCCTGCGCTGGCACACCACCCCGCTCGCCAACCGCGCCGGACTCCGGCGATTGCTCGACGGAAAAAACGAATTGGAACAATTGCTCGAAGCAAAGATCCGGGTGGCCTGCCAGCATGACGTGACCGGCATTCCATGGCCGATGTCCGATGTTCTGCTTGATGCAGGAGTCGACTTCTTCGTTATGGCTATCAATATTCATTTGGGGCGCGCCGTGAAACCGCGCCCGGGCATGTTCCTCTGGGAAACACCCGGCGGACGCAAACTGCGTGTCTTTAACGGCGCGCATTACACCATGTTCGACCAGCTTCTGCTTGCCTGGGACGATTCCGTCGCACGCATGGCGGAAGGTTGGGCGGCTTACGAAAAACGCCTGGATGAAATCCATTACCCGCTTGATTTTGTTTACCTCACTTCGACCTGTTCGCCGGTCATGTGGGATAATGGCCCGAACAACCCGTTTATGCCCGACCTGATCCGCCGATGGAACGAAGCGGGCGGAGGTCCCAGAATTCGATATGCGACCTTTGACGATCTGCGACAGCGTGCCATGACGGTTCCGGAATCCCGGCTCCCGATTCTCCGCGGAGACTGGACTGATTTTTGGGACTTCGGCTGCGCGGCCAGTCCTGTCGCAACCGCGCTCAACCAGACCGCCAAACCACTGACCGAAGCTGCCATCGTCCTTAGCGGAAACGATCCGCACCCTGCGATCCGTCAAGCCTGGGAAAAGATGGATCTCTATGACGAACACACCTGCGGCTACTACGATTCCACCGCCGGACATCCGCAGGCCCAGACCACCGAATTGCTCAAGCAATCCCTCGCTCATGAAGCGCATGAACTCAGCGCCTTTGCGCTCATGGATGCGCTCGAACGACTGGCGGAAAACCCGCTGGCTGACAAGGGACTCAAGGGCGTTCTGCTTGCCAATCCCGGCCAGTCCAGCATCACGATCTGGCCTGAACTGCCCGAAGCCTGGTTTGCCCCTGCTACGCCGATCAGCGAGCGCACCTACCGCGCGAGCCGGATGTTTTATGATGGCCGCCCCTGGACCCGGTGTTTTACCGCCGGTAAAACCCGCTCTTTTGGGCCGGTCGAGCTGCCGCCAGCTTCCTGGAAAATGATTTTACTGGATAAGCTTCCACCGCCGCCTCGGACCCCGGAACTGCACCACCAGATTGAAGTGCAGGAGATTAAACGACGAGAGGCCAATTTTGCTCCCGAAGCCAACCATCAACGCCGAACCGGCCGGATTGAATCGCCCTACCATATCCTCCGCTACGACCCCGATTCCGGGCGTATTTTTTCTCTTTTCGACCGTGTCCAAAACCGGGAGATTCTGGCACCGCGCGACGGACTGGACTTTTTCGCCTTCGTCCGGGAACGGACCGATGCTTTGGCAGAGGATCGCCGCTATGCGTTTTATCAGCGGGATTTGGATCAGGAAAAAATAGATGGAATCTGCTGGCAGGACTGGTCCCCGATTCGCGAACGCGCCATCCGGGTCACCCGTTGCACCATCACGGAAAAGCCGGGCCGCATCACCCTCCTCCGTGAATTCCAAGCCCCCGGCATGCTTCACTTGGTTCAGGAAATCACCTTCTTTGCCAACGATCCGGTAATCCGGATTGAGGTTGAGATGGAATTGCAACCTGAGCCCTCCCCACAAGCCCTCTATTTCGCACTCCCTCTGGCGATCAAGGAAGGCTGGCAGGCCGCGTTTGACACCGCCGGCACGATGGTCCGCGTTGATGACGATCAACTGCCCGGAGCCTGCCGAAACTGGGCGACCTGCGAGACGGTGGCAACCCTCTGGAACGAAACCGGCGGGGTTGCCCTGTTCACCCATGAGGCACCGATGGTCCAGTTCGGTGGTTACCATTTCTGCCGGCCCATGGAGAAACTGCCGCGCCCGGAAAACCCGCTTCTTCTAGCCTGGCCTGTAAACAACTATTGGGACACCAATTTTCCCCGGATCCAATCCGGCCGGATCCGGCTTCGCTATGGGCTGCTTTTATTCGGAAAAATGACACTGGCCGACATCCGGGCACATGCCCTGCGATTCCGGCAACCCGCCCTCGCCTGGCCGGTCACAACGGGCGGACGGGATGAAGGCAGCGGGGCTATGGTTTAACCCAGAAAAAGAAGTTGAGCCCGCTAAATACGCCAAAGGACGCGAAAGGAAAGAGGATACATACCAGATGACTGGAAAATATCGTGTCAGTTCTTCTCTTGTGGATATTCCTCATTTTTCGTTTGTTTTGCGTGTTTAGCGGGCCAAACTTCGGAGTTCGGGTTTAACGGTGTGACTCACGATGAAATCAACCACAGGCGTCGAATCGTCCAGGCCATGCGGATGATGGCCGACACCCGGTCGGTGGATCACTTTGATTTCACCACCGAGTTGGCGGTAGCGCGTTTCAATGATGTCTGAATTTTCCACGACAGGAACGACTTCATCGGCGTCCCCTACCACGTGAATGAGAGCCACTCCGGCCTTGGCAAGCGGTTGCAGGATGTCGATGGGGTTTCCCTGGTAGGCAAGAGCCTCCGCTTCGTCTTTGAATCGGTAATACCTTATCAGATCGGCCCAGTCCCCTTTGCTTCCCACAACTTTACCCCTGCCCGCCGGCCAACTCTTGAAGTCGCACACGGGCGCATCTCCATAGATCACAGCAACCTTTTCGGGATTTTCGGCAGCCCATCGATAGGCGTAGAGTCCGCCCCGGCTGATGCCGATGAGCGCCACCTTCGGTGCCAACCCCAGTTCGCGAACGACGGCATAGAATGCATCAAAGTGCCTTAACGCGCCGGGGCACCCGAAGGTGTTCCCGACTGAGATATGGGCGTGATGAAAACCCTTTGCCAGCAGATCAGGGGCGGCGCAGCGCTCCGTAAACGCATCCGGAAACTCCATACACCACGACCACGGCTTTCCTGGAAGCGGTTGTTCCGGTTCCACCACCCATGCATCGCAGCCCTCTATTTTAAAATGACGGCGTTTGAATCCGTTCCATTGATCAATCATGTTGCCTTTTAAAGACGGCTTCATCCCCGCTTCGCCTTTTGTCCAGGGAACAGCCTGGCATGCTCTTCCATAAGATAGCGGTCCGTCATGCCGGAAATATGGTCGCACACCGCCCGATAAAGTCCCTCGCTCTTGATCTGCCTGGCGCTATTTCGCCCCAGCAGCTCCGGTTTTTTGAGACAGGCGTTGAAAACGTCCCGAAGCAACGCACAGGCCCGTTGGTTCACGCCGGCCACCTGCGGATGATAATACAAATTTTTATAAAGGAATTTACGCAGTTCGCGGTTGGCCCTCCGCAACTCCGGGCTGTACCGGATCAACGGCTTCTTCTGGAGTCGAACCTCCTCAACCGTACTGACACGCGATTGATCAATCGCCGCCGCGCTCGTTCCGATCACATCCTGCACTTCGCGGTCAATGATGCATCGAATAACGTAAGTCGTCAGATCGCGTCCCTTTAATTTAGGAAAATGTCGGCGCACCTCGCTGTAGGAATGTTGCCAGACTTCAAGTTTGGAGATTTGTTCCGGTTTGATGAGATCAAAATCCAATCCGTCGTCAAGGTCGTGGCTGTAGTAGGTGATTTCGTCGGCGAGGTTTGCGATCTGCGCCTCAAGGGAGGGATTCAGGTGGCGGCTTTTGGAGGCGCCCGGACGCTTCGGGGCCTCAAGTTTCTCGTGTTTTTTTAATCCTTCCAGAACTTCAAGCGAGAGATTCAATCCGGCAAATTTCGGATACTTTCTCTCAAGCACTTCGACAATTCGGAGGCTCTGAACATTGTGCTCGAACCCGCCGTGGCCGCGCATCAGTTCATTGAGGGTTTCCTCGCCGGTATGTCCGAACGGCGAGTGCCCGAGATCGTGCGCGAGCGCGATGGTTTCCGCCAGATCCTCGTTCAGCCCCAGCGCCCGCGCAATGGTGCGGCTGATGGAGGCCACCTCGATCGTATGGGTAAGCCGAGTCCGCAAATGATCGCCCGTGCCGTTTAGGAAAACCTGCGTCTTGTATTCGAGTCTGCGGAAGGCGCGCGAATGGATTACCCGGGCACGGTCACGCTGGTATTCCATGCGGCAGGGATGATTCGGCTCGGGATGGGCGCGTCCCGCCGTTTCCGCCGATCTCACGGCGTACGGCGCCAGGGTATCCATTTCCTCACGCTCCATTTGCTGCCGTGTTTTTAGCATGGATTTATTTTTGTTTTTTTTCGGAGCCTGTGGAATCTAAAAATTCCGATTTCAGCTTCCGCTGTTCCACCAAAACTTTCGATCTCAACGTGATCAAATCGTAAAGGGCAAGCAAGAGCAGGAGTCCTGTCAGCCAGGCACACCCGAGCCAGTAGCAAATAAACAGCCAGGGATTCACATCCTTCGAACCGAAAAAAATGGATCCGAAAAAAGCCATCATCATCGCAGCGAGCGCGACGGCAAACATCGTGGTGCGCCGCATCTGCTGATCCCGAATGAGCCCCTTGGTGATGAGAATGACGAATTTCACTTCACTCTACCCTTGACCAGGTCCGCCCGCGCGTCCAGTTTCCCGTCGCAATTCGGAAAATCGGGGCAACGCCAGACGGGGACTCCGCTGCGGTCACTTTTCAACTCCATCGGTTTGCGGCATTTCGGACACTCCGGGTCGACTATTTTTGCGTGCGAAATAAATTCCGCGACCCATGATTTGATGTTCAGGAGATTTTCATTCTTTCGGGACACATCCGGGATCATCCGTTCAATGTCGGCCACCCCCTTGAGTTGAATCGGCTTGTCCACGACAAATTCCCTCGCATCATTCCGGTATTCCCCCGAGGACACAAAAATGCCCTGCCACCCGGGCTCGTTTGCCACCATCTGGTACAAACCCATGATTTCCTGGGCGCCGATTTGATATTGTTTGAGGATCTCCCAGTGTTTACTTTGCACGAGGATCACTTCCTCCCCGCGGATCAGTTTCATATCGAGTCCCTCCTCCGAGCCAAAGCCCGAGGAAATTTCAACCGTGTAACCCTTTCTCCGGTAAATCTCGGCCACCAGAAGTTCGAATTTCGGCCAGTCCAGCGCGGCAAGGCTGGTCGGGCCAGCCTGCCCCTTTAGCTTTCTGAGGGCTACAATCCCCCCCGCTCCAAGGGCCAGCAGGATAATGATCGTCTTCCAGGGAATGTACGATAAAAGCGTAGCGGGCGGGTTCCGCTCGGCTAATAGCAATGCCGCTTTCTGCTTCTTTTGAAGCGCCGCAGCCCTTATTTTCGCCTCCTGAGCCGCCTTCTCCTCGGCCTTGCGCTTGGCTTCCGCCGCTGCCTCTTCTTCCGCCCTGCGTCTTGCTTCCGCCCGAACCTCTTCTGCCCTCTGCTTGATTGCTGCCGCTTCGGCCTCCGCGCGCCTCTTTGTTTCCAGGATCGCCATTCTGCGCGCATGTTCCCGGGCCAGCAAGTTGTCGAATTCCTCCGCGGAAATCCATACGTCATTTATTTTTCGCGCCCCCAGATTGAACAAATCGATTTCCTTCTGGAGAACGCCGATTTTTGAATCCAGATATTTGCGCGTCTGCGGATAATTGGAAACCACCCTCTGCAATTCTTGAAGAGACAAAACCGTGTCGTTCAGCCCGCCGGCGCTGATAATCGTCCGGGTAAGCTGCCGGGGGTAATCAACCCGGCGAATAATAAGATTCTTGGGAACATCATCGCGGTCTCCATCAGGTTTGGTGACGGTGACATAATCGGTGGCGGGAATCAGATGTTCCGTGATCGTTTGGTACTCGATAATGCTTCCCGCCTGGGTGTCAGGGGCGGTGGGGGACGATTTTATAATCAGAATCCCCGCAGGCGGCTCTTTCGCCAGCAGTGCCGGTAAGCCGGTTAAAAATAACAGGACCACTAGGATCCGCTTAAAACCCATGACAGCGTTTTAAAGAGAAGGTGAACAATCGTCAATCACAACGGCTCCACAACAATGCGAGAACCTTCGATGGCGAGGATTCGGATTTTCGAGTTCGGCTCCACGAACCCGCCCTGGGTGATGACATCGACATGGAGATCGCCAAACAGGGCGTTTCCGCTCGGGCGGAGGATGGATTTTGCGATGCCCACTTCGCCGACATGGAGTTTAACAGGCGAAGCCACCGCTGTTTTTGAAAAGGAAGGACCACCGGGATTGGCGGCGCCCAACACCATGCGGTGATAAAATGAGGTGCGCGGCAGAAACCGTGCGAGCACCATAATCACCGCAATGCCTGCGGCAACGGCAAGACCAAGGTTTCTGAGCGGAATCCAGAGCATACCGGAGGCCGGTAACAAGGGGTCGCCGGGATAACGGTCCACCATCGCCCAGAACAGCGAGGCAAGCATGAGCATCACGCCCGTCACGCCGGGAACGATCGTCCCAGGATGCAGCGCCAGTTCGCTGATCACCAGCACAAGTCCAATCACAAACAGCGCCGCGACTTCCCATCCCGAAAGTCCCGCAATGTAATGTCCCACAAAGAAAATTGTGAACGCGATGGCTGCAATGATGCCGGGAATCAAGGTTCCCTGGAGTTTGAATTCAAGATAAGCGCCGATGATGCCGATCATCAAAAAAAGCGGCGCCAGCGCCGTGATCCAGAACGCAATTTTTTCAAACCCGGTCGGCTCGATGACCCGCACCGGACCGCCCAACTTCTCTGCCGCCAGAAGGTCGTCCACGGACAGGGCCACCGCGCAGGCAAGCAGCGGCTTGTTGCCGATCCGTTTCGTAGCCTCCTGCGCGCTCAGAGTCAGCACCGAACCCTTGGGATGGATCACAAGGTCGCCCACTTTGACCTCCTTATCCTTGTTAATGAACGCCTCGGCGATGTCGGGGTTGTAGCCGTTTTTTTCGGCCGCGCTCCTGAAATAACCCGAAAAATAAGAGACCACCTTGTCGGACATCGTCGCTGACAAATCCTCGCCGCCGCTCATGACCGGGGCGGCCGCACCGATGGCGCTTACGGGAGCCATGTAGATTTTTTTTGTTGAGAGCGCCACCAGCGCTCCCGCCGAACCGGCATTGGTGTTGATGTAAGTCACCGTTGGGATCGGGCATTTCTGAAGAGCTTCCTGCATATCCACCGCCGCATTCAACTCGCCGCCAAACGTGTTCATATCAATAACAACAGCGCGCGCGCCGGTATTCTCCGCGCTCTTGAGCGCCCGCCTCAAAAAGAAAAACTGAGCCCCGGAAATTTCCCCTTTCAGCGGCACGACAACGACTCCAGAGGGTTCAGCCGCCTGGCAGAGGGTTCCAAGCGCCAGCAATCCCACCAACAATAAACCGAAGGTGCGTTTCATCTGATTCATTCTCATCCAGTTGATCGCGCTTCTCAATCTTAAAAGAAGCCCGTCGTTCAAGCCGCCTGCGGTTATGCGATTGCGCTTCGATCAAGCCAGTCGCGCACCAGCCGTGCA
>Ga0364919_10135_pt1 | contig 36700 bp, 24 predicted proteins | sample SorcelJu500001C7_2_FD_206953 | JGI IMG/M metagenome (GOLD analysis project Ga0364919, IMG submission 206953) | Enriched cells from Trout Bog Lake Hypolimnion, Wisconsin, USA - BchlTB.June20.5000.01.C7 | ecosystem: Environmental > Aquatic > Freshwater > Lake > Hypolimnion/Profundal zone | place... | reverse complement strand
TGATGATCGGAATATCGTCGCCGGGGAACTTGTACTTGGTGAGCAGCTCGCGAAGTTCGAGTTCGACCAGCTCGATCAGCTCGGGATCGTCCACCATGTCCACCTTGTTGAGGAAGACCACAACAAAAGGGACCCCGACCTGACGGGCAAGGAGAATGTGCTCGCGCGTCTGCGGCATCGGACCGTCGTCTGCGGCAACGACCAGGATGGCGCCATCCATCTGCGCCGCGCCCGTGATCATATTCTTGATGTAGTCGGCGTGACCCGGACAGTCCACATGCGCGTAATGGCGTTTGTCGGTTTCGTATTCGACATGCGCGGTCGCGATGGTAATGCCGCGTTCGCGTTCTTCGGGAGCCTTGTCGATCTGATCGAAGGGGATGTACTGTGCCTTGCCCTTCTTTGCAAGCTGCTTGGTGATCGCGGCAGTAAGAGTTGTCTTGCCATGGTCGATGTGACCGATCGTCCCGACGTTCACATGCGGTTTGTTCCGCTCGAATTTCTTCTTAGCCATTGCCCTTTCTCCCTGGAAAAATGCTCGAATAAGATAATCGGCCGAAAAGATATTGTTTAAAGGCTACGATTCACACCGGGGCGCGTTTCTGACCGGCCTGCCCGCCCTAATTAAGCCAAATTGGAGCCCACGACCGGGATCGAACCGGTGAACCTCTTCCTTACCAAGGAAGTGCTCTACCAACTGAGCTACGTGGGCTTACGAGAGAGCAGCCAACAAGAAGATTGGAGAAGGTCCATCGCGTGACAAAGGAGCGCGGAATCACCCGCTGCCGGATGATGCTCCCTGCAATCCCAAAGTCAACGCATGTAGTCCCGACGACAATGACTCGCTGTACTGCTGCCACTATCTCCTACATCCTATTTGTGGTGGAGAGGGGAGGATTCGAACCTCCGAAGGCTACGCCGGCAGATTTACAGTCTGCTCCCTTTGGCCGCTCGGGAACCTCTCCTTCGAAAAGCCTCCAGTTTACTCGAAAAACCAAGTAAGCTTTCCTATATAGCACACGAAAAATTGGAAAACAACTTGTTTTGTAAATTTTTCGGATAATATGATAACCATCCCCATCGTCCAAACGCAAGCACAATGTTCGATAACAACGTTCGCTTCGGATGGGCTGAGTTTACTTCCTGGTTTCCAATAGTTACCTTAAAATAAGGAAATGGATGGGAACCTTCCTGGAAGAAAATATCCGATACCGACACCGAGGTTCTCGTCAAACTTTCTTTATATAGGGAGGATGAATCGATGTACAGCAAAATAAAGATCATGGGGCATCCCGTTCACCCCATGTTGGTAACTTTTCCGATCGCTTTCTACACTTCGACACTGATTGCGTTCATCATCTATGCGTTTTCCGGCGCCTCATTCTGGTTTAGAGTCGGAATTACGGCCAATGTGGCGGGAATAGGCATGGCGGCAGTCGCGGCGACTTTCGGGTTCATCGACTGGTACCTGGGAATTCCCAGCGGCACGGATGCGAAAAGCACCGGCATAAAACACATGACCCTCAACGTGATTGCACTTCTCCTCTTTCTCCTCACACTGATCTTCAATGCCGGGGAGTGGAATGTCCTTGCGCCGGTCATGCGCGGGGCAATCGTTTTGCCGCTGATAGGTTTCCTTGTCACCCTTGGCGCCGGCTACTACGGGTGGACCCTGGTTCAGAACCATCACGTGGGAGTGGAGTTCACCAGCGAGGAAGAGCACTGCATAAGAGAAGTCGAAGGATTTCAAAAGCGTACCGTCTAAGAGCCGGTGTGCGGGATGAAGTGTTACGACTTGTTACATGGCGCTACACCAGCGCATTCCAGATTAGTGCGGCTAAACCGGTCCCGATGAGCACGAATTCGATAAGGCTCTCGTAAAGCGGGTCTTCTCTGAGCCTCTTTTCGGAACCGGTCTTCAGGTACAAAGCATAGGTGACAACCGGAAGGAGCATGAACCAGGAAAAACGGGAAGTGACTCCTGCGTACGGCCCGAGAAGCAGTGAAATTGCAAGGGCTGCTAAAATACCGCCCAGGAAGAAGGCCGTTTTCCTCTCCCCTGCTAGGACGACCAACGTCTCCTTGCCGACGAGTCTGTCGCCCTGTACGGCAAGGAAATCCAGCAGAGTGGTCCTCGCCAGGGACAGGAGAAAAATTACCAGGAACGCGTATACCAGGCGGCCAAAATCGGTAATATGAGACAGAAACGGGGGGATGACGCTTACGGCGGCCCACGCCAGGGGCACAAAGAAAGTCTTCGACGTAGGAATGTCCTTTATCTTAACCGGAATTCTTTCCCACCATGCCGGCAGGAATAGCGGGACGGTATAAAGGAGGCCCGGCAAAATAAGAACGACCATGACGAAGAAACTGTACACGCCGATGACGAGCGCAAACAAGAGCGCCAGGGCAAGCGAAACGATGCTCGATATGGTAAAGAAGAATCGCCACTTCTGATAAAACTCCGCCCTGCCGGGGTCGTTCAACTGAATGGCATCGCGGTCGAGATAGATATTCAACGAGTGCATGGCGAAAGCATATGTGGCCGCCATTATGCTGTAGGAGACCTTTCCCTGAAATCCGGTCAAAGCCTGGGCAACCACGGGTAACAATGCTGTTCCGAGAGCGATGTAGATATTGTTGTAGGCGAGCGTTTCCAGGACCGACTTCCACCGGAACCGTTTTCCCTCTTCGGGGCTGATCGCTTCGAGAAACTCCACGATATTGCGTATAATCCAATTCGGCGTGGAGGCTCCGGCAGAAACGCCGACACACGAATACCGGGCCATCGTCTCGGGGTCCAGGTCCGCTTCCGTTTCGACATGAAAAGTCGGCAGCGAGCAATCGTGGGCCACTTCCACCAATCTGATCGTATTCCCGCTGTGAAGCCCGCCGACAATTATTATCGCTTCGACCTTGGTGCTGAGGTTCCTGACTTCCGCCTGCCTTTCCTGGGTAGAATCGCAGATGGTATTTTTGACGATCCCGTTCGGATACTTTTCCAGAAAGAGACTTTCAATTTCGTTGAATACCTCCTCATTCTGGGTGGTCTGTGCCACGAGAAGCACTTTATCCCAGTCAGCGGGAAGTTCCCTTACCTGTTCCGGCCGGTTTATGACAATGCCCCGTCCTTCGGTATATCCGAGCAGACCTATGACCTCGGCGTGGTCCGTATCTCCAACTATAATTGTGTAGTATCCGCGCCGGGCATGCCTTTTTATCGCGGCGTGCACTTTGGCCACTCTCTTGCAAGTCGCATCCAGCAGCGCTGAACCCTGCGCATGAAGTTCCTGGCGGGTATGGGGAGGAATCCCGTGCGCGCGAATGATCACTTTTTTGCCGGCGCAGTTCTCGATCCGGTTCTCCTCGGTGACGCCCTTTTTTTGGAGCATCATCAGAACCTGGCGGTTGTGGATGAGAGGTCCGAAGGTGCAGATATCCTCTCCCTCCTGGCGCTTTTGGATGGCGTCCATCGTTACCTCGATGGCATCGCGGACGCCTTTGCAGAAACCGGCTGTTTTTGCTACAATGACTTTCATCTGTTTTCCCAATTTATTGTATATAGTCTGGACCGGGAATGCCGGAGGAGTCGCAGATCCGGAATCGTATCAACTTTCGACGATCCTGGCAACCGTTTGGGGGCGGTCCGGTGTCCCTGGTTCGATTGACACTCTCCGCCGTGTCTGCTAGCCTTAGCCCGGTTCCTTATCCAAAAAACCCGGAACAGGCAATGGAACAGATCGATTTCGTAATTTTGGGGGCAACCCGGAGTGAAATTTCGTCGCTCTGCGAATCTTATCCCGGATCTGAGAAGATCGAAATAGCAGGCAATGTTTTCACGCGGCACACGTACCGGAATATTTACCTGCTCATCGGTTCGACCGGGATCGGAAAGGTAAACGCTGCCGCTGTGACCTCGGCGGTCCTTTCCCGGTTCAGCGTCAGTGAGGTATGGTGCGTGGGGTGTTCCGGAGCCTACAGCGGAGGAGGGCTTCGGCTCGGGGATGTGCTTATAACCCGGGACGCTGTCTGCGGAGACGAGGGAGTGTTGCACCGGGACGGCCTGTTTTCGAGTGAAGTTATCGGGATTGCGCTGGTGGAGAAACAGGGCCGTCTCTATTACGACCGCTTTCCCCTGGATGGCTTCGAAACCTTTCGTAAGCTCAAGGCGTTGCTTCCGCCCGGTTCTTACATCACGGAGGGCGTCACAGGCGGACTTCAGCCAATGCGGTTCGAGGAAGCGGGTGAGAACTCCTTTACAATCCGGTACGGACACAGTCTGAGTGTCGGCATGGTCAGCGGCGACGCCGAAACGGCCCAAAAACGGTTCGAGGTCTTCGCCGCTTTGGCGGAAAATATGGAGGGAAGCGCCATCGCGCAGGTATGCCTTCTTTTCGACGTGCCTTTTCTCGAATGCCGCGCGATAAGCAACATTGCAGGAATACGCGATAAGGATCTGTGGGACTTGAATTTGGCGGTGGGGCGCTCTCATGCCGTCATCAGGCACGTTTTGGAAAACATTGCTCCTCCGGAACATTGTCCATAGTCGTATCAATTCCATTTCCAGGGCTGTTGAAATGAAAGAACTTACGCTCGGCTATTCTCCATGCCCAAACGACACGTTCATCTTTTATGCCCTTTCACAGGGCCTTATCGATCTTCCCTTTAAGCTGAACATCCTGCTCGCCGATGTGGAAATGCTCAATCAGCAATTGAGGCAGGGTGCTCTCGACATCTCCAAGCTATCCACCGGCACGGTCCTGCAAATTATCGACAGGTATTGGCTGCTGCGTTCCGGAGGCGCGATGGGCAGGGGCTGCGGTCCGCTTATCGTTGCGAAACGCCCGGTTAAACTGGAGGACCTGCGGGATGCGAGCATCGCCGTGCCCGGTCTGTCGACCACCGCGCATTTGCTGCTTCGTCTGAATGGAATCCATCGCGGCCCCTGCATCCCCATGCAGTTTGACCGGATCATGCCCGCCGTGTCATCGGGCCGGGCCGATGCCGGGGTGATTATCCATGAAGGCAGGTTTACCTTCCATTCCTACGGCCTCCAGATGGTGCTCGATCTGGGCAAATGGTGGGAGCAGGAAACGGGTCTTCCGCTTCCTCTCGGCGCCATAGCCATCCGGCGCGACCTTGGATTTGAGACGGCGGAACTGGTTGAAACCAAAATAAGAGAGAGCCTGCTCTATTCCAGGGCATATCCCGACAAGTCCCAACCCTATATCAGACAGCATGCCCAGGAGATGGAACCCGAGGTTATACGCCGGCATATCGAGACTTTCGTCAATGAATTCAGCATTGATGCCGGCGCCGAAGGTGAAAATGCAATGAAATGTCTTCTCCGGGCCGCAAGTTCCCTGGATAATCTGCCATTCCCCGGGGATTCCCTGTTTTGGAGCGGTCCGAAAGGAATCTAGCCATGCAAACCGATTTACCCAGCTATTTCCTTTTTCCACATTTGACGCTGGCTGAAGACGATCTCAGGACTCTGTCCGTCTTTTTGCCGAATTGCAATATAATGGAAATCGTCCATCCGGCTATTATCCCCGAGTGGCTGAGGGACCGCTTCCAGGGCCGGCCCGCTATTCCGGAAAAGGATTTTTCGGTCCGAATAGAATCCTGCATCAAAGGATATGGGACTTTGGCACATGTGCATGGAGGCGGCGCAGGAATTCTTGCTCTCCTCGGCCAGGCACGGGGAGACACGCTCGAGACCCGGCTCCGGATACAGGAGGAACTGCGGGGAAAGTGCCCCTCCGACCTGGATGAACAACACAGGAAAATATTTCAGGCGGCTGTTTTTCTCGAAATTGCGCGTGAACTCGACGAGAAGGAAATAGAACTGCAAGGGAGTTACGTGCAATTGAATGCCCTGGAACGGGAATTTCGGGGAATTCTTGGAATCGCCGGTGAAGATGAGGCCGACGAGGCCGAAACAAATCTGAGTCCTCCGCTCATTCCCGATAGAGCGGGGGCGCTGTTCATGCTCCCCACGAGGATCGAGAGCTGGCTTCAGCTTTTTTCCCTGCAGCCGGCGCAGGGCCTGCCCGTCTACGTAGCGAACCATCCCGATGTCATAGCCGAGACCGTTGAGATAATTCGCAGCGCGCACGGCAGTTCAGGAGAGTTCACCCCGGTACGGATTTCGCTTGGGTCTTTCCCCGGGCTGGATCAACTCGGGAGCAAACAGTTCCGGTCCCTGACGGAGGCCCCGGGGATCCCGGCCCTTCTCGACTCCTACCGGCGGGATCTCGACAAGTTCATACTGGAAGCCGCAGGAACAAAGAATCCTGATGAACTCGTATCAAAAAGCAAACCGCTGAAACATCGTCTCGATGAATTTTGCAGCCGTTGCGCTCTGAGCGGTTCCAACCGGGTGAATCTCAGCCTTTATTTCATGGCAAACGTGTTGCCGGCCGGCATTCCCGGATTTTCGGGTGAGGCGGACAAGCGGGTGGATTGCCTACTTCATGCCGGAAGTCCGCCGCCGTTGTTTCTCTGTATAGATTGAGTCCTCATCGACGGTAACCCTATTGTGCTTCGCACACCGGCAAGGAGTTGCCGGTGCCACCCCCGGTCACGATGACAGTCACCCCCGGCAAGAGCTAAGGTGGGGGGGTATTGAAACAAAAGCTAAAATGGGTCCCCGCTTTCGCCGGGATGACGCAAAAGGGTGGTTCCTGCACCAGGCCGAAAAGTACTTTTCCTCTTTAAGTTAGCGCTTATGGTCTTACGTCCTCCGTCAAGGCAGCCAGTAGGCCGTAATAGACTTTTGAGGCCAGGAGCACCTGTTCGAAGGAGACGAATTCATCGGGCGAATGGGCCTGTTCGAGTCCGCCCGGGCCGAGGATCACGGGCTTGGTACCCGAAGCCCAGAGCAGGTTGGCATCCGAATGACTCCGGAACGCCTGGGGTTGCCAGGGCAATTGCAGTTCGGCGTAAACCTTTTTCAACGTCTCCGGAATCTGCCCTTTTTCGGGCAGGTCATAACCCCCGTGCACATTGATGAAGGAAAGGGTCCCGTTGAAATCGGGATTTTCACGTCCCTCGCCTGCCACGATATCTTCCAATTCCATGATGATCTCGCCCAGAGGCGCCGAAGGCGGCAGATGAAGATCGAGCCAGGCATCACACCTCTCGGGAACCGCAAAACCGGAGCGCGAACTCGATAAATCCCTGATATTATAGACTACTTCCGGCCGGTTCCCGGTAAGGGAGCGGGATATCCGGATCAGGAGCCGAAGCATCGCTTCGACCGGGTTCTGAGCCGGATTGGCAAGCGACGCGTGTTTTCGCTTCCCCGTCGTCGTTATCTGGATCTCGAAATATCCGTAGTGGCTGAAGCAGGGTCGCATTCCGGAAGGTTCGGCGATGAGCGCCCAGGGGAAGTGATATTCCTTGACGAGCCTCTGGGTTCCGTCCCCTTCTTCTTCTTCGCCGGAAACGAGAGCCAGCGCAACCGGAGGGAAACTCCGGCGCTCCTTCCAGATCGCCATATATGCCTCAATGACGGCAGCGCAACCGCCCTTCATGTCGGAAGCGCCGAGCCCCTCGATCAGGTCGTCTTCCTCGCGGCAGCCGAACCCGTCAAGATCGTATGCCGCCACGGTATCGACGTGGCCGATCAGGACAGCCAATACCTCCGTTTTGGGCGGAATGACAAGAAGGTTTGACCTGTCTTTATCGATCTTCTGCAGTTTGACCGGCAGGCCGGCGCCTTTCAGATACTTGTAGAGGAAGGCGACGATTTCCTGCTCCTTACCGCTCGGGCTGTAAATATTTATCAGGCTGCGCAGGAGATTTCTCAGATTTTCAGGATGATCGGCAGGAAGCATCAGTATCCGCTATCGACTTTGCACCGCTTGCCGTTTTTCTTGGCCTGCCTGTGCGGGTCCAGATTGAGCGTCAGGAAGATATGCTCCTGAGGATGGTTGAATCCCATTTTTCGGAAGAATTGCAATGCCGGTAGATTGTCCGCTTCCGAATCCACCAGCAGCATCCTTACTCCCTCTTCCAGCATCAGATCGCGAAACCGGTTGAAAAGCCTGGATGCTATTCCGGCAGCATGAAATTCGGGGTTTATCCCCAGCCACACCAGGTAGCCGTATTTCCAGGCCGAGTGGCTTTTGGTAACGGTCGTTCCGAGAGCGAAGCCGACGACCAGTTCGTCGTCATCGTCCGTTTCCGCAACCAGGCAGTACTCCGAATCATTCTGGAACAGAGTGAGGACCTCGTATTCGTCCCAGGTCCGGAAAAGATTGGGAACCTCGCTGGCTGTAAAGAGTTTTTCTCCAAGGTGGAAAACTGTTGCGATATCGTCGATTTCCATTTGGCGAATAAATACGTTGGTCTTCTTTGTTTTTGAGTCGGAATTATCGAGTTCCATAAAATCCTTTACTTCGTTTTATGCTTTTTTCCGTGACGGTCTTCCCGCAGGGTTCCTGCCGTCGCAAATGACTCCCTGGCCAACCCGGCGCGCAATAACACCGTAGATCTCATCTGCTCTTTTCTCTTGAGATCTCCGTATTTTCCGAACCGTCCGTGTCCGGTCATCTATCACCTCCGGGGAAAAGGGGATTCCCTTATACCTAAATAATAAGACAAATCGGCTCGACAGTGGATAAGCCAAACGTTTTATTATACATTTTTTGCACTTCTTATTAAACTCCTCTCTGGTCCCTGCGCGTGAAATTCAGGCAAACTTCCGAAAGGAGAGCTTTCTGGACCTCGAAAATATTATAAGCCCCGGTTTGGATTTTTGGTACAACCTCCTCAGCATCGTCATCATCAACTTGATTCTGTCCGGAGATAATGCCGTTCTCATTGCAATGGCGGTGCGATCTCTTCCCGAAAATCAGAGAAGGAAGTGCTTTGCCCTGGGCGCGGGCGCGGCGGTCGTGCTTCGCATTGCGCTCACCATCGTCATTTCCCAACTGCTTGGGGTATCCTGGCTGAAGCTGATCGGCGGTCTTTTGATTTTATGGATAGCCGTAAAACTGTTTATGCAAGGGGCTCCGGGTTCGCACCAGGAAAGGGAGGCGACAACGCTCTTCCAGGCAGTCAAAATCATGATGATTGCCGACGTTACCATGTCAATCGACAATATGCTCGCAATCGCCGGTGCCTCGCAGGGGAATCTGCTCCTGCTCCTGATCGGCCTCGGACTTACCGTGCCTTTCATAATCTTCACCAGCGGCCTGCTCTCGATGCTCATGGACCGGTATCCCGTAATAATCTATCTTGGGGCCGCCATCCTCGGGAAAGTGGGGGGCGAGATGGTCATAACCGACCCGGCCATAGTTGGATATCTACATCCCTCGATCTTTGCGCGCTATGGAGTCGAGGTCCTTTGCGCGGCGGGCGTAATCGTTCTCGGAAAAATCCTGCTCACCCGGACCGGTGTCAGTTCCTGACGTTGGACCCGGACAAACCAAGATCTTTAGTCAATTCGCGTAATTTTACCATGAATTCCGGCCCTGGGTCCGTTTTGCCGGTAAAATAGGAAGGGTCCCTTTCCTGCCAGAGCGGGGTTTTTCTAAAGGCTTTGTACTCGTAATGGCCGATCAGGACAGATATTCCCGGATGCTTTCGCACCAGCATCCGAACGAGTGCGGCATTCGAACTCAATTGCGCCTTGGTGAGAGGCAAGTCAGGCCCACCCACATTTTCAATGCCTATTGCTATCCTGTTCAGGCCAATAGTATGGCGCGCCATCCAGTTTTCCGGCATAAGCTGGACAATCCCGCCGTCGCGCTCCACAATGAAATGGGAAGAAACGTTTAGCCGTCCTCCTCTCAGAAGCTCCGGCCGGCCCGGTGGGAGTTCCTCGGGCCGGAAAGCGGATAGCGCGGATTCAGCGGTGGGCGAGGCGGTCCAGTGAATCACTATCATCTTGGGGTCTATTAGGAAATTCGTTGCGGCGGGGTCATAATGGCTGCGAATATAGTCGAGGGTGAGTTGCTGCCTCAATTTGCCGAACGGTATGGGCTTATAGGCGATGCCGTCAACCTGGTTTGCGAGTATCGAGGCCGGGGAATCGAGGTCCTCTGCGCCTGCGCGCGTGAGTTCCCGTGGGAAGGCTTGGACGCAGAGGAGGGAAAGGAACATGCAGGCCGGAAGAAGGAATCTCCATAGTCTGGAAAATGCCGGCATTCGCTCACCTCATGCCTTTCTGATAATTCGCTATATAAGCCGCGTTCTTCACCTGTATGGGCGACAGCAGTGACTCGGGGAAACCATCCGGCCCATATTGAGGCACGTACCACGGCTGCCTGGAAAAATGGTCCTGAAGATCCTTGCGCTTGAATGTGCGGCCATAGCGGGCGTAAATCTCGTTTCTCATGACATCCAGTTCCCAGGGGGACCTCCCCTGGAGATCTTCGGGCGTGACCGGGCGCACCATGAAAAATGGAATCCCCTGCGGCGCGACAGGCGGGGGGACCGGGGCGGAAGGGATGGAAGCAGGCGGCATGGGAGTAAAGCCTCTGGGAGGAGGCGTTGCATCCGGCTGTATCACCGCGACCTCCCGTTTTTTCAATTCGTAATGCGCTCGCCTGGTTTCACCGGGCGAGACGGCTATCTCCTCCTCCATGTCGCTGTAGCCGTCCAGGGTGATTCGAAGGGCCAGCTTTCCGGTCGGACCGTTTTTGAGCGACAAAGGTGAAACACCGGCTTCCTGCCCATTCAGAAAGACTTTGGCCCCGGCCGGCCTTGTCGTTATTTCAAGCCCTGAGAGTTGCACGGGCGTGGGTGCCGGTTGAACGGAAAAATCCCGGTTTTCTCCAGGGGCGACAGCTTTGAGGTCCAGCCCCAACTGCACACTTTCACCCGCGTGAACCGTTATTTCCCTTTGCGAATTGAGGTATCCTTCGCGGCCTGCCTGCACCTGGATTTTCCCGGGCGCTATGCCTGAGAGTAAAAGGGGAGAGCGGCCCCTGAATTCTCCGTTGACCGATATAGCCGCATCGGAAGGATTTGTTTCGACTTTCAGCGAGGCGGCCTGCTGGGCCGGTTTCGGCCAGAACGCATACAGGAGGACAACCACCAGGAGCACCACCCCGAGCGCGACGACAGCGCCGGTTGCTTTTGAACCGGACGGGGCGGCAGGCGGTCCGGACTTCGGAGGCTGGGGCTCAGCCGCTGGTTTCGGGGACCTGGGGAGTTCAGGGGGTGGCGGCGCTGCCTCCCGTTCGTGACGCGCAGATGCGGCCTCGCGCCCCGGTTCAACCGCCGGCGGTGGGGAAGCGGACTTGGGCAGCGGTTTTTCAACCTGTTGCCCGGCAACAGCCGTTCCCTCTAAAATGGTTTCGTCGGCCTCTTTTTTGTCGAAAACAGTTGGTGTTTCGCATTCGGGAACGTACACATTTCCGAAGGCCAGGAGATCTTCCCGCATTTCCGCCGAGGTCCTGTACCGGCCGGCAGGATCCTTCGACAGGGCTTTCCTGATTATTCTCGTTATCGCCGGGGGCAGCGTGGTGTCCGAAGTTACGGCAGCGGGTTCCGTGTAGACGATTTGGTAGACCATGCCGACCATGTTATCCGCATCGAAGGGTTTCACGCCTGCCAGTACATGGAACAGCATGGCTCCGACCGAAAAAATATCGGACCGGACATCCACTTTTTGACCGGTGATCTGTTCGGGCGACATGTACATGGGCGTGCCCAGGACCGTTCCGGTGACGGTGCTCGACTGAACTCCCATCCTGGCGATTCCGAAATCCATGATCTTGGCCGTGCCGTCCGGGGTTATCATTATGTTGGCCGGCTTTATGTCCCGATGGATGATTTCCTGTGCGTGGGCTGTTTCCAGGGCCTGGAGGATCTGGTCAAAAAGTGGGATGGCCTCTTTGACCGGAATTTTTCCGCGGGCCTCTATGACCTGCTTCAGCGTCTTTCCGGTCACGAATTCCATTGCGATGTACTGGTATTTATCGGTTTCTCCGTATCTGTAGACGGAGACGATGTTCCTGTGCGAAAGACGGGCCGCTGCCTGCGCCTCCCTGAGGATACGCTTCCTTCCTTCGGTCATCTCCGGGGTCAGTATTTCATTTTTCGACATCAGTTTCAAAGCGACAATCCGGTTGAGTATCGTGTCGCGCGCTTTGAAAACGGTTCCCATGGCCCCTGCATCGATAAAATATTCCAGGCGGAACTCATCGATCTGCTGTCCGACAAGAGTTTGGGGGTCGGTCATAGTTTTCCCTTCAAAGGCAGTTGTATATTGGTCCGGGAGAATACGTTCTCAGAGGTACACCCATCCCGGCAAAAAGACAATCGAAGGATGTGGGGGCTTGTGTAATATAGCATTACAAGACCCCCACGCACACGCAAGCACATGTTGCTATATTACAAGACCTGACCCCACGCGGCCTGTCTACGCTGCTGCCCGCGTGAGCGCCGCGAGCAGTTCGTCATCCGCGCCGTCATAGCGTATGCCGTTTATGAAGAAAGTCGGCGTGCCGTTGACGCCGCCTCTGATTCCGCCCTTGAAATCTTCCCGAATGCGCATGGCATAAGCGCCGGCGAGGACCTCGGCGATCAGTCTGCGGGCGTTCAGACCCAACATCGCGGCATATCGCGCGAGGTCTTCCTCTTCGAGAGCGTTTTGGTTTTCGAACAACAAGTCGTGCATTTCCCAGAACATCCCCTGCGCGCCGGCGGCTTCGGCTGCCTCGGCTGCGTGTTCGGCGCGCGGGTGCATGTTGGTCAGCGGGAAATGGCGAAAGGCATAGCAAAGGTTGTCGCCCAACTCCTGCTCGATCATCTTGACGATCGGGTAAGCATGTCCGCAGAAAGGACATTCAAAATCACCGTATTCGAGCATTTTGATGGGGGCGCCGATCGAACCCCTGATGTGGTCGCGTCGTGGGGCCGGAAGTGTCAGTATCGATGTTGGCGAACCGCCGCCCAAAGTTTCGATCATAGCTTATGCCGCCTTTCTCTGTTGGAGTTCTTCGAGGGCCGAAATTATTCCGGCGGCTCCCGGGTTCACGCCCATGGGAGAAACATAGCTCCAGGAGATGATGCCCTCCGGGTCGATCACAAATAATGCCCGCTCGCTGACCCCGTCGTCGTCACGGTACACCCCGTAAAGGCGGGCCACCGCTCCCTTTGGCTCAAAATCGGCAAGGAGCGGGAAATGCAGTTTGCGATCCTTTGCAAAAGCAGCGTGGCACCAGGTGCCGTCAACCGAAATGCCGATGAGCGCAGCATTGAATTGCTGGAACTCCGACAGGATTTCGTTGTAGAGCGCCATTTGATCGCCGCAAACAGGGCTCCAGTCAGCCGGGTAGAATGCAAGAATTACCGGCTGCCCGCGCAACTCTTTCAAACTGAGCCACTGATCGGGAGTACACCTGAGGTTTATGTCGGGGGCCGCTTCGCCGCGCGAAAGCACTGTCCGGCGGCCGGCCGGGTTCATTTCGTTATGTGCTTCATCTTTATTCATCCTACACCTCATCCGCTCTGTCATTGTTTGCATCGCCCGGTTTGTGATACCCGGCAAACCGGCGCATGCGAATGTCCGGATTTAGCCTACAGTCAAGAGTCCGTGGTTATTAGATAAATGCTAATCACATCAGGTGGGATGCGCCATCCCGTTGCTGGGTCGCTTTGAAGATAATTCTATCCCCTGCTGCGGGGGCTCTTTGGTTTTGGGCGGTGGTACCAGGCGCAATGAGAAAATGTGTTTCGCCGTCTCTCGTACCCTTTGGCGTGGGATTCAATCTTTCCAACAGTAAAGTTGGCAACAGATTTGTTGGGTGCGTGAATCTTGTGGTATAACCTCATATTACAAGACCCCACGTAAGACGTTGGGTATGGATTCAGGGTGTCGAAGACCTAAAAACGAACACGTTGATCTCGGGAAACCCACAAGGAGTCACCGGTATGAACTTTTTGTCCCTGCTTCGACCCTTGGGCATGCAGACACCACGGATTGTAACCATCATGGCCATGCTCGCGCTCTGTCTTGCCGTCTTGTTTGGCGCTGAGGCATACGGCCAGGCCGTTCAGGCAAAAGTGGCGACGGGATCCGGGCACGGGGCCTGGCTCAAACCCGATGGGACCCTCTGGATGTGGGGGAGCAACGGGGCCGGCCAACTTGCCAATGACGGTGATGATTGGTTGGGACCGCCGGCGCAGGCTCCGGGGATGACAGGCGTCAAAGATGTAGCCTGTGGGGAGTACTCTACCGTGGTGTTGAAAAACGACGGCACGGTCTGGGTATGGGGGGGCAATGAACACGGCGAGCTTGGCAACGGTACTATCGAAGCGTCGGCCAAACCGGCGCAGCTTAGCGGTCTAACCGGCGTGACGGCTGTGGCGGCCTCAGGCGCCAACGCTTTCGCCCTCAAATCGGATGGGACGGTGTGGCACTGGGGAGGAAACATCCACGGTACTCTCACACAAGACGACCAAGGATATCACTGGGTGCAGGATCCGAGTGGTTCCCGTCCCGAGCGGGTACCGGGTATAGCGGACGCTGTGGCTGTCGCCTCGGGCTCCGGCCGCGGCCTGGCGCTCAAAGCCGACGGTACGGTGTGGGTTTGGGGACAACAAAGCACCGGTGATTCGGGCGGAGGCAGCACCGGCAATCCCAATGAATTCATTAAGGTGAACGGTTTTGCGGACGTTGCGGCGATGGCTGCGGGCGATGAATTCATCCTGGCCGTGAAGAAAGACGGGACGGTGTGGGCCATCGGCCAGGGTGCAGCCGGCCAACTCGGAAATGGCGGGACGCAGGGTTCGGCCAAACCCGTCATGGTGAGCGGGTTGACGGGCGTCAAAGCCGTTGCGGCGGGTTCCATGCATGCGATGGCGCTCAAGGCCGACGGCACGGTATGGGACTGGGGATACAACCACGAAGGTCAACTTGGCGTGATCAAAGAGAAGTCCGGCAAAGCGGGGGAATCTGTGTCAGTCGAAATGTCGGCTAAGCCGGTGCGGCCCGGCGCGTTGTCCGATGTGATTGCAATCGCGGCGGCGCAGGCCCACTCCGTAGCGCTGACGGGCCAGGGAACGGTTTGGGCCTGGGGAGACAACACCAACGGCGCGCTCGGTACGGATACGGAACGTCTGGAATACTCGGAGGTCCCCATGAAAGTCGGGGAGTCCATGCCGGATAAATGCAATCCACTTTTCGCCTGCGTCACACATTCCGGAAAGTACATCCAGATCTGCGGCGAACAGAACGGAGATGACTCCGATAAGTGGAGCAATATCCAATACCGTTTCGGACCCGACCACGGGCCCCCGGAACTGCTGTTTCCCAAAGACCCCGCAAAGGGAGAGCCTTCCCTGTTCTTTTCCCACGAAATGCGGAAAAACGAATACCGTGTTTCAGTGAGCTTCACGTCCGGCATCTATTCCTACCAGGTGTATTCGACCTCCAAAGGGGAACACGAAGGCAGCGCGGGTGTTACGGTCAAGGATTCGAAGGGTAAGCTCCTCACGGACATAGCATGCTCTGAAAGGCCGCTGATTTACATCGACTACCTGCGGATGGCCCTTCCCTGCGACATGAAAAACCCTCATGGCGCCGCAGCGTGCAAGGAATCGCCTTACAAGGTGAAATGACCGGACTGATAGCATTGGGGAACGCGGTTCCCCCGTGCTTTAAATGAATCGTCCTGAACGCAAAGGGATACCCCTATTTCACGAGCTGATCGGGATCGAATAGGGAATCGGGAATAGACTCCAAGCTCGGTTTTTCGAACGTCAGAAGAGTTGAGCCGCTCGTTGTCAGTTCATCCTTTATTTCAAGGCTGGATATGAATGGGTACTTCTGTCCATCCCTGACTACGGTATTAGCGTATTCCATCCGGGATGACTTAATCTTTTTGCCGGAAAGAGTGTAGTAATCGGCCTTTACGCCGACGAGTCTGCTCGTGGAGACCCAGTACATGATGCGATCGTAGATGCACTCCTTGGATCTGGCCTTGAGGAAGAATACATAGCAGGGTTCCTCAGAGACGGTGTCCGGGGGAAGACGCGTCGCCTCGTAATCCTCCGCGTAATTGATTGCTGCGATGTCCGCATAAACGGCGCTGCCAGTGAGCTTTTGCCGGGCGGAAATCGGGACTGCTCTGCTGGTCCCCGGTTTGTAGAACCAGATATTTCCTTTGAGCATCAATATCTTGCCGTTACTGTATTTGGGCGGTGCGAGAACCTTGGCGAAAATGTCGAAACCGCGCGCCCAAACATCACATTTCACGTTGGTCGTCCGATCGCCCTCTTGCGTGGTAACCGACACTTCCCACGATACGCCGCCGAGGTTTCCCCTGGCTTCATCGGCTTTCTTGAGTATCTCATGATCGCTCAGCTCGGACGAGGCCATTGCGCTCAATGAGCAAGCAGCAACCAGGAAACAGGCCGTCAGTAGTTGACTAAAGATTTTACGGGGAATCATAAGAACTCTCCACCCTGTCCGCGACGGGACAATTATCCGGAAACGTCATTTCCCTGGAGCCCCCCCCCACTTACACATACCCCAGATCGTCTACGATACTCTTTTCGTAGGCGGCCCTTCGCGCGGGTGCCACCGCAGCCAGGGCAGACAGTACGATCAGTGAAAAAAAACTGCCGGCCAGATAACCCGGGACAAGAAACACTTCCAGCGGTACGGCCCTGGTAATCTGGGGCGGGACCCATGTGGGCTCTGTGACCTTTATCGCGTACCATACGATAAGAGTCATGACCAACCCCAATAAGGATCCCGCCACGGACATGAGCAGGCTCTCGATTACGAAAAGGTTCACGACGCCTGCCCGCTTCAAACCGAGCGCCCTTAGCGTCCCTATTTCCCGGGTTCTTTCCAGGATGGACATGCTCACCGTATTGACTACGCTCATAACGACAATGACGAACACGATCACGAAAACGAAAATGAATATCACATCGAACATGTCCCTGACCTTGACGTAGAAAGGAGACATCTCCTCCCAGGTCTTGACTTCCATTTCCAACCCCGTCCGGTTGAATTCCCCGAGCAGGTATGCCCGCGCCTTGTTCGTCAAGTCGGTTTCCGAGAGCAAAACCGTAATACTGCCCACGCTTGTCGTATCGTACAAATTCTGTGCAAGCTTAAGGTTCATATCTATCAGTTTATCATTCAACTCGGCCATTGGGGATTCGAACGTTTGATACAGGTCGATGTCAACCGCGTTAATCATGCCCTCGACGGTCGGGGCCATCAAATTTCCAGTGTCCCCTATCCGCATGGCCAGTTTCCTGGCCAGTCCGCTGCTGAAGCCGACGGCGCTCGGCACCTCGTCCTCCAGCTTTTTCCCATCGAAAAGTTTGAGTTTGGCAAGCATGCCGGAGGACTTGGCCCGTATGAATTCGGTATCGGAGGGTACTCGCGCGTTCGCAAAGAAAATGGTTGAAACCTTTCCGTTGCTTACAAGACCTGTGACTTCAAGTTTGGGAGTTGCCAGCAATATCCGGGGATCGCCCTTACATATTTCTTTAATGGCTTCAAGTTCCTTATCTTTTATCAAAAACCTGGTAGGGTCTAATTTCCCTTCCTCGAGGTATCCCTTCTTGAAAATATTCAAGTGTCCATTCGCATAATTATATATGAACGCATTCTTTAAACTCGTAAACATATACTCCGTGTAACCGCCAAATATGTTAACGGCTGCAAAACCCAAAGCAATAGCTATAATCGTATATAACGATCTGCGTTTATTCTTGATGATATTACGAATGGCTATTTTTACCCATGCCGACATAGCTAAAACCTCTGCGGTGAGCGGGCGCCTTCATTGGATCACAACCGTTTATCCTCTACAACCATCCCATCCAGCAGTTGCACGTGGCGCCGCACACGGCCTAAGAGTCTCTGATCGTGAGTGGAAAAGATGAAAGTGGTCCCTTTCAACATGTTGATTTCTCTCATGAGGTCGATAATCTTCCGGGCATTTTCGGAATCCAGGTTTGCGGTCGGCTCATCCGCAATGACCAGGGAGGGGTCGGTCACCATCGCCCTCGCAATCGCAACCCGCTGTCTCTGGCCGCCCGAAAGCTTATCCGGCCTTTGCTCCGTATAGTCGCCCAGACCGACTTCCCTCATCCAGGCGGTCGCTTTCTTTTCCGCCTCCTTTGCTGAAATGCCTTGTATCTGGAGAGGCAACATAATATTTTCCAGGGCCGATAAGACGGGGATCAGGTTAAAATGCTGAAAAACGATGCCGATGGTCTTGTTTCGAAATTCGCTCATCTGATCGTCGGAGAGTTGTCTGACTTCCCGTCCCACGAGTTCTATATACCCGTCGCTCGCGTCGTCTATGAGCCCCATCAGATTGCACAACGTGGACTTACCCGAACCGGAGGGACCCCAAACGGCTACAAATTCTCCCCTGTCGATCATGAGATCGACGCCCCGCAGGGCGGGTATCCGATTCGCGCCAAGATCGTAATACTTCCATACCTGACGCATAGTGATGATTGGAGATGTCTCCGTGAAATCGATTCCTTTCATTCCAATGAGGCCCCTTGTTGTGTACCGAAGCTTTCACGCAATGACATTCTAGAAAAACCAGCCCATTCTCAACCCATTCACGGTCATTATGATTCCGCCGTCCGCGTCTGATGCTTGAGCGTCCCAAGTGATCCCTTTATCATCCTGATCACGCATGCGGGCTTCTACGGTAATTACTTCTCCGTTGGCGCATTTGCGCAGGGACCTCACCTCACCGATGCGGATCGGAATCATGGAACGCTGTTCGGATTCATCTCTCAGGAAGATGTAGAAGCCCACCGCTTGAAAAATGGATTCCAGAAGATAAGGCGAATACTGGTAGTTTGATACTCTCGGCGGTTTAAAGTCAGAGCCGGCGCGATAAATCATGCAGCCTCTTATTGCTCCCTGAGCCGAGCCGTCGAGGGTATCTATCACACGATACCGGTCCTGCATATCGCTACGGTCCTGATACCATTTGAGCACCTCTTCGCGATTCATGGGCCTCGTGTTCAATTCTTCCATTTTGACCGGAAAATCCGGCGGAGCCGCATCGGCTTTGGGCATTGCTCCTAATAAGATAAGGGCTTTGTATTGCAGATTCATGCGGTCCAGAATTCTGCCTGAAGGCGAAATGGCCTTTGACGAAAGGAACACTTCGCATACGACTTCATCGGCTTTCCACACCACGGTCTTGCAGTCAACCCGGGCATCTCGCGTTACCCCAGCAGGGCACTCTATCACGTCCAGGAAGCGGGCCTCCCTAACTCCTGTCACTTTCAGAGTCGGATGGAGTATTTGGCAAGCCTCCATGAATAATTCCAGGACCATGATTGCGGAGACAAGTGGGTTCTTCATGAATTTGAATGGTTTATGATCCGAAACCCATAGATCGCCTTCAGGATCGAAACTCCTTTCGGCGGTAAGCTCAGCGGAGCGGAGGTCTAAATTCGAGACCGAATCGATGAGCGGAAAGAGTTCATGGTCAAAAAGCATGCCGTTGAGCTCGATTCCCTTGCCGCCGTCGACGGCATCGGTATCGAGGCGCACGGTCTTCACGTTGGGAAGCGTGCGCAAAAACAGTACCCAGACATCCTCGGGCGGCCCCAGGAAAAGTTCACGGGCGAATAGGCTCGAAAGCTCATCGGCATGGATGTAGGCAACGTTCATCAACTTCATGACGGCTTTGATATCCTGGTTCTCGGCCATCCCGGCGCCTTCGACCGGGGGCAACATGAATGCCTTGAACACAATATTGTCGTGAATGGAGTTAAAATGGGACAGGAGGGCGCTCATCGCACGGTTGCCGCAAGCATAGTTCACCTGGCCCGGGTTGCCCTGGATGCAGGCAATAGAAGAAAGGCAAGTAAAAAACTTCAAGGACCCGCGCGTTTCCTCAAAGAGGCGCCATGCTCCAATCAGCTTCACTGCGACAACCGCGGAAAAGTCCTCGGCCGTCATGTTGTTGATGAAGTTATCCCGTAAGATGCCTGCGCCGTGGACGATACCGGTGATTACGCCGAACCTCTCCTGAATCGAGTGCACGACCGAAGCCACGCTTTCCGAGTCGCTAACATCGCCCTGGAAATACTCAGCTTCACACCCCGCATCTCTCAGGGAGTTGAGGGAACTGATGATTTCCCGGCCTTTCTTAAGGCATTGATCCGCTCCTGCCGCGGCCTGTGAGTCCGCAGAGGTCGCGCAGACCGGGGTCGGGTCCAAAGGGGTGCGTCCCACAAAAGCCATTTTGCAGCCGTAGGGTAGAAGACCTCGCGCCAGATAGGGCATCACTCCGGAACACCCTCCGGTGAAAACGATCACGTCGGTGTCCCCGAGTTTTAGACCGGGTTCCTCACTGAAAACGAGGGGTGAGGCTTCTCCCGCACGGGTGCTGGTCCGACCCCCTTCGAAGGCGGTTTCAGTGCAGGTTTGGCTCCTATCCAAAGCCCCTCGGATAATCTCTTGAACGTCCGCTTCTCCACGCACGCGAACGGTCCGGAAAAGAACGCCCGCAAACTCATGAGCAAGGCTGAGATAGACGCCCAGCAATCCTTCGGTGAGTAACCGCGTAAATCCCCGGGGCTCATCCGACATGTCGATAAGAAGCGCGAACTTTTTGTCCGGGGAATCAAGAAATGCCTTGAGCAAGGAAAAGAAGCCCTCCAGCAGCAGGGAAACGTCCTCTATGGAACGAATTCCGGTCTCGACCGCCTTGTCCAGGACAATGACGAGCCCGGCTAATGATTCCAGGTCGCGCACGGCCCCGGCAACCAAACGGGCCTCTTCAACGGTTCGCAGATCGAACGCGCGGCACTCCACGTCCCGGCTGTTTTCAAGAAAACCCATCTCAACAATGCTGCTGCCATAGTCCCGGCGGAACACATCTCCCACTTGCCTGCCAAGCGCTGTAGCACTGCCGGCCGAAACCACTGCGACAGAATCGAGCGGCCTGAGTTCGACCGGTTCCGTCCCGGAGTTCTCGACAGCGCGCTCCTTAAATGTCACTCGCTTTATGGGCTGTTTTCCGGCCCCCTCCCGCACTTGCGAAGCAGTTCCCGACCTGGAAGCGTTTTGATCTCCGCGCGGAGCTTTTTTTGACTTATCCCGCGCCACGACATCGAAAATGCTTTCCGCAATATCCTGGATAGTATGTGAATCCTTGAAATCCGCAAGTTCGGTATTTATCCCGAAACGGCTTTCCACCAGGTCGATGATCACCGGAAGGCGGGCGGAACGGATGGAAAGATCCTGGCGCAGGTCCATAGAGGGCTCGATCTCATCCCTTTCGTAACCTGTTACTTCCATTATGATTTGGATCAAGGCTTCGGTGACATCTTCGATGCTGCCGGTTCCCGGTTCCGTGACGGTTCCATGAAGTCGGGGTGGAACCGGCGGCGACTGTTCTTGTACAGGACTCGTTGCTTCCTGTCCGGCAGAGGGAATGAGCGCCTGCTGAAAATTCCCGGCTCCTGGAAACATACGGTTCAGAACCGATTCCAGACCCTGTTCCGTAAAAGAGGGATCATATTCGGCACGGATAGATGACAGAATAGCCGGTTTCAAAAATCTGCCGAAGCTCTCCAGGATGAAAGAACCTATCTGTTTGTGAACAATGGCCTCCAAGGGATCGGGCCGTTGCGGCGCCGGGACGGCCGGCGCCGAAGCGGAGCCGGTCCGGACCGCTCTACCTGATTCTTTTGTTCCGGGAAGAGACAGGAAGCTTACAGGCCGGCTAACCGGCAGATTACCGCGCGCGTAGAGCTGAGCAAGCGCGGTCTTGAACGCGAGGGCTTCGGTGGAAGGCAAACACGTCGGGATGCACTCCGCTTCTTCGATGGTATCAAGGATCAAATTGTTCAAAACATCACGCGGACCAACTTCTACAAAGAGGCGAACGCCGAAATCATTCCACAGGGTTCGCACATTTTGCATCCAGTTGACCGGGGATTCCAGATGAGCCATGATGATGCGCTTGATTTCCTTTGGGTCATCGGGGAACGGTTCCATCGTTGTGTTGGAAAGTATGGGAATTTGAGGCGCATGAAATTCGAGGTCCGCTATGAACGTTTCGAGTTCATCATGGATGCACCTCATAATGGGTGAGTGAAAGGCCATGCTCACCGGCAACAGAGTGCAGCGATATCCGTTGTTCGTGAGTTCCTCTCTCAGGAGTTTGACCTCTTCGGTATTGCCGCCTGCCACGAGCTGGCCGGGGGAGTTGATATTGGTAATGTTCACATTGCGCCTGCCGGCCATGAAATCCCGGAGCACATCCATCGGTGCGTTCACAGCCATCATGACGCCCGGGTCCGTATGCATCCCGCACGCCTTGTCCATGCAAACGGCCCTCATATTGACAATCCGGAAGCCGTCTTCAAAGGAGTAAACCCCGGCCAGGCAAAGAGCGGTCAATTCTCCCAGACTATGCCCCGCCAAAGCAACCGGGCGTATTCCCAAAGACCACAGATATTGCACCATGGCATATTCCATGGCAAACAGAGCCGGTTGCTGCCACCGGGTCTTCCGGGTATTTTCCTCGCGATCGTAAAACATTAAATGCAACAGATCGAAGTCTGCAACGGAAGCAGCCCGGTCCATCCATTCTCGTATAACGGGAAAAGTCTGATACAGTTCGCTGCCCATTCCGGCGTAATGGGAACCCTGCCCCGGAAACACAAAAGCGAGGCCGGGCGCCGGTTCTTTCGCTGCCAGATGGATACCCTGGCGTCTGAGCGCTTTAAGCCGCCTGGCCGTTACCGGCCCTGTATCCCTCAAGAGAGCAGAGTTGTCGAGCAAGGCGAAAGCCGACTCTTCCGATTCCGCCTGGACGGCCAGCCTGTAAGGCCGTCCGGCAATCTCGGTCTCGAAAAAAGAGAGTCCTTCGCAAAGCTCGGCCGGTGTTTCATCCTGCTCGCCGTGAGATTGCGCTTGGGACACGAGAACGGACCCTTCTTCCTCCCTGTTTTGTTCAAGCTGGACGACATAATTGGAGCCGCCGAAGCCGAATGCGCTAACCTGCATGCGGCGCGGACCGCCATTTTGCAGCGACCATTGTTCCGGCTCGGGATAAATTGCAAGACCGGAGCCGGTGAGATCTATTTCCGGATCGGGGCTGCTGTAATTGAGGGTGGGCGGGAACACCCCGGCATTCATTGCCATCACGCCCCGGATCAGGCTATTGACTCCGGAAGCACCCAAGGTGTGACCGATCTGTGACTTGAAAGATGTGAGCACGGTCTTGCCGCCGGAGTGGAAGATTGACTTCAGCGCTTTCACCTCTTCAATATCGCCCTGCATGGTGCCCGTAGCATGGCATTCAACCAGATCGATACTTTCGGGGCCGTAGGGCAGACCATTGAGGGAAGCCCTTATGGCAATCTCCTGAGTGACGTGGGAAGACTCCACCATGCCTAAATGGTTATTGCTGGCTCCCATGGACGTAATATAAGCGTGAACCCCGGCTCCTCGTCTTCGAGCGATGCCCTCCCGCTCTATCACGATCATTCCCCCTCCTTCGCCGAGCACCATACCGTCACGGGCGGAGTCAAAGGGTCTGCTGGCCTCGTGTGGGGGCCTCTCGACTCCGGATCGGCCGGCCAATGCGCCCAGAGCTGAGAATTCGAGGAAATGCATGGGGGTGAGAAACTCTTCGGCTCCGCCGACGATCGCTGCGTCGATCACGCCGTTTCGTATCATCTGATAAGCGCTGTACAGCGCCACGAGCGAAGTCGCGCACGCGGCCGAGACCGAGAAGCTCGGACCCGTAAATCCGAATCTATTGCAGATGAATCCGCCGGCCGAGCAGTTTAATCGTCCCAGGAGGGTTGTATCGTCAATGGCGATCCGCCCTGCCTTTATTGCCTCTTCCGCTGCTGTCTGCACGTCCGCAGAGAGATGAGCCACGCGATTCACCGCACCCATGATGCTGCCCAGGGAGGTGCGGATGATGACATCCGCCAGCGTTGCAGCGGCTTCCCCTGAATTCTGGGAAATGAGCACGGCAATCCGTTCGGGAGGGATATCGGACTCGATGATGCCGGATTCCCGGATCGCCTTCGATGCGAGCCACAGGGTAAGCCTGGTGGCGCCCGTCATGGTGCGAAAATCTTGAGGTGGGACGCCGATGTCCTTGCGATTGACTTCTATGTGCTGAAAGCCCCCGACTTTGCAGTAGGTTTTTTCCGGCATTCCCGGCTTTGGATTGTAAAATAACTGATGACTCCATTTATCCGAAGGCACCTGGATGATTCCGCTCTTCTTGTTCAGGCTTGCCGCCCACACTGCTTGCGGGCTGTTTCCAAGGGAATTGACGACACTCATCCCTGTAATGGCAATCCGCTCGCCCCTGCCGTTTTGTTTTGCGGCCGGGGCAGCTTTCGTACGGATTCCAGGGGCAGGGTCCAACCGCGCTTCTTCACCGAGAGGCCCCGTAAAGGGCAGTCCTGCGGCCAGAGACCCTTCCACTAATTCCATGTGAAGATCTCGCGCGGATTGTATCGTATTTATAGATCCCGCAACCGCCCCGCTCATGAATTGGCCCTGCTCGATACATGTTCTCTCGTCAAGGATGGAGCCGTCAAAACGACTCCTCCCACGGGCTGCGACACAGAGACTGCCCGCGCTCAGGACTTCTACCTTGCGCCGAAACGAGGTCTCATTTTCTTTTTTGGAGACAAAATCGCGTTCCAGCGAACAAATCGAATCAATTGCCGCTGTTCTGAGAGAACGGACCCTCAGCCCCGCGGCCTCACCTGTAATTACCGTCGAGCCGTGTTCCGATCCGACGATCAGGTTTTGATACAACGTCGTCAGAGCTCCTGTTTCGATAATGTCGGAAACGGAAAGGTATACGGTCCCCATCTGCACCGCGTCTGCGCCAAGCATGGCGGCCATAAGAGCTGTTTCGCGGTCGAAGACCCCGCCGGCAAGGATAATCGTTCGGCCATCGAACAACGCAGGATTTCTGTGCTTCAAATCCAGAATTATTTGAGCCCATGTCAGAGTTGAATATTGTCCCACATGGCCGCCTGCTTCGTTGCCTTCACAAATGGCGTAGTTGGCTCCCTGTTCAAAGGCAAGCCGCATGAGCTCCTCATTTGGAGCGATATAGACGGTCTCGAGGCCGGACGAAACCAAGCCGGCCACATGAGTGGGGTCACCGGCGGCAACGACCGCAAAATTCGGTTTTGTACGTTTGATCCAAGCCAATTGGGCTTCTCGAAACGGGTTCTCATCGAGGGTGATGATGTTCACAGCCCAGGGATAACCTTCCATTATCCGGGACAGCTCCGCGAACGTGTCCTCAAGTACGGCTTCATCCATCATTCCCAAGGCTATTGTGGGTAATCCGCCCGCTTCGGCAACGCGCTTTGCAAAGCGCGGGTTGTCGGTAATCCATGTCATAGCCCCTTGGATGAGGGGGTAACGTACACCCATTTTCCGGGCCGCCGGACTGTCCGCGAATGCGGTTACGGCTTTGGGCGCTTCGGCAAGATGCTTATCTATTTCTTTGATAAACCGGGCAATAGCGGTTTCCGTCTCGGAACCGTATCTCTGCGTAAATGAGGACGCAAAAGAAGCCTCGATTCCGAGGGGAAAAAGTTCACTACGGTTGAACGAGCCTAGATGGGGTTGCGCCAATTGGCGCCGAATATTCTCGCGGAATTCCGTTCGTTTTGTCTCCGTAATCTCTGAGCCGCAGAGTAAATTAGCGGAGTCCTTCAGCTTCTGGACAGCTCTGGAGTTGCCTCTATTGAACAGACGACAGGGCGCGCCAAGGCTTAATCCCACGAGTTCGGTATGATCGGGTCGCAGATTGCCGGCCTTCTCTTTAAACTCATCAGAGGCCGCAAAAAGGTCGGTCAGCCAGTGCACGCTCTCGAATACGATGCGCTTCGATCCGGTTGCAAAAAATGCCGCCGCCGCCTCGGGAAGAGCAACGCTCCCCCAGATGGAGAGGCCGGGACCTTTTTCGCGATCGCGCAATATCTGACGAACAGCCGCGTATAGGGTGAAAAGAGTTTCATTGCCGACAAAGCCTGAGGCCTCGTTTCCCTTGATAGCTATGAGTCTGATTTCAGGATGGTTTTCAATAATCTCACGGGCAACAGGCACGCTTCCCATGATGGGAATTATAGTGAATTCGTCCGATAGTTCGGACATTCTCTCCACAAGCGCCCGTGTTTGCTCCTGCTCCGGAGACCCCTGAAGCTCCACCCAAACAGTAGTAACTTGAATCTCTTTGAGAAAGTCAGGCAGGGTAGGGTTGAAAAGAAAATCGGCGGAGAGCTTCAGCTCCACTGCCTCTGAGCCAGCGCCTGCTTGGAGAAGCCGATCCCTTGCCGTAGGGGGATCTATCCCGGCCAGGTCGAATATTGCCTTCGTCCCGGTTCGCCTTGCGGTCCCTACTACTGCGGAAGATATGTGTTCCGCGAAGAACACGAAGGCGATAGAAGGCTTGTCGGAGAGATGAAACACTGGGGTCCTCACAATTCTATTATTTCCTTCGCCTCCGGCTCGGTGTTTTTCAGAGATCCGGAAACGGGTTCCCGAGGAAGTCGACTTCTTGAACCAGGTGATAGGACCACTCAACCTGGACAATCCTGCGATTGCTGTAGATGCGCTCGGTTTGCGTTGTTGCCCGCTTTGTCAGGCGCGCTTGTGAGCTCCCTTCTTCCGAATTGGTTTTGAACAGCAATCCGGCTTAGAGTTTTAGCAGCAGGAAAAAGACAAAGATATTCTTATGGCCCCGCCTAGGGCAGATTCCCTTACCACGAATTCCAAAAAAGATAAAGAACTTACAGTTTCACAGGGAGAGGCCCCGGGATTCAAAATGGGATTGGGCCAAGGTTGCGTGGAGCGGGCGGGCGCAACCCGGTACATCACGGGTGGCAACGCTTCGTTTTTGCCCACCACCGCAGCAGGCGGTTGCGTTGGGCAGCGGGGCCGTTAATTCAAGTCTCCTTACTTGCACCGCGCTGACTTTGCCTGCAATTCGTTGCCCTTTCAGTACCCGATGGGTGGAGCGAAGATAGTGTGTCAACTACTTATCATTTTTAATCCCGCCCTGTCCCTCAACCAGTTGGGCCCTCGCTCTTTCATAACACTCAGGGCATATGCCATGGCTGAACTGGGCCTCGGAATGCTGGTGGATGTATCCTTCAATTTGCTGCCAATAGCCTTCGTCGTTGCGTATCTTTTTGCAGTAGGAGCAAATGGGAAGCAGTCCGCTCAAGGTCTTCACTCTGGCGAGCGCTTCCTGGAGTTCAAAGAGAAGTTTTTCCCGCTCTTGTTCGGAACGTTTTCGCTCGGTGATGTCCCGAGCGATGGTGGAGGCCCCGACAACCTCTCCCGATGCATTCTTGATCGGGGCGATGGAAATGGAGACATGGATTATTTTGCCGTCCTTTCGCATCCGGGTCGTATCGTAGCTGTCAACGCTCTCAGAGCGGCTAATCTTCTGAAGATTTTCGGGAATTTCATTTCGGACGTCCTCCGGGACCAAAATAGACACGGACCGGCCGATAACCTCCTCGGCCGCATACCCGTAGATTTTTTCCGCAGCCCGGTTCCAGCTTGTGATTATACCGCGCAGTGTCTTTGATATGATTGCGTCATCAGAGCCTTCCACAATGGCAGCCAGTTCCTCGGCTGCGTCGGCTCGGGCAGTTGCTTCCTCTCTGCCCTTCCGCAATCTGTCTTCCGTCGCTTCGTGTTTCCGGAGCAGGTCGGCGGCACGCGACAGGGCATTGGCGACCTCATTGGTTTCCTCGAGTTCAAAATGGCCATGAGAGACGGCTTCGCCTCTCCCAAGAGCCAGCGCGGGCGCTATCAGGCTCTGCACGGACCGGGTGATGATCCGTGTGATGTTCGTGGCCATCCCGAGGCCGAAAATCAGGAGCGCACTCAGGCCGACAACAACTCCCAATAGCCAGTGTTGGAGTTCTCGGGCCATGACCGCCTTGGGCACGCTGACCACGACCGTCCACCCGGTAATGTCCGAGCGTTGAAAACTGAGGGTGGACAGCGCCCCCGCCGCGTTGAGTCCTTCGGTAGTGCCATGCATTTCGGCGGCCAGTTGTTTCAGCAGTGCCTGGGATTCTACGTGCTTCCCCACATACACTTCCTGTGAGCTGGACCGGGCCGCGACGACTCTATTGCAGTCGAGGATGGTTATGAGCCATTCCTGAGGCAGCGCGCGTGAGCGAAACAGGGTCGATAAGTGGTCCACCGGTAGAGTCATCGCCAGTTCGTAGCGTATCTTGGAATCCTGGAAAACGGGAACATCCACCCCGAGGAGGTAGCGCCCGGTGAGGGCGCCTTTGAAAACGTTGCTGATACCGGGCCGGCCTGTTTCAAAAACGCGGTTCACCGTATCCCTGGGGTTGCGTTTGGGCAAGGAGCTGCCGAAGGGCAAGTAAGAATTGACGATCTGCTGTCCGTCTGGGTCGGCCAGGATGATGTCCGAACCCGGAAACTTGCTGATAACGTCCTGCGCCTGGGCATAGAATGCGGACATGTTCCCGGATGCGATGGCAGGCGAACTGGCCAGAGCCTCCAGCGATGCCTGGATGATCGCCATATCGCGATCCAGGGCCACCGACAAAATATTGGCTGCGGTCAGCATGTTCTGTTCGAGAAGCGCGACCCTGTTTCTGTAAGAGTAGTGAACCAGATACGCAGAAGACAGGCACACCGGCCCCAGGCACGACAGGACCAAGGCTGTGAGATAGAACCGTATGCGCCGTCGCCCGTGCAGTCCGAAATGCATATTGAACACTCTTCCATCCTTGATTCAGGAAATGATATCTCCGGCTGATGCCATGCACGATCCTTGCCATTACCCTATTCTATATTTCCAAACAATTGCAGTAACGAATGAATTTACTGCCAAATCTCAGTAGGGTGATAAAAAATGGTTTCGATTGTAACTGGTTATATATCATGATCGGTCCGAGATGAATAATTATCATTGGATACCCGGTGGGGGGAAGACTAGGCTTGCCGGCGCTTATCACCTGTTCTAACCGGATCGCCAATTCTTTGTCTTTCAAGGACAGGAGAGAAGGGTTGATTTTTCATTATCAGTGGGAAAATCGGCTACGCGGGTCTGCCGAAAACGCGTGATAGATGTAAGTCTTCTTGCACCGAAACACCCCCGGCGCGCATTTCCGCGTGCGGTGGGAAATAGCGCGCCCGGAGGCTTCGAATGCTGCCGGCCGGCCTCTCTATCGGGGAGGCTGGACCGGGCAGTAGGCAACCTGCGTGCCTTGGTAGCAAGGTCGAAAATAAGTTCCTGACCCATAATAGTAGGTCTGGTTGTTAACCACAACCGGCTGACTGTCAGCCGGCGGGGAAGCCATCGCCGCGCCTGCCGCTACACCGACGGCAGCCGCGCCGGCCGCGGCGCCCCAGGGATAATACGCGCCGCCTCCGGACCCGTAACCATAGCCCGTAACGGTCGCACTCCGATTGACATTGACATTGGCGTTGTTCACGTTAGCCGTGCCGGTGGCTGTGTGCGCATAGGTATTTCCATGCGGACCTTCGGCAGCGCTGTTTCCTCGAGGTCCCTGGGCGTATTGCCCGCCGCGGGGACCTTCAGCGTACGTGCTCCCTCTCGGACCCTTATCATATTGGCCGCCCCGTGATCCCTGGGTGGTGCTGCCCAGTTGAGCATGGCTGCCTCCGCCTCGGAAGCTGCCTCCGCCAAACCCGCCTCCTCCTCGAAAGCTGCCTCCGCCGAAGCCGCCTCCGCCGTGAAAACCTGCGCCCCCTGCTCCTCCACCACCACGAAAACCCCTTGCTTGAGCATCAAGTGACAGAGCGGGAATCACGCCCAACACAGCCACGGCCAAAACGATTCTTAATAGGAAGGGTACTGCTGTTCGTCTCATGTCCGGCCTCCTTTTTTCTTTACTGTTCCCTGTTTCGGCTCGGGGGCCTGAGCAGTTTGCACTCGGGCGAACTCAATTTTGTCGGCTCCCTCGGGCGCTGTAAAAGCAAACAGGTTGTCATCCAACCGAGCATCGAGGTTCCAGTCGGAGATGTAGGCAGTCCACTCCTGGGAGGGCGGTCCCTCCCGCGTAATCAAGATCTTCCGTATGAGAGGCTTATCGCCCGTTTGAACCCAGAGCTGAAAATGAGCGTTGTCTTTATCAAAGGCAAAATGGTGCGTGGGCACCCCCCGCACCATGTGTATGCCGGCATAGACACCGTTGCTGATTCTGCCGGCCACATGCTCGCACAGTTTGGCGCTCGTCAGGTCCGCCAGAGCTACGGTGAGACCGAACTCTTTGTGGGCCTTGTCAAGTGCCTCCTCAATATCGGCGGGAGCGTCCGAAACGGCATAAACATTGGCTGTCTTATCGTACAGGGTGAATCCCTTACCGTCATAAATGAACTGTTTGTTTACCAGGTCTCCATCACCGTTGACCCGAAGTTTGTCAGGGCGACGTACAAAGGCTTCCAGGTCAAAGGAATACTGAAGCATTCGGTCGCGATCCGACAGTTCGTCATGAGTGACTTCGGCCTTGAAGGAGAACTCCTGCTGGGACTTCGTAAAATCGCACATATTTAGCAAAATCTCCCTGGACTTGGGGTCAAAAGCCGGGGGGGACTTCTCCATGGCTTGAGACGAAGGCGGTTTATTCTCCGCAATCTCCTTCGTAAATGCCGAGGCCGCGCTCAACATTCCCACAATCAAGAAAAATGCTATGGTTTTGTATCTCACGATATTCCTCCTTGTATTTTACGGTTTCTCGGACAGCACGCCATGCCTGAATGCCTCAAGGTCCTGGCCTTTTTCGCGCGAGGCGTTCGCCAAGGGCCGCGTCCGCCGGGAAATCCGGGGTCACCTCCTAAAAATAGTAATCATTCTCCTTTTTGACGACCGGACATCAATGGGACCGACAGGCAGTCTTTTGTGCTATCTGCTCGCAAACCTCTCACGGAAGATCTAAGGAACTGACGTTTAGGGGCAAAATCCGGATTGCGGTCACTTTTTTGCCTTCTGGTTTGCATTTAATTATTAGGCTAGAATGATTATTTAAAACATAATTGGGTTCGTTATAAATTCTTCCCATGAGAGGAATTAAAAATGAAGCACGCTTTGACAATTTCAGTAACGATCATGTCGGTCATGTTCATGCTTTTGGCCGTTACCGCTTTCGCGCAGATGGATGAACTTCGAAATACGACCCCCGGGGAAAGGGCAAGAATAGAAACTGCAATGATGAAAATGAAGCTGCAGCTAATCCCGCAGCAGATGCAGCAGGTGGGATCCATCAACCTGAAGTATGCGAAACAAATGGACCCCATCATAAAAGGATCCCAACCCAAGCTGCGCAAGATGCTTCAGGCAAACACGATAAATCAGGCTAAAGATGAGGAGTTGCGGACCGTGCTTTCTCCGGACCAGTATGAGAGATACATGGCCTCCAAAGAAGATATGCGCAAGGAAGTTGCTGAGCAGGTTAGGACAAAGAGAGCGAGCGCGGGGTGGCACTGAGAGACCCTGTAGAGAAATCCTAACAAGGGGGATTAGAAGCCGATATGACTCCTAAGCCCCCTTGTATTGCAGTTCCTCTGCCCGTCACCGTCCCCTTCACGGTAACAGTAAAGGGGAGGGTGACGGTATCGCCTGAGTGTGCGAGCGCCTTGCGGGCACCCCACTAACTCATCTCGTTATATGCATGTTGACGGTCTGGCCTCCCTGGAGATCGCCGTTGCTTGCCAGGTGGTTGCTGTCCCCGCTGTAGTTGGCCGTGACGGTGTGGTTTCCCACCGTTAGCGTAGATATCTGCGAACTGGTGGCCGAGCCGCCCGAAAGCGTTACGGGCGCCCCGGAGTTCTTCCCGTCGATCACGAACTGCACGGTTCCGCCGGCGATGGTTTCGTCCCGATCGTTCACGTCGGCTCTGAAGGTGATGGTCTGGCCGAAGTTCGAGGGATCCGCGCTGGAACTTACTCTTGTATCGGTCTGCTGCTTGTTGACGGTCTGGCCGCCGAGATCGCCGCTGCTTGCGAGGTGGTTCTTGTCTCCGCTGTAGACGGCCGTTACGGTATGGCTTCCCGCCCCGAGTGAAGATGTTGCCGAACTGAAGGCGGTGCCGCCCGAAAGCGTTACAGGCCCGCCGAAGGTCTTCCCGTCGATCTTGAACTGCACGGTCCCTCCGGCGATTGTGTCGGCCCGGTCGCTCACGTCAGCCCTGAAAGTGACCGAATCGCCGTAGTACGAGGGGTTTTCGCTGGAACTCACTCTCGTATCGGTCTGCTGCTTGTTGACGGTCTGGCCTCCACTCAGTGTGCCGCTGCTTCCCTGATGGTTGGTGTCCCCGCTGTAGCCGGCCGTGACTGTGTGGTGTCCCGCGGAGAGGGAAGTGTCCTGAATTGTGACGATCCCGCCGGAAAGGGGTACGGGGCTGAAGACCACTCCGTCCACTGCGAACAGGACTGTACCGCCTGTAGGGGCGCCGTCCGATGAGGTCACCGTGGCCGTGAAGGTAACCGAATCGCCATAATAAGACGGGTTCTCGCTCGAAGTTACTTTCGTATTGCTCTGCAACTGGTTGACTGTCTGGCCGCCTTCAAGTGTGCCCGTATTTGATGAATAGTTGGCGTCGCCGCTGTAGTGGGCAGTAACGGTGTGGCTGCCGGCCGGAATAGAAGCGTCTGAAATGGTGGCCCAGTTTATCCACATGAATCTATTTACGCGTAAGGAGGTGAGGGTTACAGGCGACCCAATGTTGTTTCCGTCCACCTGGAACTGCACTGTGCCGGTTGGGTGGGCGATGCCGAATACCGTGGCAACGGTGGCCGTAAAGGTCACCGACTGGCCGTAGGCGGAGGGGTTGAGGCTGGAAGTAACGGTTGTCGTGCCCGCTGCCTTGTTGACGGTCTGGCCGCCCTGGAGATCGCCGCTGCTTGCGAGGTGGCTCGCGTCCCCGCCGTAGTTGGCTGTAACCGTGTGGTTTCCGATCGAGAGCTTCGATGTCGCCGAACTGAAAGCGACACCGCCCGAAAGCGCTACAGGCCCGCCGAAGTTCTTTCCATCGACCACGAACTGCACGGTTCCGCCGGCGATTGAGTCGGCCCGATCGTTCACGTCAGCCCTGAAAGTAACCGAATCGCCGTCGTACGAGGGGTCTGCGCTGGAACTCACTCTCGTGTCGGTCTGCTGGGTGTTGACGGTCTGGCCGCCCTGGAGGTCGCCGCTGCCTGCGAGGTGGCTCTTGTCCCCGCTGTATTTGGCCGTAACGGTGTGGTTTCCAGCGGGAATGGTTGTTTCCTGAATTGTTGCGACACCGCCCGAAAGCGTTACGGGCCCGCCGAAGTTCTTCCCGTCAACCAGGAACTGTACGGTTCCGCCGGCGACTGTGTCGGCCCGGTCGTTTACGTCAGCTCTGAGGGTAACCAAATCCCCGTAGTATGAGGGGTTCTCGCTGGAACTCACTCTCGTATCGGTCTGCTGTTTGTTGACGGTCTGGCCGCCCTGGAGATCGCCGCTGCTTGCTTGGCGGCCCTGGTCCCCGCTGTATTTGGCCGTAACGGTGTGGTTTCCCCCGGGTATGGTAGTCTCCTGAATTGTGGCGGTCCCGCCGGAAAGGGCTACGGGCCCACCGAAATTCTGCCCGTCGACCATGAACTGGATGGTTCCGGTGGGGACTGTGTCGGCCTGATCGTTCACGTCGGCCGTGAAGGTGACCGAATCGCCGTAATAAGACGGGTTCTCGCTGGAACTCACTCTCGTATCGGACAACTGCTTGTTGACCGTCTGGCCGCCGGAAAGGGTACCGCTGCTCGATGCGAATATCGTGTCCCCGCTGTACTTGGCCGTGACGGTGTGGTTACCCCCGGAGAGCGACGTGTCCTGGATGGTGACATTACTGCCGGAAAAGGCTATGGGCCCGCCGAAATTCTTCCCGTCCACCATGAACTGTACCGTACCTGCTAACGGCATGCCGCCCGTTGAGGTCACGGCGGCCGTGAAGGTGACCGGATCGGTATAATTAGAGGGGTTCTTGCTGGAACTGACCTTCGTTTGGGTTGAAAATTGGCTGGTTGTTCCCATCCACTCCGCGCGGCACTCGTATTCGGTGCACGTGAGGGTTGCAACGCCGGAGGTGAAGTTGTTGTATTCACCGGTGGAGTTGCCGTGGGTGGCGGCGAGGGTTGCGGTCAGGTCATCCTTGGTCACACCGGGCGAACACTGGGTGGGCACAAATATTGACCCGGGGTTGGAAGGGGGTGTTGTCGATTTATAGCAGGAGTTGATGACAACATCGGTAGTCAATTCAGCCTTGGTGAAGACTGCCTCGCTGCCGTTAGCCATGCCGTACAGGGAGCCGCCCAGGCTGGTCCAGTGATTCGCAAGGCCCAACGAGTCCGGGGCCGCGCCCGCCCACCAGCCGGGGTCTTGGGCGTTGGCCAGGTATCCGAGCACCCACAGAGTGCAGCCGTTGGGGCCGACATTATCCGCGTTGGGTGTGTTTCCACATTGAACGTACCCGATCACTTCGGAAAATCCTGAGGGCGCGCCAGATCCGGTGAGGGGGGAAACGTTGCCATGGTCGAAGGGGCTGACGCAGTAAGCCTGGTAGCCAGCGCCGGTGCAGTTGCCTTTGGAGTCCGTTGTCCTGCAGGCCACCGAGGTATCGACGATCCAGGTGCACAACTGCGACAGGCCCAGGCTGTCCTGGCCGGCATTGTCTCCTTGTTGTTGATAGACAAACTGAACCCAGCCCCAGTCCCCGGACTCGCTCAAGGGGAACGGAAAGCCTTGTGAGGCTGTCGAGGAGGCGAAGTTGTTTGTGTTGCCCTGGATGCTGAACGTGTTTGGAGTCTTGTTATTTGACGTTGATACGTCGTTTTCGCCGGACTGCTCCGGGTCTGTGAGCCAGGTTGCAACCGCACCCCATATAAGAGGCGTGGTTTGGGTTTTATTGCCGTTAGTGTGGGAGGAGGACTGGACGGTGTCGGCCACAACCGGACGGGGAAGATTCTTAGTGACCGCGTCGGAGGTGCAGGGCACCGGTTGCCAGGAACCATTAACAAGGTGGAAGCAGCCCGGCTTCTCGGGGAGAGGGGCGGTAAGCGTCTCGTGAGGCAGCACGGGCAAATTGGTTTTGGGTGCGGCAGTGGCGGCCTCCGGCTGCTTCAATTCGACCTGTGCATGCGGTTTGAATAAGGGACCAGCGACGGTCTGGGCACAGGCGGGCGAACCGCCGAATCCGCAAACGAGGATAGTGCAAAACAGTGCGGCTGCCGCAGCTATAGCCAGGGCGCCTCGGATCATTAAGCCGATGTGAAGTCTGGATTTCATCCTTATCCCCCTTCAAAACAAATAGGTTCAGGTTCCGGTTTTTGCCGAAATGACGTGATTTTCGCCTTTCTTCTGCTTCCGTTCCTACCGAAATACCGTTTTTCAACAGCCCGTTATGCGCCTGAGAGAGACCCAAAGCAGGTCGGCCCTCAAAAACAACTAACAAAACTCATGATGGACAAGTAGACATTTACTGCTGGAGCAAAGATCGGACCATGTAAGACACGGTTGTGCCCGTTGTCATGTAGAGCAGGGTGAAAAACATGAAGCCTGAAGCTGACCCGACACAGTCGGTATGTAACTGTATAGAAACCATGCAGCGGGTACAGAGTACCGGTTTTGCGGCTAAGGTCAAGGAATATCTAAAACGAAACAAGTGCGGCTCATTCAAAAAACCTGACCTGTAATGGAACCCCCCCGGGTTGCCTAATGCCTATGAGTGTTGGGTCCAGTCTATGGGAAGATAGCGTACCTTGAGGTCCGAATTTGGATGGCTTGTATTAGAGGAGTATTATGCGCCCCGCGAGAGCAAGGTTCCCGGGGGCGCTCTTGATAGATGCCCTCGGCTCAGGATTGGAAAGAGCGTTGGAAAAGATCGTGAATCGCCCGTGTGCCTTCTTCGCTGAGGTTGCGGGTCCCCGTGCCGACGAATGTTTGATGTTCGATTACAGGGAGGCTCTCCACCCAGGAGTTGTCCTGCCACTTGAACCAGGCATTCCGATCCTGATCGAAAACACTCAAGGGGCGGTTGAAAAGTTTCGCCAATTCAACAGTCCACCCGGTTCCTCCTTTTACAGTATCGTTTGGCTGAATCCAACCCACTGCAAACACCTGGAATCCGTTGTTCACCATGTGGAAAATCAACTGCATGACTTTTCGAATGGTCTCGGTATTGGAATAGGTCCGCTTCATGCGCATGCAGACTATTTCCATACTTATGTCGCCTCTCTTCAGTTCTTCCGGCCCCAGGACGACGATCCCCTTTTCTCGGGATGCTTGATGCCCGTCGTAAGAAAAGGTCACTTCTTTAATGCCCCATTTTTCAGCCTGGACGCCGAATTCGGCCTCCGATCCCCGGAGACCTCCGCTGTACAGTGTGTATTCACTTGCGCTTGCCATTCCATTCTCCAAATTAATGAGTTTGTTCCCCCTAAAAAGATAGAGGGCAGTCCCGATTTGAGAGCTTTCTTCGAATAATAATCTGCGCAGCCGGTTCATCGTTTGATGAGCCGATTGTTGCCGCGATCGATCATCCGCGCGATTGGAACCTGAGGCCCGAGTTCATTCCACCTTCCGTTTGGATCGTGCCTAAGAGGTAAGCATATCATTCTGCAGCGGCAAAGGACATGGGCCGGACTGTAACAGGGTCGCATCACCAAATTCTCGCTCCGGTCGGGTTTTTGCCCATGGCG
>Ga0364919_10048_pt1 | contig 36787 bp, 38 predicted proteins | sample SorcelJu500001C7_2_FD_206953 | JGI IMG/M metagenome (GOLD analysis project Ga0364919, IMG submission 206953) | Enriched cells from Trout Bog Lake Hypolimnion, Wisconsin, USA - BchlTB.June20.5000.01.C7 | ecosystem: Environmental > Aquatic > Freshwater > Lake > Hypolimnion/Profundal zone | place... | reverse complement strand
GCCTCCATCTTTGTCTTTTGGCAATAAGCAAACTGGATGGTTTTTGAAATGCAAAATTGGAGGCGGCTGGGAACAGACCGCCTCTACAGGCTTGTTTTTCCGGGCGCTGAGCGCGTTGGGTTCTCTACGGGAGATGGCAGATTCCTACTCTACAACTTGTGGGTAAGGATCAGGCGCTGTCGTTGCCAGTTCCTGGTGCCGACAGCGCGGCACCCTCCAGTCAAGCGATCGACGCATGGCATACGGTTTATCCGGCTGAGTGAGTGATTGCAGGTTAGCACAGCCGCCTGCCTCCCATAATCCTGTCTCCCTCCCGCTCCCACCGGCAAAGGGACGCCGGATCTTTTTTCATTTCTTTGAAAAGCTGCGGCGCGTCCCTTTTTTGAAGCACAAGTTCTCGGACTCCGTCGGACTGGCAACTCAGCACTTTTAAAAATCCCTTGTAACCGCGCGGCCTTCCGATCACCCGCGACGACTCCCGCTCCGGTCCTGCCTCCTCCTCAGGCCGGCGGTCAAGCACAAGAAAGCTGAACGGCAGTGTGCCGAGATCAATCCCCAGGGACGTCGAAAACCGGCTCCAATCAGCGTCCCGATGCACGGATCCCGGAATCTTTGCAAAATGATGACACCAGTGCCGCTCATTGCCAGCAGCCAGCATCCCGCAGGCCTGGCCATGGGTGCAAGGGGCAATGACCCGGAACTGCCCGAGCAGCCGGCTGCGAACCGTGATGAGCTTGCGGCTCACATCCGCCGTACCCGGCTCCACCCAAAGCACCGCCTGCGCCTTTTCAATCCGGGCAAACAAATGCTCCAGTTCCTCGTCTGAAAGCTCGTTGAGCACATGACTGATAACAAGCAGACTTGAATCAGCCTCTTCCTGTTTCACCTCCAGTCCCGGAAAGGCATTCTGCGCCCGGTGCGCCGCAAAATCCCGCGCCAGTACGGAGCGATCCCACAGTTTCAATTTATCCGGCAAATCCGGCCACGCGTTCACCACACGCCGTCCGGCGACACCCGTGCCGCAGCCCCAATCCAGAACAGCCCCGGCGGGTGGCCTCCAGTTCCGCGCCTTGAGTTCCGCAATGACCGAGTCCCACTTCCAGCCGATTCTCTCGGCAAAGGTCAAATCATAGCTCGCCAGTTCGCGAACAGACGACCAGTAGTCCGTGCGATCCGGCTGCGCGTTCGCAGATTCAGCCCCCCTCGGGTCAAACTGGAGAAACCGTTCCCGCAGGGTGCGGAGCGCCGCCCAATCCACATCCGTCCACGAGAAGTTGTTCAAACCGATGGTGTTTGATTCCATAAAAATTCTTAAGCTCCAAAATGCGATGGTCGATCTCCTCCCGGAGACTATCCGCAACCCCGTCTTTCCGTCTGGTTGCAATGATCATCACATTCTTGGCCGTATGCTCCGCCGCTACAAATTCACTGACCCTCACGCGATATCCGGCACGTTCCAGAAGCAGCACGCGCAGGGCATCGGTGGCCATCTCCGCATGGCGTTCGGCGAAAATTCCATGCCTCAGCACATCCCGCAGCGGCCCGTCTGAATGGAGCCGGTCCACTTGCGGCCGGATTTCCTTATGACAACACGGAGCCGCCAGAATGATTTCCGCGCCGTTGCGCACCCCTGCAAAAAGGGCGTCGTCCGTGGCCGTATCGCAGGCATGAAGCGCCACCAGAATATCCAGCGCGGGGAGTTGATATTCCCCGATCGTGCTCCTCACAAACCGCAATCCGGAAAACTCGCACTCGCCCGCCACTCGGTTGCAGAGGGTCACAAGATCCTCTCGGGCTTCCACCCCGTTCACCACGACCTCCGCTTTCGCAATGTTCCGGAAATATTCGTACGCGGCAAATGTCAGATACCCTTTTCCGGATCCCATGTCGCACATCAGGATCGGAGATGAGCCCGGAGTCGCGGCGCGGGCCGCCAGGTTGCTCTCCAAAAAAGCGGATGCCAGCAGATCGACGAACCGCTCAATTTGACGAAACTTGTCCCCCATCCGTTCGCGCACTTTTCCGCGGGCATCGGTCACATCGAGCGCCTTGAGATAACGGGCATTTGAATCAACCCAGCGCACCCGGTTCCGGTCATGGTTCAGAGGCGCCGGGTCTCGCTTAGTGGAACTGATGCTCAAACGATCCTTCCCGCCCAATTCAATCTGCGCCTCGATCGACTCTGTAAAAAGATTTGCGCTCATAAATGCCTCTCCTAACACCGTTTCCACGAGCGCAAGGGCGTCACCAAACGGATAGTTCTTCGTTTCATCCCGCGTGAGGAAACGGCTGACGACGCTGCATTGCCTTTCTCCCCGAATCAGCACGGGCCGCAAAAGCAATTTGCGCAGCGCATTTTCAGGAACAGCCGGACGACCAAGGGTCAGTTTAACAAACGAGCCATCAAGAAAACCTGATTCAACCATCGCCATGAACTGCTGTTTTTTAGACTGTTGCATCACTCTTCAGGAACTTCAGAGTTCGAGTTAGCTAGCCATGTATTCTCCCGCCGGCCCCAACGTTGCCAGCTACAACCGCTGTCTTAGGCCACGTTGAGGCCGGTCCGGGGCTAAGGCTGAAACGGCACCAAGACCTTGGCGGTGTTGCGCCCCCTGTCGCCGTCAGTGACTGTCAGCGTGAGTGTGGCCGTACCTGACTTGCTGATTGAAGACGGGATCAATTGCACTGTCCTGGCAGTTCCGGTGCCCCCCAGGATGATTGAACCTTTGGAGAAAATTGCGGGGTTGTTGGAAACACAAGTCAGCTGCAGATTTGTAGCCGACGTCTCCACATCCCCCACCGTGACGCCAAACGTCGCCGTCGTCCCGCCCACAACTGGGAAGTTTACAGGAGCGATGATGGTCGGCAATTGGTTCACATGTTGGACGATGACCGTAACGGTAATCTTATCCGTTCCAAATTTCTGCGGATCCGTGTTGCTGCCCGTCACCTGGAGGGTAAAGGTGTCTGTGCCAAAGAAGTTGAGTTTCGGCGTGTAGTGAACCGTGCAGGTGTTTGACTTGACTATCGGCAGCAAGGAGCACGACCCGGTTGTCGGGGTCGAAAGATTCCATGTCAGCGGAGAGTTGTTCGGATTGCTGACAGGGATCGGGATGTCGATCGGTGTATTTTCTTTTATGATGACGGTCTTCCCCAGCCCGCGGTTCAACATCGGGACGTGGGGGATGATGACAGTAACGGTGATCTTATCCGTGCCGACCTTCTGTGGATCCGCGTTGCTGCCCGTCACTTGGATGGTAAAGGTATCTGTGCCGGTGAAGTTGAGTTGCGGCGTGTAGTGAACCGTGCGGGTGTTTGGATCGACCACTGGCAGAAGAGCGCACGACCCGGTTGTCGGGACCGAGAGATTCCATGTCAGAGGTGAATTTTCCGGGTTGCTGACAGGGATCGGGATATCGACCGGTGTATTTACTTTGGTGGAGACCGTCTTATCGAGCCCGCCGTTCAACATTGGTTCGTAGGTGTTGACATCCACAACCACAGGAAAGTCCAGGATTCGGCCGTCCAGGGTTGCGGCGCGTATTATAATTGAGCCTGTGCCGCTCGTTGCTTTTCCGGATGGTGTGAGATCGAGCTCGGTTTTGTTAATCGTCGCAAGGACACCGGGAATTTGTTGGATGACGGTGAAGACGAAGCGGGTCGTGGAATAGACCAGAACCAAATTCTGCACCTGAAGTTGTTGCCCACTGGTCCAGCCCATCAGGGGGAGTTCGTTAAAAACGGCGCCTAAGGTTAGGGTTTGATCGGTGACGGGAAGCCCAGCAATGGTATCAACCACAGGCATGGAGGAATCCAAAACTTTGCCAAAAACGGTGAATTTCTGGGGATCCAAACTGGCTGAATTATCCACCAGATTAACAAACCATTCGCTCGTGGCGCTGTTTGTGTCGGAACCGGTCAGGGCCATGGCTATGGTGCCGCGGGTGTTTGATGTGCCAAACTCATTTGGCACCGTGCCGTAGCTTGCAACTTTCGTGATGGTATTGTTGTTGTTCAAGTCTAAATACCATCCGCCGCCCTGAATGACGAAGCCTGGGACGGATCGGTGAATGAAAGAATAATCAAACGCGTCATTTTTCACATATTCCAGGAAATTTGCCACGGTCAGCGGCGCTTTGGCCGGGGTCAGTTGCATCAAAATATCCCCCTCCGCAGTGGAGAAATTCACGATGGGGGTATCGGTATCGCTCACGGCCGGCTGAAGCTGTGTCCAACTGCCAACGCCATGCCGGAGAGACATGCTTAGAGTGGTGCCTGTGGACAGGGGGGCTAAAGTTTGGAAATTTGGAACGATATCGACATTAGCACTGGCCTGATCGGAAACATTTCCTTTGCTGTCCAGAAACCTGACGGCGATCATCTGCAATCCGTTGGCCGTTCCGGTTAACGTGTAGGACAAGCTTTTCTTGTACGGCTGCGCCTTGTTGAATTTCTGGATGATGCTATCGCCAAGTTCCATCGCAGTGATGCTGCCTGCGCTACTGGAAGCAGAGAGCGTCAACGTCACCGTCCGGTTCCGGATGATCATCTCGCCGTTGTTCGCCCGGAAGGTCGTAATAGTGATCGGAGAGGTTGTTGCCTGCACAGTCGTGGCAAACACGCCTGCAAAAATTGCGAACAGAAACCAATGGCGGGGGTTAGTAAATAATGTCATAGAAAAAGGGTTCCTTACTATGGAATATGATCAAATAAATGCCAGCGATTTTTTGTCCGTCATGTCGCAATCCGATTTCTGGGAACGGCGCCGGATAAACCTGAACTCTGAGGGTGCAAGACGAGGGTAGACGCGACGCCTCGTCGCGCCAAGGTGGTTGCGGCGCCCCTGCCGCATTTTGTTGTCCCCTGGAAAAGCACACCCTCGATCGGCGACGAGGCCTCGGTTCCAACCTTCAGGGAACTTTGGAGTTCGAGTTTATTTGGCGCGACTAGGCAGAAGAAAGCGAGGCTGGAAGCGTCCGCCTACTTTTTAGCTTCCGGTGCGACAGGGGCGCCGCCGGGAAGTTCTGCGTCTGCGGGCACCGCGAGCAGATCGGCCTCCGCCCATGGCTCGGCGCGCGAACTGAATTCCTTGCGGGCGGCTGCAATCTGATCCGGCGTGATTTCACCGGCCTTATTTCCCCATTCCTGGCGGACATAGGTCAGAATGTAGGCAATCTGTTTGTCGCTGAGGACTTTTTCCCAGGCCGGCATGGCGCCATTGAATGTTCCGCCTTCCACCTTGATCGGTCCCTGCAATCCTTTCAGCAGGATCATCCCCAGACGCCTTGAACCGCCCTGGACAAACTCCGAACCCGCCAGCGGCGGGAAGGAGCCTGGAAGACCCTTGCCGGTCGGCTGATGACAGGTCACACAACTCGCCGGAGGGTTGTTGTAAAATTTCTTGCCGCGAACCACCGGCGACTCGGTTTCAGCCGCTGCAACGGCTCCTGTCGCCGCGGCCGCGCCTGCTACAGCCTTCTCCGGGAACAGCAATGCCGGTGAGGATTCGCGCTCGTTAAATACATCCCCGCGAAATCCCCCGTTAAAAATACCGAGATAAATCCCCGCCAGAAAAAGCGCAGCCCCGGCCACCGCAATCAGCCAAAGCGGGATGGGGGCGTTGCCGCACACCGGCTCGCCATGCTCGCGTCCGGCAGGAATCGAATCGTTGGGGTTGCTCGTCACTTCCGGGTTCGGTTCGTTGCTCATTTTGCAGCTCCCTCCTTGGATGCTTTGATTTCCTTCAGGGAATGGCTTTTGTCGCGCGAAAGCAGATAGCCGACCAGCGCCTTTGCTTCGGGCGACGGCACCACTTCGTAACCCTCCGGCGGAGCGTCATCCCCGCTCAAATAAATCGCATCTGTCGATCGCTCGCCGCTGATTTTGCGTTTCTCAAATAAAAACCGGAACGGCGGCATAATCGATCCGGGCGTGACGGCGCGGGGATTGTATAGATGCAGATAATGCCACTCGGCATTGGGCTGGCGCACCCCGATGTTTGTCAGATCCGGCCCGTTTCGCATCAGCCCAAGCTCCACCGGCTGGCCATAAAGATAATCAAGCGGCACGGTGCGGCGGTCGCCCCAGCCTCGCGCGGCATCCACGGTCCCCGATCCCCTCACCTGCTGGCTGTGACATGACACGCAGCCGTTTGCCACAAAAACCCGGCGCCCCTGATCGGCGACTCCTCCGACACTGATCGGATAAACGTCGGCCGTGTTATCCTCGTCAATCTGCGGCTGCAATTTACCCAGCTGCGCCTGAGGCACCGCCACAACCCCGATCCAGGCCAGTGCGAACGTGGCAAAAACTCCGATGAAAAATAAAGGGAATCGCTTCACAGTTTTGTTTCCTCCTCATTATGCGCCAGCACAACCGGCCCTCTGTTTGGGTTCCCAAAGCCAAGGATCATCATCAAAAAGTGAATCGCAAAAACTACGATGGAAGCGATCAGCAAAAGCCACGCAAGCCCGCCCACCCGCAGGAATGCCATGAACGCGTCCGTAACCGCCACGTTGGATTTGTATTCAGCCGGATCATTCCAGGCAAACCCCTGATTGATCCCGCTGAGAATCAGCAGAAATACCATCAGCCCGATCCCGTAAGCCGCCCCCCAGAAATGCCACTGGATAAAATCCGCCTTGAACCATTCGCGCCCGAGCAGCCTTGGAATGATGTAATACATCGCCCCGAAGATCGCCATGGAGTAAAACGCAAAGATAAACAGATGCGTCACGCCAATCGAAACCTGGGTGAAATGCGTGACATGATCCACCGACCGCAGTGAAGTAAGAATGGCCAGGAGACTGGCTGCAACCCAGGACGCCGCTGCGAAGCCCGCAAACCGGACCGAAGGATCGGATGCGATCTTATGGAAACTTCCACGAAGCGTCATCGCAAAATTCGCCGCCACAGTCGCCACTGGAATCAGCATTAAAATGCTCGCACCAATTCCAACCGTGATCAGCCAGACGGGCAGCGGCCCCCCGGTCAACCGGGTCGAACTTGTCCAGCCCCAGAACAGCGCGAACGACCAAAAACCAAGCAAGGCAAGTTGCCGGCTGTAAATCGGACGACCCGTTCCTTTCGGAATCAGGTAATAAATCACACCGAGTCCGACCGACACAAACCAGAGCCCGATCAAACCCTGTGCAAACCACGCGGCAACCAGACTCTGCATCACGCCTGGAACATGCGATACGGTGAGCAAAAGATACGCGGCGCCCAGCAGCCACGGGAACCAAATAAACGCCGCTGAAAAATACCAGCAGGAAACCGACTCCCCTGCCGCCTCGCCCTCGCGCAACATGACCGCCGCCCAAGCGGCAATCAGCGCGTAGCTGATGAACAGGATCACCGCCACATAACGTGGAAATTCGAAAAATTGGAACCCCTGACTGTTGCCCGCCAGAATTTCCAGGATGCCTGCCGCAACCCCGATATTCCAAACCCCTGCCGCAATGGCCGGCACCAACGGCCGTCCGAGCGCAACGCCGTTCACCCGGGCAATCACCCAAAGCGCGGCCCCGATCCCGGAGGGAATCGCCCATCCGTAAATAAACGCATCAAAATAGGCCGGCCAAACCCGTCCGTAAGTCAGCCAGCTATAATTCCCGAGAAACTCAGGGCTCTGCAGTTTGAGCGAAGCGATGAATCCGAACAAAATTGCCAGCAACAACCAGCCGGTCGCCGACGCAAATAAATAAAGAACTGGAAGCCGCAACGAACGGTCAATGGCTGCGCGGTCCGCCGGAGTGAGTTCCGGAACGGCGACTGTCGCAACTGCCTCGATTGTAGATGATGGTGCGCTCATTGATTCAACTCCGGAATTTTTTCAAAAACATCTCACTCTCTTGCGCGTCATTCTGAATGCTCACAAAACAGGATTTATTGACAAAGACAATAAAGTGCGAGGTGGATCGCGTCATTCCATGCGCGATGCGAAACCCGCGCGAGCAGAGCGAGCCATTATCAAAAGTGGCGCTTCGCGCGCCGGGAACCCATCGCGCATGGAATGCCGCGATCCACCCGGCCGCATTTGCAGCGACGCCGTTGGCTGCGGAACTGAGTTGAAGAAGGACAAACGGTTGTGAGGCTTTTTTAATAGACGAGATTTTCGGCGTCGCAGTCGGGACTGGTGCAGGAGCGGCCACCGGCGCAGACTGAAGCCCGGCCGGATACGGATTCTCCACTTTCACAGCAGTCGGTTGCGCGGTTTTCGTCTTCAATTCCTCCATCACAAGTTCCTCCGCGCGCTCAATCGGAACTTGAACGACCCCTTTTTTTTCATCGATCCAGGAATAAGTGTTCAACTTCTTCTCGTCCTCAAGCCGCAAATCCTGAAGCATTTTGAGGCGGACCGCCGCGCGTTTTTGTTCGTAGCTTTCCGGTTTCTGATACAGGCGAAACCAGAAAAGCGCCACGACTGAAAACAGGCAGAATCCAAGAATCGCCCGGAAATAGACCGGGTTCGCAAAGGCTGTTCGGCGTTCGGTGGTCATGTCAGTTTGTCAGTTTGATCGACTCGAAAATTCGTGGATCGCGCACAGGCACAAGGCTATGTTTGCTAAGCCCGGATAAAAAGAGCCAGGCCAGCGGCGCCCCGATCGCCAGCAACGCGCAAAGATCAAGCGGATGAAATGCCACGCCGTCCTGGTGCAGCATCGGCAGCACAATGATGTAAAGATCAAGCAGCTGCATCAGAAGAATCCAGACGGCCACCAGGCAGAGGTATCTCGGATGCTTTTTTGTTCCCTGCAACAACAGGAACGGAAACGGCAGGAAAAAGCGCCCGATCACCAGGATAAGGCTCATCGCGTTCCACGACGCCACGTTCCGTCGGAGAAAATAGGAGGTTTCCTCGGGAATATTCCCGTACCAGATCAGCATGTACTGGCTGAACCCGATGTAAGCCCAGAAAATACAGAACGCGAGCATGAGCTTGCCCATGATGTGATAATGCTCACGGGTCACGACATGATGCAGATAGCCGGCTTTTCTCAATCCCGTCACCAGCAGCACCAGCAGCGACATCGCGCTTCCCGCCGCTCCGGCAAAAATATAAACGCCCCACATCGTTGAAAACCATTTGTAATCCAGCCCCATCAGCCAGTCCACCGCGCCGAAGGTCAGTGAAACGCCCATCACCGGAATCCCGATGAATGCGAGTTTGCGCATCGCAATGGTGTAACGCGGATGACCGTCGGCATCCTGGAGCGTCGAGTTGCGCTTCATCAACAGCGCGACCGAGGTCAGCCCGATGAAATAAAGCGCGAGCCGAGTCAGGAAAAACCAATGGGTCAGGAACGGGCGCTTTTGATCGAGAATATCATCCACGCCGACCGGAATGCCCCACCATCTCCAGAGCGTCGGCGCGAAGAAAATAAGCGGGATAAAAAACAGGAACACGAACGGGATCAATGCCGCGACATTTTCAAGGACACGCCGCACCACCACCGACCATTCCGCATCGGTGGCATGATGCACCAGCGTCCAGAAAAGGCATCCGACGCAAATCGTGAAAAAATACATGAACGCGAACAGCCAGGAGTAAGCGAATTGAGCGGGATTCTTCAGGCCCAGCAACACGCTGCCGGCAATCCCGACGACGCCGAGCACCAACAGCACCGCCTTGAGCGTGCCGATGCGCTTCTGGTCAAAAATCTCCGCCTTGGGTTGTGGAATCGATGGGTGGCTCATTGTTTCGCCGGTGTTTGCGTTTTTTCAAATTGAGCGCGATTGGCCACCGGCACATCGGCTAAGGCGGCCTGCTGGCTGCGCTGGAGCGCGCGAAGATAACTGATGATCGCCCACCGGTCCTCGACCGTGATGTTTGAACCATAGGCGCCCATCGTGTTTTTGCCGCGGGTGATCGTGTTGAAAATCTGTCCGTCCGGCATGGTGCGAAGCCGGGCATCATGCAGGTTGGCCACTGTGCTCAGGCCAAGCTGCTTGACGATGCCGTTGCCGGCTCCCGTCGCGCCGTGGCACGGAGCGCAATTGATGTTGAAACGCTCATGCCCGCGCTCGATGAAAGCCTGGTTGATCTCCCCGGCTTCGGATGGAATCCCGTCGCCGTAAACCTCCCCGAACTTGCCGGTGTTGTAATAATCCGGCGCATCCGAGAACGCCCCAGGCTCCTTGACCGCCGCGTTGTTGTTCGCGCCGGTCGTATAATACGACTTCGCCAGCGTATACCCGATCGGAACCGTGCCGGGAACAATCGGACGGGCCGCGCGCGTGTCCGCATAAAAACCGCTTTCATGCTGCGCGTCATAACGCGGCTGCCATTTCATGTCGTTGAAAATCTGGATCGGCGACTTGGCGCTTTTTTCGCCGCGGAACCCGGCGACCGCCACCACCGCGGCGCCCAGCAGAATGATTGCGAGAAAGAAATATCTAAGCATGGTTAGTCTTGCACGACCGTCACGTGCTGGCCTCCGATTTCTTCAAGCAATTGCCGCGTCCTTGATTCCGAAAACTTGGGATCGCGCGCCTCGATCACAAGGAAAAATCCGTCGTCTGTCGCCTTCGCAAACCGGTCCCAGTTGAACATCGGATGATACCATTGCGGCAGCCGGTTCAAAAACAACAGCCCGCCGACGCAGGCAAACGCCGAGAACAGCACCGTCAACTCAAACATGATCGGCATAAACGCCGGCAGCGAATACGGCACCGGCCAGAAATTGGTCGGCTTCCCGTGGACGATGGTCTTGTAAATAATCGACGAGGGAATCGATTCCAGGAAAAATGCGGTGAACAGGCCGGTCACGCCCCCGCAAAGCACAATGGCGCTGAGCCATGATTTCCCGAGCCCCATCGCCTTGTCCATTCCGTGAATCGGATAGGGCGAGTGAACGTCCCAGTTTTTAAAACCTTCGTCCCGGATTTTTTCCGCCGCGTGGTAAAGCTCCGACGCCGTGGAAAATTCCGCCGCTATTCCGTAAACTGTTTTGGTATCGGTAGCCATGGTTAGTGGTGCGCCTCAATTCCAACGCCGGAGTTGCGAACCGTGTGATGCGGGTCGGCTTCCGGCAATACGATTTTAACTTCGGACATTGCGATCATCGGCAGGAATCGCATGAACAAAAGGAAGAGCGAAAGGAAGATGCCAAACGTCCCGATGAACGTCCAGATCTCAACCCAGGTCGGATGATAATGATGCCACATCGACGGGGTGAAATCCTGCGCGAGCGAGGTCACAATGATGACAAACCGCTCAAACCACATCCCCGCGTTCACGAACATGCAGACAATGAACACCACGATCAGGTTGTTCCGGTTTTTCTTGAACCAGAAGACCTGCGGCGAAATCACGTTGCAGAACATCATGCACCAGTAAGCCCACTGGTAATACCCGCTGCCGTCCTTGCTGAAACGGGCATGGAAGAACGTAAACTTTTCAAACGTATTCGTGCTGTACCACGCAACGAACAATTCCATCAGGTAGGCGTATCCCACAATCGAGCCGGTGAGCAAAATGATCTTCGCCATTTTGTCCACATGCTGCTTCGTGATCATGTCCTTGAGCTGCGGATAAATCAGACGCGCCGGGAGCATGATGGTCAGCACCATGGCGAATCCGCCGAAAATCGCGCCCGCCACGAAATATGGCGGAAAAATCGTCGTGTGCCATCCGGGAATCAGCGACGTGGCGAAGTCGAACGACACGACCGAGTGCACCGACAACACCAGCGGCGTCGAGATGCCGGCCAGGATCAGGTAAGCCATTTCATAATGGCGCCACTGGCGGTTCGATCCGCGCCAGCCAAGCGCGAGCAGCGTGAAGAAAAATTTCTTGGCGGGCGTTTTTGCACGGTCGCGCAACGTCGCAAGATCAGGCACCAGACCGGTAAACCAGAACAGCACCGACACGGTAAAATAGGTCGAGACCGCAAAAACGTCCCACAACAGCGGGCTGCGGAAGTTCGGCCAGATCGCATAGGAATTCGGCACAGGCGCAAGGAACCAAACCATCCAGACGCGCCCGACATGGATGCCGGGAAAAATACCGGCGCACACGACGGCAAAAAGCGTCATCGCTTCCGCCGCGCGGTTGATCGAGGTGCGCCACTTCTGGCGGGTCAAAAACAGAATGGCCGAGATCAGGGTCCCGGCATGGCCGATGCCGATCCAGAACACGAAGTTCGTGATGTCCCACGCCCACCCGACCGGATGGTTTTCCCCCCAGACGCCGACACCGGTCGAGATCTGATACGCGATGCAGAACACGCCGAACAGCGCAACCGGCGCGGTGATGCAAAACGACACCCACCACCAGAACGGGGTCTTGTCCTCGACGATGCTCGAAATATTCTGCGTGATCCAGGCCGTCTTCCGGTTGTTTAAAACCAGAGGCACCTTGGTGACTGCCGCCCTTTCCTCGGGCGCCACTGTGATTGCGTCAGACATTACGCGGCTCCTCCCTTGGTTTCATGCTTCGATTCAATTTCAAACGTCCCCACATTTTTCGCGTCCGGCATTTTCATGTTCGGATTGCGAATTCTTGCGAGGTAACTCACGCGCGGCTCAACATTCAGATAAGCGAGCATCCGGTAGTTCCGCGTGTCCTCTTTTTTCAGCTTCGCGACCTTGCTCTCCGGATCCTTGATATTGCCGAAGGTGATCGCCTCTGCCGGGCACGATTGCTGGCAGGCTGTCTTGAACGCGTCGGTCGGAATCTGCACGTCCGAAGACGCGCCCGCATGCACTTTCGCCGCGATCTTGGCCTCCTGGATTCGCTGCACGCAGAACGTGCATTTTTCCATGACGCCGCGCATCCGGACGGTGACGTTCGGATTTTTCTGCATCTTGATCGTGTCGGGCGTTCCTTTTTTCGTGAGCGGTCCGAGATAGAGCTGATGATTCTCAATCGGGCGCTGGTTGTAATCGAAAAAGTTGAAGCGGCGGACCTTGAACGGACAGTTGTTCGCGCAATACCGGGTGCCGATGCAGCGGTTGTAAGCCATCGCGTTGAGACCGTCCTCGGTATGCACGGTGGCATTGACCGGACAGACGGTTTCGCAAGGCGCGTTCTCGCACTGCTGGCACATCAGCGGTTGCGTGACCATTTCCGGGTTCGGGTCGTTCGGGTCTTCGCTGGCAAAATAACGGTCGATGCGCATCCAGTGCATTTCGCGGCCGGAGATCACCTGTTCCTTACCGACAATCGGCGTGTTGTTTTCCGCCTGGCAGGCGATCACGCACGCGTTGCAGCCGGTGCAGGTGTTGAGATCGACCACCATCCCCCACTGATGAACGCCGTCGAGCGTCGGATGCGTGTAAAGCGTCGGATTCTTCGCGGGAAGCTCCGCGTCCATCCACATCGTCTGCGCAAAATCAGGCTTCTCCTTGAACTGATCGACCGTGCCCTCGCGGAAAAGCGCGCGCCCTTCCATGCTGTGATGCTGCTGGGTGATCGCCAGCGGATAAGTCCTGCCGGTCCGTTTCGCGAGAGCCCCGACCGCAACCAAAGGCTGCGCACCAGTTCTCAGCGGATAAACGTTGACGCCCGCCCCCGCGCAAACGCGTCCCGCCATCCCGCGCCCGTATCCGAGCGGCAGACTGATGGAATGATCGGCGTGCCCGGGAGCAATCAGCGCGGCAATTTCGATTCGCCGGTTGTCGCCCAGTGTGATTTCAAGAGTGTCCGCCTTGTCTTCGGTATTGGTGATGCCAAGTTGCCTGGCAGTAGCCGGGCTCAGAAGTGCCGCGTTGTCCCAGGTCAGCCTCGTGACCGGATCCGGCATTTCCTGCATCCAACCGTTATTCGCATAGCGCCCGTCATAGACCTTGTTGTCGGGAACAAAAACCACTTCAAGCTGTTGCTCCCCCGCCAGGGTCTGCGGCGTTGCGCGCGCTTTGAGAAAGGCGGTCGCGGCGGTCGCATCAAGAACCGGTGTCGCCAGCGCCGCACTGCTCTCCGCGAGAAAACCGTCATGCAAAAATTTATTCCACGCCGCATCAAAGTCGCCCGGCTTCGCAATCGCGCGAAACGTTTCCTGCACCAGTTCCGGCCCCTGCGGCTTCGGCTGTCCTGCAACACGCGCAAGCAAATCAAGCTCGGACCACCCCCCGTAAAGCGGCTGAACCATCGGCTGCACCGAAACATAGCTGCCGTCCACGCTGCGTCCGTCCCCCCACGCTTCGAGATAATGCGCCGCAGGCAGATGCCATTTCGCACCACGCGACGTTTCATCCTCATACATTCCCAGGCGAACGACGTCCGGAACCGATTGCTGGAGCGTCGCCCAGCCGAGATCGGCGGGCGCGTTGTAAACCGGATTGCCGCCAAGAATAAATAGCGCGGCGACCTTTTTATCGCGAATGGCTTGCGCCAGTTCCAGAATCGAAGTCGATACGGCTGCATCGCCCGGAATCGCCTGCGTCACCACGGTCTTGCCAAGGCTGCGAAGCGCCGCATTGATCGCGTGCGCCAGCAGTTGAACGGCCGCCGGTTGACGCCCCCCGACCAGCACCAGGCTCTTGCCGCGTGCCGCAAATAAATCATTCACCGTTTCCTCGATCCAGCCTTCTGTGAACTTCGCATCCGACTTGGGAAGCGAATCGCACAAGGTCCGGAGCGAAGCGTCGCCCGTTAATATCGCGACACTCTCTGCAAGCTGTTGCGTAAAAGCAGGGATATGGCTCGCAGGAATGCGCAGCCGGTGGTCCGCCATTCCGCCGGTCACGGTGTAACGGTTCTCGACAACATACAGCCGGTTGATTTTGTCATCCGGTTTTGAAACCCGTCGGCGCGAAGAAAAAGCGCGCACCGAATCCACCCCGCCATCGCCGCATCCCAGAAAATCAGAATCAATCGCCAAAATCACATCCGCCTTGTCAATCAGCGGACGCACCTGCGCTCCCGCTCCGAAAGCCGCAGCATCGGCCTGCGCCGCTGTCTCGCCGCCAAGCGGTTCATAAACGCTCCAGAGCGTCTTCGGATATTTCTTCGCAATCTCACCGCGCAACCGCTCGCGCGTCGGTGAATTATTTTCCTCAACCAAAAACGCCAGCCCGTCGCCTTCGCTGGACTTAAAACCCGCCAGCAACGAATCGAGATACGCGTCAAACTTCGCCGCCTCGCTCTGCGAAAAAGGCAGCAACGGCGCCCCGCCGTCAGATGGTGGAAGCGGCGCCCCGCCGCTAAAAGGTGGAGGCGGCGCCCCGCCGCCAAAAACCTTCGCCCCTGCACCAGTATCCCCCCCGCGCACTAAAAAGAACCGCGCCCGATCCGGATCATACAAATCCAGCACCGACGCTTGCGCATACCCGTCCGTCCCGCCATTACTGACCGGATGCAGCGGATTGCCCTCCACCTTGGTTGGCCGTCCATCGTGCGTAGCCAGAATCACCGGGATATAACCCCTCCGCACCGGCATCGAGGTGGCAAAGAAAAGCGGTTTGCCGGGAATCGCCCATTCGACACTCTTGGTGAAAGGCACCAGATGCAGTTCCGGCCGGCGGCAGCCGCTCAGTCCGATTCCCGCCAGCGCCGTGGATGCTCCCATCAGCTTGAGAAAATTACGACGACTCACCCCGTCCCCATTGAACTCCGAGGCTCCCTGCGGAAACTCGCGCTCGAGCCAGGAATTGAATTCCGGCTTCTCCGCAAGCTGGTCAAGGCTGCGCCAGTACTTCTTGCCGTTTTCAGGCTCGGGTGGATGTTGGAAAATAGTCTTCATCGGTGACAACCTGCGCAATCGGTGGGCGGCCGCACATTCCAGTCGTGCTTAAGAACGCTGCCAATCTGAACCTGAGTCAGCTTCGCGGGTACCGCGCCAGCCGAGTCCGACAGCGGACCGTATTTTTCAATAAATTTCTGCGGATTCTCGTCGGCAGGTTTCCAGTTGAGATTGAAAACCTGATCGCGCGGACGAAGATTGTTTTCCGGGGCGCGATGACATTCCAGACACCAGCCCATGCTCAGCGGCTTCTTTTCAAACACCACTTCCATCTTGTTAAGCTCCCCGTGGCAACTGAAACAGCTCACCCCGCGATTCACATGCACCGAGTGATTAAAATACGCAAAGCCCGGCGTCTTGTGAATCTGCACCCAGTCCACCGGCAAACCACTCTTCCAGCTCTCGCGCACCGCCGCCAGCTTCGGATTGTCCTTTTGCACCTGCGTATGGCAGTTCATGCACACCTGCGTGTTAGGCACGTTCGAATGCGCCGCGACCTCGACAAAACTGTGGCAATACCGGCAATCCATCCCCAGCTGCGTCGCATGGATGTTATGCGAAAAGGCCACCGGCTGCACCGGCATATACCCTACGCGCGTGTATTTAGGCGTAAAATAATACCAAAAGCCCGCTGTCACCGCCGTGGCGATCACAACCCCGCAAACTAAAATTTTAATCGGGAGCCAGTTGCTCCAACGCGGAAACAGATTCGCCATTTAATTGTTAGGAAAAAAATTCAAGGCGGCGAGCGTGAATAATTTGTCGCCTCCATGCAACATTTTTTCAAAAAAACTAACCTTTTTTTGCGTTTTTCCTCCCATCCATTGTTCTCCAACAGAGTAAACCCGAACCCGTTCAGCACTGAAAATCACCACTCCCCGCCCCAAAAAGCTGTGAAATCCCATCACTCGCATTATTCGCAAGCAAATGCCGGATTTGGTTGGCACCTTAACAATCCCGTAACAGAAACCACAGCAACCACAAATTTCCTCTTGTAAAACTTCCGAAATCTATAAATGTATAAACATGCAACAAAGCAACGAGAATTTTCTGCCTGCCTATAATCTGTTGCTCAATCGTCGGAATATCCCCGACAAGGCAAAACCCCACTATATCCGTTGGGCAAAAACGTGGATCTCCACGGTCAACCCGGACACCGCCGCGCCCACGCTCGATTTTTTTCAAGATCTTGGCCGCCGCCCCAAACTACCAGTTTGGCAGTTCCAGCAAGCCGTCCGCGCCGTCTCTTGGCTGGCTCGTGACCTCCTGCGCATCCCCTGGGCTAAATCCTTCGACTGGCAAGGACTCGACGACCAGGCCAAACCACTCGAACCCGACCACCGAACCCTCGGACGCGAAACCATCCGGGTGCCGTCAACACCCCCAACTCCCCCCATTTCACCTTCCTCCGTACCCCTGCCTGAAACAGCGGACGAAGTCGCCCACATCTGCGAAGCCCTCCGGCGCGCCATCCGCCTGGACGGCCTCAGCTACGCCACCGAGGAAACTTACGTCAATTGGAACAGCCGGTTTACACGCTACTGCCTGATCCGCCTCAAACAAACCCCGCAGAACGCCGGGCCGCAGGGAGCCACCAGTTACCTCAACTATCTGGCGCTGGAACGCAATATCGCCCCCTCCACTCAGAAACAGGCGCTCAACGCCATGGTCTTCCTCATCCGCAAGGTCTTCGGCATGGAAGATTTTACCCTCGAAAAATCGGTCTCCGCACACGGCCACCGCCGCCCGCCCGTGGTTTTGACCCGCAGTGAAATCCAAGCCGTTATCGCACATCTCGAAAATCCTTGGAAACTTGCCGCCCAGCTCATGTACGGCTCCGGCCTTCGTCTCATGGAATCGCTCCGCCTGCGGGTCAAAGACATCGACTTCGGACAGGGAACCATCATCATCAACGACGGCAAAGGTGGAAAACACAGGATTGTTCCCCTCCCCCGCGCGCTGGAACCCAGACTCAAAGAACACCTGGCCAAAGAGCAGCAAAAACATGCCAACGACCTGGCAGGCGGATGCGGAGAGGTCCACATGACAGAATCCCTCCTGCGAAAATATCCCGGCGCCTCCAAAGAATGGCCATGGCAATTCATATTCCCCGCCGCCACGTTCTGTCCCCACCCGAAAACCGGCAGAGTCGCCAGATTCCATCTTCACGACACCTCCATGCAGCGGCAATTCAAAGAAGCCACCCGCAAGGCCGGCCTCTCAAAACCCGCCACCTGCCATACGCTCCGGCACTCCTTCGCCACCCACCTCCTTGAAAGCGGAGTGGACATCCGAACCGTCCAGGATCTGCTTGGCCATTCAGACGTCTCCACCACAATGATCTATCTCCATGTCATAAAACGCCCGGGAGCAGGAGGCCCCAGCCCCCTGGACCTCGCATAACCCATTTTTGCCGCACGCCGCAATTATTAACCAATTCCCATGGTAGCTGCCGCGCCCTCGCCGCAGTCCCTCCAAGCATGCCGCCCCCGGCATCCATCCCTCACACAACAGCGATTGATTCGATCTGATAAAATCAGTACCCGAATTTCCTTGATCAGGTGTTGCACGAATGTAAAAATTCCTAAATGCAGCACCAAAGACGAAGTCTGCCCTCCCGCGCCGCCTTTGTAGGCAAAATGTCGCCCACAACATTTCACCCACAAATGTCGCACGCGACAGAATAAAACTGTTCGGCATTAAGCAATACAATTCATCTATGAAATTTATAGCTGTTATTTTTGCAGTAGCTGGTCTTGTACATACCAGCCATGCCCAAATGCTTACTGGAAGTTTTGACTGGACGGTTACAACCTACTCATGGAATTTAACCGACCCAGTTCTTTCTTCTGGAACTGCCACATTTACATACGACACCGTCTCGGCTCAAGGCACAATAACTGATTTTGTTGGATCCTTCGGTACTTATATGGGTGCTGGAGCTTGGTCTTTTACAGTGCTTTCACCAGATCATTCCGTATCAGATCTGCTTGATTTAGGCCCCGGAAGCACTACCACAAATACAGATCCACCCTGGACGCTTTATTATGTGCGATCATGGAATTTCGTCACCACCCCCGGAATCACCGGTGGATCATTTGACGGTTCGACCTTTTCTGCCATCGACCAAGAATTCAATTACTCCGAAACTTCTCCAAGAGCGATAGGCGCAATTACGAATATAGCGGTCACCGTTCCAGAGCCATCAAGCGTTGTCCTGATAACAGTTGGTGCAATTACGCTTCTCAATATTACTCATCGACGTGAGAAAAAGAGGCCGAACCAGACGCTGCACCCAACAGCCTTCCGCGCTGGTTGTTATCAACGCGCTGGCGACGCGCGGCGCTCAGTCACGCATCCTGCTTGGGCAGACTGCGCGCCTTCGCTGCCACAGATTCCAATTTACGCTTGCCTCCCGGAAGGCTGTAGGTGAGCTTGGCGTTCGAAAGAAGACAATAAAGACAATATGAAGATTCGCGAGAATCAGCACGAGATTCCAGAAGCGATCACCAGAATTAGTCAGTCTGCGGATTCGATTGCCTGTCGCGAAAGCATCGCCAGCGTCATTAACCCGGAACCTTTGCGCCACGCGCCAACTGGAACCGGATGCGATCTTGTTCTTCCACACGCTGGCAGCGATTATTTGAAATCTGTAGCGAAAGTCTATCGTCGGCAGAACGGTAGAAGAAATCCAGAATTCACTGGCAGCAGCTATTTTGCAGAATCAGCGCTCTGGTTACGAAGAATTTCGAACCAGACGCTGCACCTAACAGCCTTCCGACCTGGTTGTTGTCACCGCACTGGCGACGCGCGGCGCTCAGTCACGCATCCTGCTTGGGCAGGCTGCGCGCCTTCGCTGCCACACATTCCAATTTACGCTTGCCTCCCGGAAGGCTGTAGGTGAGCTTGGCGTTCGACAAAGAAAATATGTCGTTTCCAGAATCTTCACCGGAAATCGTGCGCTGGTGCTCACTCGGATTAGCTCTTATTTTATTATTTGCAGCGGCGATGTCTGCGGTTAGCGCGATTCAGGCCGAGCGAACCGGTGTTGCATTTTATTCATTGAGTCCACGCTTGCCTGCAATAGAACGGGCAACCAAAACCGAATCACCAAAGCAATTCCATCAAGCGATTGCGACATCGTGGCTACATGCATTCTTTTTTGGCGGCATAGCATTTATCTGCTTTTATTTTCATCGCAAATTAAGCGATTAGCATTAGCATTTTGATAGTAGATTCCACGGCCCATTCCAATTCACGCTTTATGTCGAACCATACGCTGCACACCAACGGCTCTCCGGGCGGGTTGTTTAAAAGTGCGGTCATAATTCCACCGGCTCAGTCACGGATGCTGCTTCCGCAGCCTCCGCGCCTTCGCCTTGACCCGTTGTGCTGCCATCCGCCGCTGCCAGAGAGCCGTGGGTGAGCTTGGCGTTCGGCAAAGAAAAATGCTCATGAATACACTCCAGCAAGACATTGATGATCTCGACAGGATGGTTGATACCAACGCAGCAAAGGACGCCATTCGATCTCAAATCAGACTCATTTCCAGAGAGGTAGCCGCGTTTGCGGCAGATTATGATCGTCTTACACAAAGCCATTCTGAACTCCAAGATTCGCATTCGCAGTTGGAGCAGGAAATTGCGAAGTTGAAGGCGTCCAAGCCTAAACCACCAAACCCCAATCCTGATCGCGTAATTTAACCAAAGAATGCCGAACCATACGCTGCACCCAACGGTCTCCCGCGCTGTTTGTTTTCGTTGTGCCGGTTTCACTCGGCGTTCAGTCACGCCTCCTGCTTTGGCAGGAGACGCGCCTTCACTGTCTCGGTTTTGTTTCATAGTTTTTCCTCCGGGAGACCGTGGGTGAGCTTGGCGTTCGGTGAAGAAAACTACATGAAGTGCATCACCACATTTTTATTGATAGTCTTCTTGCCGATAGTTATGAGCTTCGGGGGTGTTACACATTGGACAGATCAGTTTTCAGAATTTAGAGGAGTGCAAGCATCGCCGATCATAGATAAGACCGTAGAGGCCATGTTCACTACGTCGATCCCAAAAGTTACCATTGATGTTCCGGATGTTTGGAAGGCTGTCCAACTGGTCAGAACGGCGCTGGGCACGGTTTACACCGAGCACGGACTCAGTGTGATCTTTGTCGATGCAGATCATGACGACTACAAGAAGCCAATTAAAATATCAGCTGAAAACATCATTCTTGGCTCAGTAGTTGATTTGATCTGCAAACAGGCTGGTTTGAAATGGGATTTTTCAGGCCAGTGTCTTACATTTCGTCCAAAATCCAAAGACACCGAACCAAGCGCTGCACCCAACGGCTCTCCGCGCGGGTCGTTTAAAAGCTCGGCCATAATTCCACCGGCTCAGTCACGGATGCTGCTTCCGCAGCCTCCGCGCCTTCACCTTGCCCCGTTTTGCTGCCACCTGCCGGTTTCAGAGAGCCGTGGGTGAGCTTGGCGTTCGAAAGAAGACAAAAAAACAATATGAAGATTCGCGTGAATCAGTCTGAAATTACAGAATTTCATGCTACGCACGACGTGAATTTAATTATTGCCACCAGTCAGTCTGCGGATTCGATTACCTGTCGCGAAAGCATCGCCAGTATCATAAACCAGGAACCTTTGCGCCACGCGCCAACTGGAACCGGATGCGATCTTGTTACTCCACGCGCTGGCAGCGATTATTTGAAATCTGTAGCGAAAGTCTATCGGCGGCAGTACGGTAGAAGAAATTCAGAATTCACTGGCAGCAGCTATTTTGCAGAATCAGCGCTCTGGTTACGAAGAATTTCGAACCATACGCTGCACCTAACAGCCTTCCGCGCTGGTTGTTGCCACCGCACTGGCGACGCGCGGCGCTCAGTCACGCATCCTGCTTGGGCAGGCTGCGCGCCTTCGCTGCCACAGATTCCAATTTACGCTTGCCTCCCGGAAGGCTGTAGGTGAGCTTGGCGTTAGGCGGAAAGGCCACACCATGAAATTCTGCGATAACACAACTGAACGTAGTCCAGCCAGAAGATATGCGGCGACTGCACTTGGTGTGATTATACTGATTTGCACAGTAGTGGCAGTTCTTTTGATCGCATCAGATTTATTGAGTTCTGATGGTTATGGTGGAATGGCGGCTTTTTTTCTACTTCTCATCACATTGCCATTTACACTTCTTTGCACTTTATTTGCCATATTGTTGGTGGGGACGTGTCGTTGTAGATTAGCTTGGATTTCATTTTGCATTGTTTATGTTCCCTTCATGTTGTATTTGATTGGCATTCCTATTTATCGTCATTTCACTCATTCCAGATGATAAAGTTTTCACCCAGCAAGTCACCGAAGCCAACCACCGTTAGCGCTGGCAGGCCTGCGCATTTAGGATCAGGATCAGCATCCAATAACATCAAAAATGAAGACGCCTAACCATGCGCTGCACACCAACGGCTCTCCGCTCGGGTTGTTGAAAAGTGCGGCCATAATTTCACCGGCTCAGTCACGGATGCTGCTTGCGCAGCCTCCGCGCCTTCGCCTTGCCCCGTTACGTTGCCACCTGCCGGTTCCAGAGAGCCGTGGGTGAGCTTGGCGTTCGGAACCTACCACAGAAACAGCAGCGGAGACCATTTTGAGATGAATAAATTAACAGTGAGATCATCAGTCTTGAAATCCACGGATGACATTAACTCTGTCTTTGGATTCGGATTATCCGCGAGAAACACAAAGATCAGCGGTTAGATTTATTTTCCACCAGGTCGATTTGACACAGAATCCTGATTTTACTACGAACGCAAAACTGCGAATTTGCCAGAGAAGAAGTCAACTCCCCCCGCCATGAAGAGAAGAATTCCGAACCATACGCTGCACCCAACGGCTCTCCGCGCGGGTTGTTGTAAAAGTGCGGTCATAATTTCACCGGCTCAGTCACGGATGCTGCCTGCGCAGCCTCCGCGCCTTCGCCTCGCTCCGATTTGCAGCTACCCGCCGGTTCCAGAGAGCCGTTGGTGAGCTTGGCGTTAGGTCAATAAAAACACCTCATGAGCATCAATGCGCAAGTTCAGCAATATCTTTCAGACCGCCCCCATGCAATCGGCGAGACAGTTCAGTTTGGATGGTTCATATTCCGTATTGTTGAGGTGGGACGACCGTCACGCATCGAGACTCTCGATTTTCGTAAGATGGCTTCATTTACTGAAGATTTCACTGTGGTCGAACGCATTCACGCGCTCCAGACTGCTGCGCTGGCTGAGTTTAACGTATCCGAGTGCCCTTGTTCACTTCGGCAATACGCGCAAGTATCAGTGAGTTATTCACCAGAGCGAAACGATGCTTTTATGGAGCGACTTCGACCAACCGACGGCAATGATTCTGGCTGGTATATCGGCGTATGCAACGACCCTTGCGATATGAATAATCCCTCATCTTTCACTCTTCAGTCGCTTTACGAGTTGACGATTCATGATTCACGGATGACGCCGTATTGGTTATTACCATCAGGCATTGTCATATCACTTAGCGGGAAAGCTATCACAGAACAGGAAGTATCATGTCTGAAATAAAACGACCTAACCATACGCTGCACACCAACGGCTCTCCGCGCGGGTTGTTTAAAGGTACGGCCATAGCTCCACCGGCTCAGTCACGGATGCTGCTTCCGCAGCCTCCGCGCCTTCGCCTTGCCCCGTTATGCTGCCACCTGACGGTTCCAGAGAGCCGTGGGTGAGCTTGGCGTTCGGTCAAAAAAAGCCTATATGGCAAAGTCAATCCTGATAGCAATCGTTCTGACTTATTTTGCACTGCCAGTATTTTTTTACTGGCGATTTCGACACAATATTTCCGTAGTATTTTCCAGAAATCAATTCAGTGATCCGAATCTCTCAGCCATTACTGTTTCACTGGAAGCACTCAACTCAGAATTAACAGATTTTTCCTTCACAGCCGACCGTGTAGCTAATATTTTATTACGTGGACAACCCGTTTCTCTCATCTATGGCTCAGTCGGATCTCTAGGCATTGCAGGCAGAAGCGGCAATATGTGGCATTCCAAAAAGTGTGTCTATGCATTTGCTGACGCCGAGCAGTCAAACTGGATGAGACAAAGCGGCGACATCTTTGAATTGGCTGTTGCCGGAACCAGTCATTCAGTATTTTGGGTTAAGCTTGTAAAAATCAAGACTGAACAAGACGCTGCACATCATTCATGAACACAAAGAGACCGAACCAGACGCTGCACCTAACAGCCTTCCGCGCTGGTTGTCGTCAGCGCACTGGCGACGCGCGGCGCTCAGTCACGCAGCCTGCTTGGGCAGGCTGCGCGCCTTCGCTGCCACAGATTTCAATTTACGCTTGCCTCCCGGAAGGCTGTAGGTGAGCTTGGCGTTCGACTGAAAACAAATTGATATGCCTCCCTGGTTACTAATTTATTTAGGTCGCGCAGCTTCAGGAGAAAGATTCCGGAAGGCGACGACCAATGATTACCGGCGAGGATTTGGCATTTTAGCTCTTTTACCCATTTTCCTTTTTGCAAGCGAACCGGTTTTTTCCGGACCACTCGCCAATACAACTAAATTTTTCCCAATCTGGGTCTTTGCTGCAATTTCGATGGCAATTTTTGCTGTCTTTATATTTTTCGTGTTCCCGAAAGTTCCTGCATTATTCTGGCTTCTTATCGCTGCCCTTTTTTGGCCATTATTTATCTGGTACGCTTGGCACCATTCGGGAGTTATATGAGCAAAATGTCGAACAATACGCTGCACACCAACGGCTCTCCGCGCGGGTTGTTTAAAAGTGCGGTCATAATTTCACCGGCTCAGTCACGGATGCTGCTTCCGCAGCCTCCGCGCCTTCGCCTTGCCCCGTTGTACTGCCACCTGCCGGTTCCAGAGAGCCGTGGGTGAGCTTAGCGTTAGGCGTATGAAAATATTTCCCGCGATATTGCTGTTGATTATTTGCACGTTGAATTCTGCGCCAGCTCAACAGACCGCTATCACGTCCGGCGCGAAAGCCACACCGAACCATGATTGGGTGTTTTTCGACGGACAAACCATGTTTGAAGCCGTGGCCACGATTAAAAAACAGACAGATGCAAAGGTTTCAGTTGATCCGTCAGTGCTCAGCAAACTAAAGACCACGAAAGTCAAGAAAATCGACCTCAGCAACCTGTCGGCAGAGAACGCGCTCAGGGTGCTGACCGCAGCCAATGGCTTCGGCTTTATTCGTAAGAGTGTCAGTGACTACATTATCACAAGCAAAGAACTTGCAGTTGAGTGGACCGAAAAGCACAATCTTCCAATTGAAGCCAAATGAAATCGCCTAACCATGCGCTGCACCCAACGGTCTTCCGGCCCTGTTTTTTGCAGAGAGCCGATTTAATCAGGCGCTCAGTCACGCATCCTGCTTTGGCAGGCTGCGCGCCTTCGCTACCTCGGTTTGCATTTCACGCTTGCCTCCCGGAAGACCGTGGGTGAGCTTGGCGTTAGGCTAATATGAAATACTCTCCTACAAATCGAACAGTGGACGATTCCGATATTGCTCCTTTGACGAAAAAGCAGATTGCGGAGCTAAGACGACGCCAGAAGGACCTCGATGATCCCACGCGTTACGTTGTCGTCTCACCGTTTTCCAGGCGCTTTTGTCTCTATTACATCCCTGGAGATGGCGTATTCATTATGAATGAGATTCCGGACTCGTGCATGTTTAAGCGGAAGGCGGAGGCTCTTGCAATTGCGAAGATCGTTGACGGACGCAGGAAGAGACGATCCCCCGGAAGGCTTCAGGTAATTGCCATTCGAAAGACCAAGAAAGGAGTACGAATTCTGGATCATATTCTTGATGCCATGGATCCGAAGAAGCACTGGAAACCAACGCTTAGGAGAAGTCGGAACTAGCATTATGATTTTGATTCAAACGATTAAGCCTAACCATACGCTGCACACCAACGGCTCTCCGGGCGGGTTGTTTAAAAGCACGGTCATAATTCCACCGACTCAGTCACGGATGCTGCTCAGGCAGCCTCCGCGCCTTCGCCTTGCTCCGTTTTGTTGCCAGCCGCCGCTCCCAGAGAGCCGTGGGTGAGCTTGGCGTTAGACTACACAAACATGTTTGCATGAAAGTCCGATATAAAATTCCAATTGCAGCAGCGATTTTCTATGCTGGTTCCTGGATTGGTTTCTGTCGCTCCGAATATTGGTTCGGCGAGACCCAATTGGTATTTCACGCATATTCAATCGTTCTGCCTTTCGATGTGTCAATTCCGCTTGGATTACAATCTCCACCTTTCACGAAATGGCATTATTATGATACAAGATATTCATGTTACGGACTTCAAAGAAGCGAATGCTCGGGATTCCGTAATTACTAATAAATGCAAAAGTCTAACCATACGCTGCACACCAACGGCTCTCCGCGCGGGTTGTTTAAAAGTGCGGTCATAGCTTCACCGGCTCAGTCACGGATGCTGCTTCCGCAGCCTCCGCGCCTTCGCCTTGATCCGTTTTGCTGCCAGCCGCCGCTTTCAGAGAGCCGTGGGTGAGCTTAGCGTTAGACTAAGAATGAAGCCCCTCTTGAAAATATGCCCCAGGTGCAAATGCGAATGCATGGCTGAAGTTCGCATATGTGGTTGTGGGCATGAATTTGCAGACCTCCATGAACAACATGAACATGAAGATTTCGAAGCAATCAAAAACCAACATGTTTTAATACGTGTGCTCTTCCTCATCATAAACACAGTTTTCTGGGCTTTTATTACTATTGCGCTTCTTTGGGCTAGTGCTTGGGGCATGAAGGGAATCCCGTGGAGTTGCATTTTACTCATTTGCGGTTCGGTATTTGCACTTTTTATGACCTATACGCCGATGAATGCGTCGCAGAAAAAACTTACTGTCATTCCCAGCATAAGCGTGATGTTTATAGTTTTTCTGTTTTCTTATCGGACTGTTAGTGGATTTCTGCAATTTACAGTCCTGTTGATAATTTATGGCGCAATTTGGTACTTTAGTATCCCAACACTTATTGTGCAGGATTCACGTCGTAGTTCATTGTCGCCTAAAGAATGAAAACGAATAAGTCTAACCATGCGCTGCACACCAACGGCTCTCCGGGCGGGTCGTTTAAAAATGCGGCCATAATTTCACCGGCTCAGTCACGGATGCTGCTTCCGCAGCCTCCGCGCCTTCGCCTCGCCCCGTTATGCTGCCACCTGACGGTTTCAGAGAGCCGTGGGTGAGCTTGGCGTTCGAAAGAAGACAAAAAGACAATATGAAGATTCGCGAGAATCAACCTGAGACTCCAGAAGCGATTACCAGATTTAGTCAGTCTGCGGATTCGTTTGCCTGTCGCAAAAGCATCGCCAGTGTCAAAATTTCAGAATCTTTGCGCCACGCGCCAACTGGAACCGGATGCGGTTACGCGACTCGATCCACTGACACCAGATTTCTGAATTCTACGATCCACGCACACGGTTTTATTCAATGCCGCCAGTGGATGAATGTCGGATTCCAGATTTCGGACTCGGCCCATCACGCCGCCAGTTTATTCCAAGTCAGTCCTTCCGCCACGCAGACCAGTTCTGTGACCAGCGGCTATTGTGCAGAATCAGCGCTGTGGCCGCGAAGAATTTCGAACCATACGCTGCACCCAACGGCTCTCCGCGCGGGTTTTTGTAAAAGTGCGGTTTTAACTCCACCGGCTCAGTCACGGATGCTGCTTCCGCAGCCTCCGCGCCTTCGCCTCACCCCGTTTTACTGCCATCCGCCGCTCACAGAGAGCCGTGGGTGAGCTTGGCGTTCGATCAAAATAATGACCTTCGGCGATCACAAATCTTGGCAATCGTATATTGAGTCGCTTTCTACGCCACTCAAATTCGGCACAGAAGCAACAACACAGGAGCGAGATCAAGCTTTTGAAGTGCTTCGGGAGGCTAATCACTATTTCTACGCGAAGCATGTCGCCACGCTGCCAAAAAATATTAGAAGCGAGATCGAGAAGGGAACTCACGCAAGTCAGTCACACCAGAGGCAACCGCAAGCGCAGCTTGCGATGGATCGTTTATGCGATTTCCTCAATCAGAACTGCACTCTCACAATTACAAAAATGCCGACAATGGGTTTGTACCATGGGGATCAAATTGTTTTCAGCGTTCGATTCGATTCAAATTTAGCCTGGAAACAAATAGACAATCAAATACCCCCATTTTTCGAGGGCTTTCGGATTTTGCGGGTTCGTCAGTCGGATTTCGAAACGCTTAACCCCAAAAAGATCGAACCAGACGCTGCACCCAACAGCTCTCCGGGCGGGTTGTTGAAAAGCGCGGGCATAGCTTCACCGGCTCAGTCACGCATCCTGCTTGAGCAGGCTGCGCGCCTTCTCCTTGCCCCGTTGTGTTTCGAGCCGCCGCTCTCAGAGAGCTGTGGGTGAGCTTGGCGTTCTGCCTTTATGAAGCACCTTTTTTATCTCGTTAAGCACTTGCCATGTATTTGGCTTTTCATTTTTCTAGCCGTGCCATGCCACGCACGACTCTCTGAAAGTTTCGATCAAACTTTGGCTCCCGATAATCATACTATTGTGTGGCACGGCAAGGTGGATTGCCATTTTGTTGATTTGCGCTCACATAAAAACCTTGGCCGTATTGCCCACACATCAGGTCAAGAAGACATTGTTGCAAGTTGGAGTGTTGACAGCTCCAAGGTTGCCATCGTCATGTATTACGGATCAAAGCTGTGTTGTCTTCAGATTTTTAGAAAGACATCCAAAGGAGTATTTGTGGAAGTTCCGTTTGATGAGCCTCAGCCAATGGAGATGTATCAGAAGGCGCATGGAGAGTTGCCTTTTCAGTATGATGGATCGACTGCTCCAGAAGATGCCGTTGGCCAGTGGGAAGCGAAAGATACAGTTCATTTAGTTGCTGGCGAAGCCCACTTGAACGGCCCCCATTTGTTTGTTACATTTGATGTTCAAATTACGAATAAAAAAGCTGTAATTCGCAACATTCAGATGCATGACCTCATGCCAGATGATCAGGCAGAGAAATTCCTTAATTCGCTGGGGGCGCATCACTGAAATATTTATGATGAAAGAAGCAGAACCAGACGCTGCACCCAACGGCTCTCCGCGCGGGTTGTTGAATAGTGCGGCCATAATTCCACCGGCTCAGTCACGGATGCTGCTCAGGCAGCCTCCGCGCCTTCACCTTGCCCCGTTTTGCAGCCACCAGCCGGTTCCAGAGAGCCGTGGGTGAGCTTGGCGTTGGGCAAAGAACCACTTTATATGAAGTCTCGCTATCTCTTATTTGTCGCAGTTCTACTTTTGTCACTTTCTGCATCCAGAGCCCAGGAAGTATTACACGGGGTATTGCCGAAGCCGACAGACGCACAGGAAAAGCATGAGTATCAAGCAGATCCAATCGGACTTGTTTTGCGGTGGCTTGCCAAAGAAGCGAAAATCAACATAGTTGTGAGCGATTCAGTGAAGGGCAACATTACCATGAGGCTTACGGATCTATCACCGTTAGCAGCTATTAAGGTAGTTTGCGCATCGAAACAACTGATTCTGAACGAGTTTGATGACGTGTATTACGTCATGACACCTTCGGAAAGAATTGATTCACTTCACTATCTTGATCGTGACGACTTGCCTGCTGCAATCGCAAAGTTTAAAAAGAGATATTATGACGCTCTTTTGAAAGAGGGCTTTACCAAAGATGAAGCCTTAAAGATTGTAGCATCAGAATCACTTCCCCTTAACGAGCTGAAAATCGAGAAATGATGGCATGAAAACCAGAATGCCCAACCATACGCTGCACCCAACGGCTCTCCGGGCGGGTTGTTGTAAAAGCGCGGCCATAATTCCACCGGCTCAGTCACGGATGCTGCTCAGGCAGCCTCCGCGCCTTCGCCTCACTCCGTTTTGCAGCCACCTGCCGTCTCCAGAGAGCCGTGGGTGAGCTTAGCGTTCTACAAGGAAGAGGATGGATTTAGCACGACTGCAACTCGATCAAGCGATGCGTATTTTATTTTCAGAATCTTGCAGCGACGCGTAATCTGAAATCCACTGCGACCTTTGCAGTGACGCCAGAATATTATTAAGCACCTTCGCTGTTAGATCGCGTTTCGCCAAAGCCACGCGAATTATATGACTGATTTGCGCGGTGAACACACTGTCCGAAATCCACTGTGACCCTCGCAGCGATGCCGGAATATTATGACGCACTTTCGCTGTTCGATTGCGTTTCGTGAAAGCCACGCGAATTATATGGCTGATTTGCGCTATGAACACGCTGTCCGAAAGCCACGCACAGAAATTCAGAGGCACCAGAATCCAATCGACAGTTGCCGGTTGAAAAACAATTGAGAATTTCAGAAATTTTATGTAGAACCATACGGTGCAGCTGACATCCTCCCGCGCTGGTTGTTTTCGAAGGGGCCGGTTTTACTCGGCGCTCAGTCACGCATCCTGCTCAGGCAGGCTGCGCGCCTTCGCTGTCCCGGCCTGCAACCACGCGCAGGTTCCAGGAGGCTGCAGCTGACCTTAGCGTTCGGCAGAAAACGGAAAACAATGTCGACAATCGCATATGTATTGATAGTGGCTCTCGTGGCTATCCTTGGGTATGGCTTGAGCCGACTACAGGCGAGGACGGATCGCCAGACATCGATTCCGTTTGATAGCGATACCTTCCCCCGAGACGCGGTGCGCCAGGCTCTAGAACGAATGGGATGTACCGTCGCCCAAGATTCGGATGGCGAGGTTTGTGGCTCACTTCCCCTCAGTGGAATGAACTGGGGACAGCAAATAACAGTGAAGATGAAAGAGCGGGAGCTATTAGTGCGATCCAGCTTCACTGGATCGCAGATATTTGGAGGCCAGAAGAATCAGGAGAACATAGATTCTTTCCTGAGAGAATGGATCCAGCGAGAGAAGTACGCCGCCGTTACTCCGAGTGAATCGGCCTCTCAGGAGGCCTTTGCCAGAAAGAACGCGCGGAAATCTTTAATGATTGGTTCTCTGATGGCTATCGCCGGGGGTGGATTTTTGACACTAGTCACTTTTATACCCGCTCATGAGGGGGCATCGCCTGGAAATAAATTTCACCTTATCGGATTGGGCGCCCCTGCCTTATTTATGGGTATAGCAAGTATCTGGGCGGGGGCTAGACGCCTGTTCGCAAGACATGAAAAGTGATGAACCATAGACATACAAAAAAGCCGAACCATACGCTGCACCCAACGGCTCTCCGCGCGGGTTGTTTACAAAGTGCGGTCACAGCTCCACCGGCTCAGTCACGGATGCTGCTTCCGCAGCCTCCGCGCCTTCGCCTCGCACCGTTGTGCTGCCACCTGCCGGTTCCAGAGAGCCGTGGGTGAGCTTGGCGTTCGGAAAGAAGACAATATGAAGATTCGCAAGGATCATCGCAATATTCCAGAAGTGAGAGGCGCGACTATCCAGAAGGCGATCATCAATCTCAGTCACTCGGCGGATTCGATTGCCTGTTGCGAAAGCATCGCCAGTGTCATAAACCCGGAACTTTTGCGCCACGCTCCAACTGGAATCGGATACAATCTTGTTGTTCCACGCGCTGGCAGCAATTTTTTGAAATCCGCAGCGAAAGTTTATCGGCAGCTTGGACGGGGAGAAATCCAGATTTCAGTGACCAGCAGTTCATTTGCAGAATCGGAGCGCTGGCAGCGAAGAATTCCGAACCAGACGCTGCACCTAACAGCCTTCCGACCTGGTTGTTGTCAACGCACTGGCGACGCGCGGCGCTCAGTCACGGCATCTGCTGACGCACATGCCGCGCCTTCGCTGCCACAGATTCCAATTTACGCTTGCCTCCCGGAAGGCTGTAGGTGAGCTTGGCGTTCTACGCAATCAGGGAGTTTCACTTCCGACAGCAACACTCGCAGCCGAGTCAGTTTCAATTTAAGAATTTTGAGGCGACGCACTGGAAGCAAATTCAAAAGTGATTACCAGACCACAAGAGTTCCTCCAGCGACACACCATTTGAAATGCGATTGAAGATCCAGTGGCGAACACACTGGCAACGAATCCACGAAAGAAATTACCAGACCGCAAGAGTTCCTGCAGCGACGCACCGTTTGAAATCGGATTGAAGACACCAGTGGCGATGGCTCCGAAGAATGTGGATGCCAAGAATTTCCTGCGGCCCTGGTTGAATCAGAAACTACAGTGAATGCACACTTGTAAAATATAGAATTATTTCGTAGAACCAGACGGTGCAGCTGACATCCTCCCGCGCTAGTTGTTTTCGAAAGGGCCGGTTTTACTCGGCGTTCAGTCACGCATCCTGCTTGAGCAGGCTGCGCGCCTTCACTCCCCCGGCTTGCAATCATGCGCAGTTTCCGGGAGGCTGCAGCTGACCTTGGCGTTAGCCAGAAACATGAGCGCTTTTTCCATCAGCCATCGACTACGAAGCTTCGGCTACGCGTTTCAAGGTGCCAAGACATTGATTTCCAGTCAGCACAACGCCTGGATTCACGCGGCGGCGACGGCCGGTGTAGTGATTGCCGGAATCTTCTACCACGTTTCCCGGTACGAGTGGGCGCTGCTTGTATTCGCGATCGCGATTGTCTGGATGACGGAAGCCATGAATACGGCTCTCGAATTTCTGGCTGACGAAGTCTCCGAAGAGAAAAGACTGAGAATCGGAAAGGCAAAGGATATTGCTGCATTCGCAGTTCTGCTCAGTGCAATCGCCTCAGCGATCATTGGCAGCATCGTTTTTTTACCGTATATATTTGTGAAGAAATGAATTATTTGGCTAACCATACGCTGCACCCAACGGCTCTCCGGGCGGGTTGTTGTAAAAGTGCGGTTTTAGCTTCACCGGCTCAGTCACGGATGCTGCTTACGCAGCCTCCGCGCCTTCGCCTTGCTCCGTTTTGTTGCCACCCGCCGCTTCCAGAGAGCCGTGGGTGAGCTTGGCGTTAGACAAAAATATGAACCTATCCATCGATATAGACCAATACAACGAACTCCTTCGATTAGACGGCACTCCATTTGCAAAAAGCGTTTTAGAAGTCGCCGATGAAGTAATTGCTGGCGGAGGCGTAGTGAAAATTGAAATGCGCTATGCCAACGCTCCAGCAGAACTCGTTGGCGTCATTCGCACAAAGGCGGATTTAGCGAGATGGGCAGAAGATATCAAGCGTGTTACGGACAATATTAGAGAATCTCAAAAAAACACAGATGTCTAACCATACGCTGCACACCAACGGCTCTCCGCGCGGGTTGTTTAAAAGCGCGGCCATAGTTTCACCGGCTCAGTCACGGATGCTGCTTCCGCAGCCTCCGCGCCTTCGCCTCGCCCCGTTATGCTGCCACCTGCCGGTTTCAGAGAGCCGTGGGTGAGCTTGGCGTTCGGCAAATAATAATTATGAATCCCACCAACATGCTACTACCCAACGATTTTCAATATATTTGTTTTGGATGCAAAAAACACTTCCAAATAGAGGAAGGATGTCCTCCACCTAAACAGTGTCCGTTGTGCAACCACGAACATGTTGCAAAGATGACTTTTATAAGTGGGCCTCCTTGGCTTGACTGTTTTGAAGAGTTTTTGGATTTCAGTAAGGAAATTTGGAAGTCTAGAGAATTCGGTATTATAGCACCAATAATCGGACTTTTACTCATTGTTTTTGGAATAGTCCAGTGGACTTCTCTAGTTTCACAGTCAATGCGAGCTTTCGGAGGCATAGATACCCTCGCCATCTCATTGTTTGTTGGCGGCATCCTTGTGCTTCTCTTAGGTTCCTTTAGCCTTGCTTCCTCGCGAGCTGTTTCCAATACTAAAACAACCATCCAAATTTCTATTGAGGATCGTCTTCGCCAATTGGATGACCTTCGATCAAAGAATTTGATTTCTGATATCGAGTATGAGGAACGAAGAAAGAATATTATTGCAGCCGCCTGAATCGCCGAACCAGACGCTGCACACCAACGGCTCTCCGCGCGGGTTGTTGAAAAGTGCGGCCATAATTCTACCGGCTCAGTCACGGATGCTGCTTCCGCAGCCTCCGCGCCTTCGCCTCGCTCCGATTTACAGCCACCTGCCGGTTTCAGAGAGCCGTGGGTGAGCTTAGCGTTCGGCAACTATGAAGACAGCTTATTTCCCAATCCTTCTTTTCTGCTTGATATTCATTTCTGCTGATAAGGGTTACAGCAATGAAAGCAAATGGCAGCTACGAGACTCGACTATTGAAGAAATCGAGTTTGAGAACTCTATTATTAAGCATCCCGAGCTGCACTTTATGAATTCCGATCTTAACCTGACAAGAAAGCAACAGGTTAAGCTAGCTTTCAGAGCCAGGAATGGAGATGGGAAAGCCGCTAATCAATTGTACATGTATTATGCTTGTGTTGCAAATGATCGACTGGAATCAATTTTCTGGTTACGCATGGCTGCAGGTTTACATTATCCAATGGCCGAATATAATTTGGGAAATACATATTTTTCTTTAGGAAGCGTGGGGCTCGCACATTCTATAGAGGAGAGGGATTTACCAAGGGCAAAATACTGGTTTCTGAGAGCCAAATCAGATGGATTGCCGAGAGCTAAAGATGGGTTTCCAGATGCAGAATCCAAATTAAAGGAGATCGAAGCATTAGAGACCAAAAGCAAATAATGAAAGAAGCCGAACCATACGCTGCACCCAACGGCTCTCCGGGCGGGTTGTTTAAAAGTGCGGTCATAATTTCACCGGCTCAGTCACGGATTCTGCTTGCGCAGCCTCCGCGCCTTCGCCTTGCCCCGTTTTGCTGCCACCCGCCGGTTCCAGAGAGCCGTGGGTGAGCTTGGCGTTGGGCAAAATACATTTAAGCGATCCATTCAACCCTTTATTAATCAGCCTGAAATCAAATATCCAAATATGAAAATCACGATTTCGGCAATTATCATTCTTGTTGCGCTATATTTTACGTTCCCTACTTCTATCCTCAGCCCGCGAACGTCAAATGACGACATGCCACCGCCAATTAACTCGTTCCACTTTGGAATTCAACAAGCCAAGGGTGCGTATAGCTTCAAGGCCGACGGCCAGGCGGCTCCTATTACGAACATGTATTTTTTGCATCTTGGTCCCTTCAGAGGATTTTACTTTGTCTATTATCCTGGGCGCGTTATTATCGCCTCGCTCATCTCAACGCTCGCAATAGCATCTATTTTCTACTTCATGGGGCGAAAGCGAATTCCGGAATCGACACCTGTGCAACAATGACCACTTCTACTTGAAATGAAAACATTTCTCCTTACAACCGTTCTCCTTTGCTTCGCATTTATAACTTGCCAGGCTGAGCCACCCGCCAGCCTCGTTGCCGGTCACTACACCCTTTCCCTTACGGACTGGTTGGTTATCCCACATATGTCACAGAGGGAGGAGGCCAACTTTCCGAAAGAGTCCAAATTACAAGGAATTCTCCAGATTCAAGGCACGGATATTGTCATTGAGACGCACATGCCTTATAGCACGACCACTACACCGAAGATGTTCGGCCGCATTAAGAGCAAAGATCTCTATTTATGGACGAGTGGTGATGAAAGAGATCATATTGTAACCTATCATTTGACCGGAGTGCTCATCGACGATCATTCGGCATCGGGCGATTTCTCTATTTTCACAAGTCACGAAAAAGTCGCTAGTGGCAAGTGGTCTCTTACCAAGGACAAATGAAGCCCAACCATACGCTGCACACCAACGGCTCTCCGCGCGGGTTGTTTAAAAGCTCGGTCATAGCTTCACCGGCTCAGTCACGGATGCTGCTTGCGCAGCCTCCGCGCCTTCGCCTTGCCCCGTTTTGCTGCCACCTGCCGGTTTCAGAGAGCCGTGGGTGAGCTTGGCGTTAGGTCAAAAACAAAATGGCTGCGGAACCGAGTTTAATCACGATAAAGAACGATTCTGAATGAAGAAACCGAAGTTCGATCCGTCTTCGCCTTCAATACCACTCTTGATTTATGCCGCATGCCTATCAGCACTTCTACTCGCTGTTGGCATCAGTAATATTTCTACTGTGCGAGAGGCTTTGGAAAAAGGTCGGATAAATTCTATAGGCGTGATTTTAGGTGACAAATCCTTGATTTACGAGGAGAGTTCACCGCTGTCATATTGGATTATGATGGGTTTATATTTTTTCACTTTGGCAGGAACAATTGGGCTTGGAACATTGACGCCCATCTTAGGTATCAGAGCGTTTATAAAAAAATGAAACCTAACCATACGCTGCACACCAACGTCTCTCCGAGCGGGTTGTTTAAAAGCGCGGCCATAGCTTCACCGGCTCAGTCACGGATGCTGCTTCCGCAGCCTCCGCGCCTTCGCCTCGCACCGTTTTGCTGCCAAGCGCCGCTTCCAGAGAGCCGTGGGTGAGCTTGGCGTTCTACTAGGAAGAGACTGAATTTTGCACGACAGCAACTCGATTAAGCGATGCGCATCTCAATTTCAGAATTTTGCAAGCGACACGCAACATGAAAGGCGAATTTGATCCAGTTCCACTGTCACTTTCGCAGCGACGCCGGAATATTATGAAGCCCCTTCGCTATTCGATCGCATTTCACGAAAGCCACGCGGATTATATGGCTGATTTGCGCTGTGACACACTGGCCGAAAATGAAGCGTCAAGATTGCAACGCACACTGCGAGCGCACATACGAAAGCCACGCACTGAAATTCAAAGCCACCAGAATCCAATCGACAGTTACCAGTTGAAAATCACAAAAATTTATGTAGAACCAGACGCTGCACCCAACGGCTCTCCGGGCGGGTTGTTGAAAAGCGCGGTCATAATTCCACCGGCTCAGTCACGGATGCTGCTCAGGCAGCCTCCGCGCCTTCGCCTTGATCCGTTTTGCAGCCACCTGCCGGTTCCAGAGAGCCGTGGGTGAGCTTGGCGTTAGGTGCATTAATATGCGTATACCCCACGTTTATCTTCAGCCTCGTATATTTTACACGGTCGGCCTTGCAATTGTTATATATTGCTTCTCGTTGTACTCACTTTATCCAACTTGGACTTCTGGCTCTTCAGGGGCAGCATCCATTCATTATCTAGGAATGGAGTTTTATCATGCTTCGACCGATGAAGGGCTTTCTTTCGATCA
>Ga0364919_10132_pt1 | contig 37207 bp, 21 predicted proteins | sample SorcelJu500001C7_2_FD_206953 | JGI IMG/M metagenome (GOLD analysis project Ga0364919, IMG submission 206953) | Enriched cells from Trout Bog Lake Hypolimnion, Wisconsin, USA - BchlTB.June20.5000.01.C7 | ecosystem: Environmental > Aquatic > Freshwater > Lake > Hypolimnion/Profundal zone | place... | reverse complement strand
GAAACGGAAAGACGGGACACTCCTGCCCGTCAACGTTTCTCTCAATTCAATGAGCTTTGAAAATTTTGAGGGTCTCTGCGCGGTTATCACCGACCTGTCCGAGCAGAAGAAGGTTGAGGGAGAACTTAGAAGACACCGTGCAGAGCTTGAAGTTTTGGTCAACGAGCGCACGGCAGACCTTGTCGAGGCGAATACCCGACTTCAGCAGGAAATCACGGAGCACAAGCTGGCTCAGGAGAAGAACCTGTATCAAAACCTGACACTTGAAACGATAAACCAAATCTTCTTCGAGGCCTTGACCTGCGAAACGGAAGAAGAACTGGGCGCCACCTGCCTGAAGGCCGCAGAGGAGCTGACTCAGAGCAAATTCGGCTTCATAGGTGAGTTCGACAGGGAGGGGTCGCTCTACGATATTTCAATAAGCGACCTGGGTTGGCAAGCGTGCGCCATGGAAGACCAGAGCGGGCACAGCAGGCCGCCGATCAATTTCAAGATCCACGGGCTCTATGGCCGTGTGCTGCTGGAGGGCAAGAGCCTGCTCACTAACGACCCCGGGGCCCACGCGGACAGCGTCGGCGTGCCTTCCGGGCACCCGTCGCTGTCCGCCTTTCTCGGAGTCCCGCTCATTCACGACGGAAAGACCCTGGGGATCATAGGCTTGGCGAACCGTAAGGGCGGGTACTCCCTGGAACACCAGCAGGCGGTTGAGGCGATTGCTCCCGCCATAATCGAGGCTTTTCTTCGCAAGCGGGCCGAAGAAGATCTGCACAAAGCAAAGGAAGAAACTGAAAGGCGCGCTAAAGAGCTTGAAGCTCTCATGGATGCTGTTCCTGCTTTGATTTGGATCACTCGCGATACTGAATGCCTTTCAATGAAGGGGAACCGTGCAGTCTACGATTTCCTTGGGATGCCTATTGGAGAAAATGTTTCAAAGACGGCAACTGAAACTGAGCGTCCAATTCATTTCAAGGCATTTAAAAACAGTATGGAAGTTCCTCTAAATGAACTTCCCATGCAGCGAGCAGCAAAAGGCGAGGAGATGCAAGATTATGAGCTGGAATATGTTTTTGATAATGGTACGTCCAAAACCACTTTAGGAAATGTCAGACCCCTCTATAATGCTTCAGAGCAAGTGTACGGGGCAATTGCAGCGTTCGTTGACATTACAGACCGCAAGCGGATGGAAGAAGACTTGCGCAAGTCACATGATGAACTTGAACTACGTGTGCTGGAGCGCACGAACGAACTGGTCGAGGCAAACCGGACCCTGCGGGAGAAGGCCGAAATCATCGATTTGGCACACGATGCCATTATCGTGCATGACTCTGAAAGCCGGATAGTCTTCTGGAGCAAAGGCGCCCGGGAGACCTACAGGTTCACCAGCGAGGAAGCCCTTGGGCAGGTAAGCCATCATCTTCTTCAGACACTATTTCCCGAGCCACTGGAGAACGTGGAAAAGACAGTTCTCGACAGGGGAGAGTGGACGGGCGAACTGAGGCACACCAGGGCAGACGGTCAAAAGGTAGTCGTCGAAAGCAGATGGGCGCTGCATACCGGCCTTGAAGCGTCGGGATTCATTGAGGTGAACCGGGATATCACTGCCAGGAAAAATGCCGAGGAACAATTCCGGAGGGCCGACCGGGCCTTCAGGACCCTGAGCGAGTGCAACCAGGCGCTGGTGCGTCAGGCACAGGAGTTGGAACTGCTCCAGGACGTCTGCCGGATTGTGGTCGATGTCGGTGGGTACCGCATGGCCTGGGTGGGATTTGCGGAAAATGACGAAAACAAAACAGTCCGGCCGATTGCGCACGCCGGATACGAGGAGGGCTACCTGGCCCGGGCAAAAATTACCTGGGCCGATACTGAAAGAGGCAGAGGGCCGACCGGAACAGCAATCCGGACCGGGAAAATCAGTATTTCAAAAAACGCCCTCACCAACCCTGCTTTCGGTCCCTGGCTCCCGGAAGGGACCAGGAGGGGCTACGCTTCTTCAATTGTCTTTCCCTTGACTGTTGCCGGTCAGGTCATCGGGGCGCTGACGATCTATGCTCCGGAGCCTGATGCCTTCGATGAACAGGAAGTGAGTTTTCTGAGGACCCTGGCCGAAAACCTCGCTTATGGGATTTCATCGATACGAGTCGCCATCGAGCGCCGGCAGTCGGAAAAAGAGCTGAGAGTCTATGCCTCGCGACTCGAAGCCTCAAATAAGGAATTGCAGGATTTTTCCTTTGTTGCCGCCCACGATCTCCAGGAACCACTCCGGAAGATACAGACATACTGCGGTATGGCCCTGCAAAGAGGCGCCCCCGTTCTGGACAGTACCAGCCGGGGATACCTGGATCGGGTCATGAAATCGGCGAACCGTATGCGGCAGCTATTGAGTGACTTGCTCGAATTCTCCGGGATAATCAACAAACCCCGTTCAATCGAAGAAATAGACCTGGTCCAAATAGCGCGTGAGGCCGCGGATGTTTTCGAAGCGACGATCAAAGAAACGGGTTGCCAAATCGAAATTGAAAATTCCGAGGCGGCGAGCCTCCCCGCATCAAGGTTTATGGCACGTCCGACCTGCAGGGAGTATGCAAACTGTTTGTACAAGATAACGGCATCGGAATCGACCCGGAGTTCACCGAGCTTATTTTCAGACCCTTTCAGAGATTGCATGGCCGCGGCAAATATGATGGGACGGGCATAGGGCTTACCATATGCCGTAAAATCGTTGAGCGGCATGGGGGGAGCATCAGGGTTGAAAGCGAGCCGGGAAAAGGTTCGACATTCACTATCGATCTTCCTGTAAAACAAATCGACCAGGAGGGCCTCAGTGGCGACGGCCAAAGAAAATAAGATCGTGCTGATGGCCGATGACGATGAGGACGACTGCCTGCTGGCAAAGCATGCTTTTGTCGAAAGCGGAGCGAAGGCAGCATTTTCTTGTGTCCTGGATGGAATCGAGCTCATGGAATATCTCTCGGAGCATTCCCATTCCGAGACCGAACAATTGCCTGATCTTATCCTGCTTGACCTGAACATGCCGCGGAAAGACGGCCGGAGGGCCCTGCTCGAAATCAAGTCCGAGGCCGATTTTCGCCATATCCCTATCGTCATTCTGACTACATCCCAAGCGCAAAAGGACATTGAATTTACCATGAAAGCCGGGGCTGAGTCATTCATAACCAAACCCGCCAGTTTCGATGACTGGGTCAAAACAATGAAGTCCCTGGCTGAGAACTGGCTTGAGTAGTTAGCCCTCAACTTTTTCGTCGAGAAACTCACCGGCCGTTCATGATCCCAAACAGATAAATAAGCGCCAGAGGCTATAATGACATCCAATCTCGATCCGAAATCTTCAGGAAGAAGGTTTCTCCAAAGCATCCAGGGCAAGCTCATCCTGCTCATCCCCGACTCCATGTAACTCGTAAACTCCTGGTAGAGGCTCACGCAGGGTTTGCGGCCCTTACCTTCGGTCTTTCGTGTCCGCCCGGTCCAGGACGGACACGGGAACCGGACGGCGGACCATCCCGCGGAAAATTTCCTGTTGCCTGCGGCGCCTCTTGGTGATAATTTGCGCGCCAGCTACAGCTCGATAACCCGTAAAGTTTAGAACTTAATGGGGAGGTGTGTCTATGGCCTGGTATCACAATTACGCAGCCTTGGGCAACAGCCTTGCCCTAACCGCGCTTGTCGTATCGATCCCTATATTCTTTTTATTCTGGGCGCTGGCGGTAAAACGCATGAAAGGGCATGTGGCCGGGGTGTCGACCCTGCTGCTGACTCTGGTCATCGTAATCGTAACTTACGGCATGCCTTTGGTGACCGCGGTATCGGCGGCGGCCTTGGGTATGCTCACCGGCTTGTTTCCTATCGGTTGGATTATTTTGACGGCGGTGTTCTTTTATAACCTGACGGTAGAAGCCGGGCAGTTCGAAGTTTTGAAGAGCTCGATTTCCGCGCTGTCGACCGACCGGCGACTCCAGGCGTTGCTTATTGCGTTTTGCTTTTCGGCTTTCATGGAAGGGGTATCCGGACAGGGAGCGCCGGTAGCGGTTGCTGCCGCCATGCTGATTGGTTTGGGCTTTCCCGCCTTACCGGCAGCCGTGATCTGCCTGGTCGCAAACACTCCCCCCGTGCCCTTCGGTCCGGTGGGCGTGCCAACCAATATGATGGTTACGGTCACCAAGATTAATGCTTCTGTGATGACCAGGGCCATCGGGATCGACATGACTATCACCGCCCTCATCGTTCCCTTTTTCATGCTGGTCGTTATGGTAGGCTGGAAAAAGGCGCTGGAGGTATTGCCGGCAGCCCTTGTGGCCGGGATCAGTTATGCGATCGCCAATCTGATCGTCACCCATAGCCTGGGCATGGAACTACCGGCCATCATATCTTCCTTTGTTTCGATGTTGGTCCTGGCGGTTTTCCTGAAATACTGGAAGCCCGGTTCCATCTGGCGTTTTGCCGGGGAAGCCGAGGTCACACAAGAACTGGAGAAGAAGTACACCACAGCTCAAGTCATAAAAGCCTGGTCCCCGTTCGTGCTTTTGATGGCTATCATGGGGTTATGGGGAATTCCATCATTTAAGAACTGGATTAACAACGAACTTCACTGGATCGTCATCATTTCTCAATGGCCCGGCTTGCACGGCCTGGTTTACACCACGGTGCCCGGATCTCAACCGGCGCTGTATGGGGCCGGCTATCGGTGGGAATTCTTTACCGCTCCGGGAACGGCGATGCTCATTTCATCTTTTGTCGCCATGGTGATCCTGGGGATCAGTCCGTCCCGCGGCGCGAAGGTATTTGCGGCAACGTTCAAACAACTGCGTTTCGCCCTGATTACGCTTTCTTCGGTTATCGGTATCGGGTTCCTGGCGAATTACTCGGGCATGTCTTATACTCTGGGTCTGACCTGCGCAACCTATACGGGGATGCTGTTCCCGATCTTCTCTCCCGTCATCGGATGGGTGGGAGTTTTCCTGACCGGCTCGGTTACATCCTCCGCCGCTTTGTTCGGTAAGCTCCAGCAGGTGACCGCCATGCAGATCCACGTCAATCCTGTGTTGACCACTTCGGCCAACCTGTTCGGCGGCGTCATGGGCAAGCTGATTTCGCCCCAATCGATTGCAGTCGCATGCGCGGCCACGGGGTTGGTGGGAAGGGAGACGGACATCTTCCGCAAGACGATCAAATATTCGGTAATGCTTCTAGGCATTACGATCGTCCTGGTATTGCTGCAGGCGTACGTGATCCCGGGCATTGTGCCTCAGGATACAACGGCCCTCATGCCGTAATTGCTCATGAATGATTGGATTAAAGGACGCTGAATCATGATTCGTGAGGACATTCTGCGACAATTCCCGGAACTTTTCGGGACCAGGAGGGTGAACGGACGGGAAGTCAATGTAGAAGACACGATTGCCGTGCTCACCCGCGAGTTGAATCCCGAGATCGCTGCCGCCCTGACGCGGCGCCGCGAACTATTGAGTTCCCCCGAACCGGTCGCCAGGAAATACGGCTGGCCGAAATGGGACGATACTTTTCCAGACCCGGTTACGGGCCGGTCCTGGACCTTTCGACAGATCGTACAAGGCTTGATCGATAACTTTTGGGGACTGGAGAGCGAGTGGCGCTGGCGCCTTAACGATGAGGCGCCCATCCCGAAGGACGCCCATCCATTGACGAATCCGGGGTTGGAACTGACCGGGCCGTGGCATCCGTTGGACATGGCATTCAATGCGCTCAACAGTCCGGCTCCAATGAATATGCCGGACTTCGAGGACGCGTCGCCGGCGCACTTTCAGCCGGACGGTCCGCTCGCCGGTGAGCCGGTGGCTGTGTTTGGCGCCTTGAAAAATGCAAAGGAAATCTTCGAAGGCCGCTGGACCGGTCGCGCTTATGTGGTGAACAAGAAGGGAAAAGAGCGCGCCTACGCGATCAAAAAGCCGCCGAGGGAATGGCCGACCCTGTTTGTTCGACCCCCGAGCATACACGTGAGATACGAGCACATAAAAGTCGACGGGCAACCGGCGCCGGGTATGATTGCCATTGCCGTCCTCTGGGCGTTCAATAATTACGATGCGCTCAAAAGCGCGGGCACGGGTGTCTATTTTTATATCCCGAAGATGCAGACTCCGCACGAAGCCGCAATCGTAGAAAAGCTGTTGTCGCGCATTGAGGAAACCATCGGTGTTGCGCCGGGCACTTTCAAAATCAAGATGTTGTACGAAGAAGGAAATGCCGGGCGATCCCTTCCGGCGATTGCCTGGGTCTTGCGCCGTCGTCTGCTGGGAACCAATGTCGGCCGCTGGGATTACCTTGGAAGCCTCATTGAGATGTGGAAGGACGATCCAAAGGGAGTGTTTCCCGATCCGCAATCCATCGGCATGGCCTCCCCGAACATGATCGCCTATCAACGTTACAACGCGTTGATGATGCTGATGGCCGGCATGAAAGATGGTGAACTTTGCACGGCGGCGCCAATCGGCGGAATGGCGGCGGTAATGATTTACCAGCCGAACGACATGTATGGACGTTCGCGATCAAACCCGGTGGCGGTACGTGGAATAGCCGTCGACAAACTGCGGGAGCGCCTCCTTGGCCTGATCTTCGTGCCCGACGAGGTCTTGCCTGCGGGGCAGCAGGCCACGCTGGATGACATCCTTGCCAACCGGGTGAAAGGGAGGCTTTACGATACGTACCGGCAAAGCTGGGTCGCCAGCCCAGAAGAGGCTTACGTCGCCGCCGGCAATACGCCGCTGCAAGCACCCGTGGCGCAGTTGCAGTCCATCCTTGATGCACCCCTGGAAAACGTGGACGTGAGAGGCAAACCGGTACCGACGGCGGCGAGTGGTCTTAACGACGCCGAGCGGCAGTTGCTGCAGAGCCGTGGCTTATTGAATGCGCAGGGCAGGATTACGCCCTGGGTTATCACTCGGAACGCTCTGGGGTCACCGGAACAGCTTTTCAACCCCGAACTATGGGAATCCATCTATGCCGTGCCGAAGGGGGATGTGACCATCGAGCACATCCAGCATGCGTTCTACATGGCTGCAAATTACGGTTTTCAGATTCTCAACGGCAACTTCGCGGCCGCGATCGATGATTACGAGCTTAAGCTGCGGTTCATGAACGATCTTGCAACGTACCGAATCGACGTTTCGTGGCTTTGGGCGCTGATCCGGCACCAGGCTGTCATCACCGGGGACGGATATCTCAAACGGCCCGCTCTCACGGAAGACGGCGTCGAACCGGCGGTTAATGACTTTCCGGTCATGGCCGGGACCCACTTTACCCCCGAGTTATTCGGCAAGGTATGGGATTATCACAACGATTGGACAGCCGAATTTTTCGCCGATCTGGACCGCCACGGCGAGGGGGGCCGTTTCGACCGCAGTAAGGCATCAGTCATTATGGAACTTTTGAAAAGGCAACTGGTTTCCCCGCGCTACATCCAGCACAGCGCCCGTGTGCTGTTTGTCTTGGCGGAAGCAAGCGAGCCAGAGCGCGCGCAGATTCTGGATGCGATCTTCGATCTCTCCCGAGAAGAAACTGTCGAACGGGTGGAAGCAGGCAAGCTCGACAAAAAGGCCCTGGCCGCGTATGACTATGTTTACGATGTTTTTCCGGACACGGCAGGCTCAGCGAATCTGTGAAGACCTTAGTACCGGGAGAATTAAGAGATCAGAATCGAGTTTCGGAACCCGAAACCGAACTCGCCAACATCGAGAGAATCAGTTCGCGGCGATTCGGTGAACAAATGATTCGAAAACAGCAAGGATTCCAGCGCTCCGTTTCTCAAGGCGGAGAGATATAGTAACTCTCCTTGCTGCCTGCAAGTCGCCCCTCGAGTACGGCTTGTGCAAAAAGACATTGGGCTGCTCTATATAGTCTCTGCCCAACGCACGCGCCTCATCGTGTCCGCTTGCAAGAATCACCGAGAGTGAGGCCGGATTTTTCTCAGGGCCGTTAGTGTCTCCCAGTCGTCTATGCCCGGCATACTAAGATCAGTGATCATGTAGCGAATCCGGTCCAGGTTCTCACAGAGCAACTTTACAGCCTCGACCCCGCCCAAAGCCGCAAGGACTTCATAGCCCATCAGCTCGAACATGGATTTTGCCATGTTTCGCACCGCGTCCTGGTCGTCTACCAGCAACACCGTGCCGCCAGGTTCCATCTAGAGCGCCTGGGCGGCCTTTTCGGACGGCCGGGGAAGCTCATCGGTAACCAACGGCAAAAAGACGCGAAAGATGCTCCCCTGATTCTTCTTGCTCTCCACACCCATCGCGCCACCCCCGGTTTTCACGAGTCCCAGGACAACAGCCAGGCCCAGTCCACGACCAACGAATTTCGTGGAAAAAAAGGGATCGAAAATCTTATCAATGTCATCTTCTGCTATTCCGCATCCCGTATCAATCACTTCCAGGCAGGAAAAGACGCCCTCTGCCGGCTTCCAATCGAAAAGCATCAAGTGTGATTTGGGGACCTCGGAGGCCGGGATGATTCTTGTAGTCACGGTAACTCTACCCGTACTGTGCCCTATGGATTCACAGCCGTTTGTGATCAAATTGGTCAGGATTTGCAGCATCTGGTTCTCATGGGCACGGACAACGGGACCGGGGGACAGGAGATCGGTCTCGAGGACAATGCCTTCCGGCATGGTTTCCTGCAGCATCGGCAGATTCTTGCGGCAAACCTCGGAAAGATCCAACAGTTCTGGTTCGCCTCTGCTCTGGCCGAGGTAGGTCAACATTAGCCCGCTCACATCCGCGGACCGACGGGCAGCCCGCATGGCTTGGATCAGTTCCCCACGGATTGCGGCATCCTCGGGCAAATCCATAAGCGCCAACTCCAGGTTACCCATCACCACACTGAGTTGGTTGTTGAAGATGTGGGCAATAGCGCCTGCCATGCGCCCAAGGCTTTCCGCCTTCTGGAGTTGCTGGTTTTCGGCTTCGAGTCTAGCGCTTTCAGCTTCTACCCGTTTGCGCTCTGTGATATCACTGAACACAACGACTGCGCCTTGGAGTTCGCCGTTCTCATCGCGGATAGGTGTGCTCGTATAAGCCACGGGGAAGCTCGTTCCGTCGCTTCGCCAAAACACCTCAGTGTCGACGCTATGCACCTGGCCGTCTTTGAAAGCGGTGTAGATCGGACATTCTTCCCGGGAATACGGAGAGCCGTCCGCTCTGGTGTGGTGGGTGAGGTCGTGCTGTGAGCGGCCGATCATTTCCTCTAGAGTATACCCCACAAGGATTACCGCCTGCGGGTTGGCGAAGGTGGTGCGGCCTTCCAGGTCCAACCCGTAAATTCCTTCACCGACTGAGTTCAACAACATTTCATTCTGTCGGTTGGCAATTGCCAGCATTGCTTCTGACCGCTTGCGCTCTATAATTTCAAGTTTCAGTTCGTCAGATCTCTGTTTTAACTTGCCATAGGTGCGCGCGTTTGAAATCGCCAGTCCACAGACCTTACCCATAGGCCCGGCTAAATTCAGATAGCTATGCACATGCTCCGGGAATGCAATTCCATCAACTTCGATTATACCGACTTTTTCTCCCTTGTGGCAGATGTTCAAACGAAATCCCTCTCCAGAGCCCAGCAGAGTGGAATCCCCTATCGCATCATCTCCTTGGTTATCTTGACCTCCGGAGTTGGGAGCACTAGGCATAGAATTATATACGGGCGTGTAGACAAGTTTTTGGGGTGCGAACAGCATCGAGAAAAGCTCCAGGATATCCTTAACGGCCTTTTCTTCATCTTTTGCCTCAGACAGTCTCGCGACAAGCTCATAAACCATTGCAAACTGCGCTCGCTGCTGGTTTGCTTCAGCGAGGTTTGACTTTTGGACTTTCATCTGCCATTGGTGCACAATCTTCTCAAGAAAAAGCTGAAAATATTCCAATCCAAGTGGAACAATCTGAAAAGGAAGGCCGACAAAAGCAGCAAATTCCACAATCTGCTCATGACTCCCCGGCAATCCTGTGTCCATTAAGACCAGACTGGCTATGGACTCTCCAAAAAATTGCCTTGCCGTATTCTGGTCAAAACCCCACGTGACCAAACGCCGACGCCATTGAGATAGCCAGCCCGGCGTGATGAGGTAAGCGCCCTTTGCGAGGTATGAGTCTACCAGGGTACGCGGGGCAACCATGTAGAAGCATTGGTCGAACTTGTGAGTCGTGAACTTATTTGAAGCATCGATTTCATCCGCAATTTTAGACAGGCAACAACCACCCAGTATGTGTGTTTCATCGGAGTCCTGCTGACCAACCCGCCGAGAGGTACAAGAGTCGAATCGCTTCTTCGGGTTGCCGCAGATAGCTGGGAAGGTATGCGCTTCCACATCCTCAAGTCCCGCTGACCTGATTGCCGACATCAGTTCATACTCGAAGTTCTTGCACACCATTATGTGCAGCTTGGATGACATCGAGCTATATCCAATCCAACGGGTACTTGCCCCACTTATGGACAGCTTCCGAAATTGCGGTAAGGACACTATCAGGCACCTGCCAGGGAATTTCCCCATGGTTGTCGGACAGGATGTAGCCTCCCCCAACTCCTGCTTTGGCAATGGCCTCTTTCACTGCGGCCTCTGCCTCCTGAGGTGTCCATCGCCTCATTTCAATCCCATTTAAATTGCCCAGAACTGTCAACTTGCTCCGGCAAGAGTCCTTCAATTCCCGCAAATCTTCGAGGACGCTTGTTCCAACCATGACGGCGCCGGTTTGCGCCAGTTCTTGCACAATGGGCAGGCATCGGCCGGAGGCCATGTGAACCGCTGTCGGCCCCTTGATCCTGGCAAGGGTGCGTCGGGCCACGTTAAAGCCCGTTCTCAAAAAGATCTCCTTCGGCACAACGGTTGTCGAGGATACAGGATCGAAATAACCAATTGCGGTTGCTCCAGCATCGAGTTGAGCGTTGGCCCATTCAACGCAAAATGCCTCGTTAACCTCCATGAGCCTGGAAAATAAATCAGGCTCATAGTAAATCAGCTCCAGGTAGTTATCGAAACCCATCTGCATGACGGGCGCCGAAAAGGGCGACATTACAACGCCCACAATAGGCGCCTCGTCCCGGATTCTGGATTTCAGCATCTCTATAGTCCTGAGAACTTTGACCAGACAGGGTGTTTCGCTCACTTTCGGGGGTGCCAAGTGCTTTATGTCGTCCATCCTACGGATAAAGGGCGTTCCGGAGTTGGGCGGTCCATCTTCGGAGAAAATTACTTCCCCGCCCCAAGCTTCAATTTCAACAGGAGCATAAAAGATAGCATAATAAAAGTCGTGCCTGTACTTCGCCCGCAATCGGATCTGACCTTCTGCAACGTTTTCAGGTCTGGAGAAGTACTCCTTTATGGAAATGCCCAGCTCTTTTGCACCATGCATTGTCACTGGGAGAAAAAAAGGTACACGATCCGGCTCATTGTGTCCGAGTGTGGTCAGCACACGCTGAAGTGATGTCATATCTGGTGCCGTCATGAGATTCCCTCCAGGACATTTTGCACTGCGCCTACTGCTTCTGAGGCGGTCTGGCAGACGACATCCGCTCCAACTTCTTTCCCAAGCTGGTCGTCAAACCGGAATGGAGCTCCCCCGACTATGATCTTAATGCCGGTATCCGGCTGACTTAATCTTGCCCTGACCTCTTTAATTTTCAAGGCAGAGGGAAGCATCAGCGTTGAGATCAATAAAATCTTAATCCCGTCACTTTTAACGCGGCCTACAAGCCCGCTCACATCAGTACGGCCGAGATCGAGCAAGTCAAATCCGCTGGACCGCAATACGGAGTAGACGATTCTCTTGCCCAACATATGATAGTCCTCAAGTACTGTGATAGCCATGTTGGGAGTATCATTCCGGCTCTGGCCGCCCGGCAAAAGGATTTGGTCTACCAGTTCCTCACAAATTTTTCCGCTCATGTACACCTGCGCGAGTGCGACATTTCCCTCTCCCCAACCATCACCAATACGTTCCAGCGCTGGTCTTACCAGTTCCTCAATTACCTGGACAGGGGTTGAATTGCTTCTCGCCTTAAGCAGGATTTCCAGCGCGGCCACCCGATTCACGGACAAAAGCGCCTGTTCAAACTCGGAAGCAATACCCTGAAGTCGCTGTCTTTGATTCGTCATTATTATCCATCCACTTCCTTGACGTCTCATCCGCCGAGCATGTGGTCGTAAACGTCAGGTCCTTCCCAGGTCCGTTGCTCATTTTATCTTCTCGTCCAGCACCTTCCGAACCATTCCGGCAAGCTCCCTTAAAACAACCGGCTTCATGAGGAAGCCCTGGATTCCTATTCTTTTAATCTTTTCGGCGTCCACATTTTCGCTGAACCCTGTACACAGAACGATGGCAAGATTCGGGTCAAGCTTGAGAAGCTCTTTCGCCAGTTCGATGCCGGTAAGATGTGGCATGGTCATGTCGGTTATCACCAAATCGAACCGCCTTTTTTCGGACTGATAGCGAAATGCTCCCAACGCCTCGATGCCGTTTGTTCGAAAATCGACTTGGTATCCCAGTCGCTCCAGCATCTTTTTTGTCGCCTCTGCCAGAGCAGGCTCATCATCGACAACGAGAACCCGTTCCCGTCCGTGGGGAAGTGGCACAGAGTCCGCCGCCTCTGTCGCAGGAGCTTTTTCGATGCACGGAAGAAATACATGGAACGTGGTCCCTTCGTCCGGAATGCTGCTCACTTCGATTGTTCCGCCGTGACTTTTCGCGATCCCGTGAACTACAGAGAGGCCCAAACCGGTTCCGACACCCTTTTCTTTTGTAGTAAAGAATGGATCGAAAATACGGTCCAGAATAGCCGGGTTGATACCGCACCCGCTGTCCTTAATGGTAAGTTTCACATGAGGTCCGGGCTGTAGGTCCCAATGAGGGCGCGTTTCTTCTGGCTTCAATAGGGCATCGGTGAGACTAACCTCAAGGGTCCCACCATTTTCCTGCATGGCATGCGCCGCATTGGTGCAAAGATTCATCATGATTTGGTGAATCTGGGTTGAATCGGCCAGGACGACCGCCTTGGAAGTCACATTCGCTATTACATTGATGGTTGACGGCAAAGTGGCCTTGAGCATCTTCAAAGCTTCATTGACTATCAGGCGGACCTGCAGGGGCTGTTTTTTCTCATCGCTTCGACGGCTGAAAGCCAGGATTTGCTGCACCAGATCCTTGGCGCGGATGGCTGCTTTGAGAACCTCATCGAGCTGACTGTGCTCATCATTGCCTTCATTCTTTGCCAGGAGGACCATTTCAGTATAGCCGATGATAATGGCAAGTATATTATTGAAATCATGGGCTATTCCACCAGCAAGAGTGCCCAGTGATTCCATCTTCTGAGCTTGCAGGAGTTGAGCTTCCATCCGCTGTCGCTCCTCCTCCAACCCCTTGCTCTCTGTAATGTCCCAGATGACGCCGTTGATCGCTTTGGGTTGGCCAGTCTCGTCGCGGATCAATCTGCCACGGGCTGTAATGTGATGAACGCTCCCGTCCGGCCAGACCGTGCGGTATTCGGTATCATACAAGACATCCTCGGTCACCGCTCGGTGCAAGCCCGCTCTAATTGTTTCGTGGTCGTCGGGGTGCACCGCTCGGAAGAACTCTTCAGCCGTCCCGGCGAACGTGGCCGGATTGATCCCAAGTAAATGGCAGACTTGATGGTCGAAATAGCGCTTATTCTCAAGGATGTCCCAGGACCACACGCCCATATGGGCCGCGCGAATCGCAAGATCGAGTCGCGCCTCGCTTTCCCGCAACTCTTCTTCTGCCCGTTTCAGCTCGGTGATGTCTTCATATATACCCAGAATCCCAAAGACCTCACCGTTGGGCATTTTCAGCGGGACTTTGCTGGTATTCAGCCAAATCTTGTCGTCCGTAGGAGTGGTTTGCGGCTCAATAAAGTTTGTCTTGGAGATACCTGATTCCATGACTTTGCGGTCATCCGCTTGATAGATCTCTGCTTGTTCCCTCCAGCCCATAGCGAAGTCGTCTTTGTCTAGAAGCTCCCGTGGATGACTGAAGCCTGCATCACGAGCGAACAGGGTATTGCAGCCCAGATAACGGAGATTGGCGTCTTTCCAAAAGACCCTGACGGGTATCGATTCGATGACCAACTGCAACATGTTCCTGGATTGCTCAAGGTACTGGGTGGTCTGCTGCAAATTACGATGACTCTCAGATAATTCCTCCTCCGCCCGTTTGCGCTCAGTGACATCCTGATTTGCTCCTCGAATTTTGACGACCTTGCCGGTCATCAGGTCGCAAACAACCCCGTAACGGACGATGATATGGCGCTCCTCGCCATCAGCGCGGATGATTCGGTGTTCCAGTTTGAAGGTGAATTTGGGATCGGCGGTTGCCAACGTTTTGGCGATTGTCTCAGCGACTACATGAGATTCCTCCGGTGGGATGAACTTGCGGGCATAGGTCTCGGCGCTCATCAGCGGTCCCCCCTCTTGCTGGGAGGTGGTGCCATACAGTGCATAGAACTGCTCGTCGAAACTATACATGCTGGTTTTGACATCGTACTCCCACTGTACCAGCTTGGCGAGGTCCATGGCTACCTTGAGCCGCACCCTGCTATCACGCAACTCATCCTCAGCCCACTTGCGCTCGGTGATATCCGTATGAGAAACAACAACTCCGCTTTCCCCCATGCCCAAAGGCGTCACTGTCATAGTGAACCACCGCCGTACTGTCGGCGAATGGCAGGGATACTCAAGGGAAAAATAGGGCTGAATCCCTTCCAACACAGCCAGAATACCGTCGTGGGCAGCCATTGCCCTTTCCGACGACTCGCCCCGGCTTTCTCGGCATATCTTCAGGTAGTTGATACCGGGATCAACGTGACGTGCCGGGAGACCGTCCGTGGTGCCATTTGCGATTGCAAAACGAACCCAAGACTTATTGACAGTCAGGATGATACCGTTCCTGTCCAACACTGCGATATTGGAAGGCACAGAATCAAGGATAGCGCCCTTGAATTCCTCGCTCTCCTGCAGGGCAAGCTCGCCTTGCCTGCGTTCGGTGACGTCTCGAATGTTACATTGGATGACTTTGGCATGGTCCACAAGGTAAACATTGCTGACAAACTCTACGGCGATGGGCTTCCCATTGAGGGTTTCCAACGGCAAATCCTCATAACGAATGTATTCGTTATCTTGCAAGACCTTGAAAGCGTCCTTGGACGCGGCAATGTCTTTGAATACTCCGATTTCCCATATATATTTCCCACATAATTCGTCGTAGGAATAACCGAGTAACTTCAACAGGAAAGGATTGACGTCAACCACCTTGCCCGTATCGGCATCGAGAATCAAAATCCCGTCCTTGGCTGATTCAAAGAGCCGTCGGTAGCGCTTCTCGGAATCGCGCAACGCAGCCTCGGCTTTTTCCTTTTCCCGCACGGTTTCTTCCAGCAACACAATTCGCCGGTTCAGTTCGGCGTTGGCAACGCGAAGTTGGCTTTCGACATTTGTGTCTGACATAGCAACCACCTCGCTAAATTAATCTTGCGGCCAACAAATGATGAAGCGTGGGTTCAGCATATCTCCGAAATTTGAGGCGAGCCTTCGATTCTAAACGGAGAACGAGGGTTGTCACGGGGATAAAAGAGTTGTTCTCGGGTTGAATACAAACAACCTCCCGCATCTTCCCAGTATTTGACTCTAATCATGTATACAGGTCCTGTCGAGGATTTCGGATACCCAGTGCGCTCCTTCTATCTGTCATGCACCATGGAGGAGCATCCTAAAGATGGAGAGTTTCCGATGTTACACATGCTTGCCAACCCCTTGAGCATGAAAATCATCCCACCGCATAACGCTCAGGATCCTAATATGTGAACTGACTTGCTTCCAACCACCGACAGGTGAATCGGGGAACGGCATATTGGACCGGCTACCCACCCCATGAATCCGCAATAACGGGTTTAGCTTTGAAAGGCACATCACCGAACATGCTCTCGAAGACGCTCTCCATACTGTTTCATGATCTCACACACTTCACCGGCGATCTCGGCTTTAGCTTCCACAATGAACTCATCGGTGAATAATCAACACATACCCTTCCAAATTTTTCTGTTTCAAGTTGAGGCAAAAGGAGAATTGATTACACGAAATCAATCCTCCCCTTGTGAAACAGCTTTACCTGTCGAGCTTGGCTTCAAGCTTTGAAAGGCGCGTCGATGATTCTTTGTTTTGTCCCACCTGGGCCAATAATTGTCTTACTTGCTCCTTCAAGGCCAACAGTTCTTCGTTTTGATCCTTCAACGCCCACAACTTTTTGTCCTGTTCCTTCACTTGATCCTCCAGCGCATCCATCCTTTTTTGCTGCTTTTGCACCTCGTTGAGGAGCATTGCGTTGATGAGGTGGTAGTAGACCGTCTGGGGCCGGCCGGTTTTGGGGTCATACTGCACCAATTCCGGATAGACCTCCGCCACCTCCTCGGCAATCAAGCCATACTGAAGCGTGCGCGGTCCTTTAGCGTATTCGGGCTTGTAATGGAATCTGACGGGCCTGAGTTTCATAAGGCCGCCGCTCGCATCTCCCATATTTTCGATGTCTTCTTTGTACTGACGCGATGATGAGACCGTGCCGAGTTGGCCGGAGGCGTTCACAAATACCTCAGTTCCGCCGCTCGCCGTAGCGCCGTGTATACCAGCAATGTAGGTTGTGCTCTGGTCGCCGTTGCCGATCCTGATGGTGTTGGATTCGTCCGGAGCCCCGGGGGCCACCATGGCGCCGATGTAAATGTTGTAGCTGCCCGTAAAGTCACTGTCAGAGTCATAGGTGCCGGCATTGGGCCCAATGGCCACGTTGGCGATGCCTGTGGTATTGTGGAAGAGACTCCCATATCCGATTGCGGTGTTCCACGTGCCGGTGGTGTTATAGTAGAGCGCTTGAATACCGCTGGCGGTGTTATTGCCGCCGGTAGTGTTATAGTAGAGTGCCCAAAAGCCGTTGGCCGTGTTCGCACCGCCTGTTGTGTTGGAGTAGAGCGCGTTAACACCACTGGCTGTGTTATCGGTGCCGGTGGTGTTAGAGTAGAGCGCCCAAACGCCGTTGGCGGTGTTAGAGTTGCCGGAGGTGTTATAGTAGAGTGTGTTGTTTCCATCGGCGGTGTTGTAGTAGCCAATGGTATTGGAGTAAAGCGCTCTATATCCAGTGGCTGTGTTAATAAGGCCGGTGGTGTTTTTATAGAGAGCCTGATATCCGCTTGCAGTGTTACTGCTGCCGCTGGTATTGGAGTGGAGCGCTTCAAAGCCGTTGGCGGTGTTGAAGACGCCAATGGTATTGGAGTAAAGAGCTTCATATCCGCTGCCAGTATTATAGGATCCGGTGGTGTTTGAGTTGAGTGCCTGGGATCCGTTGGCAGTGTTCTGGTAGCCGGTAGTGTTGTGGTAGAGCGCTTGTAAGCCGCTGGCGGTGTTATTGCTGCCGGTGGTGTTGGAGTAGAGCGCCCCGTAACCGTCAGCGGTGTTATTGCCGCCGGTAGTGTTATAGTAGAGCGCCCCGTAACCGCCGGCGGTGTTGTTGTTGCCGGTGGTATTGTGGTAGAGCGCGCCGGTTCCGGTTTGGGTGTTCCCGCTGCCGGTCGCAAATCCCGGATTGCCCCATGCGACTAAACCTATAGCAACGAATAGACACAGGACCGCTTTTAGAGTTATCGATCTCATTTCATACTCCTTGATTGTTAGGTCCGACCAGTGATGAGTACCTGTTCTGTCGCGTCTTCAGAAATTCAATCTAAAGGCAACCCAATGATTTAACGCCTCGCCTAACCTACAGGACTGCTGGGTTGAAAGTGTTGTGGGGTCGCAACGGCGGATAACTCTTGCACGCTTTTAATGATCTGACTGCCGAGCTGACGCGTATTCAGCGTGTTGCCGGCGCCATTTAGTAAACCGATATTAAGCTTAACAGCCAATTCTCTCAGTACTGGCTTAACAGGAAGAAGTTTCTCGCCGCCGTATTCTATTTCAATGCTGCCAGTCTCCAATTCTCGGATGGTGTAACCCCGAAACGAAACTTCATTTACAGACTTTATTCGGTTTCAAATTCAATGACTTTTGCGACTACTGGAAAAAGATCCATCAGCATTACATTGCGGTGATAATAATTATAACTCTGCATACATCCCAGCGATTTTAAGAAAATATTGGAGGAAGTTCGTCCGTACAGGATACACTACGCTGTTGCGATTACAAGTTTTTCCTCTTGCAGAAGCGGATCTCGGCGAGCCAATCGATCCCACAACATATCCCGAACTTGGTTTCCCGATAAGCACAGCAAGGAGTAAACCTGTTACTCGAAAATCGCTTCGCTGCAAAGATACTCCTCTTTGATTTCGAATTAAGATTTTTGCCAACCCCTAAGTCGGAAAATCATCCCACCACATAACGCTCATGATCCTGACATGTGAACTGACTTGCTTCCAACCACCGGCAGGTGAATCGGGGAACGGCATATTGGACCAGTTACCCTCCACATGACTCTGCAATATGGCTTCGCTTTGAACGGAACATCCTCGAACATGCTCTCGAAGGCGCTCTCCATACACAGACTCTGGAGGGATTTCACTCCCTCAAGTCAAAATCTCAATGTCCCGTCTTCATCCTCGTCCACCGGATTCTTGTCCTCAAACCGGTCGCACCGCTGTGATTCTGTGATCAGATAACTTTGTCCGTAACAAAAGAACTCCTTGAAAATCAAGCATGGCATGACTGTCACTGGTAAGGGAAAAACAGCACAGTCTCAAAATACTTATGCTACAGTCCCCAGAGAGAGCGGCCTTCGAAAATCGGCGCATTGTGAGTTAACTGCCTGGCCGGGTACGGATTTAGATCGAGCCTGAGCGCGCACAGATTCTGGATGCGATCTTCGATCTCTCCCGAGAAGAAACTGTCGAACGGGTGGAAGCAGGCAAGCTCGACAAAAAGGCCCTGGCCGCGTATGACTATGTTTACGATGTTGTTCCGGACACGGCAGGCTCAGCGAATCTGTGAAGACCTTAGTATCGGGAGAATTAAGAGATCAGAATCGAGTTTCGGAACCCGAAACCGAACTCGCCAACATCGAGAGAATCAGTTCGCGGCGATTCGGTAAACAAATGATTCGAAAACGCCAAGAAATAGGCCCAGAGTGGTTGCTCATTCGCGTGCATGGCCTTTTTAGGTGACGGTACGTCGAATCTGCCCGGGTGACTCTGACCGTAACAGAGCTTCCTCCACCAGCATTAGAACCGCCGCCGCTGTAGCATTGATCGCGGCGCAATGTGCGGCGGTACGCGTTTAGCGATTGTGCCTGCCCCATGCGACCTACTCAACCGGTTCCGAATAGTAGCGACAAGTATCAGCGGTTTAGTAAAAAACGAGTCTAGTACCATGTAACATTTAATAGTTCGTGTTTCGGTAGCATGTGGTATACTGGCGGTAACTCAATCAAGGAGGCCGCCATGTCACCGAGATACCGAGTAACACTCACCACGGAAGAGCGCAAAGAACTTGAGACGTCGACGCGGCGCGGAAAGACCCACGCCAGAAGCTTTATCCATGCCCGTGCGTTGTTGTTGTGTGACGCCGGTGCAGATGGTCCGGCATGGAGCGTTGCAGATACGGCCGAAGCGGTCGGGGTGTCCAGTCGAGCAATCGAACACCTCAAAAAGCGTTTTGTTGAGAAGGGCTTTGAGGCTGCGCTTAAACGCAAGCAGCGGGAAAAACCACCACGGGAAGTCACCTTCGATGGTACATTTGAGGCGAGACTGATCGCCTTGGCTTGCTCAGATACCCCGGAGGGGCACCTTCGATGGACTGTCAGGCTTCTTGCTGACAAGGTTGTCGAACTTAAAATTGCATCATCCGTCTCACATATGACCGTGCAGCGGATTCTAAAAAAAACGAACTTAAACCTCATCTCAGCAAGTACTGGAAAATCCCTCCCGAAGGGAGCGCAGCCTTCGTAGCGCATATGGAGGATGTCTTGTACGTCTATCACCTGCCGTATGATTCTGACTATCCAGTGCTCTGCATGGATGGATCTTGCAAACAAATGATCGGTGAAGTCCGTGAACCGATACCGTACAAACCGGGCCAACCGGCACGCATTGACGACGAATACGTTAGAAACGGAGTGGCCCAAATCTTTATGGAAGTGGAACCACTGGCCGGCAAGAGACATGTGGCGGTCACAGAACGCCGCACCAGAAAGGATTGGGCAGATCAGATCAAGCAGATGCTTGATGAGCGGTATCCGGAAGCGATCAAGGTTCGCCTGGTGATGGACAATCTGAACACCCACGGTATTGCCTCACTCTACGAAACATTCCCCCCCGACGCTTGATTTATAGAATTGCTTTTATACGAAATGCCTCTTGAACCCGAGCTTATTGGTCATTATGGCTAAGGCTTCTAATTGTCTCGAGCACTTCTTGGGCGTGACCGGATGATTTTGCCTTTGCCCAGACTCTCTGAACTATTCCCATCGGGTTAATGAGTACGCTGCTTCGGGTGACCCCTTCGGATTCTTTTCCATACATTCTTTTGATTCCCCAGGCGCCATATGCTTCCAGTACCTTGTGGTCAGGATCACTCAACAACTTTACCGCCAAATTGTGCTTCTCTTTGAACTTTTTGTGGGATGCAACCGAGTCGGGGCTTACGCCAAGCACCATTGATTCCATCCTGGAAAAATCAGCCAATCGCTCTGAAAACTCCAGAGCTTCGGTTGTTCAGCCACTGGTGCTGTCTTTGGGATAAAAATATAGAACCAGCCGATTTCCTTTAAAATCGTTCAGAGATATTCTCTCGCCATCATCGGCGATCAGACAGAAATCCGGTGCCTCTTTGCCGGTCTCAATCACATTGGCCTCCTATAAGAATCGCAACCACCTGGTCCCTGTTCTTCTTCACAACCTCCCCTTCATTTTACGACCTGGGAAACGGTCTGTGCAATAAAATTCGTGACCACCTGAGGAAAGAGTGACGCAATGGAAAGAGGCAAAAATAATAGCGCCGGGAAGGATGCAAAAAAGACCAGGACGGAGTAACGGATGCGAGCGAAGGGATTTTCAAAGAGTTCTGTTGTTACGGGCGCAGCTTTCTGATCACAGAATCACAGCGGTGCGACCGGTTTGAGAACTGGAATATAGTGGATGAGGATGCAGAAGGGATACTGAGAATGTGATTTGAGGATGCCTTATCTCCCGAAAGTTCAGGTTGAGGTGGAAGTAGCAATTGGGGAGACATGGGCGGAGAAATGGAAAAAATGGCGCCGGTTGTAAAATATGACCGCTTCAATCCGGGCTTATGCGATTCTCATACCCAGTCTTCCGATCCATTCGCCGTGTTGCCGCCTCATGGAATTCCACATTCCGGGATCATATGCGTTGTACATCGGCGTGTTGGGTGGACTCAATGGATCTCGGAGTCAGAGCTGGGGGCGGTCATCTGTTAGGCCCTATTACGTACAGTGGCAAGGAACTATTATGGTGAACACTGTAAAACTTACCGTTACCGCCTTCGAACAAAGCTCGGCTTAAAACACGAAAAAGTCAATCTGATGTCCTACCTCAAGTCCATCGAATTTTAGTGAGCGCATGTAAGTATTTTGTCACTTTTCTTTCATCGTCACGCATCCTTCCGGAAATGACGACCTAATCACTACTGCATTAGATCATGTCATTGCGAAGAATGAAGCAGGACGGTCCTGGAGCGCGCGATAGGATTTTCAGTGCACTCCGAGATCTGTGGTTTGCTGAAGGCGAGGGCCCCATGACGCTGGTCCGGCTCCGAGGCGAGGTCTTTGATTATAACAGCCCAACAGAGAAGGGTGCAAAGATGTTAAAGAATATGCGCTTAAGCTTCAAAATCGCTTCCGGCTTTTCGGTTATTCTCATTCTTGCCATAGCTCTCGGGTCCTTGGCCCTCTGGAACATGAAAAAGGTGGAGGACCTTTCGGTCAAGCTCGCCGGGGAATATGTGCCCGAGGTCGCGGTCGCCAATAATGTCGAGCGTTATTCGCTCGACACCATGTATGAAATGCGCGGTTATGGGCTCAGCCAGGAGAAGAATTATCTCGAAGCAGGAAAGAAAAACCTTGTAGAGGTAAAAAAATATCTTGATGAGGCCGGGCAACTCTCCGCCAAATTCCCCGAACTTGTAAAACTCAAAGAAGGGGTTGCCTCCGCGGAAGCAAAAGTTAACGAGTACGAGCAGCTCGTAAATCAAACGGTTGCCAAAAATGAAGAATTCGCGAAGCTTCGCGAGACGATGTCCGCGACGGCAGATAAGTTCATGAAAAATGCCTACGATTATCTCAAAAATGAGACCGAACAAATAAATGCCGAGATCAATTCCTCGTTGGAATCTGAGAAGCTGATTCAGCGTCTCTCCAAAATCTCCCGGATAAATGATGTCATTGATCTAGGAAATTGGACCCGGATTGCCAACTTCAGGTTCCAGGCCTTAAATGATCCCAAGTACGTTGATGAAGCGCTGAAGCATCTTGGGGATATAGAAAAAAAACTCGAAGATTTAAAATCTGTCACAACTCAAGATCAGGACAAAAAGAACCTTGCGGAAATCGAGGTTGCCGAGGGTGCATACAAACAACAAATAAATCAGCTTCTTTCGGACTGGCAGGCATTGCAGGAACTGGGAAAGAAGCGTGGTGCAACGGGAGATCAAGTTGTTCAAACCGCAAAGGGAACTGCCTTGGCCGGAATGGAACACACGAATGAAATAGCCGCAATAGCATCTTCATCTCTGTCCTCGGCCTCGTTTGTTATGACAATAGGTCTTGGCGTGGTTTGCATCCTCGGAATCGTATTAACGTTTGTAATAGTCAAAGCCATCACCAAACCCATTGCTCGTGTTGTCGAGGGTCTTTCGTCAGGTTCCGAGCAGGTGGCCTCTGCCTCCGGCCAGGTTTCATCGGCAAGCCAGCAGCTTGCGGAAGGAGCATCCGAGCAGGCGGCATCCATAGAGGAAACATCCTCGTCTCTTGAGGAGATGTCGTCAATGACCAGGCAGAATGCGGATAACGCCGACCAGGCCAACCAACTGATGTCAGGAACAAGAGAGATCGTAACAAGGGCCGGTAAGTCGATGGAGATGTTGACCACCTCAATGGGGGAGATTTCCAGGGCCAGCGAAGAAACCTCAAAAATTATCAGGACAATCGACGAAATTGCTTTTCAGACCAATCTGCTTGCTCTCAATGCAGCAGTGGAGGCAGCACGTGCGGGAGAAGCCGGCGCCGGTTTTGCAGTAGTTGCCGATGAAGTGAGGAACCTGGCTTTGAGAGCAGCTGAAGCAGCAAAGAATACCGCGAATCTCATAGAAGGTACTGTTAAGAAGGTAAAAGAGGGTTCGCAATTGATGGTGAAAACAGAGCAGGAGTTCCGAGAAGTTGCAACGAGTGTTGGAAGATCCGGCGAATTAGTTGGTGAAATCAGGGCGGCTTCTGTTGAGCAGTCTCAAGGTATTGAACAGGTTAACAAAGCCGTCGCTGAAATGGACAAGGTGGTTCAGCAAAATGCCGCCAATGCGGAGGAATCGGCTTCTGCTTCAGAGGAGATGAATGGCCAGGCAATCCAAATGAAGGATTATGTGGAGGAGCTGAAATCACTGGTTGACGGATCGAAAGGCAACGGTGCAGCGAAAAATTCAGTATCGAGCGATAGAAAAATAGCTGAAAATAAAATTACCAAGTATCCACCAACAATTTTTGCAGACCAGCAATACAAAGGCAACGGCCATGCCCTGAGAGGTAATGGAAAAGACTGGATGGAATTAAAGAAGGCAAAGACGCTACCGGAGCAGTCGATCCCTTTTGATGATTCAGATTTCTAAAGCTTGGAATTGGAAAGGGAGGGGACTAAGAATTAATACTTGCCCCTTCCTTTTCACCGCGCCTACGAAATAAAGAGTCTCGAACGGGCAACAGGAAATTAATTGTAACCTCTCCATGATCAAAACCTGAAAAGTCCAAGCATCTCTCCTCTTTCTCGATCTGAAGGGTATCATCTCAAGAATCCTCATTCCCGGATCATATTTCACTGGGGCGCATGATGGGCAGCCCTGGCAATCTGAGCACTCATTGAGCAAGGCCCCGGGAGCTTTGCATGGAGACAGCTCATGATCTTGTTTTTTACACATAATCCCCGAGGTTTGGCTGTCCGGAAAGAGGCATAATAATACCGGCGCGGAGGGTTACTATTACCCGGAATGGTGCAAAGAAAAAATATAAAGGTCCGGTCGCCAATTCATCTCAGCGACCAGTCCTCAAGACTATATCCTGAATGTGAACGGTTCAATTCGCTACTTGACCTTATCGCTAAGAGTCTTTCCCGCCTTGAACTTGACGGCTTTTGAAGCCGGGATTTGGATCTTTTCTCCGGTCCTGGGATTGCGACCTTCACGTTGAGACCTTTCTCCGACACTGAACGTCCCGAAACCCACCAGAGTAATCTTGTCACCACCTGCCAGGGCGCCGGAAATAGCCGAAACTATTCCGTCCACCGCTTTCTCAGACTGCGATTTGGTAAGTCCAGCTGCACTTGCGATTTCTGCTACCAATTCAGCTTTCGTCATTTCTTTCCTCCTCAAAGTTTCGATGCTTTCCCGCTTTGATTCAATGCCTTGATTTTAAATTCAAATTAGGAGCCCATGTTATCTTCCGTGCATAAGGGCTTTTGTCCAAGGGGTACATGTTTCTGTTATCCTTGTCAAATATGCCTGATGTGACGAGAACCTATTCGGCAAACGGCGGCTCGCCCTGTAGAGATTGAACCAACGTGAGGGCTCTGGTTACCTGCTCTTTAGTCCCCCTGAAAACGAGCCAAACAGAACCTTCTGCACCGCCGATGCCACCCGCGCTGCACTGAAAAGCCGTTGCTCCTGTTAGAACGTTAATGGCCTCCAATTCCGTTACGATCTCCCCAGTGAGGAGAAACATGGATTGAACATTGTTCAAGCTTTCAACCGGTTCACGCATCTTCAGCGTCAGGTCCACAAGATCCCCAGCCACTAACTTCTCGAGGCCGATGGGGATGACCAGGTAGACCTTCTGACCGACCACGTAGGGCATAATGGTCCCGCTGGTGCCGCTGTTCGGGGAACCGATATCTACACCCACGAGTTTGTTTTTATGATCAAGGGCATTGCCTCCCTTGATGACAACATCGCCGGGCTTCAACTTCTTCACCGCCTCTGCAAGTGGCAGGTCAACAACTTGCCCCTTATCGAGGATGATGTCAGGAACGTCTTTTACAGCGGGAAGTTGCTTAGCGCCTTTTGCAGGTTGAACCCTGCCCCGTACAAAGGCTGCTTTTTCCATTTTCTTCCCTGTAATTTCTTCAGCAACGTAGGCATTGGTCGTTCCCTTGGTAATAATGACCATACCGTTTTCCAGGGCGTTCTTGACTATGGGCATCTCTTTGACAGCCTTGGCGATAAGCCTCTTAGATTCCGAAACAGTCAGGATGGCCTGAGCCTGGACAATGTTGGTGGGTTCCGCCGCTGCGAGAAGTCCAGGAACAACAAACCGGACGCTCATAACCGCTGCTAGAGCAAGAAAATACCCTTTCAAATTACGTTTTGTCATCATGGTTTCCTCCAGAATAATGTGTCCGAATGTGCGTTATGCGTCGAACCGCATTTTAGATAAGGTAAGGGGGCGAACCTGGCAAGAGTAGGAAACAGAAATGAAAGGCTTTGAGGGAATCTACAAGCCACTGCGACTGCTGTTTAGTGGAAGCTTCCCCTGCATTCCTGCATGGAGTCACATATCCCAAGGGTACAGCCCGATCAGCGCCGATTCCCTCGCAAGAATCTCACCGGTGCAGGCATTTCCGCTCAGAATCATACTTGGGTTTTTGCGGGGTAGGCAAACACAGTCATAAAAAGGCTATAATTCTAGGGGCTTGCATAAGGGGGTCGAATTTGTCGTGTGCCTACGTGTGAGAGGGTGCCGATTTGATATCCAAGACCGTCTTAGGCATTGGAATCTCAAGAAATTTAAGAGTTTTGGTGAGATCGGAATTAGGCTCGTTACGCTGAAAGAATTGATTTTTTGGCGTGTGAAACTCGGTTGCCTGGAGGGTGGAAAGCGTCCTCCTTATGCGCCCCCAGGGCTGCTTGCATTTGAGTTCGGCGACTCTTTCGATAAGCAGGGAGAAGACACAGAGCTTCACGTGAGCTTCGATGCGTTTGGGCAGCCAGTGGTACATCGGCTCCATCTTGATCCGGGTGCTCTTAAGAGTCCTGAATGCCCGATGTAGCCAGTTGCTTCAATCACATCGCGGCACAACAGTACGGTTCGGTTGCGGAAACTACGTCATAACCTTTCATCGAAACGCCTATCGTAGCTTTGTGAAATCAGCATTCAGGAGCCCCACGGAGCATGGCTCGATGGGGAACACGCACTTATATTTATTGTCGTTCTTGGAACGGCAGTGGTCATTTTCATTTCAGGCAAACCCTATTTTAAAGGAGTGTGAGATGCGCCTAACCGGAAAACGGATCGCGATACTTTTGGCAGAGGGCGTTGAAGATCTGGAATTCTATGTGCCCCTAATGCGCCTGGAAGAAGAGGGGGCCGAAGTCATTGCTGCCGGTCTTATGCTCAAACCTGTCAGGGGCAAAAATGGATTAGAAATCACCCCCACAACAACCATTGAGTCCCTCAAACCACAGGATCTGTTTGCGTTAGTGGTGCCGGGCGGCTGGGCTCCGGATAAGTTGCGTCGGTCCTCTGCTGTAACAGGTTTGGTTCGCGAAATGGACAGTGACGGCAAGACCATTGGGATTATCTGTCATGGAGGTCTTGTAGCCATCTCAGCCGGGATTGTGCGTGGTCGGAGGGCTACGGGTTCACTTGGCATCCGGGATGACTTGGTGAATGCTGGAGCTACTTGGGTGGACCTGCCGGCGTTTCGGGAAGGCAACCTGGTTTGGGGGCGGATTGTAGCCGATCTCCCTGCCTTTTGTCGCGAGTTGGTGGCGGCGCTCTTCTGAGCTGCCGAGACACAATAGTCAGGCCGCATTCAGCAGGCGGCTTTCAGTGGAGCGGAGGGCGCAGAGCGGGTCCTACCACTCTACCTACACTGAAATTCACACCTCTTGCCACTGTTGAGCATGCGGAAAATCAATGTATGTAATGGATTACGCTATCGTTTTAGGTAATCCGGCTTAACCGGATTTTTCAATCAACCTCTACTTTCAGTCAACCTCTACCTTCACCTCTACTGCCGAAGCGGGAAGGCTATCAGGAAAGTGGAACCCTTCCCGGGAGTACTCTTTGCGGTGATATTCCCGCCATGCCGCTCGACAATCTTTTTGCAGATGGCAAGGCCCATTCCGGTTCCTTCGTACCCACTTCTCCCATGCAGCCTCTGGAAGGGTGTAAAAATCCTGTCGAGATGCTGTTCATTAAACCCGATGCCTTTATCCTCAACGCGGATGTGACAGGTCCGACGATCTTTCGAAGCGGCTCCTTCATATCGTGTGAGGCAATGGAGGCAAAATCCCGGAGATCCCGGTTGCTCCGTTCAAGTTTTTCCATGTAGGTCTTGAGCCGATCTTCGAGGTTCTTCCTCTCGGTGATATCCCGAAAGACGATGATTGCTCTCTGGATGGTTTGCAATTGGCCCGTAGAAAAAAAGCCGGTCCCCCCCGAAAAAGCTGGTGGCCGGCTGTATCGTATCTTGTCACAATTGTTGCGGTCGTTTGATCCTTCTTATGTCACCGGAGGCTTTCTTCCCGACAGCAGGGCGACCAGAAAGAAGACCAGGAAGATAATAAAGAGGACCTGCGCTATCCATGCAGAAGTCCCGGCGATTCCGGCAAAACCGCAAACTCCCGCAATTATTGCAACAACAAGAAATGCCAACGCCCATGTTAGAATCATTGGAGATTCTCCCTTCGTTTGTGCTGGAATACCTTGTCTCCGGGTACCAGGTATCCCTGCCCATTACTCACTCATACATGCAAAGTAAGGATTAGCTGATTCGAGTCAATTAACGAAGATAATTAAATAAACAGGGAACGAGGGATCATTTGCCGCTGCCGTCCCACTTCTCCCTGTAATAAAGAGAAAAGAGCGTTTTCTCGTCCACTGCGAGTCTTTCGAGGAGCATGATCATGTGGTTTTGCAGCGAGGCGGTCAGAATGCCTTTCCTGGTATATCGCTCAGGCGAGGTTTTGACTTTGAAAGGAAGCATAACCGGTTTGCCGAGCTTCCTGCAGCGCCTGACAAAATCGACGTCCTCCATCAGGTACTTTCTGCGAAATCCTCCCACGGCTTCGAAAACCTCCCGACGGCAAAAAAAACCCTGGTCTCCATAGGGGAGCCTGAAGACGGCCGTTCTCCAACCGGCCCAGCGCGCAATGAGATCGAGCAGACGGTTCGACGGCGAAAACTCCAGCCTGAAACACCCCGGGGCCGGCTCGTTTCCTGCGCATTCCCTGCGTATCAGGTAGGCAAAATTAGGAGGCGGGACCGTATCGTCATGGAGGAAGAATAACAGGTCACCCGTGGCGTGCTTTGCTCCCGCATTTTGTTGAATGCCTCGCCCCCTGGGGCACTCGATGCGCGTAACAGGACCTCTACGCTCGCACATGGTTATTTCCCCATCGGCCCGGCCCCGGACGAGAATGATTTCATCGCCCGGCCAGAGCGACTCTTCGAGAAAATTCACAAGAGGACCGAGCTTTTCGGGCGAACTGAGCGTCGGAATGATCACCGACAGCACCGAATTGAAGAGGGGACTCCGATCCAGCGCCGCGAGATCTTCCGGGCGATCTATATCTTTCCTCTCCCTTATGCGATTAACATGAAAACCCGCCTTGCGCAGTTCGTTCGCCGTTCTGGAATAGATATCGTCGGTTCCCCACTTTTCAAAGCGAAAGGGCGCCGCGCAATGCTCATCGAGACCTACCAGGTAAAATCCGCCGTCACGGGCCGGACCGAGCACCGCCGTCTTATGCCGGACATTTTCGAATGCTTCTTCCAAATCGGTAACGCCGATATCGGCAATGTCGCTCCCAATCAGGACGGCCCGGCCCGCGCCGGCCGAAAAAGCCGACCTGAGGGCCCCCTCCATCCTCTCCCCGAGATGTTGGCCTTCCTGGGGACAAAATTCCCATGCGCCCTGGAATTTGGCCTCCACTGCAACGGGTAAATCCATCGGAGTGTGGTACAGGCAAACCCGCGCGTCCGGATTTTTCACCTGGAAGTCGGCAACGACGCCCAGGGTCCGCCTCAGAAGTTTTTCATAGATTTCCGCGGACTTTTGCCCACCTATTTCCCGGGCAAGCCGTTTTTTCACCTTTCCGGCTTCCGGATACCGAATGAAAACCAGAAGGGCCTTCCGGTCTCTTTTCATCTTCGCGTCTTCAGTACGGCAGACTGCGCAGGGATCGCAGGATCAGGGTGAACCCCATGGACAGCATACCCGTCAGCCCCATTCCGCACGAAAAACCGGCAAGGAGCACGGGCGCATACTGCCTCCAGGCCAGCCCATATTTTTTCGCAAAAAAATACCTCCCCAGAAGCGCGCCGATAATCTCCAGGAATATTCCATGCGGGGTGGTCTGCCCGAGCCCTCTCACAACGCCGTAAATAAGCATGATCGGAAGGTGAAAGGCGGCCAGGGTCGAGTAGGAGATTATACCGAGCGCCGCGCCCCATCCGACATAGCTTCCGTTGAGCGCTTCGAAAAAGGGAGAATGCCCTTCGAGCGTGGCGCTCTGAAGAAGAAGCGAATTGAGGGCCTGCAAATGCCAGAGTTCCTGGGCATAGGGGTACATGGTTGAAGGAATGGGCGCAAGCTTCCAGATGTATTGCGAAAACAGCAGGCTCGCGACAAGCACCACCGGGATGATCAGAAGTTCGGCCTTGATGATGCTCCTGAAACTCGTCCCCGTCAGTTCGATTTCGCGCCAGCGCACTGTCGCTTTGCCGTAGTTGTGGATCGGAATCGGCGCATACCAGATGCCGATTCCCGAATATCCGAAAAATTTCGATGCGGCGATAAAACCCGCCTCCCGGACCATGGGCAGATTCACGAACTGGCCGGCAATCCCCTCGAGTCTGGCCGAGACAAAAGAAACGATCGGGGTGTAGATGAATCCGTAGGCCACCAGGAAAATCCATGGAAACCCCGGCACGAGCCAGGTCGAGAGAAGGATGTAGGCCGTTGTCGAGGCAACGTAGATTCCCAGGGCGATCAGCACATTGAAATCCCCCCGACCGACCGGGGGAGTAAGCAAAGTGAGGAGCCTGTCCCGGAATCCCCCCATCTTTTCTTTGCGGAAACTGTAAAATACGTGGAAGATGCCGATAACGGCAATGGCGAGTCCCAGTCCGATACTGAAGCTCATGTAGAAATCGAAGTTGTTGGCAAAAATCGTATCGACCGTGCCCATTCCCTTGTGCCAGCGGTGCAGTATTCCGTGCTCGAAGAGGACGGGATTTCCGAAGAGTGTCACCAGAAACGCGACCGCCCCCCCCATAACGGCCCAGAAGGGAAGGACCATCCCCAGGAACACCAAACCCAGGTCCAGTTGTATTCCGGTCGCAACGGCGGGAAAGGCATTTTCCGTGAGGTAGGTCAAGTCTATCCAGGGGATCGGGAAAATCCGGATCGGTTCCGACAGGATCACCCCTGAAACCGCCGGCAGCAAAACGTAAACGGACCCGAAGGTCAGTCCGATCATGCCGCCGATCGAAAATATCTTCCATTTCCACCCGGTCTCCTTCCTGCTGGTCGATTCGGCCAGCGCCATGTTGCCGAGCGCTCCGACCGGGGCCATGGGAAACGGAAGTTTTTCGACGTCCGAGGTAAGGCGGTACAGGGCATAGCTGAGACCGAAGTGATCGACTGCCGAAATGAGCTCGAAACCGGCAACCAAAAGGACCGGAATAAGCCAGTCGCGATGGAAAAAATTCCTCGCCGCAAGCGCCTCGGAACCCGGTTGCGGCGCGACCCAACTGGGGATCAGGTGGGTGAGCCCCAGCATCTGGGCGGCATCGGACTGCACCAGGTACTGATTCCACAGCAGCCCCGAGAAGGGAGAGGCCATGGCTGCGCCGGCCATATAGTACAAAACGAATATTTCCTGCTGGCTCAGGCGCGTGTAGGCACGTTTGGCGATTTCGGCAAACAGGATGATCGTGACCCAACGCGCGGCCGGTCCAATGCCCGTCCCGATCACCAGGTTGAGATACATCGAACCGGGCATCATCAGGAAACCGATAAAGAGCGCCCCGACGACGGATTTCCACCCGAAACCCTCCTCGAATTTCTCGGGAGGTTCGAGCAGATCCCTGTATTGCTTTAGTTCCTTGTCTTCATACATTTATCCCGCCTAATGACGTAGGATGGATGGCGTATAGGTTGGGTTGAGCGAAGCGAAACCCAACACCTTGGGTTACCTCGTTGGCTCAAGTCTCCACACTTAAACCTGACGATGGGTAGCCCGGATACTCGTTATCCGGGCGCGAAGCGCAAGAGGCGCCTTCGCTCCTCGGGCCGGCACCCCTACAACGGCAGCACATGGTAGCTCACGGGCGCAAAAAACCCGATCGCAAGCCAGAACATAGCCATGATCATATCCCCGACAACCAGCCCGATAAAAAGATACTTCACTTCCCTGTAGAGCTTCACACCGCCATAGCGGAGCACAAGAGAATTGCAGAGCCACCCGATAAAAAAACCGAACCACAGAATCTGCATCGCGGACCCGTAGATGGTAAGATACCCGATCGGGTGAAACGGCCACCAGACAAAAAGATGATAGCCCATCACCAGGAACAGCATGAAAGCTCCCCCCGCAATCGCGAAGAGGATCGCCCACCGGTTGCTCCCCTCCGGATGCTTGATCAGAAAAGCGGCGCTTTCATGCACCTTTCTCGTGCTCTCCACCGCCCACGAATCGGGCAGGCCGCTGATACCGAATTTATAATACAGAGCAAGCATTGCCACAAAGGTGACTATGACCCCGCATCCTATCGCCAGCAAAATTCCCACGAGAAAGCGTCTTCTGGGATTGCTCCCGTCAGATAGCTTTGATGATAGAAAAAGAAAGGGCATGAGCGATTCCCGGAAATCGACGAACGCCATCTTCTGCGCTACGGCGCCGAGAAAAATAGTGGAACCCGGCAGCGAATGAGTTCCGAAGAAGGAAAGGAATCCGTCCGAAGGAGCGAGAACGAGAGTGAAGTAGGGAATGCCGCCCTGGCAGATAACCCGTGATGCAACGAGTTGACTCACGAAGCATACGGCCAGGAAGATTACGGCGGACAAAAAATCCATCCCGAAAAACGAGAGCCAGACCCCTGCGCCGGCAACCCCTCCCGAAAAGAGGAGAACCGAAACCTGTGGGGAAAGGAGGCCCTGAAATTCAACGTTATCCGACTCCCTGCCGATCAATTTCCTGAAAACCGCAAGCAGATGGTACCGCGCAAGCCATACGATGAAAAGGAAGAAGACGGCAACCGCCCCCATCGTCTGCATTTCCTCGACCCTGGTGAGCGTCGGTCCGAATATGGTTCCAACCGATGCCGAAGGAATCTTCCATCCCAAGGTACCCAACAATCCGGGAAGAATTCCACCCAGGAGGAAAAAGAACCAGAAGCTGAAGGAAATCTGCTTCGAAGCGAGGAAGGCAAAACCGATAAAAGCAGGGATGATATAAATTTTCATTTTGTACAGCCCCATCAGAATACCTTCACGCGGGATATAGGGCTGAGCCAGAAGCACGGTCGGCAATTCGGGTATTTCCGGATAATAGGTGTGCAGACCGTTAAAAGTGTGCAACAGAACGGGAATCCAAAGGCCAAAGAGAAAATACCTGTTGCGGAAAAACGTCGGCAGACCATTCTGAAGACCGGCGCCTTTACTCAAGTTCTCCGTAACCTGCGCCAGGGGAATATTCATTTTCTCGTTTTCGATCCACTGATGCGAAAACAGTCCGACTACTCCTAGGGAAGCCGCATAGACAAGAAACAGAAAAAGCGCCCACAGCGCGAAGGGAGCAATCCACATGTGCCACGGAATGCTCCTCAATATGTCGATCCACCCCATTTCCGGACCGCCGTCCAATCCGTTGTAGAGGGACCGGATAAAATCCGAGCCGCCCGGAAACAGGCTTGAAGGCGCATAGGGGCTGATTTGCCCGCCAACGTCTCCAAACGTTGCGAGCCATCCCGGCGTAGTGATGTTCAGAATAAACGTGCGCATCAGGCCCGTGTAGGCAATGCCGCTCGCTACGGCGGTCATCGACCAGATCAAAAGCACTTCGCGCGAATGGAAACGCCATTTCCTGTTTAACATCGAAAGCAGCGGATTTGCCGCGGCAAGTAGAAGAATAACCGCTCCGAAAGCGGCCAAAGGGAAATGCCCGCCGGCAAGCGGGCTGTTTTGCAGCTTTATGTTGTTGTACGGAGTAAATACGCTCACGAGAATCGAGAAAAACAACCCCGTAATGAGAGCCGAAAGTCTCAAGGGAGGCTCTTGCATCCGTGCACTCTCTTCTTGTGATGACTTACCCGGAATATTTGCCATTTTCTCTTTTCTCGTATTCTTGCCAGGCTTTTCGTGGACAGGGGTTTCCTTCTTTTTATTGCCTCATTTGGACGGCCATTCTTCATATATGCCTTTTACACTCGATTTTCTTCGTGTCCTTCGTGCCTCCTTCGTGCTCTTCGTGACCTGTTGTGTACGCCCGTCGTGGTTCACAGCCCCAGCCCGCGCCTAGGCCGCCGCAAAAAACACAGCTTTACTCTCCGGATCGAGCAGCCTCCACAAGAGTATCTGTTTCCGCAAATCCTTCACAAACCGCTTATTTGCTCTCGCCCAGGCGGAATGCTCCCCGGAGAGGCGCGTGAGAAAAATTGCGATCTCCAAATACCCCGGATCGCGCTCCGAAGGGCAGCAATGCAGGTCCACCCGCTGTTTTATTCCAAAATCAAAAGGACTGAGCCATGCGACTGCCTGGAAGATGATGCAGGCTTCGAAGCTCCCCTCGCTGTATCCGGTAAGAGGCGTCCCCATTGCGAGCCTCGGCTCATCCATCGTGAAAGAACCGTGAGCCGAGTCCACGTGAGACACAAAATAGGCTTGCAGAAAATTCATTATCCCGAATTCTTCCTCGGCTTTGAGTAGAAAGGGAAGATTCAGCCAAATACGATCCCCTTCCGGTTCGGGCAGCCGCCAGATTCGGTTTACATCCGGCATCGCAATTGCCGTGGCAACCCGCGCGGGGTAGAGCGAGGCAAGGAGGACGACCGAAAAAACCAGGAGCATGCATGCAACGCCGGCAAGCGAGGAATAGTTGAAAGTCAGTTGCGAAAAGAGAGCGGTGCCGGCAAGGAAATGAGCGCTGAACTGCGCGAGGATATAGCCGAAAACGGTTGAGATAACAGCGAGCGCAAGCGCTTCGACGATAAAGAGAAATCCTACGTGCGCCGGAGCCAGCCCCACCGAAGTGTAGGTCGCGATTTCGCGCTTTCTTTCATATACATGGCTTATCATGGTATTGAGCGTAATCAGGATCACCAGCAGAAGGGGAACGAACAGGTTCGCCGCTCCCTGGTAGCGAAGCGCGGTGCTTGTACTCTCATACCATGCCCCGTCGTCTCCGGTAAAAATCGGATACGTCAGCCAGGACGATAATTCCTGGGCAACCCCGGAAGGATTGGAACCCGTCACTACGGAAACGGTTTGGATATCCCCTCCCAAACTGATGTTGGTTTCGAACGGAATGAGCACGGTCCTGCCTGCATCCGCATACCGGTAGTTCAGGGATTGAGGCGAAATCTGCTCTCCGGACTGGATCGCCTCGGTTTCGGCCTCCGATATGTTCTCGTTCGCGCTTTCCGGGTAGGCCGGCAAGATCGGCTTCTGATCCAGGTCCTTGAATGATTCGAGCCGGGTGTCGTCAAAAACCCCGGCAACCGTAAAGGTGACCCCCATCAGTTGCACCGGCGTTCCGAGCGCCTCCTCGGGCTTCAGCCCGAGCCGCTCGGCCATTTTCAGGGGCAGCAGAATGGAATAGCCCGTATTTTTTTCGAACCAGCTTCCGGAAACGAGCACCTTCTTCACTGCCTCCGGTGCGTTGATTCCCACACCCAGAATGCCCTCGATCGGTAAAGACCGCTCCTTTGCATACAGGGATACGATATTCCTCTGCCCCACGTACGCCGGTTCGATCCATCCTTTGGGCCATATAGTGCCCGTGTCGAATCGCGCCCGGAGATCTTCGAGCGCAGCAAAAGTAAGCGGCAGTCCGAACTGGCTTCGAATGAGCAATCCGCGGTAGCTCGCCTCATCTGCTATGCGGGTGCGAACAGTACGCACGGAACTTTTCACGTTGGTAAAAGACATGATCGTAAATGTCAGGATGACCAGGGTGACACAGGTAAGAACGGTCCGCATCTTTCGCCGGTTCAGATTCGATACGCCTATCACGAACCCCGCCCCGAACGCCTGGCCTCTGCTCACATGCCCCAGTTTCGCTTCGTTGGCTCCCTTTCCGCGCGCCATTTCGCGTTCGAAGCGCATGAAAATGATCCACGAAACCGTCAGAGACAGCCCGACGATAAAGAAAGCCAATATAACCACCATCGGGCTGTAGGTGAGTTGAAAAGCCGGGTGCAACGCACGGATGATCAATATCGAGGCTAACAGGAAACCGAGAAAGCCGAGGATTTGTTTGTATATGCCGCGAAATCCGAAGACAAAGCGTTCCATGCAATATGCGAACGGAATAAAGAGGGCTATGAAAAAAATCACTCCCATGAGCACGTCTCGTTGCTCGCGGTCAATCTCCCGATAGACAACGTCCAGCTTCGCCCAGGCAGGGATTACATCTTTCCGGAACTGCGAATATTTGCGGGCAGTCAAATTTTCGAGCGCCCTGTTGAGTTCCAGCCCTGAAGACTCATAGAGCGATTCAAGCGTGTGGTTTGCGATTCCATGTCCTGAAAGCGCGGCAAGACGGCTTCCCGACAGGGCATACAAGTCGTTTGCCGTTTTCAGACAGGCAAAAGGTATGGCGCCCGGATTTCCTATAAGAAAACCGGCTCCCGTGGGATTTCCGGGAGTTGCCCCGAGAAGCAGGAATTCCTTGGCGAGCAGGGATTCGGCGACACTCAGCTTGAATCGGGTCCCTTTCTCGAGGAAAACCGAAAGAGCCATGTTGTTCCGACCGTCCATGCGGCTCGACCAGTACCGGGTGGGAGAGGAATCCGTTTTCGCATCCAGCACTTCGGCCTTGGTGAGGTAACCCAGAGTGGCGGGGTTCAGAATGGGGATGACATCGGTTTGTTTGCAGCGGAACATGACAAGCGAGGTGGAAACCGAACCGCTTTTCATCCTGACCCGGTAATTATCCTTGCCCGTCTTTACCCTGTCTACGGCGGAAGATACCCGTCCACTCCTGCGGTCGAGCCTGTATGATTCGATGATCGCTTTTTCCGCCGTCAACCGGTTGTTGGCCAGTCCCGGCAGGGAAAACATGCCGTCCCGGCTTACAGCCGCCCTGAAAAGAGATTCTCCCTCAAAGACGGAGACGATCGTTCCCGAGGCGGGCTGATCCGGAAAAAGTTCCCCGCCCCTGATGTACATCGCCTGGCCCGACAGGGTCGCTAATCCGCTGATTCCCGGTTGAACCGCATTTTTGAGTGAAGGGTGCGAGACAAGCCGGGAAAGCAACGCAAGCCCAAATTGGGCCAACGACCTGAGATTTTCGGTATCAAGCCGATCCGGCGTGTCATCGGGGGTGGACCGGAAAACGTGCGCATCCCCGGAACTTACGAGCGCGGCAGCAGGAAGACCGGCTATGGCCGCAACATCGCTTCCGTAGCGAAATCCCTCCGATATTCCACCTGCCTGTCCGGGATTTTCACCTGCATTCCCGATTAGATCGGGGATGCCCGAAGCCTGTGAAACTTCCTCACTGATATGTTCCAGGAGCTGTCCGAGTTTTCCGGCCCGTTCCATCCTCCTGATGTTCTCCCTGAGAGGATAGGTCGCGCCGTCGTCTACCACACCCAGAGCCCGGGTACGGGACGAAAGATCAAGCGTCAGGAAGATCACCGGATTGTATCCGGCCAGTGCTTTTTTCAACTTCTGAGCGGATTCCATTGAAGCCGTCTGAAGCTCGACTTCACGCAGCCCCGCTTGCGCATCGGCCACGGCTTCGGCC
>Ga0364919_10130_pt1 | contig 37773 bp, 40 predicted proteins | sample SorcelJu500001C7_2_FD_206953 | JGI IMG/M metagenome (GOLD analysis project Ga0364919, IMG submission 206953) | Enriched cells from Trout Bog Lake Hypolimnion, Wisconsin, USA - BchlTB.June20.5000.01.C7 | ecosystem: Environmental > Aquatic > Freshwater > Lake > Hypolimnion/Profundal zone | place... | reverse complement strand
CCACAGCTACTTCGCATCAATCATAGGAGGATCTCCGATGTTCCTCTTCCATCTACCGTCCAGCGCACCAATATTGTTCTTGATGACCTTCGGCAGAAATATTCCCCAGAACGTCGAGAGGAATTCTACGTGGGCTCCATCCAGGACACTGCCATTTTCATATTGGCGACTGGAGTGCAAGTCCGAACCCCGGCAGGATGGCAGACGGCATACGAGGAGTATCGGGGTGAGATTTGGCGGCTGAAGTCTGGGGTTGCACGGGAGGTCTGTGTTGAGCGCCCTGAAAGCGGGGTGTGGCGAGTCTACGTGCGATACGGCACTGAAATGAGAGGACCCTCATTGGTAAAGGCTCAATTGAAAGACGCTTGGATAAGTAGGAGCTTTTCCAATTGGACCGGCAAAGCGTGGGGTGGTGGTCGATGGAGTGGCTCCAACGAGCTTTTCAGCGACGAGGTCACAGAATGACCGCTAATCCAGTGACCTGTTGAGTCCCGAATAAAGGAGATTGCTGTTCAAGTGTGCCAGGCAAGCCGGACCCCATGAAAGGAATCCGGCTGGTGTTATGGTTGAAGGTTTACCGGCGTTTTCTGACCTTGGGGTCGATGCTGAGGGTGTTTTCTTGCACGAATCGATTCAGTTCCGCCTTGGTCAATTTTCTGCCCATGGCGTATTCCTCGATGTAAGCGGTCAGATGCTCCCACTTGATACCGTATTGCTTGTTGTGGCGATGGTGAAGTTCCTGGAGCACCTTGACCGCCTCTTGATCGGTTAAGGCGATTTCCCGTTCATTGGCGGCGGTATGAACATCCTCAACATCCCAGACGAGTGCCATTTTGTCGTGCCAGAATCGCTCCAGGATTTGTTCCGCTTGCTTGGCATCTTTCAAGGCCGGTTTGAGCGCCTTGATCATAGCCTTGATGATGATTTGATCCATTGGCATTACGGCTCCTTTCTGGCCGTCGTGGTTGCTGGGAAGCCTGAGATCAATGCTGCCAGGGTCTTCCGCGTGTATTTCTCGAAGGGTTGGTAGTGCAGGAACAGGGTCAGCTCATGCCCGTCCCAATCCCAATCGTCAAAGGGTTCGGTGGTGCCATGAAGCCAACGTTCGATCAGGTGGCATTCTTGCTCTAATTGGTTTTCGGTGATCATGTTGTGGTTGTTGAAAATGAAAGAGCCGGACCCGTTGAAGGAATCCGGCTCTCGTGGTTGGTTGGTGGTGTGGGTTAATAGTGGATGCAGTGGTCTTCCTTGGCCTCACCCTTGAACTTGGCGATCCCTTTGAAGCCCATTGACTGCTCTTCGTAATCGAGCAGAAACGTGAGACCAGCGAACTGCTTGGCCACTTTCTCCAGGAAGGGAATAGGTGGAGACCATGGCGTATCGAATTCGTAAACTACCAGGCCATCCCACTCGTCAATGATCCTGACTTGAGAGGCACCCCACTTGCAGCCCCAGTTCTGAGCTTCCCAGAGGTGACCGGCGTTGTCATAACCTGCGCCAAGGATCTCTTCTGGCACCGGGGCGAGGCTATGGAAGTTCAGCAGGTTTTCCTCCTCGCACTCCAGGTCGCATCGCCGAGTCCACGGTGATTTTCCCTTGGCTTTATCCATGAAGGCCCGGACATCGTCGTAAGATCCGAAGACCATCAGTTCATTCGAGCACCAGTTTGGCATGCCTTCCTTTCGTGATTCGATTGAGGATGAACCCAATGGCGTCGATGTTGGGCTTGTAAATGACGCCATCGGGCAGTTGTGAAGGGCCGCACCAAAGGAAGTCGGGTGGAATTGCTGTCTTCCACTTCAATCCTTCCAGGGCAGCTTGGTCGGGCAGTAACTTCGTTGAAAAGTCCAGAAGTTGGTTTGAGTCAGGCAGGCCAACCCAAACGTGAATTTCCGGCAGCATTCCCAGTTTCAACGCGGCTTGGGATTCCTCTCTCCACGGTGACCATTCATAGGAAAAGTGCGTCGGGCTTTTGCCGTCGTCTTCTCCGGGAGGCGCGATTGGCCAGGACATGCTGCCGGCTTGAATGAGAGGGCGGTATCCATGCTCGATCAAAACCCCCATCAGCGCCAGGGACCAGTAGAGGCAAGAACCGCCCTGCCGCTCCTGGTCCCAATACCACGAATGGTATCTGGCGCTCGTGAGTTGGTAGATTTCGAGCTTGGTTCGCCATTTGATGCGCCGGTTCATGGTGGCTTCCCTCTCAGCACCACCTTCGGCACTCGGTTTTAAAGTCGCACGAACAGCATTGGATCCCGGGTGAAGGGACCCAATCTTCTCGTGCCACCCCTTCCTGATACGAATCCATCACCCGGAAGAGCCTGACTTGCTGGGCGTCGTTCATTGGCTCCAGGGAGGTGATGATGATCTTTGGGACCTTGGTTTTGACCAGGTGATGAAGTTCCCTGGCTGATTCTGACTTTCCGGTGGCCTCTCGATACAGGACCGAGTAGCAGGACAACTGGATCTCGTTCTGGTGGATGGCGTCTTCAGGACTTGGGGTTTTTCCGGATGTCTTAAAATCGACAATCCGGCCGCCAGCACGAACCAGGTCAAGAATTCCGATCAAGGTTGGGAGGCCGTGTTTTGAGAGGTCAGTTTCCATAGGCACCTCGACGGCCTCTGGCATTTCGTTGGCCTTGATTGGGGTCTCGATGAAGTAGGTCTCCAGCAGCGACCAGGCACCCGATTTCTCTCCTGCTTCATCGTCCTCCCAGTTGATTTTGGCCTGCTGATCCGCCCAGCACACCTCGAACATCATTTTGAACCGGGCGAGTTCGAAGGCTTGTTTCTTCCATCGGCACATGTTCCAGGCTTTCAGGACCAGGTGAACCACGCTGCCCACATGGAGAGAAGGCGTGGGTGGTTTGCTGATCTCCTGCACGTAGCGGAAGAAGAACTTCAGGCGGCACCCGAGGAAGCAATTCAACCGTGATGCCGAGATGGTTTTCCTCAGGGTCTCGATTGGATTGACCTTCGGCGCTGGTTGTGCAGGCGAGAGAACCTGCACAGGATTAGCTGTGGCAATCATCGAGCACCTGCCCTTTGAAACCTGCCACGTCCGTTTCCCCTGCTCTGACCGGTTTTCTCCAACAACTCTTCGATGAGCCCTGACGCTTCAAGTTTGTTGAGCGACTTGACACCTTTGCCAAATCGATCCTGCGCCAACGCCTCGACCTCGTTCTTGTCGAGTTTGGCCTCCTGGACGATTTTGGTGATGAGCGCCTGTTGTTTGGTGGAGCAATTCCAGGCACCGTTACCTTCGCTGCCCTGGGAGTTGCCGTTGCTGCCATTGCCATTGCCTTGACCGTGAACGTTGTGCCTGCCGTTACCATTGCCATTCGTGGGCAGGAATCCAACCTCCTTGATGCTGTTGTCGACGCCTTCCTGGAGCAATTTGTAGAGGCGGGAGGATTCGGTTTGAACTTGTGCCAAGTCCGCGATTTCCGTCCTGAGGGTTATCGCAAACTGATGGCTGCTGTAACCTGGCAGCCCGAGCTTTTTGCTGTAGTTGCATTCCAACGTGATCATGATGTTTTCCTTTGGTTGATGTTGATGGTTAATGACTTGTGAAAATGTGCTCTTTCCGGCTGTCGTGAACCTGGTGGCGTTCTGAACCTCCGAAGGCCGCTATCGTTTATAGTGGCTTCGAAGTGAGCCCGGCCGCATCCTGACTGGAATATGGCCAATCAAGAGTTGAAGTGCCCGAAGTGCAGCGGTGGGATGGTCCAGGGCTTTGTGCCGGATTTCACCCACGCCCATGCACTTGTCGAAAACTGGCATGAGGGCCAACCGAAGAAATCGTTTTGGAGGCGGACGAAGGCACCGGTTGATGGAGGGATTCCGATTGGGGCCTTCCGTTGTCAGACTTGCGGATATCTTGAGTTCTATGCCGACCCAACGTTCGGAGCCGAGTGAGAAATAAAGAGGGGCTCAACCCGTGAAGATTGAGCCCCGGTGATGATCGTTTCTGTAGTGGTTATCTCGTTTGGTATTTCGTGACCACCTCCCTCAACTCCATGGCTTCCTGCTGCGCTTTAGCCTGCTGCCACCCAGGGGTTTCCTTCAATCCAGCCTCAACCAGGTTATTAGCGAGTTGGGTCATTGGGATCTTCCGGGCTTTGGCTTCATGGAACAGGGCGCAAACAAGGAACCGAGAGAGGGGAGGAGTGTAGTGCTTTCTAGGCATGGGACCTCCTGGTGAAAAATCCGCTGACGGGAAGCAGCGAACTCGTGTTCAGGAAATTATACCAGCTCCACGAGAGATCCAAGCAAAGGGGGAGGTATGGCAGCGTAACGTCGGAGACCTCAATCAACTGTTCGCGGTAGTGCTTTAAACAGAATGTGGACTGTTTTGGACCACAACAGTTCGAGCCAGAAAATCATGCAGGCATCGACGGTCCCGCCGGAAGATGCAAAGTGAGTCGACAATGATTGCAAGGCAATACAGAATCCCGAACAATAGACCAAGCTTCGACAACAAGCACAGCAGGCATAATGATAGGTAACGCAGGAACACTACTCGGACACCGCCTACTTTACCATTGTGAGCATCTACTATCTTGACGTGAAACAACATCTTGCCTGGTGTCTGTCCCCTGGTCCCCAACAGAATCGAATTCATTAAAAGTAGTGTCCCCAAACTCACGACGGTGAATCCGTAGCCGACTTGAAATGTTGAGCCTCCGAGAAGCACTCCAAGCACTCCAAGCAACGATCCCAGAAGGCACGCGACCAAGAAATCTGCAAGCTGCGCAAACAACCGGCTTCTTCGACTCGCCAATTCAGATGATTCGGATCCGTGAGACGGGAGCACAGAATCGGCGGCAGTAGGTGGAGCATTTATCGACGTGGGGTTTGCTCCCTGATTTGGACGAGTAGTGAGCCGTGTGGCTGATTCAATGGAGTGGAAGTCTGCGATTCGGGGCGGCTTGTTGATTGGATTCAGGACTGGTGGGGTTGACTCGCTGGATACACGTTCGGGGTGTGGTGCCCCAGCACATGATTCTGCTCCAGGCATCGGTGGAAGGATTAGGTCTAGAATCGCGGGAATCGCGTGCAAGGGAATCCATTCTGTTGTCCCTACCTGTTGCCCAAGGTTGGAAAGCGAAATCCTGCTATTGGCGACTTCGACTTGCAGCTCGTCGATGGTCAAAGGCTGTCGAACAGCGCCATCCACCTTCACTAAGAATCGCAATGGAACAGGTTCTTCAGGCAAAGGTGGGATGATCATGTCTACGAACTCGGGCATTTCATTGATGGGGTGCCAACTTGTGCAACCCTCGTGCCAGGCCATGTCCGTCGGAGAGATGTCACCCCGTCCCACGAAATCTTTGAGCTGTTCGGCTGAGTATGGTCCTTGGCGAACCCCCTTGAGCAAGACGAAGATCGTGAGTTCTGGCTTAACCGGCAGTGCGCTCATGGCCGCTAGCGGAAAGGTCAAGGGTTCGATAGGATCTGTTTCATCAACCAGGCTGCGCCCACTGCAACTCCCGATTGAAGCATTTTATTCTTGGTTTCATCAGAAACCCAAGATGTGGTGGCTTTGTCAGGGCGAGCTTGAACACCCGAAGCCGTTGCTTGAGCCTCTAGTTGTTGTGTGCGCACCACTTGGGTTTCGGATGCGTCTGCACCACCAACAAAAGAGGCAAGTTGTTGGGAAGAGAGCGCCGACTCGCCAAGCACAGAGAGACCAGATATCTCGAACTCCTTATCTGGGTCTAACGACACGCCAGATCGCAACACCCCTCCAGAAGCGTCTGGGTTGCTCCACAGAAATAGAGCGGTCACAACAAGGGATCCCTTGTAAAGAAACACGTCGTCCACTTCGAACCCCAAGGGCGAACCGGACTTGCCTAAGGCAGCAAACAGAGCATTTCGGTGAGGTTGCCATTCCTGTTGAAAATGTTGGAGCGTGGCTTCTTTGTTTTCCAGAAGATAATCGTTGATGCGAAGATAATTGATGAGACGCGGATCATTTGCATTTTCCGTTGGGGTCGTTGAATTGTGCAAAGCAGTGAGCGTGTTTTTCAATTCATCTACTTGTGATTTGAGTTGCTGCAAGTCGGACTGGATCAAGAGATGATCCTTTTTCAAGACTTCGTCGAAGTTCTGTTCAAACACCAGGATTTGTTTCGTGTCCTCCATCGCCTCCTGCATTTGCTGGGAGGACCTTGATGGTGAATTGTTATTGGTGGCACACCCGGCGAATATCATTAGGAAAGGAGCGGCACAAATGAGAAACCTCAGGCATTGTGAAAAAGTGACGATAGGGTTCTCGACCGTCCTTTCGTGGTTCAGGGCAATCGTGTCCGTCCGTCTCACCCGCTTCCCTTCGGTCCTCAGAGCGATTCTCATTACAATGCCTTTCGGTTCCGCAGCCCATTTCATGAACTGCGATTTGCCTGCGAGTATCCCACATGTGGGATACATCACCTTTATATCGGCTAACGTGGAGAGTGCTTAAGTTCAGACCTGATCCTGGTTAAACTCGACCAAATCTGACTATTGAACAACCTCGGCGCAGGCTGGCCAAGAAATCCCATATGTGGGATAGCCGAAGGAGCAAAATCCCAGCGTGGCTCAACGGCTGGCAAAACGACTCGGTGCTTTTCTTCGAAGGAAGCGAGGCGACCTCACCTATCAGCAGTTCTCCAGGAAGATGGGGATCAGCGACTCGACCCTGCATCGGATGGAATTGGGCGAGCAGAACGTGACCCTGAAAACCCTGGAACAGATCTGTGCCAGGCTCAAGTGCGACGTGGTCGATTTGTTCAAGGAAGATTGACTGAACTCCTCGGTTGGCTTGCTTTATGCTGTAGAGTTTTAGGATCAGGCCAGCCGCAAGAACATCTCCTCAGACCGGGTTGAGGAACTGATGGCTAAAGAACTTGGCGTTGACGATCTCCCAAGCCCCTACACCTGCCACCCCATAATCCCACCCAGCAGAAGCCAGGCAGGACTATGGAGCAGCAAGTGCAGGGGGGCGGGTGCGGGATTTGCCTTTGGCTAGACCCTTACCCTGAAATCATACCAGCGGCAGGTAGATATGGGCAGCAGGGGTGGGTGTTCATTTCCAACGGCACCGTTGACAGGCAGATCCAGTGGGGTTTACATGGCGCATGCGGAAGATGGGAAAAACACCGTCGTCAGGTGGGATCATCATCGTGCGCCAGATGGCAAAGCACGAGTGGATCATCAAGCTGCCACGAATTACGGTGCAACTGGAGGACAAGCTCCGTGAAGGAATCCATTGGCTGAGGTCCGATCCAAAGTGTGCCGAGTGCATCTTTCTTGGACTCATCCGTGACTATCCTGAATACCTGGACGCCTACCACCATTGGGCTTTGGCGCTGGAGAAGAAGGGCGATCAGATTCAGGCAGATCAAGTGCGGGAGAAGGCGATAAAGATGGCACTAGCGTTCTTTCCCCCACACTTCTCGATGGACAAGGACCAGTTGGCTTGGGGCTTTGAGGAGAATCGACCTTTCCTTCGGCTGTATCATGCTTATGGATTGCAGCTTATGAAACGGGGTGACATCGAGGGGGCGTGCGATGTGTTTGAGAATATGCTGGTGCTCAATCCCAACGACAACCAGGGTATTCGAGCTTTGGTGGTCGGCTGCCATCTTGCCTTGAAACACCCGGAGGAGGTTCTTTCGGTGTGCAGGCAGTTTCCCGACGACGCCATGGAACATCTGCTTTATGGTCGGGCTCTGGCGCTGTTCCAAGGGGGTGAGGTGAAGGAGGCCGAAGACGCACTGGACTTTGCCATCAACTGCTTCCCGCTGATCGCCAAAGAACTCGTAAAAGCCAAACACAGGAAACCCAAGGGCACCAATGATCGATACGTCACCTTGGGGAGTTCCAGTCAGGCGTTTCAATACTGGAGCGAACACGGGCAGTATTGGGTCGAGACGCCTGGAGCCATTGAACTCGTGCAGGGTAGGTTGCTAGGAAGGCCAAAGAAACAGCGATAATTCCACGGCGCAATGGACCTGCCGGAAGAGAAAGGCACCTATGTCCTGATAGCCCAAGTATCCCAGTTTAAGCGCCTGGAGGTTGGCAGCCTGGGAGAATTCGACATCGTGCCAGGGTTTTATGCTTACGTGGGCAGCGCATTTGGTTCTGGTGGGATTCGTGTTCGCCTGGGTCATCATCTCAAATCAACTGCAGAACCGCATTGGCACATCGATTATTTGCTCCAGGTCGCCACTCCCATTGAGGCTTGGTTCACCACGGCCGACCGGAAACTGGAACACCACTGGGCTGAACTCATGGAAAATGCTCCTGGTATTCGTGTCCCCATCGCTCGGTTTGGCGCGTCAGATTACCACAGGAGCCGCGCGAGCCACCTGTTCTATTCTAAGCGCCGCCCTTCCTTTCGTTGGTTTCAGGAGCAGATGAATGAAAGGTTCGATGGCGTGGAGGTGGAGCAGTTCATTGTCGCCGTAGGAAGCCAGCCACCACGTTCCGAACCATCCTGAGATGAGCCAACCCCAGAAATTGCTCTTTGTTTGCAGCCAGAACCGTTGGAGAAGCCTGACTGCCGAAACCATGTATGAGGGTTTTCCAGGCTACGCGGTTAAGTCAGCAGGAACGGAACCAGGTGCACGAATCAAAGTCAACGAAGGTCATGTTGGTTGGGCGGACATCATCTTCGCCATGGAAAAGAAGCACATCAGGATCTTGAGGGAGAAGTTCGGCGATATGCTCAGGGACAAGGAGATCATCTGCTTGCACATTCCGGATTCCTACCGCTACATGGAACCGGCCTTGATCGATGAGTTGAAGGCCAGCCTGAGCCAATATGTCGAGGTGCCAGAATGACCCGACATTGCTTTCCCCTTGCACATATGGGCCTTTTTGACACACTTCACCGATATGGCAAAAGCATTAACGAAATCTCAAATTGTCGCAACCCTGGCAGAAACCGTCGGGCTCACCAAGAAGCAAGCCGTGGAGTCGCTGGATGCTCTGGCGGCTCTGGCGTACAAGAACGCAAAGAACAGCTTCACAATCCCCGGTCTTGGCAAGTTGGTTCTGGTGAATCGGAAGGCACGCATGGGTCGTAATCCTGCAACGGGAGAGACCATCAAGATTGCCGCCAAGCGAGTCGTCAAGTTTCGTGTCGCCAAGGCTGCCAAGGACGCGATTCTTGGCACCAAGTAAACCCCCTGCACCCCCCTATGAGCATCACCAGTTTATCCCCCCAGCAACTTCGTCAGGCCGCTGATCTTAAAGAGCAAATCGAGGGCCTGGAACAACAACTGAATTCGATCCTTGGCGGTGAAGGATCTGCTCCCGTAACCACCGAGCCTGCCGTTGGCCCTGAACCTGCCAACACCAAGAAGGGCAAGAGGACTTTCAGCGCCGAGAGCCGTGCTAAAATGGCGGCGGCTCAAAGAGCAAGGTGGGCAGCGAAGAAGGGCGTCAAGGTCGAGGCACCAACGGCCACCACAACAGCAGAGTCGGAGGAGAAGCCGAAGAAGAAAAAGGCCAGCCCCGCATTGTTGAAGGCGTTGGCGAAGGCCCGAGCAGCGAGGGCAGACAAGTTGAAGGCTGATAAGGGGACGACCAAGGCCAAGGTGAAAATCATCCCTGCCTTCCGAAATGCCAGATCTGAGGCGGCCAAGGCGAGTTGGGCGAAGAGGAGAGCGACCAAGGCGATGTAGGTGGACGAGAAGGTCCCATCCTGAAGGACTTGGGGATGGCTGGAAAGTGTTAGAATGAAATTTACCGGACAAGGGAGGCCCGCTGTTTACAGAGGGGCGGATTATGAGTGAAAAACATAGGGGCCTGTGCGCGTTGTGTATCGGGAACTTCAAGGCGTTCGCCGAAACCCAGTATGTCCCCATCCGGCCCTTAACGATCATCTATGGGGCCAACAGCTCAGGAAAGTCCAGCCTCATTCACAGCCTATTGCTTGCTAATCATGCGCTGGAGAATGGTAATGTGGATGTGCATCAAACTCGTATCGGTGGCGATTCTGTAGACCTCGGCGGATTTCACCAATTTGTCCACGGCCATGATCTTAAGCGGCGCTGCCACTGGGGTATGAAGTTCAGTCATAAGCCTTTAGGACCCTTGGTGAAGTTTCTCGGTGGCTTTACAAAAACAGCCATACACTTCGAAATTGGCGTGCCCGAGGGAAAAGCGCAGGGTTCCGAAGGTCGAGACGTAGCAGAGATCCAATCGATTGAGATTGATTTGGATGACTCTAAGCTGTTGCGCATGGAACGCGGTTTAACTGGACACCTTTACCCCGTTGCCGTCAGTGTTGATCACCCGGTTCTTCGGAATGCGATTGAGAAAGTGGTTGAGCATCTCGCTGGGCAAGAGCGAATGCATCGTTACATAGACGGCGTCTCAGATGACATGGACCCGGCAGAAGCCGCTCGTAATGAAGCTCGCTCGCAAAGCGCACATGAACAAGAAATGGCCAAGTGGCTGCACCGACTCGATGAGATTCACAGCGCGATTGAGCAAGAGTTTAAACAACTCCCATTCTCCGTTGAGCATTTTCTTCCGCTTTGTCTTGTTCCAGAGGGAGAGGAAGATGACTACGCATACACATATGGGGCGAGCGATGCCCAAGCGACCCTCGACAATTTCAACAGCGAATACGAAGGACCTGCACTGGTCGCTCGGATCCTGCGCATGGAGATCGAAGCCCTTTTCAAGCTGATGAAGACTGGGATGCACAAACGGCTTCAAGACTTCTGTTATCTTGGGCCTCTGCGCTGCTATCCCCCAAGACATCTAACTGGAATGCACGACCGGGACCCCAATTGGTTTGCTGGTGGTGGGCAAGCGTGGGAAACGCTGAAACGAAACCCATCGGTGTTGCAGAAGGTAAACCACTGGCTAACAGCAAGGGACCGATTGGCGAAGCCTTACAAGATCGTATTGCGCGACCTGGTTGATTTGGCAACGATTACCCCGACATTACGCACGCATCTGGAGGATGCCCTGGGGAGGCTGACGGCCAATCCAGAGATCTCAATCACCAAAGAAGTGGAATCTGCGCTAAAAGACGTTGCCCTGTCCAAAAACGCCAGTGAGTTTTCTGAAATTATTCTGGAGGATAATTCAGGCACCCACGTCAGCCATCGGGATGTCGGCCAGGGGATCAGCCAAGTCCTACCCATATTGGTCAACGCATTCGCCCTCGAAAAGCACATCATCGCCGTTGAACAGCCTGAACTACATCTGCACCCCGCCTTGCAGGCAGAATTGGGTGACGTGTTCATCGATTCTGCCTTGGGTGAGCAACACAACAAAGTTTTGATCGAATCCCACAGCGAACACCTACTGCTCAGAATAATGCGCCGGATCCGACAGACACATGAAGGCACTCTGCCGAAAGACTGCGCCCCTGTCAGCCCCGAAGATGTAGCCATCCTTTATGTGGAACCAGTGGGCACGCGAAGTATTGTCCGTGAAATGCCATTAAACGAACGAGGTGACCTCATCAAGGATTGGCCGGGCGGCTTCTTCGAAGAGGGGCTTCGAGAAGTGCTGATGTAATCATGATGGCCGAATACGGATTGGTCCCTGACATTTTCGAAGTAGGCACATATTCAAGTGCCGAGGTGTGCAGCCTTCACCTCAGCAAGTTGAAAGAGGCCCTGCTTGAACACGGGTTAGTAAGGGACTTCCGAAACGGCGAGTGGCGGGCATACCTCGCCAATCAAACCGATCGATGGGATGTGCGCGCCCGAGAGTTGGTCAAGAAATTGATAACCCAGAAGCGTCTGGTCCCTGCGCAGCCAGCCGCTGAAGGTAAGCCTGCCACCGAGATTCAATGGTGCGAGGAGGCGTTGGCTTCCCACCGATCCACCAGCTTGACAGGGATTATAGCAGGTCAGAAGTCGGCGGAGCCGTATGCCTCTGAGGACATCCTTCGACCAATTGACAAGCTCGACACAGCCGGATGGTGGACTAGAAATCGAGAATCTGTAATAGTGAACCGGACAATTTCCGAATATCTGCGCTACTTGGGCTTGGCCTTGAAACATGCCAATTTCCTCATGTTCGTGGATCCGCATCTGGATCCCCAGCAAAGGAGATACAGGGACTTCGTCCAGTTGCTGCTTGCAATCAAGCGTCCCGAAGGCCAGCCACGCCCTAGCATTCAAATACATCGCACGTGCTGCGCCGATCAGCGGGATGGACCTCTGCCTGTCGAACATTGGCGCTCAGCATTCGAGGAATTCCATAAACCGCTCTTGACTTCAGGCATCAGAGTTGACGTTTTCCTGTGGGACGAAATGCACGACCGTTTCTTTATCAGCGACCTTATCGGGGTGCTGATGGGCAACGGATTTGATGTTTCAGCAGCTCCAGCAGCACGAACGACCTGGGCCCGGATTACCCGAAACAGTCGTGAGGCCATCCAACGTGAGTTCGATTACCCAAACAACCCAGTCCACCGCCTACATGGCAGGTTCAGCATTGGAAGCGGCACCTGAGGTTCGAATGTGGAAGTTTGGATCCTGTCAGACACAGGTATTGTGTTCACAAGGCGGGGAAATTACCCCTATTTATACTTGCTCAACCATGCCTTCAGATCGTTGTAATCTTTAAGTTCCATCTCTGTAGCAATTTTCTCACGTTCCTGCTGTGCTGGGCCTGTGAAGAACGACGTGGTGACGATCATTGCCTTATGAGCGTGACCGGCTTTTGCTGCACCATGTAGTCTCTGGACCACGCCGATACCAACTTTCTTGCTGGCAGCCCATTTTTTGCATTCAACAAACAGCAGGAACGATGTCACAGCATTCTTCACGTGGGCGTAAATGTCGCGGCCACCATCGCGGGTGATAGCCGTTAATTCGGTTGCGAAACCCATATCCTTGAGTATGTCCGCCACCAGTTCCTCAAACTTGCGAGGCGTCAAATCGTGAAGCTTCTCGGGGTGTTTCGCTAGATACGACTTAATCTCGTCGGTTATATCGGTTATTCGATTTGGCTCGACCACATCAGCCAAATACATTTCCTCCTCAGCAGACGCCGCACTAACATCGGAATCGGGCCAATCACGCTCGGCAGTGATGTTAGTATATCGCACGCGCCCCTCAGAATCTACGATAGCAAGAGCCTCCCCGCTTATGGCACTTCCGAACCAAGGTTTGTCGTCCTCCTGGCGTCCTTCCAATTGATACTCGATGTGGATTCGAGCCTCGGAATCAGTTAGCTCGACCTCAAGGACATCAAAAACGTCGAGCCCCCATCCGACTGCGTTAGTCGATCCGATTTCAGAAACGACAGGTTCGTAGTCGATGAGATCGTAGGCGGTGTCGGAGATCTTGTGCTCTGCCCAAGCGTCCAACTCATCTTTTGAGAGCTGGCGCAATTCGTCAATGTAATTCATGGCTGGCCCTCCGATGTTCGCTCGGCTTTAGGCGTGAATGAATCCGCTAGCTGATATCCGGTGTGTGTTATCCTGAACGTTCCGGGATGTGACGTCGGCTCAATGCAACCAACTTTCAATAGTTCATCGAAGGCGTGCAGCCACTTCGCTTGCATTCGGCGGTCCTCCGGTTTACCGAGGAAATCCTGGTTGCTCGTGTGAATGTTCAGGACTTCTCCATATGAACATGATTCGAGTCTGCTGACGAACCCATCTGAAGATTTGGACGCCTCTTTCAGCAGTGTCATCGCATTTTCCGACGGTCCGATGCGACTCCTAGTCTCCAACATGTTAGAAGCGCCAACCAGAGCCAACGCCAATTGCTTGAAATCATCGAGGCGCATGAGAACGTCGTCCAGCTTTCGCTGCATCTGGGCATGATCCGACCGCAAGAGACTATCCACCTCGGTTTGCAACGCCGCCGTATTGACGATGAGGTTCTTAATGTCCTCGTGACGGTGATACTCTAGCCATTCGATGAAGTTCTGGTGGTCTAAAGCTTCACGATCCCCTTTCTCCTGGCGAAAGTGGCAAATGAGGCCGACGAGTTCAGTGAATTCCGTAATCATTTTCTGGGCAGATTGGGTTTTCCAGTGGCAAATCACTTTTCGGCCATCGACTTGCGCAGTTGTGCCAACGTCTTGAGCGGCTCGGGTTTGGACAGGAACATCTCGCCTTGGACTTCGGCCGTAGAATCGAGGTCGTTCATGGTGTTGATTTGGATTTTTGCCTCGGTGACGGAGAAACCGTGACCATCAACAGCAACGCACGTCCCAGGGTGTAGGTCTAGCACGCCATTACCTTTGAGCTGCGCTCGCAATACCAATTTTCTGGCGACAATCTCCGTCCGCACCACATCTTCGGGTGCCTTGCCTGGAAAGGGATCAAAATCGAGCTTTGCCATCCCTGGACATTCGCCCATGAAATCGTTCTTGGTGAAATCGAAAAAGTGTGGAACTTCTTCTATTGTCCGCTTGATTATCTGGATTTCAGCCATGGCCTGAGGGTGCGACTGCTCTTTTCCGTAGTCAACAGGTTTTGTGATTCTCGAGGCCGGTTGAAAGCAGAACTCGTAGGGCTGATTGGGGACTGAAGGGGCTCCACTGAAGGGCGCTTTGGGAGGGTCCGAAGATGATTGTGGCAGCTAAGCCGATGCCCGCTATAACTGGACCGACATGCGATTTGGATGCGATTCTTAACCTGGCCAGCGAGATTGCCCGAATTGGAATCCACTTTACAGGCGAGCCCATCTCGTCTTCCATCGGCGCATGGAACCGACGAGCCAGCTTAAGATTGCAGAAGAGGCTGCCAAAGAACTCGGCATAACTCAACTCGTGCCTGCAGTTTATCAGGACGTCTTGCAGCCAGCCGCCAAGGAAGCGGGCCAGCAGCTCGTCACCGTCGCCAAGGCTGTCGGGGTAGCACTTGCGCCTCTCCAAGTAGCCGTCTGGGGCTATCAAGCGATAAAGGACTACTTGGGGCCCAAGGTCACAGCAAGGCTCGCCAAGAAGCCAGCAGAAGAAATCAAAGCGCCGGATCGAATCATTGCTGGTCCGGTGGTAATGGGAATGGCCTTTGCTGCTGAGGCTCCGCACCTCAAGGAAATGTATGCTAACCTTCTGGCCAGCTCGATGCACTCCCCAACAGCCAAGCGAGTCCATCCTTCCTTCGTGCAAATCATACAGCAACTTTCACCCGACGAAGCCAAGATCCTGAAATGGGTCGCCACCGAGCACAAAGGCGGGTCCATCCTCTTCCATGAGGACTTGGCCACGCTCGAAAATCAACCCGAGGCAGGGATGTTCGGTGGAATGGGTGCTCTTTTCTGGGGAAAGACCGACATCACCTTCAGTTGGAAACACTTGTGCGGGCAGTATGGGGTAGCCGATGCCGTGCTCGCAGAAGCCTTTTACAGGAACCTCATGCGACTGGGTATACTTGCTGAACGAATCGAGGGGCCTCAAGGCAAGATACCTCCCATATCGTGGGCTGAGCTTCAGCGATGCAGTCCCACGAACCGCCTGAGCCGATGTGTGGAACTTACGGCTTATGGAGACTTGTTCCTGGATGTGTTCGTGAGGGATCTATAGTTGATGAACCTGAGATTGCCCGTGATTGACTCTTGATTGGAAGGCCACTTTATTCTATTACTCACGGTTACACACAAGCCAACTGTATTATTTGGATTATTTGAATAGCACATTAACCGATCACTGCACCAAGGCATGTGCTTCGGGATGGCGTTGAGGAAGCACCGCGAGATCAACTCCGGTTACTATTTGCTGGGCAGTTCATTCACTGACGATTCAGCTTAAGCACCTCGGCAATGTAATATCGGGCATTCAACACGGGGATACTTTGGAGGCATCTTCAAAATCACAGTAGCATTTCCACAACAAGAACCAGGACAAACGATCAGTAGAACTTTCACACGTGGTTTGCTATAACTGTCAGGGGTCTTTCATGAAGCAGCAGGGCAATCGCAACTCTAAGAATGACCAGTTTCGAAATGTATTCCAATGTCCAAAAGGAGGAGATAAGGTAAAGCGAAACGCAACTATACGAATGCGACATTTTGCTGGTCGCAGGAGAGTCTCGTTGGAGCCTGACCTGAAGCTGCGCCTGACGTTGAGCATAGTCATTACCTTGCTCGAAGCCTGAAATCTCACCATTGCTACAAGTTTGCCCATTCCTGATCGCCGGTTGATCTACAGCGCATTTCGATGGCCTAGCTGGAGTGTGAGGTGGTCGAGGCCCGCAAGAAGCTCCTGAGATCGATTCCGTGCGATTAAAGGGCATCGGATTTAGCGCAGGGACCCAAAGGACCCATTTTCGAGTTTTCCTGGAACACCGCTCCATGCTCCTGCAAAATGCCCACACCCTTCCATCCTCGTTTGGCCTTTCCACTTCCACCCCTCAGATCATGGCTCAGTTTCTTGCCCATCCCTATTTCTATCTCCTGCTTTGCGGTCGCAGTGAAAGGCCGACATGCAAATGGGGTCACGCGGTTGATTCGGCACCATGTCTGGTAGTGGGAATATAAATCGCCCACTCCCAACTCAGCGCCTGTCTTTTTAACCAGGCAGGACCGGACGAAGGCGGAGGGGGAGTCGGACGCCAGCAATAGAGTGGCAGCCCTTTCCTTCTGCTCGGGAGTTTGGGTCAGTTGCAGTTTAGCTTTGGCCAGTTTTGCACGACCTTCAAGGAGCCAGTTTAAGATTCCAGACGATTCGGTTTTCAGGATCAGTTCGGCCAGCTTACCATAGTGCGTATCGTCATAGGGGGCTCTGAGGTTGAGGACGACCATTCTCCTCAGCCAGGCTGCGGTGTCCTGGTCCAAATGTATTCTTGGCTTCCCGTTGCAGGCCAGGATGACCGGATAATGGCCTTGCAGCGTCATCCGGCCATCGTCAGCTCTGGTATTTGCCCACATAGGATCCCCGCCCACAAGTTGCTTAAAGATAGAGGATTCCTTTCGATTAAGGAAGTCTGTGGGCATGTCGGGGTGGAAGAGAAAGTTCTTGTTGTGATAATGGGCCAGTTCGAATTCATCCCGAAAGAGCTGCTCCCTGATGATGCCGACGTTCTTCCAGCCCACCATTTCGCCCAGGATCTTCATGAGGCTGGATTTACCCCACCCTGCATCGCCAGAAAGCACGAGGATGGTTTGCGAGTGGTTGATGCCCTCTAAAACCTGGCTGAGATAACGCTGGAGGAGGTCGATGTCGGCAGGTTCGAGCACGCTGGCCAGAAACGTGCCCAAGAAGATCGGGCATGCGGCCTTGGGGTCATAGACCAGCGGCAGGGTTTCTCTCACGGGGCGGCCAGGCGTTGATGGCGTGAACTTAAGGTTGTCGAGCTGAAGGGTTCCGTTCTTGAGGGATACGTGAAGATGGCGACGATCCTGGAAAAAATCATCAACGGCCAGGAAAACTTTGGCGGTTTCGATTACGCTCTTGAGGCGCTGGCGATTCTTTAGGTTGAGGAAACTGGCTAATTGTATTCTTGGGGGCAGGAACTCGCCGACCAACTGTAAGTTTGCCAGGATTGCGGAGGTGACGGTGGTTTCGGAAATGGGCTCGTAAATGCCCTTGGTATTGCTGTAGCGCCGGAACTGGCTCTCTGAGGCGACAAAAACGGTGGGGGTTTCATGGCCGCCCAGGGGTCCGAGGGTTAAACTCCAGAATTCATCGCTCAGGTCCAGAATTTCGATGGACGGGGCCTTGGTCATCTCAGCCTCTCGTTCGTAAAATGCCGGGTAGTGCTGGGCAACCTTTGGGAAGACGAGACTGGCGGCTTCATTGGCGGTGGTGGGCTTGGCGGATGTTGTTTTGGTCAGGATGGATTCTTGGTCCATTACGTCGGTTTCGGTCATGTTCATAAATCGTTTTCAGGTTCAGTGGCAGAGTCCATCCGGGTAAAGTCGGCGGAACTTAAGAAAAGGCACATCTCGGTGCTTGTCCTCGTCGAATTCTGTTTTGTATTCCACCATCACACCGCCGCCCTTGATGTCCCCCTGTTTATCCAGATATTCCTTTATGACCGGCTCCAACCTTATGGCTTTCGTAGACCCGCCCTGCCACTTTAACCGATAGCGCCTGCAAAGGGCTGCGACCTCCTTCATGCTCAGCCACTCATCACGTTGGTCGCCTTGGATCACTTTCTGGCCAAGGCGAAGGAGCAGTTCCGCGAGATCGATATTCCAGAAGTCGTTGGGTTCATGGAAGATAATCCCGCTCTCGCCGCAGTGGTCAGGTTTGGGCTGGTAGGGGTATTTGCAGGTAACTTTGCACTTCGGCTCCTCTGGCTTTGGGGCGTAACGCGGAACTGGCTTCGGATACGCCCAGCCGGAGGTGTCAGGCAATGGTGGGAGGGCTGGGAGTGGCTCGTCCGACTCGTGCTGGATATGCCATTCGGTCTGCTTGACGGTAATTGTTGTCATTGGGAGGTCCTTTCTTCGGGAGTTGTGGTTGTCGCGGGTGATGAAGGCTGGTGTTGAGGACCTGAATTGCGCGTCCAGGCCAGGGTAAAAGAAAGCGTGAAGGAATCCAGCGCCAGGGTTAGGTCACGCATATCCTGGATCAACTTGGCGAGGGTTTGATTTGGTTGACCGAATTCCTGAGGCTCTTGGTGGTTTTCGGTGTTCATGCTGCTTCCTCCAACTCCTGTTCAACAGCAACCTCAATATATTCGTCCAGAGCTTCAGCCCGAATCGCTGCCAAGTCCCTCCTGTGGTCGTCTCGTTCGTCCCTGGCAATACCCACGAAACATCCAGCTTTCGGGTCCAGGCTGCCCTTGACGTTGATCTTGTTGCGTCGGGTGGTGATATGAGAATAGCCCAGAACCAGGTCCGTAGTATCCGAATTGAGTTGCTGAGCCCGGTGCCGGTTGTTGAAGGAAGCTCTATTCCATGCTTTCTGGTAGGCCGTGAGGATGTTGATGGGTTTTATCATGTAGCCAATGCGATCCAACAAACTTCGAGCAGTGTCGATTTGCCTGGCCTCGACGTTCGGCTCCATGTGGTCCAGACCCAAGTCCAAGTTGCTTCGGAGGTTGGAGTGTAGGTTTTCCTGAAGTTCCTGGAGTTCTGCTTCGCCCACCACATCAGCTTCAACAATGGCGTGAACATGTGGAAGAACCTTGGTCGGTAGCATGGAATTCACCGCCAACTCCTCGACCCAGAACACCCCACGGACAGACTTACGCTTCACCCAGTTCACGAAAGCAGCTTTGTAGGCGTCCCAATATGCCAGCCATTCGTAGGCCCCTTGGATCGCCCCAGACGCATCGAAGGTCAATTCTCCCACAAAGCTGCCCGTCAACCAATGCCACGTCCCAGAATCGAAAGCAGGGACGTAGGTGAGCAGTTTAGTGTTTCGCTCACGCCAACAGCAGGAAGGGCAGAATTTATGAAGTTTGCAGGCACCGGACCGATTGACTCTATTCTTGATTCCACAGCAAGCATACCGCTCCGCAGATGCCCAGCCGTTCGAAAGCAGAAGGATGGCAGATTGGAGCAGGTAATCATCGTGTCGAAACCTCTTGGGGAACAGTTCTCGCTTCCTCTCGACTGCCTTCAAGTGCCGCTGTTGTCTACCATCGAGTAAAGAGCTGTGACGATCCAACTCCTCCCAATCAGATCTGTTGAGCTTGGAGAAACAGGACACTCGCTCTTGGGCAGGTGCAGGCAAACTCACAGTAGCAGTTGTATTAATCGCGTTTGTCGAAGGTTCAGCTAATTGTATTGATTGATTAACCTCACCAGACACACCAACACCACCTTTGACCTGCTCCCTGTCCCCAACCACGTCAGAACAAGTGCAGGAAGAAAGAGAGTGTTGAGAACCATTAACTCGAAACCACTTCCCCATGATACTCTTCATCGCAGCCACCACATTCACATTCTGATTCACCATCGTAGTCCAGTTCTCCTCATTGCCACCATCCGATCCAGCCTCGCTATGGGTTTCAATGTTCGCTCTTCGAGGGTTCATTGAAAGACATACCACAGGCAAATCAGAAGGAGAGAGAGACCCTGAGACTGATGGTGGGAGATTATGATTCAGGTCAGTCTTGGAGTCTCTGAATGGTTGAAGGGTGGGGAAAGGACTCATAACACCATTGGGATCAGTCATGGAGGATCTGGATTGTATCAATGGGGAGAGAATCATAGAGATTGACAGGTGAGGGAGGGGGAGGAGATGGATGCTGTATAACCCATATTGGCGATGTCGGCACTTTCGACCCCGGCAACCTGCTCTTGGGCATTCACGAAGCCAGCTAAACCCAGGCGCTGTGCTGGGTGGTATGGATAGGCTCGGATCATCAAAGGACGATTCCAGCCTTGTGGTCTTTCGTAACAATCCAGGTTGAGATCCTCGGTGTAGAATTCCCCAGACGGTTCGAAAAACGTCCTGAGCTTGCTTTCCAACTCGGCACTTCCAGGGACTTTACCGTCGAAATGAATGGCCTGAATCTTGCAGAATCGAGCGACGCCTTCCATATCGAGCCAGTCGTTCACCTTTTCCTGCAACAATCGCTTGCCCAGGGTGATCACGAAATTGTTGACCGGCGATGTTTGAGACGCCGTTAAATCATTGGTAATATTCATTGAGAGCCTTTGGTTTGGGAGCAGCGACCCAGAACAGGCCGCCGCTCTCATTGATTCAACCGTGGCCGCCAACCTGACCACCTTTTGGTTTCGATGGTCAGGTTGGAGGTCAGTGGTTAATCCTTCCCTGTTGCTGGAATCGATTGGGTTAATTTCAAGCTTTGGGGTGGATACATGGCGGCAACAACCACCATAGGGGAGTCAAAGTCTCTTCCTTGGTAGTGCTGAAGTTTCACCTCTCCCTCCATTCCAATCAGGGTTTCCAGATCGAACTTCTGGCCTGAGCCGTTTAAAAAGAACCTGCCACCCAAGAGCGAGCCAAGAAAATTTCTTAGGTCACTGCCCGGATGAAAGTTCAACTTGAAGTTGCGTCCAGCCAAGGTGTTCCAATTCTCCATCCCTGGCACTTTCACTTGGAATAGAATTCTTACCCAATCCTCCATTCCTTTTGAGCTTTGCTTTGGGAAGACTTTGAGGCTGTCTATTGTCGCCGGAAAGTTCCCCTCCGGCAGATCCCACATTCTCTCTTTCGGTATTTCGACTTCGATCATAATAATGTCCTTTGGTTAGGGCTGGGGAGTTATTTCCCCAGCCGTTGTTCCCAGCTTCTCTCTACCGGACCGCTTCCGGGCCAGTGAAGAGAAGCTGGGAAATTGAGTTAAGCGGCCTTCCTAAAGCTCTCAAACCGGGCGTAATGGCCAACGATGCTCCTTACCTTTGCTATCTCCACTTTGAGGGTGGGTTGATCGTCAAGCTCAGCCGCCATAGATGCAATGTTGTCGAGCATTTCAAGGATTCCTTTGAAGTCGGGCAGTCCGACTTGGCAGAATTCCTGTGTGAGAGTTATGGTATTTTGAACCGCAGGCGTGTCCAGTTGTGTCGGCACAGCTTTGGCTTGCTCTGTGGCTTTACCAAGCTGTTCGGCGGCGGCTTCCTTGATGTGGCGGCTGGTCATATTGTTTGTGCCAGCTTTCTTTTTTGCCTGCTTCACCACGGCGGCCACTTGTTGTTCGGGCACCTTGGCGAGTTCGGCTGCTTGGGTGCCGCTTGTAATCAGATTTGGAGTGTTAACCATGGTTGACACTTTTTCGATCATCCTGTGGGCACTGACCAAGCGATACCCATAGGTTCGGCTGAAGCCCCACTTTTCTTGGCAGTATTCTTTGAAGGAACTGTAATCTCGTCGGAAGAGCTGTTTGGTCCAGATCTCGTCCATGGCGGCACAGGTCTCATTGAAGCTAGTTTTGTTCTTTTTGATGATGGTTTCACACCGGTCGAGGTCCTGTTCTTCCTCAGGGGTAAGAGGCTGGTTATTACGTTCTGTAGTTGGCTCTGGTTGGTCTAACAGCAATTTCCCCTCTTCCATCACCTGCAAAGACATGCAGGGGCTGGTTGGTGTTGCCGAGACTGACTGAGCTTGGGTGTTGGCGTCTGAGGTAACCGACGCCTTGTCTCCGTTTTGCGCGGAAGTCTTTGAAGTAGTGTTCTTCTTCATATGTATTATCAATTCGCCCTCTATCGCCCGGGCGTTGGGCTTTCTATTGCCGGAACTTTCGCATCCAACTTCGCGCAAGCACACAGAGCTTGACCTGGCGCATGGACCAGAGAAACTCCGGCCAGCGCAGAACACATTTATGAAGTTTGGTGTTTTGGGTTTGTGGCGTTGAAGATTTGCCGCCCACGCCAGGTTTAAGTTGCATTCCCGGCAGGCACTTTGGAAGTTCGCGTGTCTAAATCGAAATATAGCACCAGCTAATGAACGTGTCAAGCGGTGTCACGTAACCTTAAGTTTCACGTGCAACGGAAGGGTAAGCGATCGATCAAAGCCCTGACTAGAGAGGAGCAACTATCGATTTGGGTGTTTCGGGATCATTGTGGGCAGGAAGTGCTCGGGCCAACGTGAAAAATCTCGGCCCCAAGGAAAAAAAGTGCCCCGGACCAATTATACAAATCCAGGGCGGCTGACTCTTGCGCTTAAAACTTGAGCAGCGTCTTGATTACGGATCTGAGTTGGCGAATCTGCTTCGTATCTGGGGCCTTTCCGCCCACCTGTATGGTGCCATCAGTGGCGATTTGAAAGTTTAAGGCTTTTAAGGTGTCCACCGCCTCCTGCGTTTTCTCCCTCCGCTCCCGACGTGCTTGGAGCTTGGCCTTGCGTTCATGGTCGAACTGTTGCAATTGGGCCGTTCTGGCAGCTCGCCTTTTGTCCGCAGCATCAAGAACTGTTTTAATCCAGGGGTCTGCTTGGCGCAACTGCTCTTTCAGGCGACGGTTCTTCTGGTCCATCGGCAAATGCGTGGGGAAATCACCCTCGTTGGAACTCGACACCATTCCGGTCTCGTCCACAATGAATGTGACGCCCTCGATGGTCACACGCCTTTCTTCTAGCTTTGGGCGTGGTTTGCCCAGGAGTTTAAGGGGTGGGTTTGGTGGTGTTGCCTCTGATTTGCCTGCGCTTCGATGTTTCGATCCTCCGGGCGTAGTTTTCTCTACCGGCGGGTTATCGGTCCGTGTGGTCGCGTTTTTGTTTGTCATAAGATTATCCAGGGGTGTCGGTTGTTCGGAGATGGTTGGATTTAACCTATCGGGCGGCATGGATGCGGAGATATGGCTGTGAGGAACAGACCCGTTGGGCTTTGCAGATCATTGCCCGCACGTAGGCACTATAACTCCCCCAACTCGGGCGCTTTGCGAGGTCCGGATTCCGGCACCTGTCTGGCCTCTTGTTCCGCCTTCTCTCTTGCCAATCGTTCTGCCTTGGTCTCTGGCTGTGGCTGAGGGGGTAGTGGCGGCTGTTGGTTTTCTGCCCGTTGCTGACTTCTCTGCCTTGCCTGCTGCCATCGTTGCCTCATTTGCTCGCTCAGGGCACGCCTGGACCCTCCAGGAGGGTTTGGTGCCAATTCTTCCTCCGGCTGTGGCTCGGGCTCCGGAATGATTTCTGGTTGTTGCTCTGGTGGTCTCGGTCGCGTTACCCTTTGCCATCGTTGCCTTCGGGCCAGAATCAGAGCACGTCGCAATGCACTAGTTCGGGCTGGCGTAGCTCTCTTCTTCCTCGTCGTGGGGGTCGTCAGGGCCATGCCTCTCGGCGCGTCAGGCATAGATGTCGTCGCAGGTGTCTTTGCCTGCCGAACGGGCGCTGCTGATTTCACACTTACCGTTGGTGCATTTGGACGTTTACGCTTCATATCGTTGATCAGAGCCAGGCAACCGTGTCCGGTCGACCGTGGAGTGTTTACCGCAGTCCCATGGCGGCTGCAAGGGGTCTTTGATCCGACCCCGCCAGCCATCTCGTGCTGGCGCTGGGCTAATGTTCCTCATGTTTTGGTCCTCATGGATAGCGCCGATCGTGCCGATCATGTGGATCATGCATTCTGCACCATCCGCACCATCCGCATGATGCGCTTCACGCAGCCTGCGGTTCTGGCAGCAGCTCCGGCGACCTCAAGGGTTCTGGCGTTGGTTCGACCGTGGCCACCGGCTCAGGTTCTGGCACCGGTGCCGTTGCTGGAGCGCCTTCCGTCACCGCCGTCGCCCCCTGCACGGCATACTTGCGACCATGCCCGTTGCCATATACACGAAAGATGAGCTGATTGGGGAACTCCCGGTCCTGGAACCGCTTGAGCACCCTGCCAAATTCCGTGTTGCCCCTTCGCTCTGCGGTCTTGGTAGGTAGTCTGCCTTCGAATAGCCCATGCTCCTGGCACAGCGTGACCACTTGGCTGAAAGTCAGCCCGAAGGGTTTATCGGCTGCGTGCATTTGTTCCACCAACCGCTCCATGTCCGCCGTCTCCGGATCAACATCTGGGGCGACGTCAAGGCATGGAATGGGGCACCCGAACCCCGCGTATTCCACAATGCCTCCAACGACATTGGACCACTCCATGAAACTGGGGTGCGTCTTGCTTGGCGCTGGCTTGCCATGCTCAGCCCACTCGCGGATCATGGCATGGAGGGAGCCGAGGATTTGGTGGCGCTCCCTGATGATGCCCTGCACGTCGAGTGGGTTTTCGATCTGGCGTGCCTCGGCTCTAGCTTGGGGCAGGAAAAACTCCACCACTAGACAACGACGTCGCATATCAGCACGCATCGTCAGCCGATTCCCGGTGATGAACAGCGCCGCTTTCTTGGCGTGGGTCTCGTTGTCCGAACCGCCCAGCACTCTGGCATTGATACGGGAGGAAGTCATGAATTTCTCCAACCACGGGTCCGCCAGCGGGATGTCCAAGTTGTCGAGGAACAGGAACTTCTCGCCAGCCCTAACGGCGGCAAATAACCATTTTCCCATCTCGTCCTGGGTTTTCACGGTCGCCGCAGCAGGCTCGACGCCAAGGACCGGCACCAGCGCCAAGTTGACACATAAGCCCTTGCCAGCTCCCGATTCGTTGGCGGTATACACAAACGCGGGGATGATGCAGGTGTCAGACAGGAGGCTCATGCCGTAAGCGGTGACCATCGCGGCCACCTGGACTGCCTTACCCTGATCCACGTTGGCAAAACAGAACTCACCCAGCAACCGGTTGAGGTAAGCCCTGGCGTCATCCAGCTTCATGGCCAGCGGATATTGGAGACTCCCCCGTGCCGTGAGCGTCTGGGTCCGCTGGTCGTAGCCGGTGGGGAGGAGCACCAGCCTGCCGTCCTGGTCGAAGACCGGCTGGCGGATCTGGTTGCACGATTTGACGGTGGGCAGTTCGTTTAAGAATTGATCCGACTCTAGCACTCGAGCCGCGACCCCGCTGGGGAGCGAGAGCAGCGGTGTGCCAGATCCGTCGGCGCTCGGACACCCTTCATAGCACTCCACAAACTTCTCAATCCAGGTGACGAACTTGCCCGGCTTCATTGCCCCGAACTCCATCGATCTCGCCTTTTGCACGACGATCTTCCCGTCCTTCTGGTAAATCTGGGCGTTCCGAAGATTCTGGCCCAGGTCGATGGCAAAGGTCCCTACCAAGCGGTCCTTACCGGGGAGTTGAATTCTTGGTTTGGCTGGCGGGGCCTCGGGGACACGTGCCTCCCACGGTTCCGTTGGCGGTTGGAAAAGGTCCAGGTCGATATTTCTTGGTTCGACGATGTCTGGCATAAATTGATCCATTGGAGAAAGGCGGGGGGCGGCTTGCACCCCCGCCAATTACGACCTCAGGGTTTACTGGACCTTCACCGGTGCCTTCGGCTGGACAGCCTTCCGACGACGGTTGACTTTCTTTCTCTTCTTCGGGTTGCGGAGTCGGGTCACCACAGCGCCCAGCAGCACGGCCCCGTTGACTTCCTGCTTGCCCCAATAATCATGGATGGAGGCGAAGGTCCGAGGGTAGTGGAGCCACCAGAGCTTGTTCGGACGCTTGGCCTTGGCTTTCTCCCCGACGATCAGGCTCGGGATCGTCTGCTTGGGTGCGGCCTCGACCAGTGCCTCGAACAGCGTCCGCGAATACTGCTCCCAGGCCCCAGAATCCGTAGCCACCTTATGGAACAGGGCGGCTCCGTCCTGGAACCCACCATCGACGAGTGCTTGGTAAGTTGCCTGGAACGAATCACGGTGGCGTTGATCGGCTGGGTTTTCGTCGGCGCTCTTTGCCCCGACCCGGAAGTTGACCACCTCAGCCCAGATCTCCTCACACCGATCTGCCCTGATAGCGGCCATCGCGGTCTGGGCATACTGCGTGTAGGCTGCCTCATCCCGCTGGGGCAGGATGGGGCACAACATCCCGTAGGTTCGAAACCCGTTGTCCTGCAGCCAGTGCAATGCCTTCAAACGGGCGGATGGGGACGGGGCATGGGTTTCAATAGCTGCGGCGACCTTGTCATCTATGGTGCCCGTCGAGAGGCCGAAGATGACGCGGGCCTTGGCTCCAGTCTTCGCATCGGGAAGGCGTTGGTCCAGTTCCTTCGCCACAATATCAGCCAACAGGGGGCTTTTCGACAGCAACCGGATATCAAGATCCGTCGACCGGAGGATCATCTCGCACAACTCCACCGTCTCGATGGAAAGCTCTTTGGTGGCGGCGATGTCAACCAGGGGCGAGCCGAAGATGACCTTGCCTTTCCATTCTGGCCCCTTGAATTTCGGAACCCGATTCTCCAGTGACCATTCACCCTCAAGTCCCCACTTCCGGATCAACTCGGGCGTCAGGAGTTTATCGGCGGTCTGGCCCTCGTCCTTGGGTTCTTTTACGGTCAAGTCCTGGGCCATACGCCGCAGAACTTCTTTGCGGCGAATCACCAATCCACTGAAAGATAACCCGCTCTCGTTCAGGATGTTGCGGATTTGATCCTGCTTCATCACCATGGCCTCTACGTAGCAGAATTGGCAGGAGTAGGCGCAAGCGGTGCCAGCGGTGAACGTGGGGCCATCGCACAGTTTCTTGTGGACGAACCCGGAGTCCTCATTCAACGGACCCGTATTGACCCAATGGACCGGTTTGCCCATTATCCTTGGGCGCTCAGATTTGGGGCGGAGAGCCAACCCTTCCTGGACTGGATTGATGGTAGCGACTTGCGTGAGATCCTGATCGACGGCCTTTTCGTTCAGGCTCAGCACCTCAAATGAGCGGATTACATTTTCCATAGCAGTAACTTTCCGGCCCTCGGGACGAACAGATCGTCTTAGGGGCCTCCATTAGTCACTGCCACGGAGCCGACAAGGCACCATGGAGAAAAGTGAGCGAACTCGCCGCAACACCAATCTGGCTGCATGGCTGCAACCAAACCGAGCCGACATTAAACCACGGTAATTTAATTGTCCACTGAAATCTCTTTCGATTTCGTCAGCCGTGGTTATGAACAAAAACAGGCGTCGAACTTGCGCCCGACGCCTGGTGGTGTTTTAGCTTGGCTGTTCAGCACCAGGAGGTTTCTCGCCCCCGGATGACCTCGATTAGCTCACCGGCCGCCACCCGTGGTTTTGGCCACGAACTCATCGATCGAGGCCTTTGATATCCTCTTGTGCCGCAAGGCATTCGAAGATTTCAGCAAGCCCCGTTTCAAGAGGCGGTAAACACTCTTGTTGCTGATTCCAATCATTACCGCGACCTCGCCCACGCTGTAGAACAACCTGGGCGAACCATTCAGAACGGTTGCCATTTTATTGGGCCTTTCCAAACCCCCGGTTGATTGGGAACCCGAAAGCTCCCTTTTGGCCAGGGCACCTTTAACGGCCCCGTGAGGAACCATCTTTGGCGGGATCGGTCACTACCCAAGCCACGTGGCCTGGGAGGAAGGGCACCCAAGCCTTGGGCACCCGGCCCATGCATCCACACTCATGGGTTAAGCCGAAGCTAACGCCTTCGCCTTTACAAACGCAACAATATCCGTTCAGTTCGCAGCCGGGTTGGGCGTTGGTGGCGACTCATCCGGCTTGGCCTTGGAGAAAATCACCTTCTGCGCCATTTCCACCGAGTGCTGATCTCTCAAATGGCCATACACCTTCATGGCCAAAGCGCCGCCGTCTTTGTGACCCAGCCAACGAGATACGGTTGGGATGTCCACGCCGGATTCGATGCACCTGGTTGCGAAGAGGTGCCGAAGGTCGTGGTGGGTTATCCGGTGCATCCCAACCACCTTGGCGGCACGGTTCATGGCTTTTTGACATTCTCGAACACGCATCACTGGGGTCTCTGGCGCTTCTTCTGGCCTCTCTGCCTTGATACGTTGGAGCAGGGCCGTCATCTCAGAAATCATTGGCACCTCGCGGATTTCGCTATTCTTGGTGCCGGTTTGGGGATCTCCCCTGACGGTGATCTTGTTTCTGACGAAATCGCAGTCCGACCAGGTGATGTTGGAGGCCTCGGTTTTCCTGAATCCGCCGTAAGCCAGGAAGCGAACCAGATCGGCGCAAGGCTTAGAAAACCCGCTGCCACCCCGTTCAACCTCAGTAACGAATTCCTCAAACTGGTTAATTTCCGGCAGCACTGGCTTTTTCGAACGCTCACTGAGGCGCTTCACAAATCGAGCCGGATTGTCGTATCGCATGCCAGCCTCCACGCCGATTTCCAAGACTCGCTTGAGAATTCCAACCGTATGGTTGAAGGCAGTCGCGCTCCGCACTTGGGCGAACTTGGCAGCCCAATTCAAGCATTCTGCCTTGGCCACGTTACGTATCTCGGTCTTCTCCAGCCCAGGCCATGATTTTATTAACGCCTTGATTCGTTGATCGTGGTAATCCCTGGTTCGCGGCTTAACCGAGGCATCACCCTGCAATCTCAGCCGATAGGTTGCCATGGCGTCAGCAACTGTCATCTTGCCGCTGTTTGACTCGACGTGATTCTCAGCCTTCTTCCGCTCCTCCACCTCCAGGTCAGCAAGTCGCAGCTTGGCCACCGAGAGCACCTTCGTCTTAAGGGTGCGCCGAATCAGCTTGCCGTCGATGCGCATTCGTGCGAAATACGCTTTCGATGGTTTGTATCGAACTAGATTTGCGTAGTGCGTCTTCTGCCAAAGGGAATCATCTCCCTTTTTGGGCTTTTTCATGCAAGCAGTATCAGATCGCAGTATCAGATCGTCAAGATCTGAGTTTTTTCGCATTTCTAAGTCGTTGTGAATCAATTAGTTGCGCCCGTAGCTCAGTTGGATAGAGCATCTGCCTTCTAAGCAGAGGGTCCCGCGTTCGAGTCGCGGCGGGCGCACCAATAAAATGGGGCCTTTCCACATATCGGCTCTCGGGAGGTAAACCGGTTTATACAGTTTTTTATACAGCGGCTGTGAACCGGTGACGGTGACAAGCGCGCCGTGCTATGAAGAAAACGAGCGCTGCAATAGACTCGACCGGCCAGGAAAAAGAGAAAACGTGGAAGTAGATTGAGGCCCGCCTCTGGCAAAACAGCCAAAGCGGGGTTTATTACGAGTATCCCGTGGTCAAGGGACGAGCGACCTTCCGTTCCTTCAAGATCCGGAATCGCAAACACGCGGTCCAGGAGCTCTTCAAGCGCCGCACTGCGGCCGGTTGCATCTATCCCTCCAAAACCGCTAATACTTGTGGCAGCGCCCACAAATAGATCTATACTCGCGCCACATAAATAAGCTTCTAATGACCACAATTAAATCTAAACTAAATGAGGCACTGCTGGTATCAGTGATTTTAACTTACGGAGTTGCCGCGGGCCAGGATACGGCGTTCACGTACCAGGGCAAGTTGAGCTCGGCGAACTCCCCTGCAACCGGAATGTTCGACCTCATCTTCCGGCTGGCCCTCGACCCCAATGGCAGCAGCTACGCAGGCAGCCCCGTCGTGGCCGGTGGTCTCCAGGTGACCGACGGCCTCTTCAGTACGGCCATCGACTTCGGCCCCGGCCTGTTCAACGGGACCCAGTACTGGCTCGAGGTGGACGTTCGCGCTCACGGAGCTACGGATTTTACGGCCATGTCGCCCCTGCAGCCTCTCTCCCAGGTCCCGTACGCCGTTATGGCCAACTCCGCCAGCAATCTTCTTGGAACCCTGCCAGCCAGCCAGGTGGTCGGCTCGCTGCCAAGCTCGCAACTGAGTGGGACCATGCCTGATGCCTCTCTCTCCGGAAACGTCGCGCTACGCGCGGGGGGGAACATCTTCACGGGCCCGCAGATCGTAGCCGGCACCCTTGCCATAAACACGTATTCGGCGCCCGAGAACGACTTCAGCATCAACTCCGATACCTACCTCTTCTCGCACGCGCTGTTCCTGCGCGGCGAGACGGGTATGGACCATAACCATGGCCTCGCCTACAACGGCTCCACATTCACCAATTTTAGCGGCGGAAACTTCCAGGTCGATGGGCCCGCCCTGTGGGGGTATAGCGGAGGCGTGCTGGGCACCCGTGTCGGTGGGGATAAGGGAGCGCTCTCGTGGTACAGCGGTGGCGTGGTCGTCTATGGCCAGGCCTATGTGACGGGCGCTCTGACCGCCGACACGGGCTCACTTGGGAGCTTGGCCGTCAGCGGTGCCGTGAAGGCCGCAGACATCACGCTGAGTGGCAACGTCGCGGCCGCCAATGCGACGATTAGCTCGGATATCACCGGAGGAGGCAACTTGACGGTGCAAAAGGACATCATCGGGGGTGGAGTGCTCAACCTTTCGGGAAGCGGCGCCATTGGCGGGCCACTGGCTGTGGGAGGCGCCATCCGCGCGAGCGGAGACGTATACGCGCGCGGGATCAAGCTGACCTCCGACCGCAACGCCAAGGAAAACTTCACTCATGTGAAACCCACGGAAGTGCTCGCCAAGGTGGCCGCCCTGCCCTTGTCGGAGTGGAGCTACCTCGGGGATCAGGAGCATCAGCGGCACCTGGGGCCCATGGCGCAGGATTTCCAGGCCGCGTTCGGCCTTAACGGACAAGACGATACGCACATCTCCGTGGTGGATGAGAGCGGTGTGGCGCTGGCCGCGATACAGGGCCTCAACGAGAAGATCGATCAAAAGGACGCGGAGATCCAGGCGCTAAGAAAACAAGTGGAAGACCTGGCGTCCACCGTGCGCGCCTTGGCTGGAAAACGCTAAAAGGTTGCTACCCGCGGGTGCGGAAGACCACCCGGCACAACAATTATCCCCTGGGCAGCTTTCGCGCTTGAGTGCTGCCTTCGATGTCGCTTACATGCTGCCGTGATTTATCGAAGCGCCGCATTCTGGTCGACTGCAACAGAATTATAATTGATGCCATCTAGATTTTCATTAGTTTCACTGGCCTTGGGCCTGGCGGCGGGTCTTGTCGCCGGCAATTCAGCCGAACCCCCTCCACGAGTGAAGTTCCTGCAATTCGCGCTAACCCGCGAAGGAGAACCGGTCCGGGGACGCGAGCTATTCCAGTCCGAGCAGCGCCTGGCTTGCGCGCGGTGCCACACGGTTGATGGTAGCGCCAGCCACGCGGGCCCGGACCTTTCTGCGATTGGCGACAAGCTAGGACGGCGTGAAATCATCGAGGCGGTGCTGACGCCTTCGGCCAGCATTGCGGTTGGTTACAATAACACCCTCGTTGAAACCAAGTCGGGTGAGGAGTATTCCGGCATCCTCAAGCAGGCAAACGCCACCGAGATAGCGTTAATGGGAGCCGATGCCAAACTTACGCGAATCCCGCTCTCGGAAATAGCCGCGCGCCGCACCAGCGAAGTCTCGCTGATGCCGGAGGGACTCCAAAACGGTCTGACGCTCCAAGAATTCGCCGACGTCATCGACTATCTCGTCAGTTTGAAACAACCGGAGCGCTCCCATCTGACTCACCAGGGCATGCCGGACGTCATCCCAATTATCGCGAACCCTGTGAGCTTGATTCCGCTGAATGGTCCCGATCTGAGGTTTGAACATCCGACCTGGTTTGGCGCGGTTCCCGGACTAACCAATGTCTTTCTGGTGGCCGAACACGAGACGGGCAGGATCTGGCGCTTTCAAAGCGGCCAACGGCCGGCCAAGACGCTGTACCTGGAGACCGGCGCCCACGATAGCGGCGCTCGCGGCTTGGTTGGCCTGGCGTTCCACCCTCGGTTCGCGGACAACCGCAAGTATTACCTGGTTAAGCAAGTCGGGGACCACGGTCAGTTTGCCTCGGTGGTCTTCGAGCGGGAGGCAAGCCCGGATGGCTTAACGGACTCGGGCCAGGCTGAACGAATCATTCTAAGGGTTAAGTCGGCTGCGAATTCGAACCATGCCGGCAGCATCGAATTCGGGCCGGACGGTGGTTTCTACGTTGGGATGGGGGACGGCGGCCCCGGGGAGGACCCTGAGGGGCACGGTCAGGCCCACCAACAGCTCCTGGGAAAAATTCTCCGGATCGATGTGGATCATCCTACTCCGGATCGGCCTTACTCCATTCCGAAGGATAACCCTTTTCGCGAGCGCGCGGGATTCTGTCCTGAAATCTGGGCCTACGGCTTGCGCGAGCCCTGGCGGTTCAGTTTCGATCGCCTGAACGGAGAGCTCTGGGTTGCCGACGTGGGCCAGGACCGTTACGAAGAGATCGATGTGGTCCGCGCGGGCGAGAATTGTGGCTGGAATGTCTTCGAAGGTTTCGAACCTTTCTCGAACCGCTACCGCCGGGAGGACGAGAAGTATGTCGCCCCGGTTTTTGCCTATCGGCGCAAATATGGACCCTGCGTTATAGGGGGCCATGTTTATCGCGCCGAGCCCCGATCTTCCTTCTACGGCGTCTATATTTTCGGGGACCACGAGTCGCGCCGCCTCTTCGGGTTGACTCAAGAAAACCGGGTGCTTAAGGCGGTGCGGCAGATTGGTCAATCTCCCGAGAGGGTCGCTTCCTTCAGCCAGAACCCGGCCGGGGAGTTGTTCGTCGCAGGCTACGAAGGCACTCTCTTCAAGTTGGATTTAAGCGGCAGCAGGTTCGAGTGAGCTTGGCCGAGGAGCCCAAACCCAATCCACCCCCGTCCAAGCTATTGTCCGGCGGCGTAGCCCCGGTTTTGGAGGCCGTTAAGGAAGTTGGCTAGTCCGCGAACGTAGTGACGGAGGCGGGCTCGCCGGCGTCGATGGTGGCGGCCCGATATTTCACCCTCAGCGCATCGGCTAGGTTGGAGTCGTAGCCGGCGGAATTCGCGACCACCGCATAGCAGTTTTGGGCGTCGGCAAGCTCGAAAAATACTCGGCGAGCTTGCGGTCATACAGGGAGAGCGACTTCGAATGTAACGCTCGAATATTGAACAAAGAGGGTGGCCATGGGTCGCTTAATCAAACCTATGAAAGCGATCCCTGGTCTATTGTGCTATGGCGTCCTTGTCCTCGGCTGGCGGCCCGTCGGAGCCGCTCAAGGCGGAGGTTACACCCTCGGCGGTTTGGTCGGTCAGTATTATGCCAGCACGAACCCGGTGGGCTCGCCGAGCTTCACCCGGCGGGATGTCCGCCTGGATTTCGGCGCGAACAGCCTGCCTCCGGGCGGCGCCGGCCAGGTCGGCGACATTGCTTTCCGCTCCGTGGCCGCGACCGGCTTCGCCGTCCAGTGGAGCGGACAGTTGATTCCTCGTTTCACGGAGAACTACACTTTCAAGGCCTTGGCGATGGACGCCTTTACCCTTCTCCTACGCCCGGCAGGCGGCGCGGACTGGACCACAGTGATCAACCAGGTCGCTTACAGCGGCGCGGAAAGCACCGGAGTTTACGCGCTTACGGCGGGCGTCGCCTACGAGGTCCAGGCGGCGCTCGTTCACGGGGACGGCGCCTGGGCGGCGCGGCTGCGCTGGTCCAGCCCCAGCACCCCGGACGAGGTGATCGATCCGCTGGTGGATGCGGGGATCAACAATCCGGATTGGACCGCCGGATTTACCGATATTCTCAGGGGCGGCGGGCGCAATTGGTGGCAACCGTTAACGACCAATGGCCTGGATTGGGGCGGCAGTCTGGCGGTGGATGGGCTCGGCTGGCCGCTGGGGGATGGCGCCTACGTGTTCCAGGAGAGCCTTAACCAAGGTCTGGCGCTTGATCCTCTGATGAGCGGCCGGGTCGCCTTTTCGTTCCATGGGAGCGCCAGCCTTTCGTTATTTGGCAACGTGGATCCAAGTTCTCTTCGCTACCAATACGATGCCGCGCAGAACCTGACCACTGGCAGTTTCCGCACCGCCGACCATGGGGTCAACGCCTCCGCCTTCATCTTCGCCAGCGCGCGCCGGGATGGCCGGTCCAACGGACCGCCAGGGATCACCGACCTCCGGATGATGCGCCCGACGGCGCCCGGCGCCGCCGCGAACTACGACCCCACCAATTCTCTTTTCACGGCGCAGTTCCTGGACGCCCTGGGCCACTTTACCGTCGTACGTCACCCGTACGTGGCCAACCAGCAGCGCGACTGGTCCGAGCGCACCCGCCCGGCCTTCTTCAATCAGAACTCCGGCGCGATGAGTCCGCCCCATTATGGCGTGGGCTACGCCTCCGACAACGGCGCCGCGTGGGAGTTCAAAGTGTTGCTGGCCAACGAGAGCGGGCGCGACCTGATGATAAGCCTGCCTCCCGTCGCCTCGGGGAATAGTCCCGCCGACGTCACGAGCTATCTCTGGAACCTGGCCAACCTGCTCTGCTACGGCTCCGACGGCGCCACCCCCTACACCGCGCCAGTCAGCAACCCCGCCTACCCCCCGCTGAACCCCAATCTCCGCGTTTACCTCGAGCTGGGCAATGAGCTTTGGAATTGGGGAAACCCTTATTATATCGATTTCGACAATATCAATGCGCTGGCGTCCGCCGACGCCGACTCCGCCGATGCCGACTTCCAGGCCCTCAATTACGACGGGCTTTCCACGGCGAAGGATAACAGCGGCAATTACGTCAGCCTGAACGCCTGGCATCCCCGCAAGATCCTGCTCCTCATGATGCATGTCAGCGACATTTTCCGGGCCGTGTTTGGAGACGCCGCCATGATGACCCGGGTTCGTCCCCTCTACGAGTGGCAATACGCCAATTACAACGACACCGCCGGCTCCGGGCTCAGCTTTGTGGACCGCTACTTCAACAATGGCGACGGGCAGAACCATGTGGCCAACCCGCTACCGGTCAGCCATTGGCTCTGGGGCGGCGGCGGCGCCACCTATTATGGGGCGCTGAACAACAACGGCCTGACCGCGCTCATCCCCGATCCCGCGTTCAGCCAGCCGGCCCTGGCGCAGCCCGGCTACCAAATCGCGCCGACCGGCGCGGTTTGGAATTTCTCCGGCACGTCCGGGATCGCCCGGTACGAAGGCGGCACGAACGACCTCCCGCCCCCCTACCAAGGCAGCCAGGTGGCTTTCATCACGGACCACGGCAGCCTCTCGATCCCGGTCACCTTCCCCGCCGATTTCGTTTCCCCGGTATTCGGGGTCTCCTTTAAAGCCGTCAACCGCACTAAGATCGGGGCCTCAAGCCCCGATAAACAGAGCCTCCGGGTTTACCTGGACGGCACGAACAATTTGACCGCCCGGACCTTCAGCCAATGGACCGGATATACCATCCCCGCAAGCTACGACGCCGGCAACCCGTGGTCGGCCGCCAATGTCTCCTGGGCGCGCTCGGATTATTACTTTACGCGGGCCTTCACGGTGCAACCGGGCGAGACCCACACCGTGACCATCGAGGGCGTCGGCGACTGGTCGAATGCCGCGAACACGGACCAGACCGCCTTCCTGGGCGAAGTGCGCGTGACCAGCGTGGACCGGATCTTCGAGGACGGCATCCCGGGAGGAGGCGAGGCTGCGGGGCAGCCCGTTGGGCAGGGTTATCAAAACGACTTGAATGGCGAAGCGACGTGGGCCAAGGCCTTCGGTCTCGAGGAGCTCTCTTACGAAGGCGGTTGGTCCCTGGGCGGCGATGACGGCGGCTCGTGGGTCCAGTTGGAGGCCAAGTATGGGGACCCGCGCGCGGCGGTGGCGCAGGAACGGGCAATGGATATGTTCCGCCAGGCGGGTTCGGCGGTGAGCGTGTTCGGCACTTACGCCCAGTGGCCAAGCTGGGGCGATTATTACGCCGAGCAGGGCCTCCTCGATATTTCCCGGTACCCGATCATTCAAGGCATCGACGACCGTGCCAGCCATTTGCCTCCGGAACCCAACAACGGCATCCTCCTGCCCGCCACAATAGCGCCGATTCAGTCCAGCGCCGGAGAGCCCGGATGGGCCGGGCTGGCTCCGCTGAGCGTCGCCGGCGGCTGGATGGCCTGGAACGTCATCGCTCCTTCCCGGGGACAGTATTCGGCCACCCTTATCCCCAGCGGGACGAACACCGCCGCAGTGTTGCTGGTGGACGACGCGGCGATCGCGGGCAACGGCCAGTGGACCGGCGCCGCGCTGCTGAGCAAAGGCCTCCACAGCATGAAGGTGCGGAGCACCTCCTCCACCCCATTCCAGTTCAAACAGATCGTTCTATCCGAAGCCGGGACTCTCTCTCCCCCGGCGGGATTCACTGTCGCGGGCGGGGACGGTCAAGCCATCCTGAGTTGGCAGCCGGTGGACGGGGCCACCAATTACCAGGTCCGCTTCGGAGTTGCGCCGGGGATTTTTACCCAAGCCATCGATGGCGGCGCGGCGACCAATTTGGTCGTTCAAGGGTTAACCAATAACCAGGAGTACTTCTTCGCGGTGCTCACGGGGAATGCCGCCGGTCTAAGCCTGCCTTCACCCGAGTTAGGCGTGATCCCCCTCAGCCCCGGCCAGACGGGCAGCCTGGCGATCTGGGATTTCGATGGCGCCGTGGGAGACGAGCCCAGCGCGGCCCCGCTGGCCGTTTCCAGTCAACTGGCCGTGGGCGCGCTCCACCGCGGCGCCGGGCTCGACCCCAGCGAAAGCGACTGGGCCGCTTATTGGCATTTTCGCGACAATCGCTTCGCCAGCGAGCCAGCCGCCAGCGCTCAACACCAATATGGCGCCAATCTGGACCAAGCGGTGACGTTCGACCAGGGTTACGAATTCACTCTGGAACCTCTGCCTGGGCAAGCCCTGACGTTATCTCAACTCGCGTTTCGCGCCTACTTTCAGTCCGGCGCGGGCAACGCCGGGGTCACGTATAGCACCGACGGCGCCTCCTTCAAGAAACTCCCGGCCATCGGATCCGCAATCAGCGCTTCGACCCCCTGGACGGTGGACCTAACCGGTGCGGCGGACCTGCAAGACACCACGAATTTCGTCACCTTCCGCATCTACCTGTTCGCGACTGGAGGGTATTCGATGACGGGCTTGGGCGACCTCTCGGGTCCCGGCCTCGTGGTTACCGGCTCACTGCTCCCCACCGTGCCGGTGTTCACGAGGCAGCCCGCCAGCCAGACGATCCCAGTAGGGGCCGATGTGGTTTTGAGCGCGACGGCAGTTGGCGTCGCTCCCTTGACCTACCAATGGCTGGTCAACAACTGGCCCCTGGCCGGAGCGACCAACGCGGCGGTGCGGCTGACAGACGCGCAGACCAAGGACGCGGGCAGCTATGTCGTAGCGGTGAGCAACGCCTTCGGTTCCGCTACCAGTAGCGTGGCGGTGCTGGCGGTGCTTCCCGCAGCGCCGCCGGCCTTGCAAACCGTCATCCGATGCGGCGGCGCGGTCACGTTCACTTGGAGCGCTTCACCAGGGCTGAGCTATCATGTCCAGTACAAGAGGGACTTAAGCCAACCCGAGTGGGTGGATCTGGCCATCGTCACGGCCACCGGCTCCACGGCGACAGCGTCCGATACAATATACTCCGATGCGCGCCGCTTTTATCGAGTTCTTTGGGCGCCGTAGGGCTCCGATCAGGGCGCGCCCACAGGCGGTGAAACTGGGGCTCGGCGCCATTAGAAATGATCATCTTTCACTGCGGGACGAGGTAAACCCGATAGAACGCTTGGGCCCCGGTCAGCGG
>Ga0364919_10128_pt1 | contig 37913 bp, 36 predicted proteins | sample SorcelJu500001C7_2_FD_206953 | JGI IMG/M metagenome (GOLD analysis project Ga0364919, IMG submission 206953) | Enriched cells from Trout Bog Lake Hypolimnion, Wisconsin, USA - BchlTB.June20.5000.01.C7 | ecosystem: Environmental > Aquatic > Freshwater > Lake > Hypolimnion/Profundal zone | place... | reverse complement strand
AGAGTCTTAGCCGAGCTCAGTTTTACGACTTCGCTGGACATGACCTCGCCGCTCACCACGTGATATTTCAGAATGGACTGCAGCTTCTCCTTGTTTTCTGGCTTAAGAAGGTCTTCGACCGTGCCCGGAGGAAGCTTACTGAAAGCCTGATCGGTGGGCGCAAAAACAGTGAATGGACCTGCACCTTTCAGTGCGCCTACAAGACCCGCCGCTTCGAGAGCCGCCGCAAGCGTCTTGAATGACCCCGCCGCCACGGCAGTGTCCACAATGTCACTGCCTGGCGCAGGGGCCGCGAAGCCAGGGATGGCAAACAATAACATCATCGACACCATCCCAAAGCTCAGTGCTTTCCAGAAAAAACTTTTAGAGCATTTGTTCGCCACTTTTTACCCTCCTTCAGGGTGCTAGTTATCGAAGAGTCGCATTGCAGAGATTGACCAGAGGCCAAATTCACCAAGGCAAACTGTTATCTTGCCCGTCCCGGCGCAAGTTCGCCGTGCCAGCGCCGCTGAATGGCCTTCCACGAAAAAGCTTGGTAGAGACCACAGAGTCCGACCAGGCCGTACACCACAGAACTAATCATGGAGGTTTCGCCAAACCTCATGCCGAAGATCGTGGCCACCAGATCGAACTTCGCTACGGCCACCAAGCCCCAATTCAACGCTCCCACCACAACCAGCACAGCCGCTAGAACATCGAGCTTTTTCATTTTGTTACCTCACTTTGAATGGCGCCCCGTAATCAAGAACGCCGGATTGACTGTCAATCAAATAGATGTGAACATAAGTTAAATTATCCTCTGGGAATAAAAGTCGTTTGACTGAACCTCAAAGGGGCGTCCAACTTTTGATCGTGCTTCAAATTGAGGGGGAATCGTGCTTACATCTACGCTGGCTGATGGTCTCAGGGAGTATGCGATTGGCGAGAAACTGCGAGCCTTGCGGCTCCGAAAGAAGATGGGGCTTGTTGAGTTGGGCCAGCACACCAAACTTTCCGCGGCGCTGCTTTCCAAGATTGAACGAGGCAAGTTGTTTCCCACGTTGCCAACCTTGCTGCGCATCGCGATGGTGTTCAGTGTTGGGATCGACTTCTTCTTCACCAAAGATCGCAAGCAACGAGTACTCGCGATTTCAAGGCACAAGGAGCGCTTGCAATTTCCGGAAGGAGCTAAGACGAGCGAAGCCGCATATTCATTCGAAAGTCTTGACTTCAGAGCTACAGAACGAAAGCTGAATGCATTCTACGCAGAGTTTCACCCAATCGATCCAGCCCAAGCCATCTTGCACCAACATGACGGTGTTGAATTTCTTTTTGTGCTTGCCGGCCGGCTGGGGCTTCGAATTGGTTCCGACAACCTTCTCCTTGACAGCCGCGATTCCATATACTTCGACTCAAGTGTCGCGCATGGTTATTGGAGCGCAGCTCGCAAAAAAACGACGGCCATTGTGGTTACAGTTCCGTGATCAAATGTTGGCAGTCGCTTCGTTCCTGTAGCGCTGCTCATGCGAGTATTTGTCGCCTGCAGAAAATGCAGGCAGAGCCGATGTTCCTATTACAGAGAAGATCATCTGGACGGCCACGGCTGAGCGTGACTATCCTTCAGGTTCGTCTTGTATTGGAGTGAATACCCCCTTCAGGCTCATCTTGTTTTGGACGAGAGTATGGCTTGCCAAGAGGGCGCGAGAGTTATACCATCAAGCACCCAAATCGCAGTTCAATTTGAGACCCCCTAAAGAGGAGATGAAACGATGGAAGGACAGAGGATACAGGGTTGGGCAAAGCTGTGTGCTGGCTTGATGATCTCAGTACTGATCGGCGTTGCAGCTATGTCGTCGACTGCTTACGCTGCTTCTCCCGCAAACAAGCCCAATCTCGACGGGTATACAGGGCCAGACGCACAGTACATTGTCAACCCTCTGCCGGATCCTGTGATTAAGCCCGGCTACAAATTCAAGGTTGGCTACCTTAATGTATTCGCAGGGATAAGCGTGCTGTTTGAGATTCAAAAGGAATGCGAGAGAAAGGTCAAAGCCCTCGGTGGTGAGCTTATCGGGTATGACGGCAAACTGGACATCCAGCAACAGGTAAGCCAGATGGAACAGCTTATCGCTCAAAAGGTCGATATCATCATCGCATATCCAATCACCGAAGCGGGGCTCACACAGGCGTCGCTGGCGGCGAAGAAGGCTGGAATTCCGGTGGTCTTGATCAGCACCCCGTCGAGTTCAGAGCAGCCGATGGACCCGAATGCGACCGCGATGGTCGGAATGGCATTCGATCAATACGATTACGCGACCATGAAGATAGTGGCCAAAAAATATCCGCATGGGAAGATCGCGGTATTGGGATTTGGGCCACCCTCTGAGAATCTGGTTCACATCCTGGCGCGCTCGAAGTATTGGGCAAATCAAATGGGTATGAGTATTCTTGGTCAGGTCGATGCCCTGGATGCCAGTCCAAACGCCGCAACTGTTGCCACACAGGCGATTATGGGCAAGTATCCCGATGCGCAAGTCATCCTGGGCTACAACGACTATGCCACGAACGCCGCGGCCATGGCCTTGAGGGCCTCAGGCAAGACGGGGGTTGTGGTGGTCACTCCGAACGGAGGCTCAGAGATCAACGTGCCTGCGCTGAAGAGCGGCGCCGTGCTCACCGCATATCGCAACCCATGGGAGAAACTTGGCGACGCTGCTGCCATCGTTGCGTACGACATTCTTACCAAGCAGAATATTCCCCAGAAACGAATGTTGTTCATTGGCGAACCCGCGACCAAAGAGAATGTGAATTCGCTTAAGTTCGTACATTAAGACACAAGTAGCAATTCTGCGTAGCTGGCCGGTAGAACGGGGGTATTAATGATCGTGGATTCTGCAGGCGCACACGTTGGGGCGCCGCTGCTGAGCATGACGGGCCTGCACAAGTGGTTTGGCGGCGTTCACGCTCTTTGCGGTGCTCAAATGGTCCTGAAGAAGACGGGAGTGGTTCACGCTCTCATGGGTCAGAACGGCTCCGGGAAGTCGACCATGCTCAACATACTTTCAGGGCAATTGCGCCCAGACGAGGGCGCAATTGCCATGCTGGGTGAGCGAGTGACGTTTCACAGCCCCCCGGATGCCCTCGCCCGCGGTATCTCCATGGTTACCCAGGAGATGGCACTTGCCGAAGATCTTTCCATAGCCGAGAACATCTTGCTAGGCCATCGGCTTGTGCGGGGACGTTGGGGAATAGATTGGAGTGCCACGCGAGAACGTGCTCGCGTCGCACTGCAGCAGGTTGGTGTCGACTACGACCCGGCCTGTGTCGTGCGTTCGTTGCGACCCGATCAGAAGCAGATGGTAGAAATAGCGAGAGCGCTGTCTACGGATGTCAAGGTTCTTGTGCTTGACGAGCCGACGAGTTCACTTACCGACCAGGAAGCCAAGGGTCTGTTCGCTGCCATTCGGCGACTTAAAGAACAAGGCGTTTGCGTCATTTATGTTTCTCATCGCTTGCCCGAACTGTTCGAGATCGCCGACGAGATAACCGTGCTGCGAGACGGAGTCACAGTTGCCGAGGGACCAATGGCGGACTTTACTGTTCGCTCATTGGTGGAAGCCATGGTGGGCAAGGAAAAGCGGCCAGCCCGTGGGACGACACAGACGCGCGACGCGCAGACGGCCCCCGTTTTGCAGATTCGTAATCTCACAGTTCCGGGAAGCCTCTTCAATGTGAGTATGGACGTCCAGGAGGGGGAGATTGTCGGCCTTGCGGGACTTGTCGGCTCTGGACGAAGTGAACTGCTGGAGGCGATTTATGGCTTACGCTCTCCCAGCGAGGGAACGATCCTCTTGTCTGGTAAGCCCTTAAAAAACGGAAACCCCCGAACTGCCATCAAGAATAATGTTGGCTTCGTCCCGCCGGACAGAAAATTGCAGGGCGTCGTTCTCCCCATGGCCGTGCGCGACAATCTCGCCATGGCCGCAACATCTGAAAGGTGGCGCCTGAGCAGCCCTAGCATGGGAGCGATTGAGAACGAGTGTGTTGCAACCTCCAAGCTCCTCAGCATAAAAGCGGCGTTGGGTGCAGAGGTGCGGACACTGAGTGGCGGCAATCAGCAAAAAGTAGTTTTAGGAAAGTGGTTGATCCGGCCTCCCAAGCTCCTGCTCCTCGATGAACCGACTCGCGGCGTCGATGTTTCGGCCAAGGGAGAGATTCACCAGCATCTGAGAGATGCAGCATCCAAGGGTATCGCGATGCTCGTCAGTTCGTCGGAGTATGACGAACTATGTGAAGTATGCGACCGCGTCGTCGTACTCTTCCGCGGCCGCGTAGTTGCAACCCTTCCGCGTCATGAAGCGACGGAGACAAAACTCGCAGCTTTGGGCGGGGGTATGAACGCGAAAAATGCGGCCGCAGGATCGTGTGAGTGAAATATCGACCGCAGCGGCGCGTTCTTCCGTTTATGTCATTACTGGACTTCGTAAACTGAGGCTCGTGGGAATTTGAGCTGAATTCTGGGCTGAATGCTGAATACGGTAAAGGGATTAATTATGAAGAGAGTATTTTCCGGGGCCTGGGCAAGCACGCGACCGTTTCGCGCTGTGCTCGCCGTAGTTGTCATTCTCTTTGCACTTTTTGCCATCTGGCAGCCCGGTTTTCGCACTGTACTGAATGTGCAGAATTTGCTGGCCTCGGTCTCGATACTCTTTATTGTGTCCATGGGTATGACATTCGTCCTCGTGAGCGGAGGGTTCGATCTTTCGGTGGGCGCCACGGCCGCGTTCTGCGCCGTCTTTTTGGGCAAGGTGCTCGACGGGAATATCTTGCACGGCCCAATGGCGGTGCTGGCTACGATCATCGTCGGAGCATTGGTGGGGGGCATTCTCAACGGCGTGTTTGTTGCGGTGCTCAGACTTTCCGTATTCGTGGTTACCCTGGCGTCGATGACCGCCCTTACTGGCGTGGTGCTTGTATGGACAAAAACGCAATCGATCTACGTTACTGATCCGGTGGTCGACCAGATCTCGATAGCCCGCGTTTTCGGGGTGCAGACTCCCATCTACATAATGGTTGCGGTCTTCTTGATCTTCTTATTCATTCAGAGGCGCACCTACTTTGGACGCGACATCTATGCGACGGGCGGCAGCTACACTGCTGCTCGGCTGTCGGGCGTCAGGACGGAGCGCACACTGATCATGGTGTATGCGGTGACGGGAGCGTGTGCCGGTCTGGCTGGGGTGATCGGTGTTGGAAGAGTTGGAGCGGCCACACCTCAAGTTGATCCGGGGCTAGCGTTGCAGGCTGTGGCGGCGGTTCTGATTGGCGGTACGGCTCTCACCGGCGGTGCGGGTAGCGTCGTAGGCACTGTATTTGGATGCCTATTTATTGGCATTCTGCAGAACGGACTCAACATGATGGGAGTAGAGAGTTCGTGGCAGTACGTCGTTACGGGGGTTATTCTTCTGCTATCCGTCTTGGGAAATCGTTCGAGTGGCCGGCGCGGAGGCGTGTTTGCCGGGCTTAAGAAAGCCTTCAGACGCCAAACCCCTTTGCCAGTGGCCCCCAATTCTGCAACGCCTGCAGCCGAAGCTGCGTCAGAACCAGAATCAGAAGTGCTCTCCTAGAGTTCGTGCAGACGTTTAAGCGCCGCCCCCGCCCCGCGAATTAAGGCGCTGTGCAAAGGGCCCTTTGCGTGCGAAGACGGAAGCAATCAGCAGCGATCACTTGTGACGTCTACGGGCACCCTCCAGCCACGACGTACATTACGGTCACTTCGTCCCCATCTGTCAAGGCAGTGTTGGTATCCAACACTGGCCGGCCACCAATAGCTATGACCATCGGACCGCGAAACTTGTGCCTTCGCGAATCCCAGAGATAATCGGGCAACTCTGAGGCGTGATGCTCCTCGATCCACTGGAAAAGATCCGTGAGGACCGAATCATCCGGAAGCCGAACTACTTCGGGGCCACCTCCAAGGTATTGTCGCAGCGGTCCCGTGCCTGCAAGGGTTATTTTCACGTTCCCCCTGAGAAAGCAGTAGAAGTCGATACAATCCGTGGTTCACTTGCCAGTTCCAAGTGCCTCCTCAGAAATTCCAGAAAGCAGCGATCTCCTGATCGCTGAAGTCCCACACGGTGTTGCTCGGAGGCAAGGTTTCGGCGCTAAAAAACTCCGGAAGACGATCCTGCGGGCTGGTCAAACCGGCGTTGATATTGAAACGGTGCTCAGTCTTAAGGACGTACGAACCAAGCCCGAGCAAGTAATCTTCTGCGGTTTTACTCGCGCCAAAACGCGCATTGAGCATGTTGACAAGTGCCGGCAGACACTCCAGATCGCTACCTACAGCCATGTCCACGAAGGTACAAACTCCAAAAGAATCCAAGGCGGCGGAGACGTGTTGACAGTGCCGCGACAGTTCGACTTGCCCTTTTTTTTGATGCCCGTCGATAACGCCGGCCAAGGTAGGGCCAACGGCATAGCCTGCGGTATGGTCCGCCCCCATTGGGCTGGTCGCATAGGTAATGCCAATACCTTTGATCGGACGAGGATCGTAGGCAGGCAGAGCCTGACCCTTTACGGCCGCCACCCGCGTCATACCATACACCTTTCCCACTGTGGCGGCACCGCAACCGAGTATACGGCCCAGCGGTGTCCCCTTCGCCACCTCGTCCTTCAGCAAGCGCAGAACGCTGTCACCGTCACCAAACGGAAGAACTCCGGCATCCATTAGTACGGCGATCCCGACCGCTGTGTCGATCGAGTCAAGTCCAATGTCGTCCAGAATACGGTCAGCTTCAGCGATCCGGTCAAGGCTGTCAATTTCACAGGCTGCCCCCAACAAGCCCAAAGTCTCGTACTCCAACCCTGAAGTCACGGTCTTCCCATCTTTGTCTGGATAGACCTGGGAGCAGTGGATAACGCAACCGGGTTGGCAGGTGTGGCTCGGCTGGCCACCCCGCGCGATGATTGTCTCGCGCATGGTTTCGCCGGAAACCATGTCGTGCTTCGCGTACTGTCCATCGCGAAAATTGCGCGTGGGTAACGCACCATACCCGTGAATAATGTTGACTAACATGGAAGTCCCGAGGGGTTTCATTCCGTACTCTATTCCAGGCTGATTCACCAGAGACTTCGCAAAAATCTTACCCGCGGCACTGAACTTTTCGGGATCTGCAACCTTGACGCCTTCAGACCCTGTTTCGTCGATGGAAATGAGCTTGATCTTCTTCGAACCCATCACCGCGCCTAGCCCGCCGCGACCATGACTGCGCACTCCCCCGTCCTTATCCCGGACAGAAATATTAGCGGCAGCCATCCTGAACTCACCTGCGGGCCCGATGCTGAGACAACCACATTTCTTACCTAGCTCCGCTTCCACGGCTTTGAAGACTGCATAATTACCTTTGCCGATGAGGTTTATTTCTTCCTGAATCTCTACCCCATCTTTGTCGACATGAATGCGGTACCAGCAATCTTGTTGAGGAACGCCCTCGATGATCAATGCCTTGATTCCCAACCTGGCTAAAATCTGCCCGGCAATCCCCCCGGCGCTACTTTCCTTGATGCCACCCGTCAAAGGGCTCTTGGCACCGGCAGAGAGCCTGCCGGCGTTCACCGCAGTTGTCCCGGTCAGCATTCCGGGGGCAAAGACGAGCTTGTTATCGGGCCCCAGGGGATGGCATGTGGGTACTACCTCCGCGGCAACAATGGTCGAGGTAAGAGCTCTCCCGCCGTACTGAGCCCAGGTTGCCGGTACCTCTTCAATGCTAACCCGCAAATCGAACATGTTGACGCGTACGATCTTATCCATTGCCGTGTCTCTCAAATGCCGTTGCCGGCCGCAAATACCAGCTCGGGAACAAACTATCCGCGCGTCATAGTTCTGTCCCAGGTGCCGACCATTGCCGGAATCTCCCTACCTGTGAACCAGGTTGAGGTGACGTTTTTGGTTCCAATGTAGAAGATGAAACCGTCTTCCCCGTTGCAGTGTGGTCATAGAGCTCTCTCCTGTGAATGGCTACCCTACGGGCTATTTGGGCGGCTCTGTCGGCTTCGCCTCAACTGGTTTCTTCTGTCCCCAGCCTTCCGGTAGCCACTGATAATTCCTGTCACCGAGGTTATTGGGGTCAAATGCTGCCTTGATCTTTCGCTGAAAATTTAAAATGAACTGCTGAGGCATCTTTGCCCATGCGTCGAAAACCTTCTCCTGAGGCCATCCAACTTGGAGGTAAATGGACTCCTTGCCGGGCGGGAGTCCGTTGGCAGCTTCATCGACTACTGCATCCTCCATGTGCTTGATCGCGGCCTTGATGGATTCTCTATCAGCAGAGTCGTAAGAGACAAACTGCTCTAACGCAGTCTGGCCTCCGCCAGGTATGGGACTACCCGGACCCATAAGAGCATCGCCGCCACATTCCACCAGAAGGTGACTCTTCTGGTCACGTTCGAATGTCTTCACGGCGATCGGCGCGTATTTCTTAACAAAGTCAGGCGTCCCAGGCTGCATCCAGCTACCCAGGTAGCCGCCCACCCACACGTAGTTGCAGTGCTTGTGTCCCAGTCTCTGCATATACATGTTGGTGAACTCGGCAAAATCTTGCTCGCAATAGCGCTTGACCTTATAGCATCCTGTGTTCGCCAGAATGGCATCGAGGATTTTGTCCTGCAACTGAATATCATCAGTTGAATTCCCCGCCATGACGAACTGGAACGATATGCGCGCTTCCTCTATAACCTTTTGAATCTCCGGATCTTTGAGAGCAGTCTCAACGTCGTTCAAGGTCTTGGTCGGGTCGATGTAGTTTAACCACATCGCGGGCGCAATATTAGCGCCGGCAAAACCAAACTGCTTATGGAAGATGTATCCGATGCGGTTGTCATAGATCTCGTGATAGCAGTTTGCCCAAGCATCCCAATCGGGCGCGCCGATCGTATACACCCGGAAGTTCTCATGGATTGGCAAGCGGTATCCCGGAAGGCGCCCCTGCGCTTCCATTACCGGCGGACCGGGATAGTGGCTAAGCTTGATAGCGCACTTGGTGAAGGTTCCAAGTCCGCCACGCGAACCGAACACACCTCGCGTAATTCCGCGCAAGCTAGGTCCGGGGCCTTCCGAACAGAACCAGCCGCAACCGGAGCTTAACGACCCGGTGCGAATGATTTCTCCGCCCGGAGTCACCCACTCTTGACCCAGCAGGGCTTCGGCATTGCCGCCCATGTTATAAGCGCCCGGTCCGACACCGGAATAAGCACAGGCACTCGCCAAGACCGAACATGAACTGCCCGCTCCAATAATGCTGAAATTGAGCCCCCGCTTCATCACTTCTGCCTGGAGTTGAGCACCAATCACATACGGTTCAATGATGGCGAAGCGGTTCTTCTCATCGATCTCCAGAATGCGATTCATCCGGCGCAGGTCAAACTGGATAGTCGGCTCATTGTCGATCAGAGGTGCAGCCCAGTGATACCAACCCGTAGAAATTGGCTTCAGCTTGATCTTGTACTTATTACAAACCCTGGTTACAGCCAGCACCTCTTCCGTAGAACCGGGCAGGACTGCTGCCCATGGCCTGGGCATGAAGTGACTCTGGTCAGGACGAACCGTTTCAGCCATCACTTCAAAGGCATAGGAGTCCAGCAATGCGGGATCATCGGTCACATTATCCGGGCCTACGATGTCTTCTATCGCGCGATATGCATCTCGAGAAATTTCCATCGCTCTCTCCTTAGCCTTAAAGGGCTTGCTCCACCAGTTCCATTATGTCGAGTACTTTCATATTGGTGCCGTTGCCGCTTGTGGCATCGAGGAAGTTACGCTCACACCAGGGACAGGCACTCACGATTGCTTCAGCTCCGGTAGATTTTGCTTCTTCGATCCGCTCCGTCGCCGTCCAGCGCGAAAATTCCGGATACGCTTGACTGGCACCACCACCGGCGCCGCAGCACCAGCCAGCCTCTTTGATACGCTCCATTTCCACGAGCTCAAGACCGGGAATTGCCTTCAGTACATCGCGCGGCGGTTCGTAGATACCAAACGCTCCGTTATACCTCGGCCGCGGCGGTTCGTAGCAGACGGCCTGGCCGAAAATCTTTTTTTCTACGCCGGCCCACGGGACATAAGTCTCACCTTGGCGGCCCAGATGGCATGGATCATGGTAAGTGACCGTCATCGGGACCGGCTTCGTGAGCTTCAGTTGGCCAGCCTTGATCAGCCGGTCGACGAACTCCACCATGTGGATGACCTTGATCGTCGAACCTGCCTCAGCCGTATAGAGACGCTTGAAGGCAAAATAACAATCCGAGCAAGGAGTGATTACCGTATCCACGCCTGCTTCGCTCCAAGCCCTCAGATTGAAATCGGCGCGAGTGCGGAAGTCCTGGCGATATCCCATGTCGTACGCGTGCCCGCCGCAGCAGTTTTCCTGCTTGCCCATGATGCCGAAATCCACGTCGGCCTTTTGCAGGATCTTTACCGCTGTCCGAGCCACATGCCCCAACTCGCCATCAAAGGAGTACCGGCAGCCGGCGTGAAAAACAATCTTCGCCTTTTCCTTGGTCAAATCCTTTATCTGCAAGTCAGCAATCCAATTGCCGCGAAGTTTCTTGGATTGGCCCAGCATATTGAATTCTGTGCGCAACCCTTCCAGCACCGGCTTAAGCTGAAGAAGTTCGTGACCATCCTGCACGAGGGTGGAACGCAATTCGCGCATGTCTGCCAGAGGTTCCAGATCGTAGCGGCACATTTTGCAACTCACGTCACACTGCCCGCACAGGGTGCACTTGAACACTGTGTCGATTACTTTTTCAGTAACCGTTGACCGACCTTCCAACAAGGACAGAGCAGTTATCAATCTGCCACCGGCAGAATATGAGTGAAACTTACCGTACTCGATGCTGGGACAGCCTTTGGAGAATCTCCAGCTTTTTACCAGGTCGAATGGAATCCATTTGCAGTAGGCGCAACGAGTGCACCGCATCGCGTCCAATCGAAGATCTTCTAACGGCATCTCTAATCTCCTTTTTCCAGTTCGCCTAAAAGCAGAGCTTTCCGGGATTCAATACATTCCTCGGATCCACGATATCTTTCACCGTGCGCAGCACTCGAGTAGCCGTGGCATCGCGGCTGTACACCAAGTCGGCCCAGACACCATAAGGCCGTGAGAAGTACGCACCTTGCTCGATAAGCGCTTCACTCGCCTTGGTGTGAATCTCTTTCACCATCGCAACTTCCTTGAGGTTCGTCGGGTCGTACGGAAGATTGAATTCCACGTGCTGCGACACCCCGTGATGCTGCGGCTGAATGTAGACGCCGATATCTGAAGTCGGATATTTCAACGCTTCAGCCACAGCGAACATCGTCTTTACGAACTGTGTCGACTTGTCGAGCGTGGTAAGGAAGAAAATGTCCTGGCAGCCCCCTTTGAGCTTCAGCTTCCAATACGGCTCGCCCGAGCAGGCCGCTATCGCGTTGATGATTTCGGCATTGGGTATGCCCGGCAGTGCGCCAAGTACTTCCACACCAAACTCCGAGCCCAGCCTCTTCACTTCCTTCTCTTGCACTTCGACCCGCTCTTTCGGGTAGTAGGCGGCACCCGCCAATCCCACGACCACCACCCAATTAGGCAGGTCTTGCTTCAGCACTTGCATATCGATGGAATGAGCCCCGAGCATCGTGGCCAGTTGCGCGCCATTGAGCAGGAAGACTTCATCCCCTACGCGAAGCCGTTCCAGCTGGTAGCAGAAGTCGACCAGGTCTTCCAGCTTCTCTCCCGGCACGAACAAATACTTGTGAACACTGGGGATCAGCTCGCACTTGATCGAAGCCCAGATCACTATGCCCATTGAACCCTGTGCCCCGGTCAACAGACGCATCAGATCCGTCGACATCGGCCCCTTCGAGTCAATCTGCACCCCCCCAGCCTGCCACTGTGCTTCCAGCGACAACGGCCCCATGCCAGCTTCCCCGGTGAATGCTAGCTCTCCAGTTCCCCACACCACGCCGCAGGCTCTTAAGGGCTCTGGCATCGAGTAATTGAAGCGCGGAATAAGAGTTGGTTGGCGCTCCAGAAGGCTGCCAATCACCGATTTGTTTATCCGCGGCAAGAGAGGCCGACTGATCCGTAGTCCCTCTTTGGCCAGCGCCGGCTCAAGTTCGCTATAGGTCACGCCCGGTTCAATCACCGCTACCTTGTTGCGAAAATCGATCCGTTTGATTGCCTTCATGCGGCTGAGGTCGACAATGACAGCTTCGGGCAGGCTGGGGACAGTGTCTCCGTGAAAGTGGGGCGGACCGGAGCTGACTGGCACCAGCGGTGTCCCGGTCTCGTTCGCCCAAATCACAAGTGCCGTTACTTCCTCTGCATTTTGCGGACGCACCACAAACCAAGGCTTACGCGGCGCAACAAAACTCTGGTCGCGCGAGTAACTCTCCAAAGTCTGCGCATCGTCCGCCACATTTTCGGCGCCGACAATTGCAATCAGTTCTTCTCGCTTCGTTTCCATTTCCTGACCTCCTTTGGGTCAAGCTTTGTACGCAGACTCCCTGAATCCTAACTTGCACCTTAGAACTTTGTGCCTTACCGCCAACACACCGGAAACGCAGTCTCCGCACTCCATAGTAGGTTTGCGTATGTTTGCATACTTGCGAAACAATTGTTTCTGGAGCGCGAACCGGGGTAAAGTGCCGTACTTCGCTGCGGCCAGCCGCTGCGGCCATGCTTTTGCAGTGTCCGGAGTTCCGGGACCATGAGCGGCGGGGGTATTGCCAGTATGGAGCATACTTCGAGTGCCCGGGTTGCTGATGAGATCAGTCAATCCGTCCACAGGGGTTCCTCTTGTTTGCCTTGAATCTATTATATAGAAACTGGCGAGGCCCGGAGCAATTGAGGGATAGATGGGACAGCGCCCGGCCCTCTCGAGAGTTTGTGCAGGTAGCAGAGCCACTAGAGCAGCCTCGTCAACACGACCCAATTACCCTCCAATGTGGTGCACTCGCATACAGGCACCGCGCGAACTCCACAGAACAATCACGCGAGAAAACTTATCCCTTTCGCTGAGGGCACGACCGAGTTGATCGTGCCCCGGCTTGAATGGATGGCTATTCCGGGCGACTCATGATCCAATACAGCCCGCTCCGCCATCCGGCGCAATGCTGCAGTCATCGACCCCCTGCCGTTCACCGCGAGAGTGGCGGGCGATGAATTATGCTTCGAACACTTGAAACTTCTCCGTACTCCACTAAGAAAGTGGCTTCAAGGTCATTTGCGTTGGAATGCCCTTGAAAGTCTCATTGTTAACGATCATCAAATCATATTCGTACTTCTTTCCACGAACCCATTGTCCTCCCACCAGCGGAGTCTTACTGACGTTCTTAACAGGGTCACCGAACTTTACGTGTCCGGTTATGGCGGGCAAGTTGGTTGCCTGCACCGCATCGCGGATCGATGCCGGCGAATCAATGTTCTTGGTGCGCTTAAGGACATCCAGCGCAATCTCGAAAAGAGAATGTCTGAAACCCACTGCGGGCGTCCACTGCTTGCCGCCCACTTTTTCCCAATCTGCGCACAATTGAGCCGCCGACTGCCCAGTGAGGCTGGACTTGAAGGGGGAGAAGTTTGACCACCACACTTCGGTCGATAGACCTAAGCCGCGATCGCCGTAGGATTGAACCGCAGCCGGGAATAAAGCCGCTTTGGCAACCGTCACTATCTTGGGTGTGAATCTTTGCTGCGCCGCCTGACTCCAGAAGGTAGCGAACGCGGGGGGCGGAATAACGCCAGTGATGATCTCGACTTTCCCTTGCTTAAATTTTGCGATTTGCGCCGAGAAGTCGTTCGTCATTGTCTCGAACCGCCCAGGATCGATAAGTGAGAATCCTTTCGATGCCAAATACGGAGGCTCACCGTGAACTTTGTCACTCGTCGCGTTGCCGTCATTGTCGTTCGGCCACAGAGCTCCCACGACTTTGTTGGTGGGAATGCTGCTCCACAGGTTCGTGTACACCGCGAACAAATCCTCGATTCCCCAGAAGTAATGATAAGTCCAGTCAAAGCCCTTGTCGGGCTTGGCACCGCGACCAAAATAAAACACCTGCCACGGACAGCCATTTGAAATGCAAGGCACTCCGTTTAGCTCACACTGATCGGCCACAGGATTGATGTTTTCTGGCGTGTCGGATACCACCATCAAGTCCACGTTGTCAGATTTAATTAATGAGGCCGCCACTTCCGCTGCCCGATTCGAATCCGAGCGTGTGTCCTTCACGATGATCTGAACTGGATGATTGACCCCATTCACCATAATTCCGTTAGCGACTATCTTGCGGATGCTGGCAAGCACGAAATTATCGGCCTCGGCAAAGTCTGCCAGAGGACCGGTCTGAGGCGAGGGGAGCCCGATCTTGATCGGGCGCACAGCCGCGGAAGCTGACCTCGTAAGAATGCTGGGGGCAGCAATGATCGCTGCGGCAACCGCGCTCTTTTTGATAAATTGCCGGCGCGAAGGGTTATTGAGGCCGTCCGCCGATGGCTCAAGGGTATCCGTCTTCTTCTTCATTTGTGTCCTCCTGAAGACACATTCAAGTTGATTTTCGGTAGTCCCTGCTTACCACTGGCCCCAAGGATTGCGTTCTGGTAAGCGGTGCATGATTTCTACCCGGCTCCGGCGACGCGACAGATGCACGCTTCTCTCCCTTGCCTCAGTATTCCAGAACAGGGAGTTCAAGAACGTGGCTCGATCCTCGATGGTCACTTCAAAACCGGCCACGCATGGACGTTTATGAGAAAACCATGCAAGGCTGGCTGAGAAGGCCGCAATCTTAGCCTACCGAAGTGCTTTGTGCAAGGCCGAAACCGAAACCTGTCGGTAGCAGATGATATGTCCGGTTGAGTTAGCGGGCGATCTGACCGCTTCCGAGGCGACAGTGGTGGCGATCATGTGAAGCATGGATTCTTACCCGAAAGCCGCGATGTAGCGGGCGATGAAGGTACAGCTTCGATCTGAACGTGCGCCACTTCCAGTGATGCAAACGGCGGGACACCGCTGCGAGCCACCGCTTCCCTTACGAGACTTGCGGATGATGCTTGGGACCTTGGGCGCCGGATGGCGAGCTACTCCTCCCGGTCTGATTATCCAATGCCAGCTCCGTAAATCAGACGAGAGATTTAGCACTGGGCAACGCTTCCGTTACGTCGTGAATCATTTGTGCAAGCCCCAAAACACAGCGCTGGTGCTCAAGGGATCACCGTGAAGGCTTAGCAAGTTTCTTGGCAAAGAAGCATGTCGGTCAAAGCCGCAAGACCTGTCGGAGGCCTGATAGCGCAACTAAATCGAGAAACGATGACCAGACAAATCAACCGCAGCATAAGCAAAGAAATCCCAAAAAGGAGGACGCCATGACCGACAGCAGTGCTACACATCAAGGAAGTAAGGAGCCAACTGACAATAATGTGCAATTCAACACCGATCGCACCAATCCGGGCCGGTGGACGATCACCTTCAATAACCCGCCGATCAACATGTTTGTTCCTACAACGATCATCGAATTGGGAGCGCTTCACCCCGGACCAACACAGCCCGTGCGAAGGTTGGTCCTTTTCACTTGAAACCACATAAACACGAAACTCATATGAGAATCGACGATGGCTCTCCGCTCTGCTGAACCCGGTTGCAGTCCTGTCTGTTAAGCTGCTTCGCGGCCTGCTCTGCCTGCCTCCTTCCCAAGGAAACTCTTTCGCAGTGATCTGAATCCCACGCGTACCTCTTCTGAGAAGAGTTGCGGCTGTTCCCATGCAGCGAAGTGTCCACCTTTGTCGAGCTTGTTGTAATGGATCAGTTTGGGGTACGCCTGCTCTGCCCAACTCCGCGGGGCTGGATAGAGTTCGTCAGGAAAGACGCTTACGGCAACCGGGATGGAGACGCCTTTGACATTGAAATACCCGAGTTTCCCCCAATTCTCCCAATAGAGACGGGCGCCAGAAAGCGCCGTGTTCGTCAACCAGGTGATCGTAATGTTGTCGAGGATGTCGTCGCGCGAGAGGCCTTCGGATTTTCCCGCAAAGGCGCGTGAGATCAGCTCGTAGCTGCGCGCGTCGTGATCTAGGAAATAAGCCGCCAAGCCGACGGGTGAGTCCGCGATTCCGTATAGCGTCTGCGGGCGCAGCCCCATCTGGTACCCGTAGGCAATTCCCTTTTGATAGACGAACTGCAAACGCTCGTAAGCGAACTTCTCATCGGCTGAGAGACCCAATGGCGCCGCCGCCCCAGAAGCAGCCGCCTTGTCAATGTCGGCGGGAAAGATGCCCGGCATGTTAGTGTGAATGCCGAGCAACTCCGGAGGAGCCTGCAGGCCCATTATTTCGGTGATGACCGCGCCCCAATCCCCGCCCTGTGCCACGAATTTCGTGTACCCGAGGCGCTTCATCAGCGCGACCCAGGCACGAGCGATGTGGGCAACATCCCACCCGGCGGTGGTCGGTTTTCCTGAGTATCCGTAGCCCGGCATCGACGGAATCACCAGATGGAACGCATCGGATGCTTCGCTGCCATTCGCCGTGGGATTGGTCAGCGGACCGATGATCTTCATCTGTTCGATGATCGAGCCGGGCCATCCGTGCGTAACGATCAGCGGCAACGCATTTTCATGTTTGGACCGGACGTGAATGAAATGAATGTCCAGTCCATCGATCTCGGTGATGAACTGCGGCAGGGCGTTCAGTCTTGCTTCAACCTTGCGCCAGTCGTATTCTGTCGCCCAATAGCGTGCGAGTGCCTGAATTGTCGCGAGTTGTACGCCCTGGGATGCATCTGTAACCGTTTCTCGTTCGGGCCACTTTGTTGCGTTGATGCGCCTGCGCAATTCGGTGAGTTCGGTCTCCGGAACATCTGCACGAAACGGACGGACAGCATTCTCGTGAGCTAGCTGCTTGCTGCCTTGTTCTGTAAAGCTGGCGTTGGTCATAGTCTTCCCCTTCGTAGTAGCTTTGGATTTTCCTGGTTTGCGTTGCGGCGGGTTTGTTTGCGGCCATCGTCTCATTCCTTCCCATCATGATTCTTGCTCCACCGCATGCGGGCCTCGACAAGCAGGATCACTTGCGGAGGCCCCTCCGTGACAATGGTTGATGTTCAAAAAACGACCCCTTCCGTTCGCCTGTCCAGCCATTCCGACAAGCCTGTGAGCGCGTTTCATCCTTAGGTGTCATTCGGGTAGCTACGGAGTTGAGTTCTCTATCTCGACGATGCGGACCGTTTCTTCGCGCTGCGCTTCTGTTGGCGCCGCCGCCGCCGCTGGATGGTTCATACGCGTGGCCGTCATCTTCACATGTTTCCCCATGTGCGACATACACATGTCCTGGTTGGCGATTTTCATGACGTCTCCTTTATCGTCGACTAACACAGCCGAACCGCTCATGTCGGTACACCCTTTATCGCAAGTGGAAAGGTTGTCCACCTGCGTTACGCATGAAGAGTTGCAGACGGTGCCGCTGAGTTTCATTGGTTTGGTCGAACTTTGGGCATGCATGAAAGTCATGAATCCCAGAACGACCAAGAACAGCAACGCGATTCGTTTCATCTTGACTTCTCCTAAAGGTGAAGCTTCGTCAGCCCGCATTATGGTGTGAACGAAATTGAATGTTTCGGTAACTTCGTTGTGAGTCAGACACTCCTACTCATGGGTTAGTTCGGCATTGTGATGGCAGTTGTGAAAAAAGATGTTGTCCGGGAATCGAGTATTGCTCTTCCGTGTTGACCAATTTTCGAAGCGAGAGACGACAATTGGCGTTCTGGAGCGCTGCTCGGAACAATCGCATGACAATGTAATCACTGCGCAGGGGTGCCATGCGGGAATTACTAGCGATTTTCCAAATTGACCAATACTGCTCAGTTCAAAGAATTCTCTCGAAGGCCTCTTATCTCAACCAGTTCTTCAGGGCGATTACCTGTGCGCCCGGTGATCCCAATTGCTCAGACAGGGGCACAGCTGCCCGGTAGTGTGAGGATTGTAAGGATCAACAGAGGTCAGCTTAAGCGGAACGAGCGGAACTCAAAACGAGATCGAAGATTCTTATGGCTGCTGTCGCCGGAGTTTTACATCGGCTGCTCAGCATCCCGTGCAACACAGCAGCCGCAGACACCTTCAAGGGGGACTATAGATGAGCAGACTCAAAGCTTTTTTCGGTACTGCAGCATTGCTCGCAGGATTAGCCTTAGTGCCAGCGGCTCAGGCGCAGGTGGTCGTGGACATTGGCGTTCAACCTGTCTGTTCTTACGGCTATTACGATTACGCGCCATACGGATGCGCGCCCATGGGTTTCTATGGACCGGGCTATTTCTATAACGGAATCTTTCTGGGCATGGGGCCATGGGCGGGCTGGGGTTATGGCCACGGGTGGGGCGGGCATCGCTTCAGCGGCGATGGTGGAGGACGCTATCACGGGAACGGCGGTTTCGCTGCGAATCGCGGATATGGCGGGGGAAGGGCAATGCGCGGTGCTGGCGGAGCCCGAACGATGAGCGGCGGCGGTTCACATTCCGGTGGAGGGCGTCCTAGTGCGGGTCATGCCGCAGCACAGAGGGGCGGCGGATCTCACGGTGGCGGTGGAGGCCAGGCCCGCGTCAGCGGTGGCTCACACGGTGGCAGTTCACATGGTGGTGGTGGGCACAGTGGTGGTGGAGAACATCGTTAAACCATAGCTGTTGCAATTGGGATGGTTCTGTTGTCGGAGAGCGTAAGGAGAGATGTTCCAACTATTCGATCTCGGCGATCCCAGAGTTTGCCGCCCTGAAGACGGTGAACTCTGGGGTAGGTCGTTTAACACATTCACCGATAACTACCTTCCGCCTTATGAATTCGGTTCTTCGTTGCGGATCTAAGAACGTTCCGGCAGGCTAAGGTAGTCTAGAGCGCGCCGGGCGTTTGCATTGCCAAGCGTTAAAACTCGTTGTTTCCAGGGGTCAGCAGATCAGCCAGCCCCTTCATAATTTTCCAATTCGTTCTCGTTCGGCCTACGCTGCAGAAACTCGGTTCGGTCGGCCATTCGACAGAGATGACACTCGATGATTGACAATCCGCTCGGTGCTCTCTCGGCGCTCAGATTCGAGAATCTGACACGCAGTGTTGGCGGTTCGCTCAGCACGCGCACGCACGAAAGTGCTCATGTAAGATTCGGCAGCCTTGTTCCAGACCATCTCGCGGGCGTACAGGTATGCACGTTTGCTCATGGCCTGGCGAGCCCCCTCATTGTCGAGGAGTTTGATAGCCGCAGTCGCGATAGCATCTGAATCTTCGAACGGGACAAGAACTCCGCGTTCTCCGGCCAGCAGTTCAGCGGCGTGCCAGTATGGGGTCGAAATGATTGCTTTGCCCGCGCCCAGTGCATATACCAGCGTGCCGGATACAGCCTGTGCTTCATAGGGATAAGGGGTGATATAAATGTCTGCTGACCCAACGAATTGGGCCATCTCTTCCGGGCTTACAAACCGATTGTGAAAGATGACATTGCGTTCCACCCCTAGCGTTCTCGTCAGAGCCTGCAGTTGAAGCCGGTATCGGTCGCCTTCGCGCTGCCTGACATGCGGATGGGTCGCTCCCACGATAACGTACACAACCTCCGAATGGTCAGCGACGATGCGCGGAAGCGCCTCAATCACCCGTTCGATCCCTTTGTTCGGAGACAGCAGCCCCAACGTGAGTAACACATACTTGCCTTGCGTTCCTGTGGAGTACTTACACCGGTTTGAATCTCCAAATGGCAGCTCTGGAACGCCATGAGGAATCAAGTCGATCTTCTCCTCAGAAACATGGAACACCTCTTGCAAGATCCGTGAGGAGTGTTTGCTCATGACGACGAGCCGGTCAGACAGCGTTGCGATCTCTTCCATAACGATGCGTTGATTCGTGTCCGGTTTGCGAAGAGCTGTATGCAGAGTTGTCACCACCGGCATCTTGAGTCGGCGCATTAACCGCAATATGAAACTGCCAGCCGGCCCACCATAGATACCGTACTCATGCTGGAGAGAAACCATGGCAACATTGCTGGAGTTAAGAAAGTCGGCAGCATCTTCATATGAGGAAGGGTCGCCCTCAACCAGTTCAAATCGGACGCGCGAGGGATACTCGTAATGTGGCCCTGGATCGTTGACGGCAACGACCAGAAGCCGAGCTCTTCCGTACTCTTTGCCAATCGCGTTGCACAGGTCTGTTGTGAAGGTCGCGATACCACATTGTCGTGGTAAATAGTTTCCTATCACTGCGATCCCACTCGGAAGCGACACTCTCGATTCCGGTGTCGCTTCCGACAGAAGTTTATCTTCACGCACCAGCGTGCGGTCCATCACACGACACGCCGTCTTCCGCTTACAAGGTTGAAAATCAGGACCACCACTGCGATCACAAGCAGAAGATGAATAAGGCCGCCACCAACGTGAAGGCTGAAGCCGAGAAGCCACAAAATCAACATGATCACGAAGATTGTCCAAAGCATATGAACCCCCATTTCCAGTCGTGTGCACCCGAAGAATGACGTTCTCTTCGCGTGCACACGCGCATTTTCAAACGTTCGGTTATCTATCAGCCTCTACGGCCTGCGCTTTGGCACCCCTGACAGCGGACAGGAACGAGTGCGCTGCAGCTGGTGCCGGTACTTTACCCGTCAGCACGGCTGCGGTCGTAACATGCCGCCCGTAGAAAGCCTGCATGGAATCGTCGTCGCGGCGAATCGAAGCGCCCGACAATGTGAGTCCAGCAAAGGCTCCCTTGGCCCGAGAGTAGGTCAGTATCTCTGTATTCAGCTTCCAATCGGTATCGGCGGAAGCATGACGTCCCACCGGTCCGGCTGCCGCAGAGGCATCGGCTCCAAGCTGGAACTTGCTGGCCAACAACTGCTGCATGCCTTTTTCATTCTGGATGATCATGACCAGATCCACGCCTTCGATGCCAATCTGCAATCCCCAGCTGCCGCCGGTGATGGCGAAGAAAGCCGGTGCAGTCCATCCCTCGGCAGTACGGCAAGTTGCAACTCCTCTGCCGTTCTCCGCGCCGAACACGAAGCCGCCCTTAATCATGTGGGGTACCACGGCTATGCATTTCGCGTGATCGAGTACCTCTTCCGGGATGCCCTTATCCGGAGTAGACATGATCTCGTGCAGGACAGTGGCGGCATTATTCAGCCGGTCTCTCGTTTCCCGCGGGGACTCCGCCCAGCCCAGACTGGTCAGACTCAACAATGCAACGGACAACATAAACTTCTTCATGGTTCCTCCTCTATCCTTTGCGTTCGCTTGGCAACTCCGCGCTAATCACATTGCCAAGCGTGCAAAGTTATTGCTTACGCTAGCCGCGTTCGCATGATCGCGTCTGAGCAAAATTGCTCAGTCGATCAAAGCGATTCCGAAACTCACGCAGATTGATGCAGATCGCGCTAAAAGACGACGCTAATAGCAATGCGAACGCCGGGATAATACGGGTTGAACATGTAATACCCGCCATCAACGTAATCGATGTACACGTCGTCGGTGTAGTACCAATCTTCCGGCCATGGATCAACAAATCCGAACCAGAAGCCGCCGTACTGGAAGCGCGAATATCCGTCAACCATCCTTGGACTGCCAATGCGGAAGCTATGACCCTGCCCAAAGTTGGAGCGGAAGCGGTCGTCTGGTATGCGACCTGTGCCTCTGGCGCTGTATCGCAATGCTGGCTCGCTACGCTGTCGGGCCTCATCCTGCGTTGAGCGCTGGGGACGCTGTGAAGATCCACCCTCCTGCCGCCCCATTGTTTGCGGCTGGCTCACCCTTTGCTGATTCTGCTCACCCTTGACTTGCGGCTGGCTCACCCTTTGCTGATTCTGCTCACCCTTGACTTGCTGCTGCTGATCTCTCTGCTGCTTCTCCTGGCCCTTGACTTGCTGCTGCTGATCTCTCTGCTGTTTCTCCTGGCCCTTGACTTGCTGCTGCTGATCTTTCTGCTGTTTCTCCTGATCCTTGACTTGCTGCTGCTGATCTCTCTGCTGTTTCTCCTGGCCCTTGACTTGCTGCTGCTGAGTCTTCTGCTGTTTTTCTGGTTTAGCTTCCTTTTCTGGTTTAGCTTGCTGCTCCTGTTTCGGAGCCTGGGCCTCTTGTTCGTGTCGCTCTTGTGCAACCGTGGGAGCAACGGTTCCAAGCAGAAGGAGCAGAACTCCTGCGCTCATAAGTTGGACGGGTTTCATACGGGATGCCTCCTCTTTCAACACGAACAGATTGGCTCGCTGGTTCCAGCATTACTGTGCAAAATTGATCAACTCGCGCGGAATTATGCGCTTAAATCTGTCTCACTCGCTTCGAATCCACAGCCAATTCCAGTGGGATAGTGCGGGGAAGGAACAACACTGCATCAAATATACAAGGCGCTGACAATCAGCGCCTTGTATCTCCGGAACGCCCAAGGATGCAGCAGTTCACATTGCAGGTTACGCCTTCATTTTCAATACCACAGGGGGAGGAACCTGCATGAGTTCCTCGTACAGAGCGCGGTAGTGAATCATCGCCGCGCGCAGTTCGTCGGTCGTGGCTTCCAACTTGCCAACGCGCATGGTCGTTTCGTGCGCAGAACGGTAGTTCTCGACAACTTTGGGATGGTCGACGGAGATGTCGGCGGCCCTCTGCTCGAAGTCCGATACGGGGTAACCGCGCGCCTTCATAAGAGCCGAGAGGAGGTCATCGGCCTCCATGACGGCTCCCTTGGGAGAGTCGACGAAACGAGCCTGCACTTCCTCCCACCGTTTTGTAAAACGCTCGTGTTCAAACGAATCGAGATCGCGAAGGGTGAGCTTTTCAACCCGCTTCTCGCGATCCTCCAGCTTCGCTTCTGCTTTTCGTTCTGAGCCATGCACCAACACGGCCCGGTTGTATTCGGAGCCGAACTTCTGCCGCAGCGCCGCGCTCTTGCGCCTTCGCATGTACAGCCAGGAGAGTCCTGCAACGAGCAAAACCACTACGACGGCTATAACGATCAAGCTTATATCCAACGTGCTTAGATTCATGGAAACCCCTTCTTCTACCAGGTCCATCTCTCTGCGGAAACCTTGTAGAGGACGAGTATTCCCTTCTGTCAGTCGGGAAACTGGTCAAACTTGATCGTCTTATGAATAAATTAAGACCGATCGAATCTAGCGGGCGCGTCTGCATCCGCACTTTCGCCCAGGGAGGTGAATGCCTACCCAGCCTTCTTGAGCTTTGCAAGCTTGCCTTTTAGACTTACGACAGCATCCTTTGCATGGCCTATCTGCTGTTGAACTCTGCCCGCGTTCTTTTCAACTTTCCCTTCGACTCTCAACTTTGGGTCATTCGTAATTTTGCCGACCTGCTCCTTGATCGTTCCTTTAAGTTCGTGGAAGCTACCCTTCATTTTGTCTTGACTACTGGTTTTCATATTTCTCCTTGCTCCTCAGAAACCTTGGAATGCGGCTTTGAGGCTGCTACCCTGTGTACTCTCACGGTTATTTCAAGTCTGAGCAAAATTGACCGTCAATGGCCGCCCGTTTGCGCTTAACGGGAGACGTGCATATGCATTTCCGCGCCAATTATATTCACGGAATCAGGAGTATTAAGTGAAAGATTTACGATTGCGAGTTCCGCGAGGGCCTATACTTTGTTCATGCGGTGGGGGCCCCCGCACAAATCATCGGAGTGGGAGAATACCATGTCTGCCATGCATTCCGCCGCCACAAAAACCGCCGCCGTCCCCAAGTCCGTCAGCGGGGGAAAGAAGCGAAGGCATTCAGGGAACGATGTTTCCCCTCTGCCCGTTGCAGTTTCTAAGGCCACTGCCCGCCCGTCGGATGTTAGTGACTTACAAAAGCAGGTTGTTGCTTTTGACCCCCGCCACCTCCCAACGAGATTCTCCGCTGGAAAAGCTAGTCAGGAATACTTAGTCGATGATGTCGTCTATTCGCAAGGGGACCCGGCGGATGCAGTCTTCTATATCCAGAGCGGCAAGGTGAAGCTCACTGTGGTCTCCAAGAGCGGCAAAGAGGCGGTGATTGCCATTTTGCCGGAAGGCAGTTTCTTTGGTGAAGGCTGTTTGGCCGGACAACCGCTTCGTATTTCAACGGCCAGCACAGTTGAGCGGAGCTCCCTCCTTCGAGTGACAAGGGAAGCAATGGTCGCGCTCCTCCATAAGGAACCAGAGTTTGGCGAACAATTCCTTGCCTATCTTCTTTCCCGGAATATTCGCATGGAAGCTGACCTTGTCGATCACCTTTTCAACTCCAGCGAGAAACGCCTGGCCCGGCTTCTGCTCTTAATGGCCAACTTTGGTCAGGAGTCGAAACCTATTCCGCTTGTTGCGAAGATGAGCCAGGAAACGCTGGCAGAAATGATCGGCACAACTCGTTCGCGAGTGAGCTTCTTCATGAATCGGTTCAGGGAGATGGGTTTCATCGAGTACAGTGGTGGTGGGTTGAACGTCCACCCTTCACTAGTCAGCGTTGTGCTTCACGATTAGGTGGCGGTGGGTAGCCGCTGCAACGCGGCCTACGCTGCCATCGGCGTCGCCTCTCCCATGAAGGCGATGAGTGTCTGCTTCAGCTGCGAATCGCATTCGTCGGCGATGGTCATGACGTCCATAAGCAGCAAGCTAAAATCTACGCTCCTCAGGTTCTTCTGCAACGTGTCGAAGATGCTGACCTGCAGGATGCGGGATTCCTCCACGATCATCGGTATCGAATATCCCTGTGAACGGCGGATTTTGCCGTGCTCTGCGGCAGCTTCTGACGCCTGTTTCGTTCCAAGATTCCTTGGCACTCTTAATCGGTGAACAAGTTCCTGAATCAGCCTTGGAAGATGTCCGGTGCGCTGGTCGTGGCTGAGTGGAATACAGGTCAACTCACTCTCGCTGTCCACACGGTCGAGCCAGCCCTTGATTGTGGCCGAGACGTCACGCTCCAGTATTGCAGCTACCCGCTCTGTGTTGGTCGTCTTTCGTGGTGCACGTTTTTCTAACTTCTCACGAATTACGGCGATAAGCGGAGGCATCGCCATCGGTTTCAGCAAAACCTCGTCAGCTTGTAATAGAATCGCTTCCGCCGCCTCCTGCAAGGCCGGGTACCCAGTGAATACCAAAGTGACCGCGTTCGGATTGGTGTGGCGCATGGCGCTGACAACTGTAAAGCCGTCACCGGCTTCTGGCATGTGCAAGTCCGTTAAGAGAACGTCAAATGGTTTCGTATCGATCAAATGCAGAGCCTCGGCAACGTTGGCGGCCGCGGTAACCAGAAACCGGCTGTCCTCTAAAACGGCTGCTATAGCCTCACGTAGCATCTCGTTGTCGTCTACCAGTAAAATCCTGGGTAACTTCGATTTGTTAGCTGCTGCTTCCAGGTCAACCTATCTCGGTGTACGTGGTGATTGCGGATGTGGACTTCTCCACTTTCATAAGTATTGAGCATTAACTCTCTAGAAGCTGAGCTATATTAACCACTCAGAGCTGAGTTGGTTAGTTAGTCAACCTCAGCCACGCCTCACCATCGCCAATCACCAGGACGAGCATTTCTAAATCCCAACAGAAGGCTGTAAAAGCCGCTCCCCCGAATTCTAGGCGGCGCTTGACGCATTTTCTCTCCGTGCAGATGCAACGGTTACTTCCCACGAGGGCTTCCTCTTTATCGTCACACTGCGCCGGAAACCTTCGGCACGCGTAACGTTAAGCACATCACGTAAGTTCGTACGCGCTTTGTGAAGCTGCGATTTGCAATTGCCAACCGTGCATCCCAACATCTCGGCAATCTCGTTGTGCTCATATCCTTCAATATCGTGCAGTATGAAAACGACACGATAGCCAGGAGAAAGCTCTTCAATGGCGCGTTCAAGAACGACACGGTCGATAGATCCTGCAAGTATTTGGTCTTGCCGACCGAATTCCTTCGGCGCACCGCCTTCTTCGTTGGGCTCCAGAATCTCGTCGAGAGAAACTTCTGGCAGTCCTCGTTTGCGCAACTGCATCAGTGCGATGTTGAGGGTAATGCGATGCAGCCAGGTGGAAAATGCCGAGTCACCGCGAAAGCTTGCGATCTTTCGGTAAAGCTGGAGAAATGCCTCCTGAGCCAAATCCTCGGCTAACTCCACGCTGCCCATCATGCGGATACAAATCGAGTAAACATGCCTTTTGTGACGTTTGTATAGAAATTCGAAGCAATCGCCGTCGCCTCGCTTGGCACCTTCGATGGCCTCGGCTTCCGACATTACAGACATCGGCATTTTTCTTGGGCTGGACAATGGAACCTCCTCGGAACATCCCTCATAGATTCGTACATCTGGCACGCCGGCAAATCTTGGATCTGGCTCTCAGCGACAGTTGATCTTCCTATTCCGCCGATTGCGACATCGACGGTGAGCAACCTTTATAAACGTTATTGATTTTCCAGAACTGAGCAATATTGAACATCTCTGAAATTATTGTTGCTTCCACAGAAGAGGAGATCCGTATCGCCCCACTTGTTTATAAATAAGGATGTTTTGCAGATTTAGGCGGCGACAGCCACAGCGGTTTTGTCTTGTTCTGTTGCCAAGTTTACTCGGCGCCGGAGGTTTACATTCTGGAGTCAGGCGCGTTCGGCAGGGGTGAAGTCCAGTACAACACTCAGTGTCATTCGCGCCATGTGAAGCTGGCCATAAGAGGCGATGAACACGGCTTCGCGTCGGCGGTAGAGCAACCGCGTCTTACGGTCGGTCTGCCGGAACCGCGCCCAAGCTTATCGAAAAGGTCTTCTACAACGTGGATTGCGACGTCGATCTAGGGCTCAACAGAAGGCGTGACTGCATCCTCTGGTTTGATGATTAAGCATGGCGCCGCACCAGCAATGCGCATGAGTGCGTCATTGGTCGTGTCCTCAATGCGAGTATTGCTTTTATGAAGCAGACGAACAGCCTTGAATGCTTCATGGCACAACACAAAACGGTTCTTTGTTGCTAGAGCATCAAAAACTATATCGGAACGCATCAATGGCACCTTCGTGGTACTTGGGAAACTGTGGATTCTGCTGACTTCACAAATGCGCGACATAAGCCGCAATCATAAGGTCATTAACGGTAAGAGTAGCATTCCCCTGGTCATACCGTGTATTGGGCGGGAACCTTAGCTGTGAGTCGAGCACAGGAGAAGTCTCCCCAAAAAAGAACGGCGCACGCCGAATATGTGGGGTGAGGATGGCAACGGCGTGCGCCTTATTAGATTGAATGGATACTAGCTGTTTGGAGTCCTCGTGGCGGTGATGTTCGTCACCCAGCATTGTTCCTGTGACCCTGCGACTTGTGATCACGGCAAAGTACCTAAGTGTGTGTGCTGATTGATAACAGCCGCATTCCAGTCTATTGTGACGGGTATGGCCGTCCTGATACCTTTCCCCCACAAGTCCGAGTCGCCTTCTCAATGTCGTTCCGGCCGTGTCACTGAAGGGCTCACGTGTTCCGCTTGCGAATATGAAGCGTATTCCGGTGCCGACCTCCATACGCATATTCAGCACAAGCATCCACCCACCAAAGGTATGGCAAGTACCCTTCGGTTCATTCCGCGCCCTGGCGTCGTGCTTACTCCTCCATCAGGAACCGGAGTTTGCCGAACAATCGTGCATCTGACTAACGAGCAACATAAGACCACCCCCACCTCCGATTGAAAAGGAGAGCACATGCTCGACCTGTCCGTTGCAGGCGAAACTTAGTTCTCCTCGACCTGAGGTGACCCACGGAGCCGCGCAACTGAGCAAAGTTGTACAGATCAGGTCGCGGTTGGGCTCTACTATACTTTCTGCCACGTAGAGGAGACCACCATGCCGCAGAGCACACACGATAGAGCCGCAGAGCTGCACAACCTTGCCGCTCACACCCATGAAGCCGCAGCCGCCGCTCACGCCAAAGGAGATCACCTGACAGCCCACGAACTCAGCAAGCAGGCGCTTGAGCACTCCAAGAACGCATGTAAGCTTGCCGAGAAACTCGCCGAGGAGGCGGGAAAGTCCAATAAGCCTGCCGCTTGACGCGCTGCATCCTAGAACGTGATGGCTATTGATCGTGGAGCACGACTCTGCGACAGCTTGCGCGTCGGCTCCACCTCACGGGTTGAATATGCTTCTAAACAAGAAAGAAATCATCCAGATCGAGGTGAACGTACCATGAGCCGCAAAGCGAATGAGCGTCGTGATCGTGATGCAGAGTTGGTTGAATTTGACGCCGAGTCAGAACGGGCAGGTTCGGAGAGTGGCGGACAATCCGGTGATGCGCAAGGTTTGTCCACAGACAGCGAAGCTGCCGATGAGAGTGTTGAGGAACTGGCCGAAGACGATCAAGCATACGAGGCAGGAGTCGTAGATGGAGTTGAGGATGCAGGGAATCATCCCGAGCGTCCGGTTCGAAGCCACGAGGACCAGCGGCCTACTCATGAGAGTGAGCTTCCGCCTGACCCCGACTGGAAATAAGCGCAGACTGCGGAGTTTGATAGCCCCAAGGGCTTCATGTCGCCACGGACATCATTCCTCAGCGAGCTACTCGGGCTATATCTGATTCTCATCTCGCCGGCCAGCCGTTATGATCGTAGATGGAACTTGAAATCGACTGCGAGTGAGGACCGTTCATGCCACTTTCCGCAAACCGTATTTGGCGACAATTGCCTAATGAAATTAGAGTCTCCGCCAGTAACTTGTTCTGGACGGAGCCAACCAACGAACAGAAACAGCTCCTAGTTGCGGCCCTCGCAAAAGCAAACAACGTTCGTGAGATTAGTGTCCGCCGAGCCCCGCCGGCGCGCCTGATCAGCTGGACGGCAGCAACTCTGTCTCTTCCTGATCAGATAGCGAATAATCTGCTGCAGGACTATTTGCTCCACGACCATCGTGCAACGATTGTGAGCTATCTTGAATTGCTGGGGATTCCGCATTCCGATGGAATGATCGAGGAAGGCTTTGACCTCGCCTCCCTGCCGAAAGAGCGCGTTCAGGATGCTGCTCGAACCCTCCTCGCATCCACAACTCCCCCGGGGGGCGAACTCTACCTGAAGTATCTTGTGGTCCAAGGTGGGCCGTGGTCAGTGATTGAAGAAGTCCTGCCAACCGGGGACTCTTAAGCAAAGGGACCTAAATTGCTCCGGACCAATCGATCGCCTTCGCCCCCTTCCTGCTTTACCGCGGGAAAAGCGCGTCTACGGCATTGATTGACTAGCGAGTCCGGGTTGTATGACACGAGGGGCGATGAATACCTGCCCTACCAAAGCTGAATCACTTCCAGCAGGTCCGGGAAACCAATCATCTTGCTCTTCGGCGTGCTTGCGTCCCCGTTGAGTGGGAGCATGGTTTTAAGTTGATCAAGGTCAATTTTGATCAGCCAGAGAAGGTCGGGAGTTGGTATATGTATTGGAAAGCTAGAAGAAGTGAGAAGCATTATGAGCGGCAACCCAACGAATCTGGAGATCGACAGTAGAGCTAATCTGACGATCATTGCTAAAAATTCGGCTCCTATACGTGATGAACACTACCCAGACACTTGGATGGTCAACTCAGGCGGGAAGTCCTCCAAGGTACGCATAGCGCGCGATTGTGCATCACATCCGTTTGTCGAAGGCAGGAGTGCCGCATAGCGGTTTCTTCAGTGTGCGTAAGGGAAATGAACATACGCAAATTCAAACGTCGTCGAGGTTACGACCGCCGGCCCACGGCTGGAGGACGCAAAACAAACATCAGCAGGATGAAGCCCATCAAGCCAAACATGCTGGTTACCCGTTGTGTTCAGGAGCAGCTTGCAGAGAGCGCTGTACTCGACCTTGTGCATGCCACAATCGATGTGATGGATGATCGTGGCTTGCAGTGTTCCCAGTAATTGCCGCGGGGTGATCAACGAGCGCACAACGGACAGAGAAACGACTCCGTTTTTTGCTGAGACGTTCACGCTCGCCCCCTTCGCTCGCCGGACGGATATGTTCTTCAATCCAAACCTTACTGAGGCGTAGCAATTGGAAAACAGCGGCGATCTTCCCCTGTTCAAGCTCAGCTCTGATGCCAGATAGCTGCTTGACGATTTTTGTCTTGGTCTCTCGCTGCCTATTCTGAAGACTGTGGCGGGAGAGCTTTACGAGGACCTGCTCTTCGTGAGTGAAGTGCAGCAAAATCATATGTACAAGGTTGTCTGCTGCCGCCAAAATGCCGTGAATGCTATGCATGCTGCCTGGGCGCAGAATCACCTCATCCAGTTCCTCGAAACGGCGGCAAATCTTGGCGTGCTCCTCGTCCAGATCGGGCAAGTCAAATGCGGGTGTCTCAAATATGGAGGTGCTCATCGTCCCTCTTTGAGAGTAGCCGAGCAATTCAGCTTCCGTTCGCCGCATGCGGGAGTCAAGAAATTCAAAATTCCACCAAAGTCTCAGAAGTGTTTGAAGACATTGGGAGTGTCTGGGTTCCCAGTTAATCTTCGCGATAATCGCCGCTTGGAGATGACAACTTCAGAACGTAAATAGCGGGGCGTACTGTGTTCCTTTTTTACATTCTGCGCCGATTTGTACACTGTTCTCGATCCACAGGGACGACACACAACAGTATTATTCGCGCTCCTCTCTAATTTGAAGGGGTGACTCCTCGCCGTTCCCCATGAGTAGGTCGCATGCCGAACAGAATGCAACGATGTACCGCAGCAACGGACATTTTTAATGCCAGTTGAGACATATGATAAGTCTAGTTGTGATTTTTTCCCTTGGCGCTGTAACGCTTGCCGGAAAGCGTCGATGGAGGCTCCACTGCAATTTTTCGGAAGTATATGACTCTTTGGTATGTGTCTCTTAGCAGTTATAATGGCCGACTCAGTGGAAATTAGGAGGTAGGTAATGGCAGCAACTGGAGCAACTCCTGCCAGCAAAACAGGGGAAAGTCCCTATCGTTGGCTGATCTTGATTCTCTCGGTCCTTAGTTTCGTACTGACCTTTCTTTGTCGATTTTCGTGGCCGCCATTGATTCCTGTCATTGTTCCGGTAATTCACATGAACATGTCGCAGGCTGGGGCTTACATGAGCGCCTTCTACATCGGCTACGTCATTACACAGATTCCTGCCGGCATACTGGCTGACCGCTTCGGTGTGCGCGCCGTTCTCGGAGTGAATCTGATCATCGTCGGCATCGGTCAGTATTTGATGGGCAACATTTCGAGCTTCCAGGGTGGTTTCTGGCTGCGCGTCATTATTGGACTCGGCGCCGGAGCGATGATGGCCTGCTGCGTTCGCGCAGTCATGGAATGGTTTGCCCCCAGAGATCGGGGCATGGCATTCGGCATCCTCCTCGCGGGACCAACTCTTGGACTTCTCGCGGCCAACTATTCTGTGCCTGCGCTGAATGCAGCCTTCGAGTGGCGCACGACATACCACATCATCGGTATTGCGGTTGTCATTGTCGGCATCCTCGTCTATGCGCTGATTAAAGCATCAGAGACAAAGCAGGCTCAATCGCTCTTTGGTGGAGTTTCTGCGTTTTTCACGAACCGGGATCTGGTCTTGTTGGGATTTGGCGGATTCTGCCTTATTTGGATGGAGATTGGCTTCGCTGCCTTTGCCAATACCTTTATAAGGAAGCAATTGAATTTTAGCCTTAAGGAAGCCGGTTTGGTTCTGGTCGCCTACAGCATTGGTGGAGTTCTCGCCTCTCCCGTTTCCGGCTGGGTATCAGATTTAATCGGCCATCGTAAGCAGATCGTCATGGTAGCCTATGCGTTCGCGCTTGTGTTCACAATTGCCTTTGGCTATCAGACGAGCCTGCAGATGCTGCTCGTTATTGGCTTCATCTACGGCTTCGTCTCCTACTTTGCCAATCCCCATCTCAGCCTCATGATTGCCGAGATCGCTGGCAAGGATCGTTCGGCAACTGCCACGGGCATTTCCAACGTCATGTTTCAGGTCGCCGCGATTCTTTCTCCGTTCGCCTTGGGTGTGTCCATCGACATGACCCATGCTTTCAAGACCATCTGGTATATATTGGCCCTCGGTCCGCTGGTGGGAATTATTGTGGTTGGAATCGTGCGTCCTCCCACTGCAGCACAGAGCCGTGCCTAGCTGGCAGCCCCTCCGTGTAGCTGAGGCGCGTTTGATATAACGAAGGTGCAATGCTCGATAGCCAATCAAGGTTGCTTTGAGCCGCAGCATTGCACCTAGACGTCGTGTACGCGAACTTGTGCCGCCAACTCTGGTTCACCCGCCTGTTTCCCAATTTTTGGAATATTACACGTTTCAAAGATGGCTTATGACGGTTCTTCGGAAGAGCTAAGATCGTTCGGGTCTCCTGACGTGTTGTCTTTGCTTGCGACGTCTCGGTCGAGTTGGTCATTCCTGAGATCGTCGTGCGGCCCAATCCAGAGGAGCAGCACGAGGGCCGGCGCTGTCGCCACGGTGGTCAGGAAGAAAAATTTCACCCAGCCGAGCTTCTCAGCCAGTACTCCTCCGGAGGATGCCACCAGTGTGCGGCCAACCGCCGCAAGCGAAGAGAGCAGCGCGTACTGAGTTGCGGTGAAGGCGGGCGAACATAGACTGGAAAGATAACTGATCAAAGCTGCCCCTGCCATTGCGCCAGTTACGTTTTCTGCCGAGACACAAAGCACAAGATAGCCGAGCCGATGCCCCCCTACAGCCTGCAGCACAAAGAAAAGGTTGCCAACGGACTGGAGCACCCCGCACAGCATGAGCGAGTGCCGCGGGCCAAACCGCAGCGTCACCACCCCGCCGATCAGAGCCCCCGCGACTGTCGCAAAGAACCCGACCAGTTTGGAAACGGCGGCGATCTCGTTGAGCGAAAACCCGAGCGAGATGTAAAGCGGCATTGCCATCACTCCCGCCAGCGCTTCTCCCAGCTTGTAGCCGACAATGAAGATCAGGATGACTAGCCAAAGCGGCCGGCGCATGAAATCGGTGAATGGGCCCGCCACCGCGGTGGCGAACGATCGGCGAACTCCCTTCCATCCGACCGCCCCAGTATGCGCAGTTCCCGCCGGAACCTTCGGCTCGGGGCCAAACAGAAACACCAGCATTCCCACGCCGAGCATCGCCGCCATCGTGGCGTAGGCCGCGAACCACCCGGCACGCGCTGCGATCACCAGTGCGCCCGCTCCGGAAACCAGCATGGCGAGCCGGTAGCCGGTTTGGATCATGCCCGCTCCGGGCCCCTGCAGATCCAGCTCCAAGATCTCCACACGCCAGGCGTCAATGACGATATCCTGGCTCGCGGATAGAAACGCGACGAGAAGTGACAAGGCGCTCATCAGAGCCAAGTCGTGCTGTGGCTTGCACGATCCCAGGCTGAGTATTGCGCCGATCAACATGATTTGGATCGTGATTCCCCAACCGCGTCGCCGCCCCAACGGCAGCGGTGGCGGCAGGCGATCAATCAGCGGCGCCCAGAGAAACTTGAATGCGTAAGGCGTGCCAACCAAGGCGAACGTCCCAATCGTTGCGCGCCGCACACCTGCTGTTGCGAGCCACGCCGAAAGGGTTGAAAAAGTGAGCAGGAGCGGAAGTCCGCTGGCGAACCCAAGTGCCAGTACCTGCAGCACGCGCCGGTCCGTGTAGGCGGTGATCGAGCGCCGCCAGTTCGTTGCGGTGCGCCCTTCGGTGTTGCTAGACAATTCCCTCATCGCAACATTTGGGCACCCAACTCGTGCCATCTCCTCAACTGAAGGTCTGCGTCCAAGAATAGACAGCCCGCACTCGCCCCGCTGGCACGTGATTTATGCGGGCGGATGAACAACAACTTTGCGTCTCGGGATAGGCATAGCGACTTAATCGACCTCGTCTAACATCAGCAGCTATTTTATGCCGCCCAGGAATCAAATGGTCGAATAACCTTGGGTGGGATTCGCAACGGGTTGCAAGATTCGATGAGCAGACATTTTCGGGAAGTCCCTGTACGGCTTAAACAGGAATACGCAGCTAGTCGAAAATCGAAGCTGGATATCTCGTTGCGGTCACGCCCCTGCCGCGTATATGTGAGGTTTTTGAATCGCCGATGTGGAGACCGCTATACGGCGTTCTCGACTCGCCCCGAAAATTTTCGCAGTCACAACCCAAAGGCCACTGTACTGAAATAAGAAAACACCTCCAGCTAGTCACCTCTGATTCCATTGTTAAGCTTGACGATCCCAATCATCTTCTACAAAATAACCCCGCTAGTGCTTGATAAATCTAAGATTCTTGATTTGGTTCCGACTTAAACGTTGGATTAGATTCGTTCATTTAAGTAAAGGATCTGACAGCCGTGGCGCATCAGTTTCATACCGTGACCAAGCGAGTTATCAAAATGAGCAATCGCAGCGGAGACTATCGAATGCGTGAACAGAAGGGTTTCTCGTTGATTGAACTTCTCGTTGTTGTGGCGATTATTCTGCTCATCGCCGCGATTGCCATCCCGAGTTTCCTGCGCTCGCGTATGGCAGCCAATGAAGCTTCAGCCGTTGGCTCTCTTCACAACATCGAAACCGCCGAAGTTGCCTATGCTTCAGCTTATCCGACCTTGGGGTTTGCCCCTGACCTGAATACGCTGGGGCCCGGTTCGACTCCTGGCAACACGACCCCGACTTCCACAAATGCATGCCTGCTGGACAGCGTTTTGGGGTGCCCTGCTGGGGTAGGTACCGCATCTTGCCAAAAGAGTGGTTTCAGCTTCAGTATTACCTCTGGAACAGAAAACCCTGTTAGTAGTTACATTATCAACGCGAATCCAGTCGTTTTGGGCCAAACGGGGCAGCGCTACTTTTACAGCGATGCTTCCGGCATGATCCGTTATAACTCGACAGCGCCTGCCGCTTCAGTTGACCAACCTATTCAGTAGGTAAGTAGCGTCTTCCTAAGCAGTGGTCGGAAGTAGATTTTGATGCTGGGGAGATTCTCCTTAGTCGCGCCATCGTGTCCTTCGCCAGGTAGGGGGGTGCCCGTTAGCCCCAACCTTCTTCAAGAGCTGCTGAAAACCCACGTTGGCGCGTATTCCATCGAATATCGTTCGATCGAGTGGGACACACCTTCTGTTCGCCAGGGTGCTGCTTCGGCGTGTGCTGCCTGATCGAATAGTGTGAGCAGCATGCCAAGCCGCACGCAGATCGACGCCGGCATTGCTGAACACTCAAGATTTCGCGAGCACCCGAATACAGGCAGGAGAAGGTGTTCCTCGTTCTGCCGTCTAAAACCGCGCGGGGAAATATTGCATCTAGACTTTGACGCCTCTCAACTGAAATAAGGGGAAGAATATGTCTTCATTACCCGCACTTGGCGCGCTGGACCGTACTCAGGGCTTTCCGGTTCTGACCTCCGCTCAGATAAATCGCGTTCGCCCCGGAAGTAAGTTGCGCGAGGTTAAACTGGGCGAGATCTTGTTCGAGCCTGGCGATACCGCGGTTCCATTTTTCATTTTACTTTCCGGGAGCATGGAGATCGTGCAGCCCGATCCCTGGGGAGAGCATCCGGTCACGACACATGGCCCCGGTGAGTTTACCGGCGAGATCGCCATGATCTCCGGGCAGCGCTGCCTTGTGCGCGGACGGGTTACCGAGGCGGGTGAGTTCCTTGAACTTAGCGGGGAGGGCTTGCGGTCATTGGTTGCGAGCGACGCCGAACTGAGCGAAATCTTCATGCGAGCGTTTATCCTGCGACGGCTAGCATTGATTAGCCATGGATATGGCAATCTCATTCTGATGGGTTCGCGGCACTGTGCCAACACCTTGCGATTACGCGAGTTTCTAGGACGCAATGGTTATCCGTACACGTACGTAGATCTGGACACTGACAAGACATCGCAGGAACTGCTCGATCGATTTGAGGTAAAGACCGAGGAAGTGCCGGTAGTCGTTTGTAACGGGCAAACTGTATTGCGTAATCCTTCGATTCCGCGGTTGGCAGATTGCCTGGGCTTAAATGTCAGTATCGATCCATCCCAGGTGCGCGATGTAATCATCGTCGGCGCTGGGCCGGCAGGCCTGGCGGCTGCCGTCTACGCGGCTTCCGAGGGGCTCAATACTCTCCTGATTGAAACCGAATCGCCCGGAGGGCAGGCTGGTTCCAGTTCAAAGATTGAAAATTATCTGGGCTTTCCCACCGGGGTTTCCGGACAGGAACTAGCTTCGCGGTCGATCACACAAGCGCAAAAGTTCGGGGCCAAGATGATGGTGGCGCACAAGGCAGTCCACTTGCATTGTGACCACCGCCCTTATGGGGTTGCACTGGATAACGGCAATATCCTGTCGGCGCGTGTCATCGTGATCTCCACCGGAGCGCAGTACAACAAGCCGCCCCTCTACAACCTTTCTAACTTCGAAGGCCGAGGCATATATTACGGCGCCACATACATGGAGTCTCAGCTTTGCGCAGGCGAGGAGGTCGTTGTGGTGGGCGGTGGAAACTCTGCTGGACAAGCCGCTGTGTATCTAGCTCAGAGCGCACGCAAAGTACACCTCCTTATTCGCTCAGCGGGGCTGTCCGAAACGATGTCGCGGTACCTTATTCAGCGGATCACTCATAATCCTTCCATCGAAATGCACTTCAAGACAGAGATTGTTGCACTGCAAGGCAACGCCGAGCTGGAGCAGGTGAGCTGGATCGATCGGGTGACTGGCGAAACTTCAACACATGAAATCCGGCACTTGTTTATCATGGCGGGCGCATCGCCGCGCACCGACTGGCTCCGCGGTTGTATTGCCCTCGACGACAAAGGATTCATCCTCACCGGACGAGATCTGAACTCGTCCTCCGCCCCCGGGCGGCCCTTGGCCTGGGCCCTCACCCGTGCCCCGCAAATGCTGGAAACCAGTCTGCCGGGCGTCTTCGCGGTTGGCGATGTTCGGTCAGGCAACATTAAGCGCGTGGCATCGGCCGTGGGCGAAGGAGCGATTGCCATCCAGCTCGTTCACCGCGCCCTGGCGGAGTTTTAAACACATGGCGAAGTCTCGATTTCCTCAGTGGACTGGCCGTTCTTAGTGAATGACGGGCCAACCGTTTCGTATTGCGTTCGGGACGCACGCGGCTTTGCCCTACGACTCCGCCCCTGGTCCCAAACTCCGCAAGAGAAAGCTCTAATGGCTTTGCATGGTGTCGCTCAAGGGACGGCAAGGCCATTCTTCCATTGAGCCGACACAAGCGCTATTGAGTATTGATCCGCGCGAAAGTTTGCTGGTTTTCAATGTTCCGTTTCGCCACCCATATCAGCCCCACTTTTTGGGACTAATTTGATTTGACCGCAGCCGTGGTCAATTGAGACCAGTATTCGATAGCCGACCGTTCAATACTCGTTAAGTTCGCCAGATAATTGGCACTCAGCCCGGACCGGAAGATCAATTTGACGCAATAAGGGGCTGAGGTGTCGTTGATTTCGCTCCGAAGGAGTTGTTTATGAAGCCACTGTTCTGGATTGGTGTTCTGTCGGCCGCATTAGGTCTGATATCGTTCGTTGTTCCGATTCCTCATACAGAGCGCGAAGGCTTTTCTGTCGGGGGCATGTCCATGGGAGTTACAACTCAACGCAGCCAAATCGTCTCCCCAATCATCAGCGCAGTATTGATTATGGGCGGTGCCGGCATGATGATCGCAGGCAGGAACAGGAAATAACCTCCTCCGAGTTAGCGGGTATCTAACCGTGTGTCTATTCTGCGGAGCAATGCGGGAAGGACTCGTCTTCCACACCCGTTCGTGCAAACCTTACAGCGACACCAATCTTCTCCATCGGAGCTCAAACCCGCTGGAGCCAAGATCGGAGCGCCCTGGCTAAACTGGCACACTCTGCGACGCACACACTGCACTCTATTTCAGGAGGCAGGAGGTTCGTTACGGATGCGCAGGCACAGCTTGGGCATTTGATAATGTCCACAACGCTGGAGGTCTACACAATTCCTATCGACACACGTCGCCGGGAAGTGGTGAAAAAGCTAAATTATTTGGTGACGGATGGTGACGAGTTCAAGGGAAC
>Ga0364919_10127_pt1 | contig 38036 bp, 24 predicted proteins | sample SorcelJu500001C7_2_FD_206953 | JGI IMG/M metagenome (GOLD analysis project Ga0364919, IMG submission 206953) | Enriched cells from Trout Bog Lake Hypolimnion, Wisconsin, USA - BchlTB.June20.5000.01.C7 | ecosystem: Environmental > Aquatic > Freshwater > Lake > Hypolimnion/Profundal zone | place... | reverse complement strand
GACGGGTTACTGTGTGTGGCGCCAATCTGTTCACGCTTTGCGATGCTGGCTTTCAAACTGTCGCGGGCGGATTCGAGGGAAATGAGTTCGGAAGATTTCATAAAAATTCAACTTGCTAAGAGTGCGGTGATGTCAAGCGTGAAGGATTTCATCCATTGGCGCTTGTCAAATGAGAGGTTACTGGTGGACCGCTCGATGATGGAAAACCATTTGAACGGCGCGATGGACGCGAGCGGTGAGATGGGATGATCGAGGGCATTTGTAACTGTAACGGATTCGGTCTCCATCCAGTCCGCATCGTGATCGTCAATCATTGTGCGGAGGGTGGCAGTCACGCGGATTTTACGGGCATAAACACCGGCGACTTTTACGCTGAGCTCATGCCCCATGTCTTCAGCCTTGACCAGGATGCGGGTCTTGCCGGTGATGTCCCGATCGCCAATGGCAGGAAGGACAAGGATGTCATCCGGAAGCGAGCGCTTCAGCATCTCGATGATTACTTGTTCGGCGGCAAGTTCGATGGGTGTCGCGCTCATTCGGATGCCTCCAGAGATTCACACCCGAGGAACCAGGCGGAATCATGGAATCGTGTGCCGCTGCGCACAAATTTATATTCAACCCCTTCACAGGTTATACGGGATCCAATAGGCGGCAGCGCAGGGAGAAGAGATTTGCGCACGCGGAAGGCGATGGCGAGGATGTAAACTTCTCCACCCTCTTCCAGCTTCACTCCCATGGAGCCGCCTTCACTGGAGGCTTGATATTCCCGGCCATTCGATTCACCCGGACGAGTAATCGTGATGGTTACCGGAACTGTGCCTTCCAAAGACATCTGCTGGCCCAATTGCAGGATGTCGCGGAAGTCGTCAAGTTGAGTTCGTTGGATCATGAATTTAAAAAAAACGGTGACGCCTCTCCCAAGGCGTCACCGGGAACAACCCATGGGATTACCCCATTATGAAAAATCAGGGACCGCCTTTGATGAGGCCAAGATTAACCAGATCGGCGCGGAGTTGGTTGACCAACACGGTGAGCGAATTGACCTTGGTCACCGCAAGATTGTAATCGCTTCCACTGACCAGGGCCGTGCCACTGACCAGCGGGGTGAGCGTGCCACTGATGGCAGCCTGCGCGCTGGCACTGGGCTGCACGATGGGCGTGGCCCCGTAAAAGGCCTGCCCCTGCGTCGGCTTGGTGCCGTTGTATTGGCCGTGGCCGGTTGGATTGACCACCAGTGCGGTCTGCGCTTGGATGAAAAGCGGAAAGCAGAAAGCGGAAAGCAGAAATAAAAGTTTGGTTTTCATTGTTTTACTTTTTTGATTTTTTCGGAGGTTGGTCGAGCTCGACTACCGGGCCTTCATCGCCGGAAGGCGCTTCGAGTGCGGCATTGGGTGCCGGTGTGGAAGGGACTGAAACGACGGAAGGGATCGATGGGACGAGGGCCGGGCGCGTTACCTTCAAACTGAAATGCACCTGTGCCTGCTCAATCCGGAGGAACTCCGGAGGAGCGGCGGTGATGGCGGTGCGGGCGGCAACTTGGTCGTGCCCGCAGTAGAGGACGGTTGGTTCGCCTTCGCGAACTTCCGCCTTCCATGCGGTGACCAGGAGAAGTGTCTTTGCCATTTTCGAAAAGCAGGGTTAGGCGGTGAGGCAGCGCAGGCCGGCGCGATCCATGCCGCTGTCGGCGGCGTAGCTGGTCGGATCGGCGGAACCGGCGATCGAGCGACCGGCACGGATGCCGTATTGGACGACGAATGTGGCGAAGACGTCCAGTGAGGGAGTTGCGCCAGCAGTGTCCTGCCAGAGAAACACCAGGAAGCTGAGACCGGTGATCGGGTCAACTTCCTTGCGGACGAGGATGGCGGACGGGATACCGAACTGCTGGGCGGCTTCACTCGGGTCAATCATCTGCCGGCTCGCGATGTGGATGGCGCGTTTTTCAAAGAAAATCGCCTGCAGGTTTTCAGCCTGGGTGATGGTGTGCGTGCCGGTGCCGGTATCGGTGATGTCGATGGCGACGCCGCCGAGCGTGGCCGCCAGCTTGAATGTGCCACTGACACCGGAGCCATTGAGCACGCCATTGGTGACATCGGGCGTGTAATCGCGGATGTAATAATCCGTGGCGAGAGCGAGGCCAGCAGGCAGGGTGCCGGTGCTGGTGAGGCGAACGCGAGCTCCATTGTAGAAGCTGATGGTGGGATCAATTCCGATTGCCAGGGACGCGATGGTGCAGATGTCCGTGGTGGCGGCGCTGAATGTGCCGAGAGCACCGTTGCCGGTGGGCAGCGTCGGCATTTCCTGCAAGACGTCGAGGCCGTAGAGATTTTTAAACGACGCATACGGATCGTTGCCGATGCGCTGGTTAAACCCATATTGGAGCATCACGCGGGGATCGCCGCTGATCTTCCCTAAGAAGCTGGTGGTGGCGATGCCGAAACGCGGGGTGAGGGCGAGCTGGGTATTGAGCTGCTCGCGCTGGGCTTCGAGGGTGTCCACGTCGGGGTTTGCCGCCGTGATGGAGTGGGTGAAGTTGCGGCCACTGACGGCTTCACCAGCCGCGTCGGCAACCACGAACCGCCCGAGAGCCTGACCGGCTTCCTGCAAGGACTGGAGGAAGGCAGGCATGGCCATCAACTGCTGGATGTCGGCGGATGGAAGCCGGACCTTGACGGAGGCCATGCGGTCAATCTTGACCTTGAGATCGCTGACCAGATCGGTAGAACTCTGCGACGTGGTAAGAAGGCCACCGGGGGAAGTGCGCGCTACAGTGGGCACGCTCGCGAGTTGAGAGATGACTTCCTGGCCGAATTTCGCCGGTTGTGCAAAGGCACCATCGGATTTTCCAAAATCGGTCGAAAAGAAATCCAGGGCCGGGACTTTTGCCTTGAATGCCTCCATCACTTTCCCGGTGAGCAGCGGGACGATCAGGGTGGCGCTGAATAACCGGGATTCGCGGAGTTGGAACATGCTGACCGCCAAAGAGGCGATCATTGCATCCGCGATGAAAAATGCCGTGATCCCGGTCGGGAAGCCGTGCTGAACGGCGAGAGCGACTGAGGCGACAATGGCGAGCATGAACAGGGCGATCAGGCTGAACAGTTTGGAGGCGGCGGATTTCATATTTTTATTTGGTGTGTTTGTTAAACTTTTGGTGGTGTCAAAAAGGCGGGGCAATGGATGGGATTACTTGGCGGCAAGTGATCCGGTCTTGATGGCGTTCTCCAGGGCGGCAGAGACAACGGCGCGGGCCTCGGGGGTTTTCGCGTTCTTCATGTCGGTTTCGAAATCGGAGAGTGATTTCTTCGAGCCGGGGAGCGGAGCATCCGGGATCGCATTCTTCGGATCGATACCCTTGACCACGCAAAGCTGTTCGAGCCGGGTGACGTTCTCGGTCGAGGCGGTAAGCTTGTTTGTGACGTCCGCGATGATGCCGGTCTTTGCCGTGACATCGCTTTCGAGCGTGGTGACTTTGTTCCGGAGCTCGACGGCCTCATCGGTCGCTGTCTTGAACTGGGCCTTGAGGTTCGTGACTTCACCCAGGGCGGTATCCCGCGTGCCTTCGGCGGCGGTGAGCTTGTTCTGGATCTCGGAAATGTTTGCCACGCTCCCAAGGCGATTCGTGATTTCGAGCGTGATTGCTTCGTCGGTTACCTTGCTGTCGAGCTTGAGCAGGTTCAGAATATCGGTGCGCAGTTTCATAGTTTGATCGAATTGTTGAATTAAATTTTTCGGGGTGTTGTGAAACTTGCGCGTGTCAAAACGCACGGAGTTCATGACGTCGCCGCCGCTGGCGGGATCGATGATTTCATCCACGAAGCCGAATGCCTTTGCCTCCTCTGCGGTCAGCCAGGATTCATCGTCCATGAGCGCGTTGATTTGATCCTCGGGCAGGCCGCTTTTTTTTGCGTAGGCCTGCACGATCGAGGCCTGGCATTTGTCGAGGAGTTCTGCGTTTTTGCGGAGTTCGTCCGAATCGCCATCCACACACGCCTCGGGGGAGTGCATGACAAAAAAGCCGTTGGCACACATGCGGACAGTTTTTGCGGCAAGCGCGATCCAAGTTGCGGTCGAAGCGGCGAAACCGTCGATTTGGGCAATCACGCCGGGCTTGTGACCAGCCAACGCATTGTAAATCGCGTAACCGGCAAAAACTGAACCGCCTTCGGAATGGATGCGAAGCAGGATCGGCTGATCGCCGGCACTGCGGATCGCTGCCACGAAATACGGGGCATCTTCTTTGCAGAGCTCGCCGTAGAGGAAGAGTTCGACGGCGTTTGCGATCAGGTTTGACGGCTGGGTTTTGACTTTCACGAGAAACGCGAAGTGTCAAAACATGGGAGGAATGGGAGATAGTGGATGAATTGGAAACATACCGCGGTATGTTTCTATTCTTCTGCAGGGTCGGGAGGGCCTTTGAGTTGCACTTGCGGGTTGCTGGTGGACCGTGGCCAGATGTCGAAATACTCGAATTTCATGCCGGATTTTTGGACTTCCGGGTCTGAATTGAGGGCATTCAGTTTTTTGATGCGGGCTTTGATGCGCTCGTTGTTCTCGTCCTCAACATCGCTGGCATCCTCACCCATGAGGGCGTGATAATGCTCGATGCCCATCTTGCCAGTCGCCACACGATCGTCGTAGAGCCGGCCTTCGCGACCGATGTCCACTGACTTGTCGGCATCGCCCAACACCTTATGTTTCCACCAATCCTCGGGGATCTGGACGCCTTTCATGCCGCCGTTCTTGATTAACTGCCAGGCAAAGAAGACATGCCAGCGATTGCAGAATTGCGGGATCAATTGCTGCGCCCGCTTGGCGCGGATGATCGAGGAGACTTGTTGCAAGACTAGCCGGGCAACTGTGCCTTGTCCGAGGCCCCCTTTAAAAAAGAGGTATTCAGGGGGATAACCATCAGCTCCCCATGCAACTTCGCGCAACATGGAATCCAGAAACTCAGTAACTGCCGTGCCGGGGCGATTTGATTCAATCGTTTTGATCTCGCTATTCCCCGGTAAGCGCGGGATGGAAATCTTCTCGTCGGCATCGTCGCCGAACAAACGGGCGACTGAATAGGTAGTACCATCGGCGTTTGTGACGGTTTCGGCAGCTCCGTCGCCCGTAAGCTCTTCGAGTGTGGGACCAACTGCGCCCTGATCATCTTTGGTCTGGAGAGCGAACCCGAGTTTTTCGCGGGCGAGTGTGCCGTTGTTGAGTGCTTTTAAAATATCCTCACGCCGAAAAAGCTTTTTACAAACAGATGCCAAGCACGAAACGCCGCGATTTTGCCCCGGTAAAAAGGGATCGTGGAAGTGAAGGATGTCATCGGCGGGAATGGTCTGCGCGATCTGACCGAATTCTTTGTTGAGAACCTGGTAGAATGTCGCACGCCCCAGTTCACTCCGTAAAATTCCGTCGCGAAATCCCGGTGTGTCAGCGGATGCCGACGCACCTGTTGCGTTGTCCACACGCCAACCTGGGATTAAATGCATTTGCGGCATGATGGCTCCGGGACCAGGACGCAGGAACTGTCCGAAGCAATCACCATAAAGGCGGATCATGCGACGGATGTTATACTGCGCGGTGTAACCGTCTGACTCTCCATCGCTGCTGAAAATGCGCGGATCGTGCACCGCGTAATGGTAGCGGTCGGTCATTGCGGTGTTGAACTCGGGCGAGCTCGTCACCCATTTGGGCCAAAGGCCCGTGCCAACCTCTTCCATGGCCAGGCCGTTGATGACCAGGCTCACTGCCCCGACATTTTTATAAAGGTAGTCAATGCGCTCAATAATCGCGCGGCGGCTGATATAATTGAGCTGCTCGGCTGGCTGCAAGGTCGGTAGGAAAAACCAACCTTTGTAATCAGCCCGATCTGCCGCTTCGTAGATTTTATACCAACTCAGGTTTTTGGGTTGTGTGAGTTTTTTGGGCTCGCTGACCACATCGACGGAAGATGAGACGGATGGGACCAATGGGACGGATGGGGCCGCAGCGCGCGAAGGACGGAATTTTGAGAGAAAGCCCATATTTAAGAGGCGGGTTTGAAGGTCATCTGGAAGCTGCGATTGCCGCGGGCCTTACTAACTCGCGCAGAGGGGTATTGCGTAAGATGCACCGGGAGAGTGTATGACGGATCGAGATCGAATCGCCGGCAGTGCAAAGCGTCGATGATCGTGGCCTGGGAGAACTGGCGCTGGCCACTGGCATTGCCGCCTTCCGTGCCGGATGCAGTGAGAAGCACGCTGGCAAAGGCGGTGCGACCAACACGGATATACTCCGCAAGCCAGGCAGACGGCGGGTTGCCATCACCAAGATCGGCAAGGGATGGGAAATTAATCTGGCAGTCTGCCAAGGCGCGCCAAAAATCATCGTCGAAAAGCATGTGACATCAGCGGGATGTCAAAGGGGAAAGGCTAAAGGCTAAAGGCTAAGGGCTAAAAATTTCAGCCTTTAGCCTTTAGCCTTTAGCCTTTTTTTCGCGGCGGCCAAGGGACTTGAACCCTGCGCGGGCTATCATCCACGGCACGATGCGCCGCCGAAAGTTTTGCCCGATGACACCGTTGGTAACGTGTTGTCGGAGCCACAACCTCGCTGATGGTCGGCACCGCTTGCCCCCGGTGCCAGACACGGTGTCCTGGTCTAATCATGGGGTGTCTGAAAAGTTTTGCAGGGGCGGGGATTGAACCCGCGGACTCCTGGTTATGGGCCAGGCGAGATAACCGCTTCTCCACCCTGCTGTTGAGTTGCAGGTGTCAATTGCTTCGCAGCCTGACTGGGTTTGCGCGGACGGGTGATATAGTCGTACGCAAGATCGATGACTTTGAGCGCATCGCCAAAATGGTTGGGATGCTTATTGTCCCATTCGCTTTCTCCATCCTCATCAGTGATCAAACTTTCCTTCGTTATTTCTTCGACAAACTTCTCTTCACGTTCACGGGCAAAGACGTCACCGGGAAACATGATGCCGGGTTCATGTTTTTTATAACGGTCGATATACAACGAACTTTTGGCGTCATGATCGTGAAAGGTGAGATACCCAAACCATTTCGGCATTCCTTTCTCGTATTTATTCCATGTCCATGCGCGGCGCTGTGTGTTGGACCCGCCGCCCATCGCCGGGAACATGCGGCAATTGGTGGCAAGGCAGGCGTTTTCACACGCCTTTTTGCGATACTTAGCATCCATGAACCCAAATTTAATTTTGTGCCGGCGGTCTGGAAATTCCGCCTCGGGCCAGGATTCGTCGCGCACGAGTTCCGCGACGCCGCCCGGGGAGTCTTCGTTTCCCCAGTCAATGACGGCTAACATGCCATCGATTCGCACGGCGCAGACAATCCATCTGGCGTAACTCATACCGACATCGGATCCAATCAGGAGCGCGGCGGGGGCAAATGGAATCGTTCCGCGCTTGTATGCTCCCATGTTTTTCCGGACGTCGTTTTCACCCATCTCACTCGTCTCTTCCTTGAAGTCGAGCCCGAGCCTGTGATTGAACCAGCCCTGGAGTTTCGTGCGATCGTTTTTGCTATCCAGAAAATGCAGGATGATTTCACCCCAGCTCGAGGCGCTATCCATCGAGAGCAGATCGCTCTGTCGCTGACTGACGACACCAGGTGTCCCGATGGCAGTCGGCAGCCATAGCGCGGAGGCGTTCAGCAGCACTTTGTTGTTGCGGGTGTCGGCAACTTCGCCCGCGCAGTATCCGCATTTGTAAAATGCCTCAGTCAGAATGCGGGCCTTGTCCCAGGCGCCAGTAAGATCCTTGCAATGGGAAAAAACGATATGACCGTGCTTGAGAATGCGGGTTTTTCCAGCAGGCAGCGGTTTCCATGTGAAACAACTCCGACCGGTGCGGTCGTCCACAACTTCAATGATCTCGTCGGAATATGGGATCTCACGCCGGATTTCGGGGTATTGTTCCTGGTCCTCAAAAAAAGTGACAACCTGCCGCTCGCCACAATGCGGGCACTTCACGAAATACTCTTCGCAGTTGCCGGTGGCATGGGCCTTCGCGATCGGGCCGCTTGATTTTTTCGGTTTGGACAATCCGACGATGAAACCGTTGTCATCCGTCTTGGCGCGGGATTGAAGGTTGCTCAGGGTGTCGGTATCTCCGGCAGCCTTTCCGTGTTCTTCAACCTCATCCGCGAAGCACATGCTGGCGAATTTGTTCGCGAATTTGCCAGAGGAAAAGGAACCCATGAAGTAGATCCGCATCGAGCGCAACCGCATGAGGTAGGTGCCCAGGTCATCATCGTCACCGGTAAAAATGTCCTCGCCTAATTTTTCGAGGGTGGGTTTGATGCGCTCACTGATGTTCTTCGCTTCCTCCCGCGAGTCGATGGCGTAGATGCATGAGCGCGGACGATACTTCGCGCTCCAACGAATCCCATTCAAGCAACCCTCGGTGAATCCGCTCTGACTACATTTCTTGATCCACAGGCGGCGAACTGGAATCCAATACCAGGATTGCGAAACCTCCGACCATACCGGCATCCACGGATCCCTGAGAAGATCCTGCAGGCGACGCGTCCACGGCGTTTGATCAGACGAGTAAGGCCCGGGCTTGGATGACGTTTCGTTTTTGATCCAGACCCAACTTTCCGCCCATTGCCAGATCGGTTCAGGGGGAAGCGGTTTGAATGCCCGCGCGAAACTGTGACCAAGCGGGGTGCGGAAAACAGGATCGCCGACAGGGGTGATACTCATGCGGCGGCGAGCAGGGTTTGAATTTCATTCCGACGCAGGGAAGGCATGTCGGCAAATAGAAGATCCTCTTTCGTCCGAACGTCCAGAATCACATTCTTTATTTTCTCCCAGACCTGCGGATCAATCGGCGGCAACTTTTCCTCGATGCGGCGCACCATGTTTTCCCGCATCATTTTGAGCATCTCAACCGCTTCATCCTGATCGGCAACAACGGCATCGTAATCGATGAGCTTGCCCATTTTCTTTTGCCATTCAAGATCGGCGGTTTTTGCTTTCTGATAAGCTTCCCTGGCTTTTTCCCAGCGCGGTTGCCACATGCGAATACCGTCGTCGTCGCCCTTCTCGTAAGCGGCGTTCAGTTTTTGGAAGGTGCCGGATTCAAGCTGCGCCGCACGTTTGACGACATCGCTTTCCGCGATATTCATCGAACTGAGATCAATCGGCCTGGATGTGGGGGATGATGGCTGATCTGCACCGGCAGCAGGCGGCTGGAATGTAGCGGCTCCGGGCGGTGCCTCAGAATTCGGGGTGTCAGTTCCGGTGGAACGGCTGGCGGCCGAAAGAATGGTGGAGGGGATTTCCTGCCGCATCCGGCGTTTCCACCATGCGGGCATCAGCGCCGGCTGATCGAGCGGCGGCAGATCCGGAGGCGCGGCATGGCGACCACTGGAAACCCACCGCTTCACGGCGCGTTCCTTTACTCCATAAACCGACTCATACTCGCGCAAGGCACGAAGATAATAATTAGTGAGCTTGGCCGGAAGTGGCGCGTTCGGATCGAGGGTAAAGGTTTTTGGGGCATCGGCATCGCCAGCGGGAATCAGATGCCGGATTTCAGCGAGCTCTTGCGGCGTGAGCTGCCGTCGCCCGGACGCCCAAATCTTGAGCAGGTTCGCATGGCGAGCCTGCTGCAAGAGTTGAAGCTGTTCGGGCGACGGCTGGCTCATAACTCGAATTCACGCTGGAGGTCGCGACGGATGGCGCGGGCCTCGATTTCGTATGCCACTGGTTCACCAGCAGCGAGAACGCAGCCATGCTCCCAGAAGTGTTTCCAGGCACGTTTCATGGCACGGCCCGCTCCGGAGTGAAACCGTGATCGACTCACGCCAACCCCGGGCCTTGATCGCGGCCGCATAGACGATCAATTGCTTTTCGGGATGCTCGTTCGGGTTCCGTGGATGCGGCCTGAGTTCATGCACGGACACCAGGGCGTCATGAGCGCAGTGAACCGGCAGGCCGGAGGCAATCGGGATTTCTCGTTCCATTGACTGTAGGAAGGTGTCAAAGGGTCACAAATATTTTCAAAGTGTCGTTGGCGAAGAGGGGAAGGGACTTTCAAACTGATGGTAAGGGGGCGTGGGGCAAGAGATTCCTTGCGGTGGGGGTCTGAAAGCATAGGTGCGGGGTCGTTTCATAGGTCATCACACGTTTTCTGACCCTATGAAAAACACGGTGCCTTTCTTTTTATGAATCTCCAAATACCTACTAAACCTAATAAACCTATGTAAATAAAACCGATTAAGCGGTTTTTATAAGAGTAAAAACCAATCCAGCAAGGTTACACAGGTTTCAGCATAGGTGCGCAGGTTTGCTATAAACACTATAGGTTGGAGGGAGAGGAGGAAAAGAGCGGAGGCACTCGCCACCACACGCCTTTAAAAAATTAACCCACAGAAAGGAGCGGGAAGTGGATCGAGGCAGGCTGCGCCTGCAGAGTGGAACGAACGCAAGCGCAGGCCAGGCAAACCGGCAAAATTCCCTTTTTGCCAAACTGAACGATTATGCTTGAGGGATGATCGAGCGGCTTCGCCGGGCTTGGGACGAACGCAAGCGGCAGCGAGGCGGAAGTGCCAGCGTTATGAAGATGGCCACCTTAATCGGCCATGGTGACGAAATACCGCTTTGCCCGGCCATTCTCTCCATTGTCCTTGAACTCCAGGCGTTCATCCGTCGCGCCGATCCGAATCGTGAACGTGCGGCCGCGGCCAATGTATTTCTTTAGGAACTTGCCGAACTTGGAACGGTCACTTGGCTTCATGTCGCCATCGTCCGGAACATATTCATCAAACATACCGTGGTGTGCACATACCTTCGATAGCTGGCTAAATGTGAATGAGCGACCCCCCGCAATTTCTTCAAACCCTGCCTCATCACCGGTCGCCAGCGGAACTGACGTCATCAATCTATGCACCAATTCGTTCATCTTCTGGCCGAGCGTGTCACCAACGCCAGCAATGTTGGGCCGGGACAGAGGATCAGCAAAACCGGCTGTCTTGACGATCCCACCAATCACAGCAGACCATTCCTCGAAGCCAACCAGGCGCGATTCGTTGCGGGGCATCTTCTGGTCCATCCAGTGACGAACAAAGGCCCAGAGTGCTGACAGCGTTTTTCTACGCATCGCCAGCGTCGAGATTTTAACCTCATCGAGCGGATGCTCGATCTTTCGGGCTTGTGCATCAGCTTCTGTCACGAACAGGTTGACGAACAGCGCACGTTCCGCGATGTCAGTGGACGTAGTAGCTTGGTTGGCCGTGATCAACACGGTGGCCACATTCGGCACCGTCAATTGCTCAGTGTTTTTGCCCATCACGCGGCACGTCACGTCCGGGCTGGTAACGAAGCCTTCCAGATCCGCATTAGCCATGTGGCCGCGAACGTTGTCGAAAAAAATGTATGGCGCGGCCGTGTTTGCGGCCGTCTCCAACGATTTGCGAAATTCTTCACGGTTTTCACTCCAGGACGTGCGCGCCGCGCTGCCGAAAACCGTCAGCAAGCAAATCTTTGCGAGCAGCGATTTTCCCGACCGCTGAGCGTTCGCATTAAAGATGAACATCGGCCGGGCCGCTCCTCGTGGCAGCAGGCCACCTGCGAATAATGTGAGCAGACACGCGATTTGAACAGACTTCGAACGCTCTGGATCGTCCACGCCGTCGCCAAAAGGAAATTCATGAAACAACTCATTAAAAAAATCAACCGCCGCTTTCAGTGTCATTTCTTCATCGAGTGTAAAACCAGTGTTGAAAGTAAAAGTGCCGGATTCAAGATCGTAACCGGGATTCAGCAATTCCACGGTGCCACTTTTACGCAGCACAGGCATGGGCGCTTGGTTCACCTTATCCACCTCGGCCAACAGTTGAGGATCGACTTTGACCTGAGCGAGCAGCGAGCGCGTCACATCGACCGGCATCGAGCGAATCGCCTCATAGTATGAGGCATTCCCGTCCGCATCTTTGTTCATCCGGAGTTTGAAGCATTCTATCACTTCATCTGACCACACCTGAAGCATGTGGGGTTCCATGAAGTCGAGCCGTCGCTCCTCATTGTTAATGAGCACGCAATGAACATCGCGCCTAAAGACACCACGCTCACGCACCATGGTCCAGAACGCTTTCGCGAACCCACCGATTGGCACACCGTCCCCTGGGAGCTTTAGCCTGGGCTTGGGCGTGCCCGGGATCGCGCGGGAGTATGCAAATAGCTTGAGGGCGTCAACCTGCTGTTGACCGGTGCCTGTAATTCCAAACTCATTCGATGGTTTGTCGCCGTTGCCATCGCTCATTCGTTACCCCCCCCAGCGACCATTTTGAATTCAATCACCCATACCCGGGAGTTTTTATCCCAAGATCCACGGCCATTAATCGATTCCCAAAGCTCGCGATAATCTGAAACAGCCCAATCATAGACACCCTGGTCTTTTACGCCTTCCGCAATCGCGTCGAATGCCGTGATTTCTTTCAATTTTTGCACGCGCACTTTTTCGACTTCTAACGTGATCCGACTTGCCGATCGGGGCATAAAGATCGACGGCCGCCAATCCCGATCTTCCGGCTTAGCCACATCATCGGCACGATAGAACCAAACAGGAGGATAGCCCTCCAAAGCATTGTCTAAGAACGTTTCACGCACCCATAGTCGGTCACCCACTTTCCCGTATGGACATTTCCACGTCCCGAACTCAGGGACTTCTCCCGCTGCCGTCCCCGCCCTCCAAATGTCATTCAAATCGGACTGGATCCAGGCAATTCGCTCATCGGGGTGCGGCTTCACGATCCGTCTCGTCTGAGTTTTTCTGCCAGCAAGAATCGCACGCACCATTTCACCGCTGAACAAAATCGGTCTCTCTCTCATTTCCCATCCTCCGTTAAAATTTCACGCACCCGCTTCTGCGCCTCGATGGGCGTCATGTCCGGCGCGGGATTCAAATACAAAAGTTTCTGTTGTTTCTGGCCGCGCAGACAGCCAGGCAGCCGCGTCAATCGAACCGCTGACATGCAGCCAGCATCGGCTCCGAGCCGCACGACGATCGGCTTGATCTCATCTTTCCACTCATCCCATTGCGCTTTCGTTTTCGCATCGAGGCGAATCAGGACGTGGACGCTTTTTCCGCCGCTGGTGTAGATGGCCGCGATCCGGAGCGGCAGTTGCACAGCCATTGCCACCCAATCACGAGCTCGCGCCTTATCGCTCTCCAGCACCATGTAGCGCCACGCGGTCACGCAATCCTGGAATCGGCGGGACCAGTGAGGATCGTCACTGCTCGCAACCTCTTCCATCCACTTCCATTCACCAAGGACAGGGTTGCAGAGATACCACACACCGTCCGGGCCGCTGGCATCGAATACCTTGCCAGGCTGTTCAAACGGTTCCTGCGCCCGCTCGTACAATGCTGCCGGCGAGATTACAGTCGAGACAAAACCCATCTCTTCACTCCATAGCCATTGCCCTTGCGACTCAAATTTTTCAAAGATGACAACACGCTCACCAGGATCGTAGAGAGCCGACAGAAAATCATGCGGTGAACAGTCACGCGGATCTATCGGCGACCGCTCAGCCAGGAAGCGGATGCCAACTCCACCAGCTCCACGCGCCACCGATTCAAGCACATCATTCTGAAAAACGGGTTTCTCAGTTTTCTGCCGCTTCCCCTCCAATCTGGAAACAACCGGTTGTTCCAGCACTGACGAATACGCCCGCCCAATATTCCGATCGAACCAATGGTCACTTGTCCGCTTTTGAGCGCGCACCCGTCCCGCTATTTCATTCCACGCCTCCTGATATGGAATACGTAAAGAAGCCGCGCGAAGAGATGCCAACCAAACTGTCTCAGTATATTGCCCCTGACACCATGCGAGCGTCCCCAGGTATTCGACCCACTCCCTTCGATTCTCCACATCTGCTAATTGCTGTGCCTGTGGATGCACTGCATCAGGCGCGAGCCAGATTTTTACATCAGCATCCCACTCACAACCCAATTGTTTGAGTTGTTCGCGGACATGAAAGCAGTTTCCAAAAACTTGAATCATCGAGTTGAAAAAGGGAGTGAGTCAAAAATACCTACGAACCTATGCAGTCGGATTCACTACGTTCTCCGACTGTTTTTTCCATGCCTTCGGCTTGAGCTTGTTCTAGCCGGAGCCGGAGCCGGAGCCGGAGCCGTAGCCGTAGCCGGAGCCGGAGCCGGAGCCGTAGCCGTAGCCGTAGCCGGAGCCGTAGCCGTAGCCGTAGCCGGAGCCGGAGCCGGAGCCGTAGCCGTCGCCGTCGCCGTAGCCGTCGCCGGAGCCGGAGCCGGAGCCGGAGCCGTAGCCGGAGCCGTAGCCGTAGCCGGAGCCGGAGCCGGAGCCGGAGCCGTAGCCGTCTAGCGTTAGAATCCTTTGCATGGCACCAGATGAATAAGCGCTCTCATTGGCGCAAGGATTTCACCGACCTCATCCAGCTTTGTTTCCGGGCGCGGCCCTTCCCGCAGTTCGCCCAGGCCTTTCTTGGTACCCCAATAGCGGATATTCCTGGCATTGCTGATCTTGAGGAAATCGCCCTCAATAACGACTTCCCCGACATACACAAAGCCTCGATCGAGCACGACGATGTTTTGCCCCATTTTTTGCGGAACCGCGGAACTCTGGGCATTAGCCGCGGCATCCGGCTGGACGATAGTTGCGACCGTTGATGCAATTTGTTCCGGTTTTAATTTACTGGCCAATAGCGCCGCGATTACGACGCTGAGTTGTTCTGTTTTCATATTTTTTAAAATGCCCTGTTTGATTGATCGAAACCCACCGCGGGCAAGATGGGTGCCGAAATATACCCCCCGTTATTTCTTGGCTTGCTTTGCTTTATTCGTAGCCCACCGGTTTTTCAGAGCGGCGACGATCTGCGCCCTGCCAGCAGCGCTCATCTGCTTCTTCGCGGGTTTCGATTTGGTATCCTTTTTGAAAGCACTTTTTTTGCAGCCGCAGCAACATCCTTGCCGACGCCACCATCAACCGTGCCGATCGCATAAGCCGGGGACTCGGCTTTTTTCTTGCCAGCATTTTTTGCTTTTTTTCGGTCAGCGATGGCGGCTTTCGTCTCCTCGATAATCCGCTTGTAATCCACACCGAAAAACATAAACACCCCCTTGTAATGGCCGCTCACAATCTCCCCACCACTATTCATGCCGTCCGAATAGCTGAACCCCTGGGAGAGCAGCAATTCAACTCCCATTGCCACTACAGAATTACCCATTAGCTTGCCAGCATGAGCCCTGATTGCGGTATAGACATCAGGCTTCTTATCGATGCCTCGCCGGGAGCAAACCCAACCGCAACCGGAATGCGCGGCATGGCCAACGTTGATTTCCCGCAAAACACTCCAGAGCTCCACATCTGAGGTTGTAAGTTCCTGCGAATATTCAATCGCCGTCACAAGAGCCGCCATAACCGCCCGGGCACATTCCCCGCGTTCCTTCGCTTTTTCTCGCTCCTTTTTCTGCTGCGCCGCGTAATCGTCGTCTTGAGCGGATCGCCCCCGGCCGCTGCTCAGGCTCAGGATCTTCTCATGACCATTTTTCTGTGCAGCCGCAATCGCCACCTTCCGGTCAACCAATCGATGCACCTTTCCATCGACCACGGCGATGAGTTCCTGCACACCCACAGCGCCAGTCACTTCCTCTGAAACCGAATCCCCCTCTTTCGTGTGTCCCACTACGACACTGGCCTTCCCCTTGCCATTCACCAGCTTGTCCCAAGTCGGCGCTTTTTTCTCAGACACACCTGGAGCCAAATCCGAACAATCGGGCTTCGCATCCAATTTCACATACGGTGAATTATAGGAAAGAGCTCGCCGCGCCTCCACTTCCGTCAGGATCTTCGCGCCACGATCTTTTGCCTTGACCAGTTCGACTGAGACATTGACCTCGACTTTCTTTGCAAAGCAGGCCGGATTCAGGCAGTTCAACCCCGCTTTTCGACCGTCCGTTTCCTCCCCGGCCTGATTCCTGGAATTCCACGGACAATCCGTGCAGGCGCCCCCCTCAATCCGGTCGCCACCCTCCCCGCAATGCTCGGGAACCAGGTCTTTCTTCGTTAATTCAAACGGCGCATTACGCAAATCACGGACATATTTTTGATGTATCAAATCCAACGTCTCAGCCGCCGTCAGCGGATCGTTATTATCGCGCCACGGCTCGTATTTTTTAGGATTCAACACCTCATCTTCAACCTTTTCCACCACGGCATCTGGGCACGAACAAATCACCCGCGCAGTCCGGAAAGGGATTCGCCCGCTCGCCAGAGCATCGCGACCTATTTTTGTCAATTTCCGCAAACGCAGCCGCTGATCGATAAAGCCCTCAGAGACGCCAATTGTTTGAGCCAGGGTGGAAATTGTATACCGCGGTATGTTTCCATCACCGGCAGGATTTGGAATTACCTCTGCCAGCATCTTCACGAACGCACCCATTTCCTCAAGGGCAGTAAGATCCCGGCGCTTCATGTTCTCCGATAGCATCGTCTCGAAGGCCTCTGAATCCGTCATTTCGCGCACAATGATCGGGTATTGATCCATCGGCCCGAGCAGCTTTCCATCTTTGCCAGGAATCGGCAGCGCATCGCCCGATCGCCAGCGACATTCACCGCAAATTATTTCAAACCCCTCGATGGCTGCGTCGATGGATTTTCTAACGATCAACGGATTGATGATGCCGCGCTCGCGAATGTTGATGCCGAGCTCGAAAAGCATGTCCGCATCGAATGTTTTGCGGGGGTTTAGCGGCGACGGAAACAGCAGGGATCTACTGACGGTTTGGATGATTTCTTGATTTTTCATGTGTTGTTTTACTTTTGGTTGTTTTTGGAATAAGTCAGTTGTTGGAATGCACGAATAGCCAGCCCTGCGGCGTCATCCGAGCGAGCCCCCGGCCAAGGAAATCAGCTTCCGCATATCGCAACTCGCTGACACGGCCGCGCAAAAATTCCTGCATGAGAAATTTCTTCGCTTCGCTCAGTTTTTTTTGTTTTTCGTCACTCATAATTTCAGTTGTTGGAAAATGGATATTTTTTGAGTTTTATGCCGCCACGACGGTTATGATTACCCATCTGTGCGGTCCGCATGTTCTCCCTGGCTGAATCCGACTTGTCCCAACCGGACGGGAGAGCGCCGAACAGCACACGGCAACGGAGAGCGGCAGCTGCGTGGGTTTCCTTTAGCAGCGGGCCGATCTCACGAAACCCCATGTCCCACAGCAGGCGCGAGCTCCGCTTTTTTACGAAAGCAAATAGTCGGCGCATCACCTCCAGTGGATGCGGACCGGCTGCAAAAAGCCATTCCATCAGCGTCGCCTCGTACTGGCAAAATTCCTCAAAAACCAATTCCCGGATGCGATCCACCAGAGCCTCCGGAACTGTGTCCAAGGCAAGAATCTTTTGCGCGGCATCCAGGGCATTCACTGTCGCCTCACGAATCGCCGCCTCTTCGCGTTCCGCAAGTTCCTCGAATGGATCCCCCCAGGAGATCCGTTCCCCATTGCCCAGCGATTCATCCGTGCGATTGAGGTGATGCTTGCCGGCACGTCGCCGCAATATAGCATCCATCCTCACCTCTTCTCGTCGCACCTGATTATCGGTGAGCTCGTTTAGAGTTATGCGCTCGCCACTGGCGTTGATATAGACCTTACCCATTCGCGCCCTCCACTTCCTTCAAAGCCTGTTTCCGGCAATTCCGATGCAATTCGCGCCGTTGCTTGCGAGTCAGGTTGTGCAGGGATGCCTGTAAGTTCACGAGTTCGGCAAGCCGCTTTTCATCTTCGGTAGATAGCTTTTTCATCAGAAAAGGTGTTTTTTCTCCAAATCGGCAATGTATTGATCCTGAGAGACGACGCGCCCCCGCGAATAGCGGGTCCTTGCACCACGCTTTGCAATCGCAGTGCGCTCCTGAATCGTTTTAGGAAGTCTAGGTGGCGGCGGCATTAAATCCGTGATGCTCTGCTCGGTTTCAGTGGAGCGATCAGCAGAAAGCCGATTGAGGCGGACACGGCGTTCAGATTCATCCACAACAGCAGCGTGGATATGAGATTCGCCCTGGCCACGAAGGATCGCAACATGCGCATCGGCAGCCTCGAACGTCGGGAAGATATAGGCATCCGCCTGGAACTGCGTCCAACTCCACTCAGTTTCCACCAGCAACACGTCATGCCGCTGAAGCCAAAGGGTCGTTGGAAGAGGATCAAAAACGAGTTTACAGACGGCACCGCGCGGGGTGATCAAGCCAGCACCCCACTTTCCGGGAGAAATTCACAGAGCTCACGCATGAGCCACTCGGTGAATTCCAGGGTGTCCCGACAGGGACGCTGACACTCTGTAAGCAGAGTGATTTCGTTGCTTTTTACAGGAGTCCTACAGGACTCTTGCGTAACTGCCTTATTATCAAGAGAGCGGGTGAAGGGAATCGAACCCTCGTATGCAGCTTGGGAAGCTGCCGTTCTACCATTGAACTACACCCGCGGGAAAAATAAGATTACTGCCAGGAAATCACGTCGTCAGAACCCTGATAATTGGCGTTGCCACCCTTGGTTCCCTGCACCCCGTCTTTTCCAAAACTCCAGACTACAACTCCTGTGCCGATCTGAGCCCCTCCTGGAGCATCCGCATAGGGATTTACGATCTGATTGGCGTACCCGGTGTCGATGCAAATATTGTAAGGCTTGCCCCATGGATCATAAAACTGATTGTCCTTGCTGCTTATCCCCGCCTTTGGGGCATCGGTGTTTTTGGTGGTGGGCACTTCGATGAAAACGATTAACCGCGGGTTCATTGCCGCCTCATCTGCTGTCCACGCGCTGCTGTTTACCCGCAGTATATTAAAGAGCAAGTCGTTCGTGTTCGTTTTTGCCGTTCCGCCAAAAGTCGTATTACTGGTGCCGCTCACAAGGGCGGAAACGACCGGATATTTTCCATATTCCGTGTAGTACGCTTTTACCGCCGTGACGATGTTCGTGATATCGTTCTTTGCCTGCACCTTTTTTGCTGAATCCTTGATGCCCCCAATTGCTGGGAAAAGAAGCCCCATGAGGATCAGAATGATGGCAATAACCGTGATCAACTCGATGAGTGTGAAGCCGTTTTTAGTTCTGGAAATAATCATGGGGAATGTCTTACTGGGGTAAATTAGCAGCACCTCCGGTCAAAAACAAAGAATTTCTGATTGGGTGCCCGATTTTTTATAAAAACATTGTTTATGAAGCGCCGCTTTGTACTTTGTAAACAGATTCTGTATGCCTCCTGCCTGCTGCAAAAAAACGGGTTCACTCAATTCATTCTCTCCTGAAAGTTTTCGCGGTCGGTCGTTGATGCGGCGAATCGCGCGTTCCCCCATCGACCTAATGCTTTGTTTGTGGATCGGAGGGCTGATGGCCGGTGCTGCCGATGCAACTCAGGTTTGCAAACAAATCGACTCGATGGGGCGGGAATATTTCCTGTTCATCCCTGATAAAATCGATCCCGCCGCAACTTACTGGCTGGTTGTGGAAGTGCATGGCTATGGCGGTCACGGTAGCGAAGGATCAGGTGTGCGCAGATGGGTTGACCGGGGGGATTGCATCGGTGTAGCACCCAGTTTCCCGGACAGTTACCAAAGACTGGATCTAAATACCGACGTGCAGTTGGTCCGCATTTTCCAAAAGCTTCAAACGGATTTTAAACTTCATGGGAAACTGTTCCTTTACGGGCACTCGGGGGGGGCGCAGTTTTGCCACCGTTTTGCCATCAAATATCCGCAGTTGGTGGCGGGCTGTTGTTCGACTTCAGCCGGCTCGTGGGCCACGGGCGGCATTTTTGGCAGCATGACCCCGATTGCGGCGGGCGTTCCAATCGCCATTTCATGCGGCGAACTGGACACGGATCGTGCTGCGCAGAATATGCCGATGTCCCGGATCGAATGGGCGAAAAAATTCGAGGAGGAATTGGGCGTCATGCATTGCTTTTACAAGGCCGTTTATTGGCCGAATGCCGGTCACGAAGGCAATTCCGCTGGAAATGAGGCTCTTGCGAACGAGGCGTTTTCACTCGGTACCAGCGGCATGGTGGGGAAAGATCGGGAGGATTGGGAAAAAAAGCTGAAAACATTGAGCGACTTAGTTCATGCCGGCAAGCTGGCGCAAGCCATGACCGGCTGCGCCGATCTTCTCAGGTTAATCAATGCGCGTGACCCCAAAGAAACGGCGAATAATTTGGCCGCCGCCGGATGGCGCGCAGGAACACCGGGGATTTCCGCCTGCATTAAGACGGCACAGGAATTCGTGGCCGGGCAGGTCCAAAAACTTTCCGGAGACATTGAGAAGACCGGGCTCGAGCAGGTGGTCGCAATAGAAAAGGGAGCGGCCCCGAATGCGTTGATGGAACTTCAATCGCTCTGCAATACTTTTAACGGGATGATTAAAGTCCGGGAGGCTGCCAGTCAGGCGTCATTTCGGCTGCGGGCGAGTTTGAGATAGTTCCTGTCCCGGGTGTAAAGGCATTGGAGTTGCCTGCCGGGGTGTGCAGATACGCCTCGTAAACTCGTTTTATGCCTGTTTGCTGCAAAATAAGCTTGGTATTCCTGACAAAGCGTGTTTGTTGAGGGACTATGGGACACTGCAAAGGTAAAGACAACGTCAAGAAACACGCCGCACGCCGCAAGAAAACTGAACGCCTCGCGCTCGCGAAGAGCAAGGCCGCTCCGGCTGTAAAATAGGGCTTTCTGCCCTCTTTCCCCCTCTGCTTCTGGCAAATAAAACACAGGCGGGTTGCGCAGTTGCTGTTTTTTGCCAGAGCAAGGCGTAGTCAAGGGGTCTCCCGTGATGGAACGGCGCCTGAGCAGGGATGCGTCCTTTTTTCACCGGCTCGAAGCGGATCCGGTTTAACCCGAACTTCAAAGCTGCTGAGCGAGGGCTGACGCAATACTTCGTTGCGCAGGGTGGTTGTGGCGCCTTCGTCGCATTTTTGCCTGACGGCGGTTAAAAGCAGGGGTCTCCAGAGGCCTGGCAGGCAAAATTCAGATTCAAGGCGCTAATAGCCGTCACAACCTGAATAAAAATTAATAATGAAAAAAAATTAATAATTGCTTGCATTCCAGAAGCGCAGGTTTATACCAAAACACAGAAATCGTTGATTGTTTTACGGAAAAAATAGGAAATACAAAAATTACGGAAGTTTAACATTTGATGTTGTATTTTCTATTTTTACTTGTAAAACAGGTCACGGAAGAGCTATTGGCACTTGAATAGACAGGGCTTTAATAATGAAAAACGGAGTAAAAAACCATTTACAGGGGATGGCGGCGATCAGCGGCTTTGCGGCAGCGTTGGACCGTTTTTTTTCATTTCATCCTTTCGTTGTCCAGCAGTCGGTCGTTAGGCAGTCGCCTTCCCGAATTTTTCTAAACCCAATTTCGATCAGTAATAAATAAGTCAGAGAGCAAAGAAAGTATCATTCTATGAAAACCACCCTTCTCACCCTCCGGAGTTTCAGAATATCCGCAATCGTTGCCGCGTCGATGGCATTTGCGCCTTTGGTTTCCCAGGCTGCTACGGCCAACCTCACGTGGACCGGGAATGCTCCTGTCAACACGGGGGATTGGACGACTTCACTGACTGGCGCAGGCAACTGGACGCCGCTTGTTGTTGGTCACCTTCATTTTTTCAATGGTGATTTTGTGACATTCAATGACTCTCTCACAGGCACAAATGTCGTCAATTTGGCGGATCAGGTGGGGCCTGCTGGAATAACGTTCAACAATAATGCGGTCAATTACGTTGTGAGCGGGACCGGTTCGATCGCCGGCACCACGGGAATCCTCAAAACGGGGACAGGCTTGGTGACTCTTTCGGCTTCAAACAGTTACTCCGGCACGACCAGCATCAATGCCGGCACGGTCAAAGTGCAAAGCGATCGTGCTCTTGGTTCAGCTGCGGGCAGCACGGTGGTGTCATCCGGGGCCACACTGCAGTTCGGCAATGTCAACTACACGACGGCAGAAGGCGTGACAATCACTGGCACTGGAGCTGGTGGCGTCGGGGCGATTTCCAACAGTGGCACTAGCAGTTTTGCAGGACATGTGGTTTTGTCGGGAAATTCAACAATCAGTGGCGGTGGAGCCGGCAATCAACTGACTTTGACCGGCGGGGTGGTCAAAGACGGCGTTACGCTGACTGTGGGCGGTGGCGGCACGGTGATCGTGAGTGGCAACGGAATCACGGGAGCCAGCGCAAACTCGGATCTTGTGGTGAATGCTTCAACCCTCGTTCTTTCTGCCAGCAGCAGCTATAACGGCCCGACGACCGTTCAGGGCAGCGGCGTTCTTCAACTTGGGAACAACAATGTGCTCCCGACGTCCCCGCTTACCGATCTGACGCTCAATACCGGCGGTGTATTGAATCTGGCAAGCTACAGCGACTCTGTGGCATCACTCAAAAGTGACGGCAGTGCGATAGTAAAGAACAGTGTCTTGGCGTCAACTGGAACCCTGACGGTTAACGGGACCGCAAACACGACTTTTGCAGGAACGATTCAAGGAACCCTGGCCGGTTCGCAGGGGAATGTTGCTCTGGTCAAAAACGGGATTGGCAGTCTGACTTTGACGGGCACAAACAGTTATGGTGGCGCGACCTCTGTTAGGCAGGGAACCTTGCAGGTGGGTGACGGCTCAACCGGTTCCATCAATGCAAACAGCAACGTCGGTATTTTAGCGAGCGGAACCCTGGCTGTTAACCTGGTGAATGGCGGGACATTAGGCAATAATATCACAGACAATGGTCTGATTACATTGATCGCCAACGGCACCAACAGTTTAGGCGGATCTATCGGCGGATCGGGCGTGGTGGCGCAGAACGGGACAGGAGTGACAATCGTAACCGGCTCGAACAGCTATTCCGGTCTGACCAATGTGAATTCCGGCATTCTGCGGATCAAAAATGACTCGGCGCTTGGAAGCACGGCGGCAGGGACAGTCGTCGCCAATGGCGCGACGTTACAGTTGGCCGGGGGCATTAATGTGGGGTCGGAGGCGTTGACTATCTCCGGAAGCGGCGCCGCGGGCGGCTTTGGAGTATTGGAAAATTACTCTGGAGCGAATACTTATGGTGGAGCGATTACTCTGGCAGCGAGTGCTCTCGTCAGTGTAGATGCAGGATTGATGACTCTCTCCGGCGGAATTAACACGGCAGGGCATAATCTCTGGCTGGTTGGGCCTGCCCAGGGGGTGATTTCAGGTTCGATTATCGGATCCGGCAATCTGAATAAGGTTGGAGTAGGGCTCTGGACTTTATCGGGTAGCAATAGCTACACAGGGGTGACGAATGTGACCGCTGGCACCCTTCAGGTGAATGCAGATGGCGCACTTGGATCGACTGTGGGCAATACAGTGGTTTCGTCCACCGCCGCACTGGTATTTAATAATGTCAATTACACCACGGCTGAGGGAGTGACGATCAGCGGCAGCGGAGTAAGTGGCGGTGGAGCGATTTCCAACAGTGGCACAAGCAGCTTTGCGGGAGCCATAACACTGGCGGGCAACTCGCTGGTAAGCGCGGGTGGCGCAGGCAATCAGTTGACGCTGACTGGTGGGCTGAGCAAGGACGGCGTGACGCTGACCATCGGCGGCGGCGGCACGGTGGTGGTGAGTGGCGTCGGGATTTCGGGAGCCAGTGCGCATTCGGATCTGGTGGTGGATACCTCGACTCTGGTGCTGAGCGCAACGAGCAGTTACAATGGCCCTACAACAGTTCAGAACGGTGGCACTCTTCAGATTGGCAATAATAATGTGCTTCCTAACGCTCCTTATACCGACCTGACGATCAACACAAACGGTGTATTGGATATGGCAAGCCACGCCGATAGCGTGGCGTCGCTGACCGGCGACACCAGTGCAACGGTAAAGAACAGTGTCGCAACTACAACCGGTGCACTTAAAATAACCGGCCCTGGAAACACAATCTACGCCGGAACAATTCAGGGCACCCAGGGCGGGACCCAGGGCGACATGTCTTTGATTCAAGGCGGAGTTGGCACCCTGACGTTGACTGGCACGAACAGTTATACCGGTGCAACGTTGGTGCAACAGGGGACCTTGCAGGTTGGCAACGGCACGATCGGTTCGATTGATGCAAACAGCGCAGTCACGGTTTCCTCGGGCGGCACGCTTGCTGTCAATCTCGTTGATGGCGGAACCTTCGGTAACAGCGGAACCAATAACGGCCTGATTACAACCATCGCCAACGGCTCCAATACCCTGAGCGGGAATTTTGTCGGGACGGGCGGACTAACTCAGGATGGAAGCGGATTGACCATTATTTCCGGCTCTCAGAACTACACCGGATCGGGAGCTACAACCGTTAATCAGGGAACTTTGCAGATCGGCGATGGTGTCAGCGGCTACATGAGCAATAGCGCAGGAGTCATCGGGGATACTGTCGGTTCGTCAGGCACGGTGAATGTCGTCGCTGGTGGCACTTGGAACACAACGAATGCTTTACTTGTTGGCAACTACGGGAGTGGAACACTCAATGTGTCGGGCGGGCAAGTAACGGACGGTGGCGCTTTTATTGGGTATAATGCCGGAACAGCCAGTTCTGTAACAGTGTCCAGTGGCACTTGGACCAACAATGGCGATGTCTATACCGGCTGGCTTGGTGCCTCTGGAACGTTGAATGTATCGGGTGGGTTGGCAACAGGCCACTACTTGTTCGTCACCGCAAGTGGCGGCAATGCAACGGCTGTAATCACCGGCGGGACTTACAACAATGCCAACGAAGCATACATTGGATATGGCGGCAGTGGCACGCTAAACGTATCGGGTGGATTAATCTCCAATACACGTGGAGTCATTGGCGTCTCAGCCGGTTCCGTCGGACAGGCGACTGTCAGCGGCGGCACCTGGAGTAACAGCAATGGGTTGGTGGTCGGGGAGACGGGCACGGGCACATTGAATATCACAAACGGCGGCACGGTGAATGTTGTCGGAGGACTTAACTCACTGACACTAGGCGCCTATAATGGTTCGTCGGGCACATTAAACCTTGGTCTCGGCGGTGCAGCCGGGACGCTGAATGTCGCTGTTGTTACGGGCGGTCTGGGATCGGCTACAGTGAATTTCAACCAAAACGGCACCTATACTTTCTCGCCGGTTCTGGCCGGCTCACTGGCGGTCAATAATATCGGCACCGGTCTCACCATTCTTACCGGAAGTAACAGCTATGACGGATTGACCAGCGTGAACTCGGGCATTCTGCGGATTCTGAACGATACTGCGCTTGGAAGCACGGTCGGCGGAACGGTCGTAGCCAATGGCGCAACTCTACAATTGGGTGGGGGTATCAATGTAGGAGCCGAAGCCTTGACTATTTCCGGGGGTGGCGCAGCCGGAACTTCGGGAGCATTGGCCAACAATAGTGGCAACAATACTTACGGGGGAGCCATTACACTAGCGGCGAACGCGACGATCGGTTCGGGCGCAGGATTGGTCACCCTGACGGGCGGAGTCGATACCGCTGGGTATAATCTCCGGATAGGTGGCATTAGCAACGGGGTGGTTGCCAGCACGATCACTGGCGCGGGCAATGTTGGGAAGATCGGAACAGGGACATGGACCTTGTCAGGTAGCAATAACTACACCGGGAACACTGACGTCACGGCTGGAATCCTTAACATTCAAAACAATGATGCGCTCGGTTCTACGGCTCATGGAACCGTGGTTGATTCCGGCGCCACACTTCAAATGCAGGGGGATATCACAGTCGGATTGGAGAAGCTTTCCCTCTCGGGTGCGGGTGCAGCTGGCCAGAATGGCGCATTCGTTAATGTGAGCGGATCGAACACTTACAACGGCCTGATCACACTGCTCGCAGACTCCCAGATCTCCTCCGATGGCGGTCTCTTTATCATTGGCAATAACATCAATGGTCAGCACAATCTTACGCTCGCCGGCGCCTCCAACGGCATCGTGCAAGGCAATATCAATATCGGCAATCAGCAATCGCTGACTGAAACCGGCCCTGGAACCTGGACGCTGCTCGGGACCAATCACTACGGCTCCACGATCATCAATAGTGGCACCCTGCAAATCGGAGACGGCGGCACTTTGGGAAGTGGACCCGTGACGGACAACGGAGCATTGGATTTTATCCTCTCCGGCACAATTACGGTTAACAATCAAATTGGTGGAAGTGGTTCCGTTCTGCAAACCGGCAGCGGCACAACCATTCTTGGCGGAAACAACAGCTACACGGGCCCAACCACAATCAGCAGCGGCATTCTTGAGGTTACCTCGAACAATGCGCTCGGCACAGCCGATGGCGGGACAACGGTTCTACCTGGCGGTACTCTCTTGTTTGGCAATGTCAACTACACCACACCGGAAGGTGTCACGATTACCGGCAGCGGTAGCCCTGGCAGCGGCGGTGCGATCAGCAATAGCGGCACAAGCAGTTTCTCGGGAGCGATTACTCTTAACGGAACGGCAAGCATCAGCGGCGGCGGGGTCGGGAACCAACTCACCCTAACCGGCGGGATCGATAAAAACGGCGTGGATCTTATCGTTGATGGCGGCGGAACTGTGATCGTCGCAAATAACGGCATTACCGGGGCGCTCCCGCATTCCGATCTCATCGTCACGAACACTTCGACCCTCGTTCTTGCAGTCGCCAACAGCTACAACGGTCCAACAACCGTCCAGAACAGCGGCACCCTCCAACTCGGCGCGAGTAACGTGCTGCCGACTGCGCCTCTTACCGATCTGACGATTAACACCGGCGGTGCGTTTAACATGCACAGCTACAGCGACACGGTCGCTTCCTTGAGCGGTGATGCGACCGGCACCGTGAAGAACAGCACGCCGTCAACTTTGAGCACACTTACGATTAACAGTGGAACAAGCGCAAACTACGCCGGAACGATCCAGGGAACCCAAGGCGGCACCCAGGGCGATATCGCATTGACGAAAACCGGCACTGGCACTCAGATTTTGAGTGGCAACAATAGCTATGGCGGACTCACCTCAGTCAATGCTGGTATTCTGAACATTCAACACAGCAACGGCCTCGGAAGCACAGCGGGAGGAACGGTTGTTGCCAATGGCGCTACACTCCAGCTTCAGAACAACATCTCGGTAGGGGCAGAAGCACTCAGTCTTACCGGTGTGGGAGCGTCCGGGCAGAAGGGCGCGCTCGTGAACGTGAGCGGCTGGAATGATTACGCCGGGAATATCACCTTGTTGGATCCGGGTGCGGTCATTTCTTCTGACGCCGGAACATTGAACCTGACCGGCAATATCGGAGCTACAGGGCCTCTTAATTCACCGAATCTCATCCTGACCGGTTCCGGCAACGGTATTGTTGCAGGCGTGATTGACCTCGGTTTTTCCGGGGCACTTAGAAAGACGGGCACTGGGACATGGACGTTGAGCGGGGCAAATACCTACAGTGGGTTTACTCAAGTCAATGCTGGTATTTTAAATATCCAGAACAATACGGCGCTGGGCACCACAGTTGGGAACACAGTTGTTGCCAACGGAGCGACCCTCCAACTGCAGGGCGGCATCAGCGTTGCCAATGCAATTCAAATTAATGGCAGTGGGGCAGCCGGCCAAAATGGCGCGCTAGTCAATTTGAGCGGGAATAACACCCTGACCGGGGGCCTAGGACTCAACGGCGATTCGACCATCTCCTCGGATGCCGGTCAGTTGACCATTGCCAACTCGATCAGCGGCGGCGGCACAAATCTGACAGTAACCGGCGCTGGGAACGGCATCATCTCGGGCGCAATCAACACCAGCACGGGTGGCCTGACGAAGAACGGTTCTGGACAATGGACGCTGACGGGGAACAGCAGCTACACGGGCGATACATTGATCACTGGTGGCACTCTGCAAATTGGCAACGGCACGACTGGTTCAATTAACGGAACTGGCACGGTGACAGTTGCGCTAGGGTCTTGGAGCGGGGTTGCTGGTCCTTCCAGCAGTCTGACAGGGGATAACACCCTTGCTGTCAATCTGGCCAATGGCGGAATTCTTTCAAACAAGATCGTAAATAATAACCTTATTGTAACGACAGCCACCGGGATAAATACCTTTTCCGGAGATATTTCAGGGGACGGCGGGTTTTATCAAAACGGAACAGGCACCACCATCCTGACAGGATCAGATAAACAGCAGGCTATTGTAATCGGGCAGGGAACAGTACAAATTGGAAACGGCAGTAATGGTTCTGCTGATTTCACTGTGGGAGTGAATGTAGACACAACCGGAACCCTCGCGATTAATCTGGCCAACGGTGGAACATATAATAACAGCTCGATCGGAATTTATAACTACGGGCAGGTTCAGGCGATTGCCTCCGGAACGAATACAATTTCAGCGGATATCAGCCAAACGGGTTCCTTTATCCAGAACGGCTCTGGCACGACGATTTTGAACAGCGACAACAATAGCTATACCGGGCTGACAAATGTTCTCAAAGGCACACTGCAAGTGGGTGACGGTAGCCATGGTTCCATCGGTGGCAACCAGGTGACAGTTTCCAATGGCGCAACCCTTGCTGTTAATTTGGCCGATGGTGGCAATCTGTTTAACAACGTGACCAACAACGGGTTGGTCAAAATGATTCAGGCCGGCACAAACACCTTGTGGGGCAGTATTGACGGTAGCGGAGGGTTTATACAGGCTGGCACAGGTCTGACCAATTTGAATGGAGTCAGCACCTACACCGGCACAACCTCAGTGTTGGCAGGCACTTTGGTGGCGAACGTTGACGGCGCCCTCGGTTCGGCCGCGGGCCCCACGGTAGTTTCTCCAAACGGAACCCTGGAATTTGACTGGACTACTTACAATACCGCCGAGTCCGTGACGATCAGCGGCAGTGGAGCAAACGGGGTTGGAGCCATCAGCAATATCGGCGTAAGCAGCTTTGCGGGCGCGATTAATCTGGCTGCAAACTCGCTCATCAGTGCCGGCGGGGCAGGTAACCAATTGACTCTGACTGGCGGGATAAATAAGGACGGAGTCACACTTACCTTTGGTAATGGCGGTACTGTGATTGTAAGCGGCACGGGGATAACGGGAGCCAGTCCGCACTCGGATTTGATTGTCACGGATACGACCACACTGGTTCTGAGCGCAACCAGCAGCTATAATGGTCCCACAACCGTTAAAAACAGCGCCACGATCCAATTGGGTAACAACAACGTCCTGCCGACCGGGCCTGGAACGGATCTGACAATCAACACAAACGGCACCTTGAACATGGCGAGCTACAGCGACAGCGTGGCTTCGCTGACAGGTGATGCTACTGCAACGGTAAAAAACAGTGTGGTTGGAACAACTGGGACATTGACGGTGAATGGAGCGTCAAGCACGACTTACGCAGGAACGATTCAAGGCACTTTGGGCGGCGGGGATATGGCATTGGCCAAGAACGGAAGTGGCACCCTGACCCTGACAGGCACAAACGATTATACCGGAGCAACACTGGTTCAGCAGGGAACCTTGCAGGTCGGCAACGGCACAACCGGCTCGATTCATGCGGGCAGCGCGGTCACGGTTTCCTCAGGTGGCACGCTTGCGGTTGATCTTGCCGGGGGCGGAACTTTTGGCAACAGCGGAGTGAACAATGGAGTGATCACCACAATTGCCAGCGGCACGAACACCTTGAGCGGCAACTTCAGCGGAACAGGCGCTCTCACGCAGAACGGAAGCGGGCTGACAATTATTACCGGTGCCGAAAGTTCAACCGGACTGACTACTGTCCAGCAGGGCACCTTGCAGGTCGGCGATGGAACAACCGGTTCGATCAGTGGAAGCAGCACGGTGGTTGTCAATCCAGGCACAACCCTGGCGATTGATTTGGCAAATGGCGGAACCTTCTCAAGCAGCGGGCTGAATAATGGTCTCATCAATACGATTGCCAGCGGCACCAATACCCTGACCGGAGCCTTTGGTGGCATCGGCGGGCTGACTCAGAGTGGAAGCGGGGTAACGGTCATTGCCGGAACGGAAAGTTATACCGGAGCCACAACGGTCCAAACTGGCACGCTGCAAATTGGAAACGGTGCAAACGGTTCGATCAATTCCAGCAGCCCGGTGGCCGTTTCCGGTGGCGCAACTCTCGCCATCGACTTGGTCAATGGCGGTGTGTTTGGAAATAATGTCACGGATAGCGGCCGCATCACAGCGATTGCCACCGGCACGAATACATTATCCGGAAATCTGAGCGGTGCAGGCACATTCACCCAAGCGGGTTCGGGCACAACGATTCTCAGTGGCAGCAACAGCTACAGCGGCGGCACCACGATCAACGCCGGCGCCTTGCTTGCCAACAATTCAACCGGTTCGGCAACAGGTAGCGGCGCGGTGCTTGTTAACTCGGGCGGGCTGCTCGGCGGGAATGGTTCCGTTGCTGGCTTGGTAACGGTTGCAAGCGGCGGCGTGATTGATCCCGGCATGAGCCCCGGTTCCGGAGTCGGAACCCTGAGACTCAACGGCGGACTGACGCTCAATGGCGGGTCCCTGCTTGATTTCCAACTTGGCGCACCTGCTGCAAGCGATCTGATTTTGATTGGCGGTTCCAATAATTTCACAACGAGCATGAGCGGTCTGAATGCCGGAACGCAGATCAATCTCTCGGAGTCGGGCGGCTTGGTTGCAGGCACGCTTTACGAATTGATCGGCTACGGCGGCGCAATCCAAGGGAGCGGAACCTCCGGGCTGGCTATCGGTAATCTCGGGATTATCACCGGGACGCATAGCTACACGGCGACTTTGAATTACTCAATTCCCGGACAGGTTGACGTCCTGGTGCAGGCGCTCCGCACATGGACCGGCCTCGCTTATGACGGTCCGGTTGTCGCCAGTGGAACGGCTTACGGTGGAGTGGTGGTCGCCGGTGGGACCAGCAGCCTCTGGAATCTCAATTCGGTTGGCAACTGGGTGCCGCCGTCACCCAATGGAATCTATTTCAACAACGACAACGTGACCTTTGACGACACAGCCACCGGATCTACGATTGTCTATCTCGACAATGCAAATGGTCCGCTGACTCCTGCGGTTGTTGACATCAATAACAACGCGTTGAACTACAAGTTTGTGGGACCGGGATCGATCAGCGGCACGACCGGTGTCCTGAAGACCGGCAGCGGCCTGGCTTGGGTTACCAACACAAACAATTACACCGGTGCGACGATTATCAATCAGGGAACATTCCAGGTTGGCGATGGCACGACCGGGGCGATCAATGCGTTAAGCGCAGTGAGCACTTCTGGCAGCGGCACTCTTGTGGTTGACCTTGCCAACGGCGGCGTATTCGGCAACACTGTTTCTAATAATGGTTTGATCGCTACAATTGCCTCCGGCACCAATACGCTGAGCGGTAATATTTCCGGCAATGGCAGCCTCATCCAGAATGGTCCCGGGAGGACTATCTTGAACGGGGTTGATTCGTATTCCGGCACAACCACGGTGCAGTCTGGCACCTTGCAAATCGGAGACGGAGTCACCGGTTCAATCAATGTGGCTAGCGCGGTGACGGTTTCCAGTAGCGGCACGCTTGCCATTGACCTGGCTAACGGCGGTCTGTTTGGCAACAACATCACCGACAATGGCCTGGTCAATACGATCGCCTCGGGCATAAACACGCTGAGTGGCAATATCATTGGCACGGGCGGACTTACCCAGAGCGGGTTGGGCACGGCAATCCTGACCGGTTCCAATACCTATTCGGGAACGACAACAATCGCCGCAGGCACCTTGCAGATCGGCAATGGAGGAACAACCGGCAACCTCGGTAGCGGGACTGTGGTCGATAACGGCGCCTTGGTGTTTGATCGCAGCGATACGATGACCGTCGGCAATTTGATCAGCGGTTCCGGCAGCGTGACGCAATACTCGGTCGGCACAACCATCCTGACCGGCACCGACACTTATACCGGCCCAACTAACGTGACTCAGGGAACTCTGCAGATCGGCAATGGCGCGACCGGTTCGATCAGCGGCAGCAGCGCGGTGATAATCAACACCGGTGCAACCCTGGCAATCAATTTGGTCAACAGCGGAACCTTTTCCAATACCGTAGCGGATGGCGGTGTCATCAACACCATTGCCTCCGGCACCAACACGCTGAGCGGCAATATCAGTGGCAATGGCAGCTTGACCCAGAACGGTTCGGGCAGGACGATCCTGAGCGGAACTGATAGTTATCAGGGCGCAACCAATGTGAATACTGGTGTCCTCCAAATCGGCAACGGCGTGACCGGGTCGATTAACGGAAACAGCCTGGTAACGGTTCTCGGAAGCGGCACACTCGCAATCAACCTTGCCAATAACGGAATCTTCTCGAATACCGTAATTGACCAGGGCCTGGTCAACTCCATCGCCTCCGGCACCAACACGCTCAGTGGCGCGATCATCGGTGGCGGCGGGCTGACACAGTCCGGCTTGGGCACAACAATTCTGACCGGTAACAACAATTATACCGGCCCAACCACGATCACGGCCGGCATACTCCAAATCGGAAACGGGGGAACGACCGGCAACCTCGGCTCCGGTCCGATCATCGACAATTCAGTTCTGGTCATCGATCGTTCGGATTTAATCACAATCGACAATGTGATCAGCGGCTCGGGTGGGTTGAATCAGTCCGGTTCCGGAACAACCGTTCTCACCGGCAGCAATACCTACACCGGTCCGACCAATGTTACCCTTGGTACGCTGCAGATTGGCAATAGCCTGACCGGTATGATTTCCGGCAGCAGCGTGGTGAATGTCAGCTCGGGTGCGGTTCTGGTGCTTGACCTGGCCTACGGCAGCGTCTTCACAAATCTGGTGCATGACAGCGGCCTGGTGATTGCTGACGGTCCCGGCAACGACTTCACGATCGCTGGACCTATCACGGACGGCACGACTCCTGGCAACTTCCTGAAGGTTGATAGCAACAAGGTCACGCTTACCGGAACCAACACCTACAGTGGCACAACCACAGTGGATAATGGAATCCTCCAGATCGGCAACGGGAACTCCGGTTCGATCAACCCGGCGAGCCTGGTTGGAATTTCTGGAAGTGGCACTCTCGCCATCGACCTTGTCAATGGCGGCGTATTCAACAATACGGTGACCAATAGCGGCACGATGACGACCATCGCGTCAGGCACCAACACCATCTCAGGCCCCATCAGCGGCAGCGGGTCCTTCGTCCAAAACGGCACGGGCTTCACGATCCTAAGCGGATCAAACAGCTACTCCGGCCCGACGTTGGTTGAGCAGGGAATCCTTAATATCCGGAGTAATTCGGCGCTTGGCAGCACAGCAGGTGGCACGATCGTATCCAATGGGGCAACCTTGCAGGTTCAGGGGAATATTAATATTGGAACAGAGGCCGTCACCCTGTCGGGTTCAGGAGCTCCCGGCCAGACAGGAGCACTTGTTAATGTCAGCGGAAGCAACGTGCTGGCTGGACTGGTCACGCTCGCTGATAACGCAACAATCTCATCCGACTCCGGCCTCCTGACACTGACCGGCGGGATTGTGGGTGCAGACCGTTTCCTCGTCCTGACCGGCTCCGGTAACGGCCTAGAGAGTGGTGTGATTGCTATAGGTCTTGGAGGCATTGAAAAGAACGGCAGTGGAACTTGGACACTCACCGGTTCAAACACTTACGCAGGAGCGACCAATATCAACGCGGGAATTTTGAACATCCAGAACGGATCAGCCCTCGGCGGAGCGGGCGTGGGCTTTGGTGGAACCAAAGTTCTCTCCGGCGCCACCCTGCAACTCCAGGGCGGCATCACAGTCGGTCCCGAGCTTCTAACGATCTCCGGAACCGGGGCTCCCGGACAGCACGGTGCGCTGGTGAACGTCAGTGGCAGCAACACCTGGGGTGGAGTGATTACCGTTGGCGATAACGCGACGGTTTCCTCGGATGCCGGGTTCCTGACCTTGAACAATACGATTGACGGAAATGGGACAACCCTGACTTTAACCGGCTCCAGCAACGGTCTTGTGAGCGGCGCGATCGTGATCGCCGCGAACGGCGGACTGAACAAGGACGGCAGCGGCAAATGGACGCTAACCGGAACCAACACTTATACCGGTGCAACCAATGTGAACGCAGGAATCCTGCAAATCGGCGATGGACTGAGCGGCTCTCTGGATCCGCTGACCTATATCACCGTGGCTCCCGCGGCGATTTTAAAGGTGGATCTCGCCACCAGTGGTACGCAGCTCAACAATGTCATCAATGGTACGCTGATTAACAATATTACTGACAACGGATCAGTGAATGCAATCGAGGGAGGGACAAATACCCTGAGCGGTGCAATCATCGGCTCCGGAACCTTCAACCAGGGGGATCCGGACTTCTCGTCCCCAACCACCGGGTTCACATTCCTGACCGGCACGAACCTCTACACCGGCCCGACCAATGTGAATACCGGAACCCTGCAAGTTGGCAATGGAGTCACCGGTTCCATCAACGGGGTCAGTGCTCTGACGGTGTCCACCAATGCGACACTTAATATCGATCTGGTTAACGGCGGGGTGTTTGGCAATAGCGGAACGAACAACGGTGTAATCAACACCATCGCAAGCGGAACGAATATCCTGACCGGCGGAATTGCTGGCACAGGGACATTCAATCAGAATGGCACGGGCTTCACACTTATGACCGGCACCAACACCTATACCGGGCCAACCAATGTGATCCTCGGAACCCTCCAGATCGGCAATAGCGTGACCGGGATGATTTCCGGCAGCAGTGCGGTGACCATTTTCCAGGGTGCAACACTGGTGCTTGATCTTCCTGGCAACAGCGTATTCAGCAATACCGTGCTCAACAACGGCCTCTTGAATGCCGACGGCCCGGGAACCAATTATACGATTTCTGGAATTATCAGCGGAACAGGTCGCTTCCTCAAGACCGATATAAACACGGTTACGCTCACTGGCAGCAGCACCTACACCGGGCCCACCGATGTGCAGCAGGGGACCTTGAGGATCGGCGATGACACGACCGGTAATATCAGCGCCCTGAGCTATGTGACGATTGATCCAGCGGCAAACCTGGATGTTCAACTTGGAAACGGGCAAACACTCGGAAGCAGCATTACCAACAACGGTTCGATCAACGCCATTGAGACCGGGACAAATACCCTGAGCGGAGTGATTATCGGCAGCGGGATGTTCAACCAGAACGGAACCGGAGTGACGATCCTGACAAATGCATCCAACGGCTTCACTGGCCCGGTTAACATCAATAACGGTACATTGCGTGCCGGCAATGCCTTTGTCATGGGCAACCTGCCTGCAGTGACAGTGGCAGGCCCCGGTGTGTTTGACCTGAATAGCTTCGATCAGGAAATCGGTTCACTGGCAGGCGACGGGAGCGTAACGCTCGGAACCGCCACCCTGACTACGGGCGGCAATAACACGAGCACCCTGTTTAGTGGCATTATCAGCGGGGCTGGAAACGTTGTGAAGACTGGGGCTGCCAGCACATGGACCTTGAGTGGCCCGAACTCCTATACCGGTACCACCCACATCAAAGAAGGGACAATCCAGGCCGGCGCGGCGAATATCCTCTCGATGTCCACAGCGGTGACTGTTGACGCCGGAGCGAAATTTAACCTCGCCGATTTCAGCCAGTCGATTGGCTCTCTGGCTGGAGCGGGGACCGTGACCCTCGGCTCTCTGAGTACCACGATACTCACCACTGGCAACGACAATACAAACACCACCTTCAGTGGTTGGATCGATGGAGCGGGCCAGGTGAACAAGACCGGCACCGGAATGTGGACCTTGACTGGATCCAACAATTACTGGGGCGGAACAACGATCACTTCCGGCATCATCGGCTGCGCGAATGATTGGGCGATGGGCTGGGGGACGGTCACCATGCATGATGGGACCACGCTGCTGAGCATCGGCGGGAACTGGACACTTGCCAACTTGTTTGTCCTGCTCGACGATCCGACCTTTGATACCACAGGCGGTAGCCTCGGGCTTACAGGAGCGGTGACCGGGACGGGAACCTTAGTCAAGGATGGCCAGAACACCCTGACATTGCTCTCCAATCTCAATAGTTACACCGGAGATACCTTCATCAACACTGGAACGATGCAAATCGGTAATGGGATCAGTGGGTTGATGACGAATGGTTCGAGCACCTTCCATATCGCGGCTGGCGCTCAGTTGAATATTGACATGCCGACGACAGGGGACCTGATGAATAACATCATCGACAACGGCATGATCGATGCCATCCAAATGGGCACCAATACATTGAGCGGCAACATCAGCGGCCTCGGAGGTTCTCTGGTGCAGGACGGTCCCGGAGTGACTATTCTCACCAACAGCAACAGCTATACTGGCGGCACGGTCATCAACAATGGCGGTTTGGTTGTTTCCAATATGAATGGCCTCGGTAATGGAAATGTGACACTCAATAGCGGACGCCTCTCCACGACACTTGGGGTGGGGTATCCGGTTATTGTGAATGGGGACTACACCCAGAATGGCGGCACCCTTGCGCTGGAACTGTTCGGGGCCAATCAAAACCAGATGGTGCAAGTCACAGGGGCTGCAGTTCTGAATGGCGGAACATTGGCCATCAGCGGCTTCAACCCGATCTTGACCGGCCCGAATGCCCTGGTGAATCTGCACTCCACCTACACGCTGCTCAACTCCAGCACGCTGACCGGTTCTCTTGCGCTCTCCAATCCGTTCCCGTCAACTGGAACGGTGATGAAGTTGCATCTTACTTACCCTGGCAACACGGTTGAGCTCTCCTACTACCAGGCGATTAAGTTTGTGAATGTGATCGCCCCGGATCTGACTCCCAACCAGGGATCGGTTGCAGCAGCTCTGGATCGCCTGGCCAACGCCATTGGAAACCCGGCTCCGATCGGGCCGTTCCTCAAGCTGATGGACCAGCTTGACATAACCGGAACCGGTCAACTCCCGGCCGTCTACGACCTGATTGCGCCTGAGGAATACGCCTCGATGCCAACCATGGCTCTGAGCGGAATCGACATCCATACGACCAACATCGAGCATCGCATGTTTGAAATTCGCAACGGGGTAACCGGCTTCAGCGCCTCCGGATTGCAAGTCAGTGATGGTAAGGGATCCGTTGACTTTGAGAAGAGCAAGAACGGCAAGGATGTTGTTGAAAAACAACCCGAAAAACCAGTCAACGACAAGATGGCGTTCTGGGTTGCGGGTGCCGGACAGTTCGTGAATGTCAGAAGCGACGAAAACGGAAGCGCTTATGACCTCACCACTGCTGGCATAACGGTCGGTCTCGACTACCGCTTTAGTGAAATCCTGTCAGCAGGCCTCATCGGCGGCTACCAGAACACGCAGACCAGCCTTGTGAATAATGGCAATATCGCCCTCAACGGCGGCAAGGGTGGCGTTTATGCGACTTATCATGAAAAAGGATGGTATGCGAATGCGTTGATGACCGGTGGCTACGACTCATACACCACAAAGCGTGCGGCTTTCGGTGGGGATGCCACCGGCTCGACGGATGGCAGCGAGTTTGAAGGCTATCTAGGAGGCGGATATGACCTAACCGGCAGCAACTGGGCCCTGGGGCCGACAGCGAAATTGCAATACAGCTATGTGAACATCAACAACTTCACGGAAAACGGTTCACTGGCACCGTTGAACATCAACTCGCAGAGCGACAACTCCTTCGTTTCAAGGCTAGGAGCTCATGCCACCTACAAAATGCAGATCGGCAAGATTGCAGTGACTCCTGATCTGAGTGTGGAGTGGGAACATCAGTATCTTGGCAGCAGTTATTCAGTGACCTCCAGCTTTGCAGGCGGCAGCGGAATCGGCGGCGACTTCTCGGTGTCGGGTCCGCAGCTCGGAACCAACAGCGCGCGGGTGAATGTCGGGGTGAATGTCCAATTCACTCCGCGGGTGTCCTCGTTCCTCTACTACAACGGTCAGTATGGCCAGCGCTTCATCTCGAACAGTGTCAACGGCGGCGTGAGCGTAGGCTTCTAATCGAACAAAACATAACGAAATCCGGCTTACAGCCAATAACCTCCCGC
>Ga0364919_10108_pt1 | contig 38788 bp, 27 predicted proteins | sample SorcelJu500001C7_2_FD_206953 | JGI IMG/M metagenome (GOLD analysis project Ga0364919, IMG submission 206953) | Enriched cells from Trout Bog Lake Hypolimnion, Wisconsin, USA - BchlTB.June20.5000.01.C7 | ecosystem: Environmental > Aquatic > Freshwater > Lake > Hypolimnion/Profundal zone | place... | reverse complement strand
CGGGAATACAACAGAAGATTCATAAGGCAATTCGGCGATCACTTTTTTTGCTTGAGCAATTTTATCTAATAATGCTTGTTCTTGCTCGATACCTTCTTTCATTTCCATCAACGGCTCTTTTTGCACAACTTCATCAAGTTTTTTCAATAATTGTGCAATTTCGCTAAACTTTTTCAAGCGCAAGGATTGCAATCTTGTCCAGGTGATAATTTCCATATCACCAATATCAACTGGACGGAAGAATGTCATCCTGCCCGAAAAACGAATTGATTGTAATGCCAAGGGTGCATGTACTGCCAAGGCTTTAAAAAGGTTATTTATAGCTTTTGGTTCCAATGATTTATTAGTCTCCAACAAATCGTCGAGTTGATTAAAAAAAGCATTTAAGTTACCTGTTCCACAGGTATTATTATCAGATGTTGCGTGAAGGGCTATTGCATACGGAATACCGGGTGCTAGGTCATCTTGTTGAGTTTTCAGCTGTTTTTCAATAACGGTTTGCAAAATATTTTGTAATCCTATTAAGTTTTGTCCTGCAGCACAGCAGGTAAGCAAATATAAAAACTGCGCATTGATATCGACAAGTACGGTAAGAAAGTGTTCCATATTTTGCAAGGGAATATTTGCTATAATATTTTTTTTCCCGTGACCACCCAATAGAATGCGTGTCGGATGTTGCTTTGCGCATCTATCTATAATATCCCTAAAATGATCTATCAACTGACTAAACTGATCTTTTGAAACAACCGCATCAAACAATTTCAATATAGCATCAACATTTTTTACTTTTTCACATTTTTTAAGTTTTTGGAACCCATAGTTTGTTTTTAATTGGTTAATCTCTATCTTTTCTGGAACAATAACAGATAAATCCCGTGCCTCATTTATAAAAAGTGACCACTGTTTTGCTTGAAAATAGTTAACTAGAAAAGGAAACAACTCACAAGACCTTCTCAGCATATAGGCACTACACACGACGACCGTTTTGTTTGATAATGCATTAATAATTCCTGCAACTGCTACATTATGAGGATCACGTTGAGCGAATGTCACAAAACAACTTTTTGGAGGAATTTTCAAAAATCGTTTGTTCAGCATACAAACATGAAGCAACTTTTCAACAACAATCGCATGTCCCTCACCGGCAGCAGGCACCAATGCAGTGTCGCCTTCAGTATCAGTTTTATTTGGATCAGCACCGGCATCTAGTAACATTTGCACGACAGTGGCATGTCCATTCCCTGCAGCATACATCATTGGTGTACAACCTGCAGCATCAGCGATATTGGGATCAGCTTTAGCTCTCAGTAAGCTTTGTACAATATTCACATCCCCTTTATTTGCCGCACAAATCAGCGCAGTACAACCTTTTTGATCTTGCTCATTGACATCTATTCCAGCTGTTTTAAGCAATATAACAACTTGGCCAAGATCACCGCTACGTGCAGCTTCCTGCAATGAGGGAATGGCACTACTCATACCGCAACAAATAATCAGCGCCATAGATAAAAAAAACTTTCTTAACATACCTAGATAACCTTTTAGCCGAAATACTTAATTTATAATAATTGATGGTGCTCAAAAATAAAATTTTGGGGAATGCATAACCCCCCTGCAAAATAGATATTTATTACAACTTATAGTATATATAATAACTATTTATGTTAATTTGTCAAATTTTATACCAAAATACTATACTTAATGTTGGCCATGCTTTACAGGGCAATAGCATAAAATTTGCTAGCTGATAGGGTTTTTTCTGTGGCTTTTTTTTGGAAATCTTAATTGCCGTTCGTACTGAGGAGACCTGCTTCAGGCCGCCTCGAAGTATGAACACCTTAAGAATATTAGACCCTTCCTGAAAGCTGCCTTATGTTCTTGATAATACCATTTTGGCAGGGTGTACCAGGAATTCAGGTCTGATATCGCCTTCGCCAATAGAGTTGCTGGACGGCCCGATATGAGTATTTGGCAGCAGTTTTTTTACTCAATCTATAAGCCAAGCTCGGATAGTCACAGGAGTAAAACTATTGGCTATCTGTTTTCAATTATAATACTCATATCCATATGATATTTTCTAAGCCAAACCTTACACATTGTCATCTAATCGTTATCGACATTCTACCTGTTCAGCCTCTCATCTCATATTTATTAATTCTTTTACTATTTCAGTTCTATCAGTAAACTGAAAAATTAACTCATTTCTATATCCCCATTTGTCCTTGTCATGCCGAATTGAAACAAGCTTAGCAACCTCATCTGGCGTAATCAAAGCTGATCCTAGATACCTGTTGCCACTGTAGAGAGATATTCTCCATGGACACGTTGTTATTGAAGGCAATTCAACAACGGTAGCCGGCCTGTCAATATAATATGATGGATTCCCTTCCCATATAACACGATCGCCTGCAGTTCTCAGCCTATGCTCGCTGATTTTAAAACGAGATGGCCAAAAAATACTCGGCTCTAATCGAACCAATTTTGAACGAGCAGTCCCCGTTTCGGTTTCAAATGGGTCATCCATTGGCAACATAGTACAAAACAATCCACTTAATACAAATAAAAACATTACTTTAATCTTCATACTCATACTCTCCTAAGCTTATAAATCTCAAACTACATTCATACTTTTATAAACAAAATACAATCCATACACCCGGTACGATAAAAAATTAATTCTACATTAAATCACAACTCCTCCTTTCACAATAAACACCCTCAATAACACTATATTATTATTATTTTATAATTGTCAATAGTTTTATTAAAAATTAACATAGCTATGCACAAAATTTGAACCTATAAAAGTTTTTAATAATTATTGTCTAAAAACATTCATTTTGTTGATAAACGTTCAAGAACTGCTTTCATAAAGGCCTGAAAAAGTGGATGAACATTTAATGGTGCAGAGTTAAACTCTGGATGCGCCTGGGTACCAAGCATAAAGGAATGATTATCAAGCTCAGCAATTTCCACCAAATCTTTCTCAGGGTAGATTCCTGAAAAGAGAATGCCTGCTTTTTCAAATTCTTGCCTGAAAAGATTATTAAACTCATAACGATGGCGGTGCCGTTCATGAACAAGTTCTTTGCCATATGCATTATAAGCCTTAGTGCCGGGCAAAATTTTGCAAGGGTACGTTCCAAGACGCATCGTAGCCCCTTTACGTTCGACCGTTCGTTGCTCTGCAAGTAATGAAATGACTGGATAGTTGGTATCTTTATTGAATTCTGTGCTGTTAGCATCGGCCATACCCAACACTGATCGAGCGAATTCTATAAGCATAACCTGCATGCCAAGACAGAGCCCCAAATAAGGAACATTATGTTCGCGGGCCCACTTGGCTGCTAATATTTTTCCTTCAATGCCACGTTTGTCAAAACCTCCAGGTACAACAATGCCATCAACTTCAGCAAGCTCCTTCCAGCTAGCAGCATCTGGATTATCCTTTTCTCTTTCTAACTGTTCTGCTTCGATGACGACAAGATGCACATTAACCTTATTCCAATATCCGGCGGCTCGTATTGCCTCAATAACACTTATATACGGATCATTACTGCCGACATATTTTGCGACAAGCGCAATAGTCACTTCAGTTTTACTCGCATCGATACAATCGATTAATTGACTCCAGGCAGTCAAATCTGTGCTTCGCGCGGGGTCTATACCAAAATACTTTTGTATTTTTTCACATAGGCCTTGACGCTCCAAATCTAAAAACAACCTGTAAATAGGCTTATAGGTAAGCACTTGAAAGATCAAATCTTTATCAATGCCACACATGACTGAAAGTTTTTCGCAGGGCTTTTTATCAACATGTTTTTCTGCACGTAATACCAAACTATCGGGAATTACGCCTAATCCTTTGAGAGCATAAACGCTGTGCTGCGTCGGTTTGGTTTTAATTTCATGAGCCCAACTTAAATAAGGCACATAGCTTAAATGAAAATGCAATAATCTATGATGGCCCAGATCAAGGCGCACTTGGCGAAGAGCCTCTAAGAATACATCCCCTTCCATGTCACCTACTGTACCACCAATCTCAATGAGCACAAAGTCTGATTGCTGTTCGATTGCAAAATCAAGCAACCGATTTTTAATTGCGTCAACCACATGTGGAACAAGCTGAATACAACGACCGAGATACTTTCCCTCCCGCTCTCCTTGTAAAACTTCTTCAAATATTTGCCCGGAAGAGACAGACGATTTTCGGGTTAACTGCAATTGCATTAACCGTTCATAATGACCTAAATCCAAATCAGTCTCAGCTCCATCAGCAGTTACGAACACCTCGCCATGCTCCAGTGGCGACATGGTCCCAGGATCAACATTCAAATAAGGATCCCATTTGACCACAGAAATAGAATAACCCGCATTCTTTAAAAGCACCCCTATTGAAGAAACCAAAACCCCCTTGCCTATCGAGGAACATACCCCTCCTGTGACCGCAATAAATTTGGTATTACGTTCAATTACTTGCATGTTTTTTATTTGTTGGTTCATATGATTCTCTCATTATGAGCGTGCCTCAACTATGCTGGCCACAACATAAGCTTTTATTATATCCGATTTATCTAAACATGTAAGTTTTAATAAGTCTACTCAAAAAAACCGTAATTTATGTTATATCTATATCTATACTTACAAAGACAAGAGTTAGTAAACAAAAAAAGAGAGAGCTATGAAAAATAAATTATCAAGAATCTCTATGCTTGCTTGTTTCATTATTACAACGCAACTTGAGAGCGTCTCGATTGTGTATAACTTACGCGTCGCAGAAATAACACGACGGCAAGCAAGTGACCCTAAGTATACCGATCCTTCCATTACATCACTGGTACTGTTTGATCAGACTCGCAAACGTTGTGATTCAGTCGACCAAAATATTGCTGGAGGACTGGCTACCTATCTTTATTTGAGAAAACGTTTTTATTGTAAGGCTGATTTTGCTGTAGGCCATGTACGCTCAAACAACATTGATGGCACTTTTTCACGAACACAAACAGACGACATCCTTTTGACATTCGGCTATAGCAAGGCCATAACTAAAAGAACAAAAGCAACCGTTTCTCTGTTACTGGGATTTCCGACCCATACTGACACGATCTTAGAAGGCATTGAATTTGGCACCGGGCATAATGGATTTGGCCTGCAACTAGACGGATCATTTATTTGTTCAAAAAAAGAAAATCAATCAATATTGGCAGCTGCCCGTTATATACGTTTTTTCCCTGCCTCCGTATTATTTCCCCTGCTTAACAAATATTCTCCTTTTCTATTAGATATTGGAAATCTTATCGATCTGATTATTGGTTATAATTATCGTTTCAACACAAGTGCCTTCGAAGTTGGATATAACCAGAGCTTTTTGTTTAGTGCATCTATTACCCCAACCATTGCAGCTGCAACAAATCAATTAAACTATATGCGCAGCAACTTTTATGCAGCTTATAAACATCTATTTTTAAGGGAAAAGCACCCACAGGGTATTATTATCGCCATGTCATATGGCTTTGATAATAAACCAAAAATATTCAAGCGTATTATCACTGTATGGGCAGCATGGGGTATCAATTTTTAGCTAGCAAGAGATATCTTTTTTAGAAAAAAATACAACTATTGACTTTATAGAAATAATTTTTCTATCATGAAATTAAATAGATCGCCTATCATCTTATACGGTGTTGTTTACTGAGTTTGATTGTGGCGGTTATGTATTGTAGTTTTCTGTCTACAAGGAGAATAGGTTGAATAAATTAAATTTGGCCTTTTTAACAAGTCTTTTTATCATGGCAAATATACCAACAATAGATTGTGCTATGCAACAGAGCGCCACTCCGATGGCTATCCCGGTACCTGATTTCAATCAAACAGGTTGGCGAACGTGGCGCGATAATTTTACCGTAAAAGTTGGGCAAGAGATAACAATACAGTTACCCAGCAACTTTGATGATTCTATGGTAATCTCCTCGAGCGGCGATCGACACTATGCTGACTCCAGTAAAGTTAGTACCTGGTCCTCACCCATAGTTAAACCGGTAAAACATGAGAGCAACAGCCATAGTTGGACCTTTAAGGCGCTCGAGCCAGGAGAAGAATTAGTAAACTTTCTTGGGCCAATCGTGCGCGAAAACATAGCCTATCCTATGGTTTATAATCCTTATGACAAAACCCCACGGCCTGCATTTAGAATGACTAGAAGCTATAAAAGCTATAAAATAAGGGTTAATCCTTGGGACAATGAATCGTTACGCACAGCTGCTAAACAAGGCGATATTATAACCGTACAAAATCTGCTGGCCATGCCAAGTATCAACGTCAATGCCCAAGACGGCAACGGCCAAACAGCCTTGCATATAGCAGCCTATGAAAATCTACCTATTATTGTTGAGACTTTGTTAAAAGCACCAACCATCAATGTAAATATTAAGGATAATACGGGCAAAACCGCTTTAGAGATTGCACAATTTCGTGGCAATCTTCCAATTATTTTTATGCTCAGAAATAAGTAGTGCAATGACAAAAAAAGAGTGGGACGGGTAAAATTTGTCCCACTTTTATGTATACATTTCTCAACGCAAGAAGGTTTTTAAATGAGAGCTTTCTTATATTCAATCAATTTTTTACACAATCTAAATGTCTAACCAGTCGCCTAGTCCCAATTAACCCAAAAACAAGGCTAAACAAAACAAGCATCAGGATACAGAACCAGAAGGGCAAATATCCCGATTGGCCCAAGAATGCAACATGCATTGCTTCCATTGCATAGAGCAATGGATTGCAAAGATTAAAGTATGCAAAACATGGGGATACGGCATAAAATGTCATCCATGAAAATTGCGATCCACCAAAGAACCACATGGGAAATAAAAACCGTATCGATACGTTATCAATAGAACTCATGTTTTTGACCAACGAGGTCATAAGTAAAGACAACGTTGCACAAAAGATATTGGTCATGACAAAAATGACGGCAAATTGCCCAACATGAACCTGCCCAAAATCCAGTCTATGCCCCAGAATAAGTTTGCAGAGTGGCATCATTAACACTGTCGGAACCATGGATCGCAGCGAATAAAAAACTATCTGCTTGATAAAAAAGAGGCGTGACGATATCGGCAACGTCAGATAATAATCTATTTCGCGAGATCCTTCTAAATCTGAGACGAATTGCGCCGATACACCCCAAGAGTCCCAAAATGAACAGGAGACGAGCGTACCAAGCGCCATAAAAACACCAAATCCTTCACTCATGCCAACTTTTGGCCAAATATAGGTAGATATAATAAGGACACAGCTAATCCAGGTCGTCTTATTAATGATGTCATCAACGAATGTCTTCTTATAATATTTATATAAATCCGTCTTAAGCATACAAAAAAAAGTTGAGAATGTAGTTAAATACATAGAATACCCTTTAAATCTCTTTATTTTCTTCAATTAACTGAATAAATACATCTTCTAAACGCGACTTTTGATAAGCAGTCAGCAACCCTTGCGGCGTGTCAATAAGTTGTACCCGGCCTTTTTCAAGAACACAGATGCGATCAGATAAAAATTCTGCTTCATCAATATAGTGCGTTGTTAATATCACCGTTACCCCATCATTTTTGAGATTGCGAATCATTTCCCAAAGTTGATGGCGAACATGAGGGTCAAGTCCGACGGTTGGCTCATCAAGAATCACCAATTTGGGGCTATGCATAAGAGCTCTGGCAATGAGAACTCGACGAGCATACCCGCCCGAAAGAACTTCAGGGCTGCTGTCTTTGTAACGCTCGAGCCCATAGGTTTCTATACAATAGTTGACCTTGTCACGAATAGCAGGCTCTGCTATATCCATATAACGACCTGCAAAGACAAGGTTCTGTTCCACGGTCAGATCATTATCGAGATTGATTTTCTGGGGACAAAAACCGACCATACGTCGGTAATCATTAAGATTTGCGTAGATCGACTTGCCATCGACAAGTATCTGCCCAGATGTAACTGGATGTAATGTTGCCAAAATCGATGAGAGTGTCGTTTTGCCCGCACCATTAACCCCAAGTAGTCCGATAACTTCACCTTTGAAAATATCGAGTGATAGACCATCTAATGCTTTGGTGACCTGATGGCCACTATGATAATATTTTTTTACATCAACAATGCGCAGGAGTGTTGATTCCATGAAAAATCTCCGGAAAAATTTTTTGCTTGTAGACACAACGTCACCAAAACGACATAGTACCACAAGACAGATAACGAAAAATGATACAAAAAGAATGATTTGATTCTGAAAAAATCAGAACATAAAGAATGCGATCAAGACCTCGTCAGAAGGTCGCGATAGCAAGAACGGTTTGAGTTATTTCCACGATACGCTCCTTGCGCAAAAACTTAAGATCAATTAAAAGTAGCATATCATTATTTTTGCAAAATTACAAGCAAAATTAAATATTAACCTATTTGAGAGATACAAAGGCAGGTTTTCTGTCCTTAAAATAGTTAACATAGTCAAACCCAGCACGCTCAAGTATCGAAAGACCTTGTTTGAATGATTTTCCAATATGGGCTGGATCATGGGCATCAGAACCCAGAGTAATAATCTCGCCCCCCAGTTCCCTGAACCGCTTTACAATATCAACATCCGGAATCGCGGTACCAAGACGATAGGCATATCCGGAGACATTAACCTCAATACCTTTGCCTCGCTCGATGAGCCATTTTAAAATAGTATCGAGAATATCATCATAAATTTTTAAAGGCATAGATTTAATTTCGTAAGGACCATAGCGCCTGACATACCCAAGATGTCCAATGACATCAAAATCATCAAAACTCTTAATTATCTGGTAGATTTCTTCAAGGTACCTCCTATAGGCCTGTTCCTTGGTTTTATCCTCATAAAAACCGTCCGGGTCAGCCAAGGCAAAACCATCGACCGCATGGACTGAACAAATAACAAAATCAAAGTGATGTGAATGGATAATATCAGCTGATTTATCGAGAACATGGGGCTGCACACCCAACTCGATACCATTCAAGATCTCAACCTCTGGGCCATAATGCTCACGAAGGGCTTTGATATGGGCAGCTCGTTTTGAAGTATCAAATTCGAATAAAAACTGGTTATCAGGAAAATCCAAATCATAGTGATCGGTAAAGGCTACGCCCTTTAGCCCTAAGGCTAAAGCAGTATCAACAGCCTCTTCAGGCCGCATCGTACTATCGTCTGAATAATTACTGTGGACATGACTATCCACAAAGACATTGGATTTCATAACAACCTCACATTTGCCCATTTTGTACCCGAAATCATAGCAATCTAACTATTAGTATATAATAAACAATATTTTTGTCTAGTTATTCTTATCAAATTGAAGATTTTTAAGGTTTTTTAAAAAATATGTCTGTTGACCTGGCCTATTGTTCTTGGGTGCACAAGTTTTTATTCTGATTAATAATTTGAACTTTTGTTGATGCTGGGGCATGGTTTATATTTGAAAGAGCCCCTGAACAGCCGCCGTCCTATAGCTGGAGCCCTAAAAAAGAAATATCCCAAGCAACCTTGGGATATTTCGAAAAAATCATTAAACTCAAATAGGCTAAAAATCTAGATTGAATCAGACAGAAATTCTGCCATACTGTCCTATATTACTAAAACTTAACACTCAAAATTGCCGCTAAAGACCCTGCACTGGCCTCAGTTTCTTGGTTTTGTCTGGCTGGAGCGACTACCCCCTCACAACCAAGGACATGTCCACAAATCTTTTCTTCTTCTAATGCCATCCTGTGCATAATAAGCTCAGCTGCTTCTCGCTCGATGACAAGCTTCATGCTCGCATCTTCACCAAACATCCCTCTTTCAAACTTGGTGTCAATCATTTTCTGTATATAGAGACCTTCCACCCATTGCCAATGATCTAAAAACAACCGCGCCGAAGGCTCAATAGGCATTACATATAAAGCCGTTTCAAAAAACTGGTTGATACCTCTTTTAAAAAATTGTTCGATAGTTGGGTCGCTCATCATTTTGCAAAAATATTCAGAACACCTTACACGTTCAGCATGCTGCCAATAGTGCCACAACAACTCTACAGCCTCTTGTTTTGAAGAAGCTCTATTAAGAATAAGGAAAGACTTTATCAGTACAGTATCTGCCTGCGAATACACTTGGCCATCCTCGGCTCTAGCTGACACCCCAAACATAGAAGCCAAGAACAAGAAAAATATTGCTGCCCCTCTGGATGAGGTAAAACCCTTAAAAAACATAGCACTCCTCATTGGATATTTATAAGAACTTTCAGACAAGAAAGATTATACGCGATACCGCTGTTTTATGCGAGAATTTTTAAAAAGCCAAACCTTTCAACCACAACCTAACCATTGAGTATAAAAAAATTTGACAATAATGAATATTGATCAAACTAATATACTAACATTCGGAGTACCTGCTGTTTGTTTAACCCCTCATCAAAAGATCTGGCTCGACCTGGCTCCTGTCCTTATCATAAAAGCAGCCACGCCTTCAATGGGATACTTCCCTGTTGGTTGGTAAAGAATGCCCCTCAAACAGATTCGTATATTGAGCAGGTCTAAAATTCAGCATTGCCAGGATAACGTGGGAATGGAATAACATCGCGAATATTTTCCATGCCGGTCACCAGGCGGACAAGTCGTTCAAAGCCTAAGCCAAATCCTGCATGCGGCACTGTACCATACTTGCGTAATTCTAAGTACCACCAATATGGCTCTGGATTGAGCCCGAATTTCTTCATCTTGTCGATAAGCATCTCATAGCGCTCTTCTCGTTGGCTACCGCCGATTATTTCGCCAACACCGGCAACGAGCACATCCATTGCTGCAACCGTCTTGCCATCTTCGTTGTTACGCATATAGAATGCTTTGATCTTTTCAGGATAGTTATACAAAATCACCGGTTTTTTAAAATGTTCCTCGACCAGGTACCGTTCATGTTCTGATTGCAAATCGATACCCCAAGAAACCGGATACTCAAATTTTTTGTCCGTTTTTTCTAGGATTGCGACTGCGTCAGTATAGGTAACGCGTTCGAACGGTTCTTTTACTATGTGTTCAAGCCGCTCTATCAAGCCATTACTGATATACCGCTCAAAAAATGCCATATCTTGTGGACATTCTTCAAGTGCCGCTTTTATACAGAACTTAATATAGGCCTCGGCACATTCCATATCATCTTTAATATCAGCAAATGCCATCTCAGGCTCGATCATCCAAAATTCAGCCAAATGGCGTGCAGTATTTGAATTTTCTGCCCTGAATGTAGGACCAAACGTATAAATGTCCGACAAAGCGCATGCATATGTCTCACCATTTAATTGCCCAGAGACGGTCAAATAGGCAGCTTTGCCAAAGAAATCTTTACTAAAATCAATTTTGCCATCGGCAGTCCGAGGCAGATTCATCAGATCGAGGGTACTAACCTGAAACATTTGGCCTGCCCCTTCACAATCTGAGGCAGTAATAATGGGGGTCATAACATTGAGAAAGCCACGTTGTTGGAAGAATCGATGCGTTGCATATGAGAGCGAGTTACGGACGCGGGCAACTGCGCTGATCGTATTAGTTCGAGGGCGCAAATGAGCAATAGTTCGTAAAAATTCAAGAGTATGATGTTTTTTTTGCAGAGGATATTCTTCAGCCGGGCATGCGCCAACAAGTTGGACATTATCAGCCTTAAGCTCAAATGCCTGTTGCTTGCCGGGACTCTGAACGATAAAGCCTGTTACGGCGACTGAAGCCGCTGTAGTAAGTTGAGGAATCAGTTCATGATAGTTGGGCAAGTTCGCATCAATAACAACCTGCAGCCCTTCAAAATTCGAACCGTCATTCAATGCAATAAATGCACAGGATTTTGATTGCCGTGCACTTTTTATCCACCCTTTTACTGTTACTTTTTTACCAATATCTGCTTGAGAAAGCTGACTTACTTTAGTACGCATGGGCCCTCGTCATGTATAATCATCACCACTAGTTATTGGATTTACTATAGAGCAAAAAAAAATCTCTGCAACACGGAGTTGCCCAATATCAACTTCAACAAAAACGGAACGCGTCAAACGATGGCACGTACAAAATTAGTCGACCATGCATATATTCATATAGCAACCATATCAAATAAACACTGAACATTATTTATGAAGTCGCGTTACCCATTTATTGATTGTTGAAATTCGTTAACCTCAACAAGTAGGTTGAGTAATGTAAGCGTAATGCTAATTCATAGCGAGGAGCAATCATATGAATATCGCTAAAAGTATTGCACTATCATTACTGATATCAAACCTATCAACCATAAGACCGGCTGAGCAACATGAAGCTTACAAAGACGGCATAACCCCTTCACAATGCGTCATCTGTTACCGATTCATAAAAACAGACCGAAACATGGAATTAGATGATTCAGCAGTCCTTAATTTTACAGAGCCATTTGAAATACCGGATTTTGGGTTACTCGTTTTTGTAAAAAGAGATACACAAAAATGGCGATTAGCGATAACAGGCAAAGGAATACCACCAGATACTCAGATTCCTATTCATCTATGCAGTGATCATTCATTCTCGTTTTCTGGAGCTGAAAATATTAGACGACTAAAGGCCTTCTGGCATTATTGCTGGCACCCTCGTTTACAGCATCATTTCGTATATGATTCTTTTAAACTTTTTATTGAGCGCTTTAAAAAATCCGATCCCCGGCCGTTTATACAGGCTCAAATCATAGATCCTGCAAACAAAATAATCGTGATAGGGGACCTCCATGGAAGTTCAAAATCTGTTCGCATGCTCATGAAAGCATTAGTCCATAACAATATTCTTGATGAGAATTTACGGTTAAATCCACGCTACTATCTCGTATTTACTGGTGACTATGCCGACCGGTGTTGCCGTGGGGCCGAAGTTTGGAATATGATAATACATCTAAAAAACACAAATCCGACACAGGTATTTTTATTAAAGGGAAATCATGAAACAGTTGCCATGACTAAAACCAGAGAATTTTTCAAAGAAATTGAAAAAATGTTATCGTATGGCCATACTTCAACTGAGCAGCAGCAGATTATAGAGGGTCTATTTAGCCCATTGGCCCACGCCTTGCTGTTGGGAACAGAAACAACAAGACCTGAATCAAAAAATTCTCATTATCGATTCTTGCTTTTTTGCCATGGCGGCATCGATCAATCTGTTAATTTTCACCAAGCACTCCGCACAGCTATCGCAGCACACAAAAATCCTCATCAGGAAAAGCTTATTAGCCATACTTTTTCTCATGCTCAAAGCGAATTATCCGGTCTATTGTGGAGTGACTTTTTTGCCAATCGGGCAGTCCATGACTGCCCATGGACTGAGCCTTCTGAACGAGGTGAAGGGTTAAACAGGTACAACCGTTCAGCCGTACATGACTATTTAGATCAGCATTTCAGCGATGATCCCAATAGTTCATACGTTATCGACGCTATAATCCGTGGCCATGAACATATTCCAGGAGGAATCACACGGTTGCGTGAGACAGTTGCCGATAGTTCTGATTGGGTTGCGCTGCGCCATGACGTACCTGAAGCTATTGCCCACGGCTCTGTCTACACATGCATTTCATCACCGGAAGGGCTTGCTCCATTTGGATGTTTTGAAGACAGTTACGCTGTTGTCGAATGGAAAGAGCCAGAGAAACAATGGCAATTGACGCCGCATATTGAACGGCGAGTTCCCAAACGATTTGCTCACTTGGTGCAATAAAAGGAGTCAAAAGAAAAGAAAGGCCTTATGCAGGCAACACGAAGACCTTTGCTTGTCGACGATATCTTGTCCAAATCTACGTCATAGATGAAAAATTTTACCTTAATCCCGCTAAAAAAATCATTTTAATCCGTTCGTCCCGAGGTTCGCCGCTTCGGCGAAGTCTAGAGGGATGACGGATCAATCCAATAATACCATTTAAAAAAATTAAGCCTCCAAAAGTATTTTAATCTTTTAATGCCCTGTGCGGGCAAGCAGCAGGGGCGGTTGAATGCACAACCGCCTCTGCACCCCAAGTGCACCAGCCTGCGCGTCGAAGCTCTTAGCGAAGTCGGGCATGCTGCTGGACTGCTTTTCTCGCGCATAAGTACGACACGGCTCCACCGGCTTGCGCCGATACGCCGGTCTACTATGCACTACCGGAATACAACAACATAATCATACTGCCCTACAAAGCTTTCTGGTTCATGCCTGTTTACTCGTCATATTGTAAAGCAATTATTAATTATACCAGTAGCGCGTAGTAGATCTGCGCAGCACGGCTAAAGGCCGTGCAAGCCAGTGCCTGGCCGCCATAGCCAGAGGCGACGACTGGCCCATGAAGATGCGCAGAAGTGCGATCCGATAGCGAGGTCATGACCTACGAGCGTAGCGAGTCAGTGTCATGAATCTGAGCGAAAAAGCGGTCCAGCAGCATGCTGGTGTCATTGGGGGGCCAGGGGGTGGTTTGACAAGAAACCATCCCCTGGTGCATAGCCCTGCATAAGGGCAAAAATCATTCCAAACTACATTGCGTTGTGAACGTAGGCGTCATCTGCTCTAAGACAAATGCACTTGGCGCGTTGTTGACCGCTGCACAATATTTATTTGAATTATTGCAGCACCAGCATACGCTGAGCCAGTTTGTGCTACCAGAAACTGGTAATGTGAGCGATGATGTTAGTGTTAAGGAATCATCTAAAGCAATCGAGTAATTGAACAATCCTACATCAGTCCCTACAAGAAGCTGACTTTCTTGGCAACAGCACCGTTCACAATAGTTGACCGTTGTACCTGCAGGAGTAGTATATTGTCCGATCAGAGTAAGAGTGCCACTTATGTTGACATCATATTGGGCCAGCGTTCCTTGGCCTGCAGTACTACCTCCTACAACAAAATAATCTTGGCATGTAGCACAGGAGTTAATCAATGAGAAAGTGCTGCTCACATCTGTCAACACGCCAGGATAAATGGTTGGTGTCCCAGTCAGATCAACTTGGTAGGTTGCAATATTCGTATTGTTGAACCCTTGAATTAGGTAAAGGCTGGAATCTTTGTAGAGCCAATATAAAAAGTCGCTTGCATATTGATTGTTGCCCATATTAGGTGTTTGGATAGGAGTGCCAATGGTGTATGACGATAGATCAACAGGATAAACCCGCATGTTATCAATAGTATCAACAGCTATGTATGCATTGGCTCCGGCAACGGCCCACTGCACCTTGAATGCTGCAGCAGGTAAGGTTGTTGGTGTTCCAGCCGGGTCAATGACATAGTTAACGCCATTGAAAGAACATGTCGCCAAGCTGAGAGTATAGGAGTTTGAGGTTGTTGTCAGTACGGCAAGATTGATGATGTCAGCATTATTATAGACAGCAACATTATAGAGTATGTCCGGTGTCACAATAAGTGGGCTGATTTGCACACAAGAAGCGGTAACTTCATCAAATACCCAGCCTTCTATGCTATTGAGGCCAGTATTATTGTAAGATCCGACAAGTATATGTTGTGTTCCTGTCGTATCACTGCATATACAGCCATAATTGAGTCTATAGAGACCTAGCGGATCAAATGTTGCTGCGGTACATTGTTCTGATAGCGTCGTATCTGGGGCATCGGCATCGCGCGCACATACACTCGCTGTACTCGTTAAGGAAAGTAGTGTCTTAGCCTGTCCACTTATTGTTAGTACTATTGGTGGTGTAACAGTTCCAGCTGGTGTACTAAAGGCAACCGGGCTGCCATCGGGCATACAACTGCCGATTGGCTGCCCACTGCTATTTTGGGTAAAATCTGCTGTGATGTTTGATACTATACCGGGCAAAAGATTTGATGGGCTCGCTTGAATGGCCATAAGGATCCAAGGTGCAGAGATAATACTACCTGCTCCTCCAAACAATCCTGACAAAGATGGATCTGCATTTGATCCCCACCAGTTGTCGATTGCGTAGACACTGCCGGAATTTATATAGATTGCTGGGCCACTAACAGGTGCAATATTACCTACAAAGCGACAACACCCAACAGTTGATGTTAACGCAGAATCAGTATATATTACTCCGCCGGAATTTGTCGTACTATTGTCGATGAAATTGCAGCTAGCGGCATCAAAATAGGCCGATCCCGAATCATCAGAATTATATATCACTCCTCCTGCCTGATCGGCACTGTTATAACTGAATGCACAGCTAGCGATATTAAGAGTAGCAGTTCCATTATTTCCATCATTATATATTGCCCCTGCAAAAAAACCTGCGCTATTGCTGTCGAATAAGCAATTATAGATATTGAGAGTGGCAGTGTCACCTAATCCAGCATTCGATATCGCCCCTGCCGCAAAGGCACTGTTATGGCTGAATAAACAACCGGTTACAGTCAACGTGCAAGACACTTCTGCCCCACTATTAGCTATCGCCCCTCCTATAACAGCAGTATTACTGCTAAATGTGCAGCCAGCAGAAATCATGGTATCATAATTGATTATCGCCCCTCCTTCCCCGCTAGGAGCGCTGTTGTCGGTGAAGGTGCAGTCAAGAGCATTCAGGGTGCCTTTATTATCTATTGCTCCTCCTAGAGAAGCAGTATTATATCTGCATGTGCAATCAGAAGCAGATACGGTACCGACATTATATATTGCCCCTCCTTCATTTGCGGTATTTCCACTGAAGGTGCAGCTGAACGCTGTTAAGCTGCCAAGATTGTTTAACGCCCCACCTCTATTAATAAAGCTTCCTTGTACATTTCCATTCCTGATATGAAGATCACTCATAGCAACAGTTGCAGTAGATTCAATGGTGAATAATCGAGCTGGTGATATTGAAGAACCTTCCATATCAATAATCGGATCAGCGCCATCACCGGTCCTACCAAAGGTAAGATCTGTACTGGCTATATCTATATTTTTATTGCCGTCACCTGTGAATGTTTGACCAGCTGTTAACAAAATAGTGTCGCCAGAACCGGATGCGCCTATAGCTGATTGAATGGTTGTATATGTTCCATTCAGATCAACAATTATCGTATTAGCATCAAGAAATAATGTGTTGCACAATGCAAGTAAGCTACATATAGATAGGTAAAAACTTTTCTGTCTTGTCATTAACTTTCCTTTTTTAAAGACTATTCTCCCATACTGGGTACAGATATATCTGTAATGAAAGTGTTATGCAATAATTTAATGATAAATGTTTAGCTTAGCATAAGTAAATTGATTAGGACTGGCTCGATTTTAAGTCAAAATCTTTTTATTCGTGAAATTATGAAGATAGCATCAACCGCCTAAGATAAAGCCGTTGGCAGGATGTTGACGTTGCGAAGTTATTAACTGTTTTTATCCGATAGCGAGGTCATGACCTGCAAGCTTAGCGAGTCAGTGTCATGAATCGGAGCGAAAAAGCGGTCCAGCAGCATGCTGGTGTCATTGGGGGTCCAGGGGGTGGTTTGACAAGAAACCATCCCCTGGTGCATAGCCCTGCATAAGGGCAAAAATCATTCCAAACTACATTGCGTTGTGAACGTAGGCGTCATCTGCTCTAAGACAAATGCACTTGGCGCGTTGTTGACCGCTGCACAATATTTATTTGAATTATTGCAGCACCAGCATACGTTGAGCCAGTTTGTGCTACCAGAAACGGGTAATGAGAGGGATGATGTAGGAGTTAATGAACCATCAAATTCAATCGTGTAGTTGAACAATCCTACATCAGTTCCTACAAGAAGCTGACTTTCTTGGCAACAGCACCGTTCACAATAGTTGACCGTTGTGCCTGCAGTAGGATATTGCCTGATCAGATTAAGCGAGCCAGTGCTATTGACATCATATTGTGCCAGCGTTCCTTGGCCTACTGCACTGCCTCCTACTACAAAATAATTGAAGCATGTAGCACAGGAATTGATGAATGAGAAAGTACTGCTCACATCTGTCACAACCCCAGGATAAATGGTTGGTGTGCCAGTCAGATCAACTAGATAGGTTGCAATATTCGTATTGTTGAACCCTTGAACTAAAAACAGGCCGTTATCTTGATAGAGCCAATATAAAAAGTCACTCGCATATTGATTGTTGCCCATATTAGGTGTTTGGATAGGAGTGCCAATGGTGTATGTTGACAGATCAACAGGATAAACGCGCATGTTATCAATAGTATCAACAGCTATGAATGGATTGCCTCCAGCTACAGCCCACTGCACCTTGAATGCTGCAGCAGGTAGGGTTATTGGTGTTCCTGTTGGGCTAATTACAAAGTTAACGCCATTGTAAGAACATGTCGCCAAGCTGAGATTATAGGAGTTTGAGGTTGTTGTCAGTACCGCAATATTGATAATATCTGCTTCATTATAGACAGCAACATTGTAGAGTATATCTGGTGTAAGAATAAGTGGACTGATTTGCGAACAGATCGCTTGCACTTCATCAAATACCCAACCCTCTATTTGATTGACGCCCGTATTATTGTAAGAACCGATAAGTATATGTTCTGTTCCTGTCGTATCACTGCAGATGCAGCCATAATTGAGTCTATAGAGGCCTTGCGGAATAGAATTTACGATGGTACATTCTTGATAGTTTTCTGCTCCTGGCCCGGCAACTGCACATGTAGTAGCAAGCCTATCTGAGGAAAGTGAGGCAGTAGCAGTACCGCTTATTGTTGTTGCGGCTGCCGGGGTGATAGTTCCATATGTTGTGGTAAATAATACCGGAGTGCCGTCAGGCAAACAACTTCCAATTGGCTGCCCGTTGCTGTTTTGGGTAAAATTTGCCGTGATTGTTGATGATCCGCCAAGCCAAGGAGTAGCTGGATTTGCTTGGAGCGCCATGATAATCCACGGAGTGTAATTAACGCTACCTACAGGATAAAATTGATTGCCAGGATCGGCATTTGAACCCCACCAGTTGTTTGTAGCGGTTACTGTGCCTGCTGCCGCATAAATTGCATTACCTTGCGCAGCAGAATTGCCTATAAAACGACTACAGGAAACAGTGAGCTTATTATGATTACTTATCGCCCCGCCGGAATTCGCACTATTCCCCCTGAAGGTGCAGCCAGTAGCAGAACTCAAGGTGCCACCATTATATATCACACCGCCTTCATGAGCACTATTCCCGCTGAAGGTGCAGTCAGTAACAGAATTAATAGTGCCAAGGTTAAATATCGCCCCGCCATAGAGATTAGTACTATTCCCGCTGAAGATACATTTAGTAGCTGAACTAATAGTGCCATTATTATATATCGCTCCGCCGCCCAGCGCATTGTTTGCCCTATTTCCACTAAAGGTGCAACTGTAGGCAGTTAAAGTGCCAGAATTTAATATCGCTCCGCCCGAATCCGCAGATCTATATCCATTCCTGATATCAAGGTTGCTTATGGTAACAGTGGCAGTAGTTGCAATGGTAAATAATCGAGCTGTTGATGGTGGTATTGAACTCATATCAATAATCGGGTCAGCCCCGTCACCGGTCCTGCCGAAGGTGAGGTCCGTACTTGCTATAGTTATATTTTTATTGCCGTCACCTGTGAATGTTTGGCCGGCTGTGAGCAAAATAGTACAGCCTGGACTGGCTGCATTTACTGCCGCTTGAATATTTGTATACGTCCCATACAGATCAACAATTATTGGACAAATGACAATACATTCTGTGGCCGTGTCAACTATTGCACATGCAACAGGATTTGTAGTAATTGAGGTTAATGTCGCTGTAGCAGAACCGTCAAGAGTTACTGCCGATGTTGGGAAAATAGTTCCACCTGTTGCCGTAAAGAGTACGGGGGTGCCATCTGGGATAGTACAAGTTCCACTCTTGGTAAAATCAGCTGTAATTGTTGACGATTGACCAGGCAATATGTTAGGCGGATTTGCATTTACGGTCATTTTTAGCCAAGGAGTGTAGCCGCTAGTGTCTATGTCGTACAACAAAGATGATGGATCATCATTAGAACCCCACCAGTTGTTGATGGCATCTACGGAGCCGGAATCTTTATAAATAGCTGAACCAAGTATTGCATTATTATTTATAAAGCGGCTGCAGTGTATATTTGTAGTGCCATCATTATAAATCGCGCCACCAAAGTTATCTGCGCTATTTCCATCAAGCGTGCAATCTGATGCAGCAATAGTGCTGCTAACATTATTATAAAGAGCACCCCCCGAATTATGGGCTTGATTTTGACTGAACGTACAGCCAGCTAAAATGGTCAAGGATCCATTATTATACAGAGCCCCTCCAAAAGTATGTGCCTGATTTTGCGCAAAGCTACAGCCTGCTGAAACGGATACAGATCCATTATTATAAAGACACCCTCCAGAGTCATCTGCTTGGTTTTGACTAAAGATACAACCATTGATAACGTTCAATAAGCCATTATTGTAAACGACTCCCCCTTCTGTAGCTCTATTTCCAATAAAGTTGCAGTCGGAAGTAGTTAAATTACCTTGAGAATCGTTATAAAGAGCTGCACCTGAATTAGCCACGCTGGTACTGAAGGTGCATACATAGGCGGTTAAAGTGCCATTATTAGTTATTATACCTCCAAATGAGCCACCAGAAGCCCCATTTTTGATATCGATGTGGCTGATTGAAACAGTTGCGGTTGACTGGATCGCAAATAACCGATTTGTCAATTCCAAGTCGATAATAGGGTTTGGTAGACTTTGATCACCGTACCGGTCGAAGCTTACATTTTGATTAATAATGTTAATCGCCTTGTTCCCCGTGCCGGTGAAAATAGAATCAGCTTCAAGATAAACGGTGCCAGTAATACCACAGTCCTTGAGAATTTTTATACCTTGGGCAATTGTTTTTACAGGAGCTGTGATACTACCAGGATTAGTATCATTTCCCGTTGGTGAGACATAAGCTATGTTAGCTGCTGAAACACAATAGGTATATGTCAAGCCCAGATCTTGATCGACAATTGCGCACACTGTAAATGGTACAGTACTATCAATATCATAGAGGGTTGTAGTGGCGCGGCCATCTACGACAAGGCTTGTGAGTGGGATGATGGTTCCTTCGGTTGAACTAAATGTAACCCACTTGCCATCAAAGACGGTACAGGCAGTTGTACTTCCGGCGCTATTTTTTGTAAAATCTGCTGCCAATGGAATTAATTGACATGGAATTAATGGAGATGGAGTAATATTTAGAACAAGCCACGGGGTATAGTCAGGGGGATTCATGCCAGAAAATAAAGAAGAAGGATTATCATTTGAACCCCACCAGTTATTGCTTGCATTTACGGAGGTCGAACCACCAGTAGCGACATTATAAATAGCTGCGCCAGATGCTGCACTATTAGCGACTATGCGGCAGCAATGAACCGCAAGAGTTGCACTTGCGCCTGTAGTTTGATTAAATATAGCCCCGCCTTGAATAGCATTATTCCCATTTAAGGTGCAGCCATAGAGAGAAAGATTTGCAGTTCCACTAAATAGAGACTCATTATTTATGGCTCCACCATAATAAGCGTTATTCCCATTCAAAGTACAACCATTAAGAGAAAGATTCGAAGTTAGGCCGGAAGCCTGAATATTCGTTATGGCGCCACCAATACCCCTATTTGAAGTAGCACTATTTCCACTCAAAATACATTCAGTTAGGATTGCGGAACCTTTATTCATTATCCCACCTCCAGAAGCATTAGTGGAAGTGACACTATTATCACTCAAGGTACAACCAGTAAGGATCAAAGTACCTGCATTATCTATAGCCCCTCCAGCTTCAGTAGCGTTATTTTGTTGTAAATTACAGTTAATGAGGTTTGTTGTAACACCGGATTCAATTAATAGAGCACCGCCATCAGATGCGCTACCACCGATAAACTGAATGTTGCTAATAGAGACATCGTTTGCAATAACCATCAGCTGATTCGAACCTTGGCCATTAATAATCGGATCTACTCCTGGATCAGTTGTGCGGTCAAAAGTCAGATTTTTGGATATAGTTAGATTAACATTATTAGACCCTGTAAATATCTGTCCTGCGGTAAGCAAAATGGTATCACCATCACCAGCAACATTAAGAGCACTTTGAATAGTAGGATACGGCCCGCCTATTTTAACAGTGTATGTATTAGCATCAAGAAATGATGTTTTACAGAATGCGAGTAAGCTACATATAGATAGGTAAAAACTTATCTGTCTTGTCATTAACTTTCCTTTTTCTAGTGGTTCTCCCATACTGAATAAAGATATATTTTATTAAAGTGACATACAATAATTTAATAATAAGTTAACATTGTTAACCTATTAAAAGCACGGGTTTACCATTGTTTCAATTTTCAGTCAAATCTTTTTATTCTTGAAGTTGTCAAGGGAGGTTGGGCAAGCAACCTCCCTTGTGCATCCCCTGCATAAAAGCACCAAATAGAAAAATCTTAAACAGATTGAATTGCTTTACTTTTGATATTCAGTGCCCAATGCGCCCAAGAATCGTCTACATAGGTCTGAAAGTATCTAAGCTGACAGCAAATCTAGACAGGCCTGAACAGGCTGGTTTAATCTGATTATAGAACCTTGACCATGGCAATTAATCATATATCGTAACAATATGACCTAATAAATCTTAAGGATAAATGTATTATATGAAGATAAGCCAAGCTTTACTCTACTCATTACTATTGCAATCTCTTATTCTCAGCGCCGCAGAACCTGTAACCCCTCCAGAAGAAGCTACACAAGTACTTTGCGCAGATTGCCACAAATTGGTAAAAACAGAACTTAACAATTTTTTCGATGATGCAGCAGTCGAATATTTTACTCAGCCTCTCGAGCATTGTTATCCTCAATTACTCGTTTTTGTAAAAACCGGTACCCAAACATGGCAACTGGCTTTGGTTCGAGAAAAGATATCAGAGAATAAACTTCTTCTTCATCTTTGTGAGAATCATACATCCTCGATTCATGACATGAGTTCTATCAGAACTCTCAAGAAACTTTGGCAATATGCTTGGCAACCCCGTATCCCACGCCAAGCCATACATGATAGTTTCAGACTTTTTATTGAACGCTACAGACGAACACAAGCAAACCCATTCTTACAGGCCCAAGTCATTGATCGTACACATAAAATAATCGTTATCGGCGATCTCCATGGCAGCTCAAAATCGCTCCGAATACTTCTTTCTCGATTATCCGCTCAACAAATTCTCGATGACAATGGTCGGCTACTTCCAAATTATTATCTCGTTTTTACCGGTGACTACACTGATCGGGGCACCCATGGCGATGAAGTCTGGCAGATTCTTATCGATCTTAAACTAACAAACCAGGGACAAGTATGGCTGTTACGTGGCAATCATGAAACCTCGTTCATGGCAAAAAACGGAGAATTTTTCGTCAAATGGCTCAGTTTAACACCAGGACTTAGCCAAACTGAAAAGGAAACATTTTTGAATCTTCTCTTTGCTGCTTTACCACATGCTTTGCTTTTGGGAGTTCGATCAACTCCTCGAGTCATACGTAATCCCACATATCGATTCTTGCTTTTTTGCCATGGGGGCATCGATCAATACGTTTCATTTCATGAAGCAATACGCCAATCTATTACAAGGGATCAATCAACAGATCAGAACAAGCTTGTTTCGTACACCTTTTGGCATGAGGTTAGCGAATTTTCGGGACTATTATGGAGCGATTTTTTTGCTACCAAAGCCCACCAAAATTTTCCATGGACAGAGATCTCTGATCGAGGTGTAGGATTGCAAAAACATAATAGTGCCGCAGCATATCAGTTTGTTGAAGACCAATCAAACCATACATCAGAAAATCCCTATATTGTAGATGCCATAGTACGTGGCCACCAACACATGCCTGGCGGCATCGCACGATTAGCAACCATGTTGACCGACGATTCCGATTGGATAGCGCTGAGACATGATACACCGGAGGCAATAGAACGCGGCTCTGTCTACACATGTACCTCATCACCAGAAGGGCTTGCTCCATTTGGATGTTGTGAAGACAGCTACGCATTAATCGAATGGCAAGAGGCAGAACAACAATGGCAGTTGACTCCGCATATTGAACGGCGAGTTCCCAAACGATTTGCTCAAGTAGCCCCCTATGGCCCACCTGCCCCCCATGCACACCCACGGGCTACCGACCTCAGTCAAAGATTCTAAAAACCAAAAGATACCTTTTTGCCGATTTTTTGGTATAGTTATGCTGATATACTTAAAGGCCCCATAACATGAATAATCGGCGATGAAAAACAGTACCCAAGAATTTGCTGAATTTCTTACTTCTCAATTAAACCCCGAGCAACAGCAAGCTGTTCTCATGCACTCAGGACCGCTTCTGGTCGTTGCTGGCGCAGGATCAGGCAAAACACGCGTCATAACAGCGCGCATAGCCAATCTGATACTCAACCAGGCAGCTGTTCCGTCTACTATCATTGCTCTCACGTTTACCAATAAAGCGGCGCAAGAAATGCGCCATCGCATCACAGGCTTTTTGGGCAAACTTCCAGAAATGCCCTTTATTGGGACCTTTCATTCATATTGCCTGCGCTTTTTAAAAACACATCAAGAATATCTGACGAGCCCATTCTTTTCTATTCTCGACGAGGATGATCAACAGAAAATATTAGCCGGTATCATAAAAAAAAATGGACTTTCAAAGAAAGTTACCGCAAAACAACTTTCGTACCATATATCGCTCATCAAAAATCAGTCACTCAATCCGGAAGAGATGAGTGAGATAAAAAATGATCATTTTATGCATGAAGTCTATCGTGCATATGAGCAGGAAAAACGTGCCAGTAAATGTTATGATTTTGATGATCTTTTACTGGAAACTGCAAAGCTTCTTAAAAAGAATAAAGAGTTGCTCGAAAAAGTGCATGCATCTATAGACCATGTTCTTGTTGATGAGTATCAAGATACTAACGTTGTTCAGAATGAACTGCTCAAACTACTCACGCTCAACCAATCAAATGAACTTGCCGTCAAATCGGTATGTGTAGTCGGCGATGAAGATCAATCGATCTATTCATGGCGCGGCGCAACAGTAACCAACATCTTGAACTTCAAAAAAGAATTTAAAAACACTACAATCATAAAAATCGAACAAAACTATCGTTCAGTGCAGCCGATCTTGGAAGCCGCCAATCAAGTTATTATTCATAATGAGCAGCGCAACCCCAAAAATTTGTGGTCAACGCGCGAAGGAACCGATCGCGTTCTACTCCTTGCCTGCACATCAGAATATCAGGAAGCTGATGCGGTTGTTTCATTTTTAAAAACCAGTACCAGCCATAAAACAGTCAATACCTCTGCTGTACTGTATCGCGCACATTATCAGTCCCGCGCCATTGAAGAAGCGCTCATTAAACGGGGCATTCCCTATACTATCATCGGGGGCATCCAGTTCTATGAGCGTAAAGAAATCAAAGATTTACTCGCCTATTTGCGACTCATTGCAAATCCATTTGATCGGACCGCATTGTTCCGCGTTATCAACTGTCCACAGCGTGGACTGGGCGAAGCATTTGAAGAGCTTTTTTATGATCGTTGGCATGCAGAACCTTTTATGAGTTATGTTGACATCGCGCACACATTATTAAAAGAAGGGATTCTGCCTACAAAAAAAGCTCAGTCTCTCAAATCATTTTTAGCTGTTTTTGAACATCTAGCCCCATCAGATAGGCCCAGCACAGTTCTAGAAGTGATTTTGGCAAAAACGCAGTATCTGGCATACTTAAAAGATAACTTTGATGAGCGTGAAGCTGAGACTAAAATTGAAAACGTGAAAGAATTGATGCAGGCGATACGCCATTTTGAAAGTCTGCAAGCTAGCAGCGTTGGCACCTTTCTTGATGAAGTTGCATTGCTGCAAGAAAAAATCGCAATCGCTAAAAAAGAGGAACAGCGCTCTGTTGTCTTGATGACCCTGCATGCTGCCAAAGGTCTTGAATTTGACAATGTTGCCATTGTAGGCCTTAATGAAGACCTGCTGCCAAGTTCGCGATCAGCAAGCGACCCCGACGGGCTTGAAGAAGAACGGCGCCTTCTGTATGTCGGCATTACACGGGCACGTGAACGGCTCATTTTAAGCTATGCACGTAATCGCCACACCTATGGCCAACTTACCGAACATCTGCCATCACGATTCATTCGTGAAATTCCTTCATCATTATTCACACGTCATGACCTTGGCTATACCCATCAAGAACAGTTAGACCTGATCTTTAGTCAATGGCTTGGCTCAAGAAAAGCACAAACTTCATCAGTCTTGACCTTTGGAGCACCGCGTACAATTACTAAAAAGACCGACGTATCAGAACCACAGACTGAATTATCATGCGCATGGAAAAAGCATCAACCGGTTGCCCATTCTCAATTTGGTGTTGGAATCATACAAGAGATTGAACTCAAGAAGAACGGCAAGCTGTATATTACCGCAAATTTTAAATCTGGAACTAAAAAAATTGAAGCGTCATTTTTAAAACCGGTATGAGCGAAGAAAATACCATGAAGCAAATAATATTCATAAGCGCAATTTGCAGCTTGACCCTTAATGGCATGAGCGACGTAGCACCAGAAAAAATCGCAGAAACCATTGAGCAGACTATACTTCAACCGGCCGATAAAAGCCAACAAGACCAGGTCATTAAATGCATAAAACAGGTTCTAAAGGACGATAGCCTTTCAGCACCGCAGAGCCTATTAGTTAAAGATTCTCTTGTCAAAATTCTTTCAGCAAAAACAGCTGCGGTCTACTTTGGAGATACACTTGGTGATAGAGGTCTATCAGAAGAAATAATTAGGACAGTCTTTTATGATGGAACAACTTGTGTAGAAAAAAATGAATACTTCCCCGGAGGTTCTTTCGAGGTTATTTTCCCAAAACCACCCTCTCCATGGCATGAACTATCATTTGAAGAATTTTTAAGACATTATTGGTCGGTACGATACGCCCAAGATCCACAGCCTCGTTTGACAGACAGCTCTACGAGTCAACAACAATAGTTTAAAGATTGTCTTTTTTTGTTCTAACGCCGTAAGAATTATGATAGACAATTCCGAAACAATATTCTGCCAATCTTTAAATAACTACCGGTAGCGCGTAGAAGATCTGCGCCGCACAGCCTATTCCAGCAAAACAACTTATCATTGCCTACTCAATGCAAGATTGGTATCATACAAGAAATTGAATTAACAATGCGGGGACCGTACCAAGAGAAAGCAAAATTGAACACTGGAGCAAAAAAAGCAACTTTTTAACCCCATATACCCAAGGAAATACAATGGTGAAGCAAATAATATTCATAAGCGCAATCTACAGCTTGACCCTTAATGGCATGAGCGATGACAAGGTACCTGTAACACCAGATACAGTCGCACAAACCATTGAGCAGACTATACTTCAACCTGCCGCTAAAAGCCAATCCGACCAGGTCATAAAGCGCATAAAACAGGTTCTAAAGGACGATAGCCTCTCAGCGCCGCAAAGCCTATTAGTTAAAGATTCTCTTATCAAAATTCTTTCAGCGAAGATATTAGATACACACTATGCAAATATACCTGATGATGCAGGCTTATCTCAAGGACTCATTCGAAAAATTTTTTATGATGGCACTGTTTCTTTAGAAAAAATGGAAAATTTCCCCCCGTTTGACCGATGTTCTCTCACGGTTCTTTCCGAAAAACCCCGCTCTCCATGGCATGAACTATCATTTGAAGAATTTTTAAGGCGTTATTGGTCGGTACGATATCCCCAAGCACAGCCTCGTTTGACAGACAGCACTATAAGTCAACAACAATAGTTTCAAGATTGTCTTTTTTTGTTCTAAGGCCGCAAGAATTGGTGACAATACCATTTCGATACAATATTCTGCCAATCTTTTAATAACTACCGGTAGCGCGTAGTAGACCGGCGTACGGCGCAAGCCGTGGAGCCGTGGCATACTTACGCGCGGGAGAATGATCCAACGGAACGTTGGTGCCCTTTTGGGTCAAGGGTGCTTTTGGGCAAGCAAAAGTACCCTTGTGCTGCCCGCATAGGGCTTCAAAAAAATAAAAAGTTTTGGGAGGATATTACAAAGGAGCTATTCAAGCTCCTGTTGCCAGCTTTCCCCTCAAATAGCGCCACGATTATTTTCAACCAGACAAAACAAAAAACGTGTTTGATTAAAAACCTTTGCAATACTTACATTTTATGCTATAATTATTATGTTATCTTTTAGATTTATTACTTTTTTTAATAATAATTGATTATTTATTACGAATGGAGCCAGTATTATGAAAAATACTCATATACTTTATTTATTAGTTTTTATCTTTACTACACAGCTGACGGTTAAGGCAATGGAAACTGATACTGAAGATTATCGCCGCAAAGAAAAGATCCCATCATTGGCTTACATCGCCGCAAAAAGCATTTCTGATAGGATTCATCATATAATAAAAGCAGGTTTATCACAGAATTATCCTGTAAAAAACATTATAGAGACTGTAAACGCCATGATCTCAACCTTGACAGAACCCACCAAAGATATGATTCGCACAAATTTACTCTGTAAATACGCTAATAGAGTCTTTAGAAGATTCGGCAACGGCAAAGTGCAATATTTTGACGGACGCCAGATATCAGCATCTGACAGATTGTCTCCTAGTGACCCAAGCAAAGTTGATTCATATGGATATTGGTCCTTTTGGTCCAGCCTTGATCTTAATCAACTCATTGAGCAATATAGCAACGTTCGTCATGCGAAAAAACAGCTAGAACAGCATCCATATTGTCCCATAACAGTTGATGACATTCCAGCTCTTGGCATGGAAATGGAGCCAGCATTTGTTGACGAGGAAGATTTTGTTCTTGATCTTCCATCATCAAAATGAGATTATAAACCTATTGCCCTGGCAGCAAATTTGAACTTGAGCGAGTTTCATCTTCTGGGGCTTTAGGTTGTACAGCTTGCCGTAAGTTCTCGGTCTCTAGCCGTTGCGACTCAAAAGCTGATTGTTCTTGGAAGTCGCCTTCCTCAAAACCACGCCCTTTATACCAAGGCTCTTGATTTTTTGGTCCATACGGCAAAGCAGGCTTTGCATAGCGATTTTTATTAGGATTGCGCTTTGACTGTGGGAACGTGTTTGTTTGGCAATAGATAGTACTTTCGGCAAGTATCAGCAACAATACCACATAACCAACACCACATAATTTATTCATGAGATGATATGACCTCATGGCAAATCATATTGAATATTCAAGGGGTGATGCAGGAAGAAAGTAGGGATCACGTTTTTTGATTACTAATGGAGCTGCTAGAGCTTTTCCTTTATACCCCAACTGCTTTTCGTCCTTCATCATGGATTCTATATCAGCTTTTTCATCAAGTTTTATATCGACTCCCACGACTTTACCGTTAGGAAGTTTGACGCCCTCTCCTGGTGTGACAAAGTATCCTTTTTTCGTTCGCACTAATAGGTATTCTTTGCCCTGAATAGAAGGGTTAGTATCCAAATAAGGACCATGCCAGCGCTCAGGATGTTTTAAATTGAGCGGCCCAACTTGTGACCCTGCAAACGATTTTACATTGAGAAAATTAATAGAGTTCTTTTGACTTTCAAAACGTATGATTTTACAGTCTTTTTCAATAGTTTTAAGCACCTCTGCCAGTCGTGTTACATCGCGATCTATAATATCGACTTCATATTCTCTGGAACTTACAAAGGTATTAAAAATCGCAATGATTATAAAAATACAGAACAAGGTAACCGCGAGAACAGGGATCAACGAGCCCCGAATCAGGCCACTATTATGCGGAATCTGAAAATCATGCCTCATACATCCTCCTTAAGGTTTAATCTCTCTTAGAGCCAATATATACAAACTCAACAAATTAACGAAAGAGTTTATCTATAATCGAGACACATTGCAGCTCGAACCTCTTTCATCGTTTGTTCTGCAACCTCTCGAGTTCTATCGGTTCCTTCAAATAGAATCTTCATAACAGCCGCTGGATCCTTGGCATAATCTGCTCTACGGTTGCGCATCGGTTCCAGTAGGTTGTTAAGCACCTCTATTAATCGTTTTTTTACAACAACATCTCCAAGCCCGCCCCGCTGGTAATGTTCTTTCATCTCTTGCACCTGATCTTTATCAGCATCAAATGCGTCCAAATAGGTAAATACTACGTTGCCTTCAATCTTGCCTGGATCACTAGCACGAAGATGGTCAGGATCGGTATACATGCTCATGACCTTTTTGACAACTACATCAGCTGGATCTGACAAGAATAGAGCATTGCCTAAAGATTTGCTCATCTTGGCTTTACCATCAATACCAGTCAATCGAGAAACTGGTGATATCATCGCCTCAGCCTCTTTGAGCACAGAACAATTATAGATACGATTAAAAGTACGAACAATTTCATTGGCTTGTTCAATTAATGGCAATTGATCATCACCTACAGGCACAAGCGTTCCCTTAACAACGGTAATGTCAGCGGCTTGGTGTACAGGATAAATCAAGAATCCTGCAGGAACATTTTCGCCAAATCCTCTTTGTTTGATCTCGGTCTTGACTGTCGGATTACGTTTTAGCCTGCTTACAGTGACCAAATTCAGGTAAATAATTGCAAGTTCAGCAATCTGGGGAATCATCGATTGAATAAAAATTGTAGATTTCTGAGGATCAATCCCCACAGCAAGATAATCAAGCGCAACTTGCAAAATGTTGTCGCGCACTTTCTGCGGGTTATCATAATTGTCGGTCAATGCCTGCATATCGGCAATCAAAACATATTGTTTGTACATATCTTGTAATTTAACCCTGTTGGCCAATGAACCAATGTAATGACCAATATGGAGAGGCCCTGTCGGACGATCTCCTGTCAATATAATTTTTTTGTTCGCCATATTGTATCCTCATTCTATTAACACCATGTTTATACAAACGGTATTATACTATGATTGGCCAGTCCTATCTACCAAATAAGATTTACATCAAACGTCTGTACAAAAACAAAAACTTATTCTAGGGTAATGAGGACATTTTTAAAAGGAGTTTACTATGACCTGGCTACAGAATCCGATTGTTTCCTATATGTACATCTGGGGCTGGCGAGACTGCATAGAAGCACTGTTTATAATAACAATATTGTACAAAATAACCGTGTGGCTCAACAAAGATCGAACTCGCAACCTTGTATGGTACCTGTATGGCTATTGTATGCTCATGCTCGTCTGTTATTACCTATCGTTGCCGCTCATTTTTACATGGCTCATGGCCGCAACACCTGTAGCTGCCGTGGTATTGGTACTCATGCACCAAGAGATGCTTCAAAAACGTTTTGCTACTCCAACAAAAATTATTCCTGCTCAAATGGCTACGTCTTGGCTTGATGAACTTCTGCAAGCCAGTCTTATTGCCATGAATAGTAAAAAGCAGGTGCTCTGCATACTCGAATATCAAGACATGCTCAACAACCTGATAGTAACAGCCTATCCCATGAGTACTCCTTGCCGAAAATCTGTTCTTTTGATGCTGACCGAGAGCAGCTTATTCGATCAACATGCTATGGTCTGGATCTCAACTGATGGACTATTAAAAGGAATGAACTGCACTTGGGCCCTGTCTGACGAGCATGTAGATAAAGATAATTGGGCTACTGCTTTAAAAATATGCACAAAAACTGACGCTCTTGCATTTAAAGGAAATCCTGAACGCAACAGCTTTGATGTAGTTCTGCGTGGCAACATAATCGAAAATCTTTCAAGTTCACACTGTCGAACTGTGCTGTTGCAGTACATCAGCAAATCTAAAGTTACCGATAAAAATTTAGCTTGTCAGACGACTATCAAGGAGAAGCTCCATGAAAGCCATCACTCTTAAAGTCCTGGCTCTTATTTTTGGTACCAGCCTCTGGTATATTTTTAGCCAATCAAATCATGATACAATGAGTGTAGATGTGCCAATCTGCTTTTATGATACTGACAAAAATATTCAACTAGAGGCACCTGAAACAATACACGTTACCTTGAGTGGCAAACGTTCTGACCTTGCAGCCCTTGAGCTAGAACATCTAGCGATACACCTGGATGCCAGCAAACTCAACGCAAAATCGTCAAGACTAACAATAGAAGCTCAGCATTTATTTTTACCTGCAACAATAAAGTTGGTACACTATAGTCCTGCCCCGGTACCAGTTCATGTAACGTTACAGGGAAATCAATTATAGGCAATGAGGAGTTATTTAATGTTTCAGCATCTATTTGGCACAGATGGGATTCGAACATTAATGGGTCAAGCGCCATTAACCATTGAACAGTTGCCAAAGCTAGGATACGCGATCGCTCGATGGGCAGAAGAAAAAAATCATGACAACCCTTCTATACTATTAGCCCACGATACTCGTTCATCTTGTCATTTTATCAAAGCAGCACTCAAAAGCGGGTTATTGCTCCACAAAAGCAAAATCTTTGATGCACTCGCACTGCCGACACCAACAGCATGTCTTTTGACACGCATGAACAAATCATTCAATTGTGGCATCATTATCACCGCTTCACATAATCCTAGTGAATACAATGGAATCAAGATTATAGATGCCAATGGCAGCAAAATTAGCCCTGCCGATGAAGAACGAATACATGATCTTTTTAATAAAACAAAATTAGATTCAATCGATCATGCTCATCTTGGAAATGATTTTCGGGCACTTAATGCCGGGGAGCCCTATATTCATGCGCTGGCATCTCATTTTGATAAAACTTTCTTAAAAGGCAAAACCATTGTTTTAGATTGCGCTAATGGCTCAACATCATCCCTATCTCCTCATATTTTCCGCATGTTTGGGGCTAATGTTATAGCAATCAATGCTAAGCCTAATGGAACTAATATTAACGCCAACTGTGGATCACTTTTTCCAAAAAGTCTGCAAGATGCGGTCATAGCACACAAAGCTGATGCAGGATTTGCCTTTGACGGGGACGGCGACCGCGTCATCGCTGTCAATAATAAAGGACAGGTCAAAGATGGCGATGATCTGCTTGCCATACTCATGGACAATCCAAAATACAAAAATACTCCAGCTATCGTTGGCACAACATTTAGCAATGAAGGCTTCGCCTCACATCTGACAAGTAACGGGAAAAAACTGATTCGCGCCGATGTCGGCGACAAACATGTCATGGAAGAACTTAAACTTCATAAGTTGCCACTTGGTGGCGAAGCTTCAGGACATATCATCATTAAGGACTATTTAGATAGTGCCGACGGAATATTTACGTCACTGAGCTTGCTTGATACAATAACCAAAAACTCAAATTGGCAGATGACGAGTTTTATTCATTATCCCCAAGTTCTCATTAATATCCCGGTGAATCAAAAAAAAGAGCTTACCAGTACACCGGTCAATGATATACTGACCAAAAACCATGGGCAGTTCCCTCAAGCACGATTTGTTGTTCGGTATTCAGGAACAGAACCAGTTCTACGAATTCTGGTTGAAGCACCTGATAAGAACCAAGCTGAATTACTCGGCACTAAACTTGCAAATCAACTGCGCGAAGCAATTGACACTATTTAAGGAATATGAGCTATGAAAGAAACGATACACCTCATTGTCTCCCGTATTAGCAAATTTTTTTGGTCATTATTTGTAAATGGACTCATCACTGTTTTACCATTACTACTCACCGTCGCCATATTCAATATGCTCTTTAAATTTGTTAAAGGACTATTGCAACCGATAAAAACCCTGCTGACAAGCAGCGCCCAATTTATCCCTTCTTGGTTGCAATGGATTCCACACGTTGAAGTCATCGTTGCGATCATACTCATATTATTACTTGGTACCGTTCTTAACATATTTGTTTTCAAATCAATACTTACATCACTGGAAAACTGGTTCGGGAAAATCCCACTCGTTAGCCCGATCTATTCCGGCATGAAACAACTGGTCAAAGCATTTGGTCATCAGGACAAAAATGGCTTTCAGCAAGTGGTACTTGTACAATTTCCACATGAGGGAATTCATACTATTGGTTTTGTGACAGGCGAAATTACGCCAAGCTTAGCGCCGAGGCCCGACATTATCTACATGAGTGTCTACGTACCGACAACGCCTAACCCAACCGGCGGCTTTTATCTGATGGTAGCAAAAGATGATCTGATACCTCTTGAAATTAGTCGCCAAGAAGCGATGACAATCATTATGTCAGTAGGCATGATCCAACCGCAGAAACAGACTCCCTTAAGTTTTGATAACCAGAAAATTGTTTAGTTTGCCAAAAAAAGATCTGGTAGCAACTCTTTTGCATATTTTAGAATTAGAGACGTTCTCCTGTTCCCGGATGTATCAGATGATAATCCTCATACTTCCCGGTAAAATCTGGTTTAAAGTAATACTTCTCTGGCTGTTCAAAATATTTTTCCAAGTATGATTCTTTGTCGTCTCCATTGCCTTGAGCAAAATAGATCAGGCTCGTTACTTTTTGATTAAATCTTGGGGCTCTATTAAGGCCTTCTTTGGCATGATACCTTTCATATAACATGTTGAGCGCTTTTTGAGCATCACCCTTGCCGGTTGATATATATAAAACTATTTTAGGCCATTGTTTTTCTATAGCCATTGCACGTGCATGGGGGGCAGATTCAAGAATTGGCAAACACTTTACCTTGTAAATGAGATTCGCGAATTCTTTATTTCTATAGGCAAATTCAGCCAAATCAATCAGAAGAGATATAAAATCTTTATCTTGAGGCATAAGATGAATTTTATACAGTAATACTACATTTGGTAGATATTTATCTATAGTTTCGAAGGGCATTACGCATTCGTCCAGATTAACGAATTTCTTAGGTGCTAGCCATAATTCTTGATTATGCATTTTCTCTAACCATATGTTTTTATATGATTGTGGGGCATTTGGATCTACCCGCGTTGTTGTAATATCCTGTGCACGTAATTCAGTATCTATTTGTTGTGCGAAACTGGACATTTCTTGCAAGGCCAACTCCTCTGCTGTTAAAGGTTTTTTCACAGGAGGCGCTGTAACTTTAATTAAGGCTGATAAAGCATCTGTTTTTCCCCATATACGCATTGTCATATCAGCCGAAGCAGTTACAATGAGACTTCCATTGGGACTGAAGTTGGCATCATGGACTGGGCCTGTATGTCCTTCAAGCACATGCTGTACTTTTCCAGTCTCGACGTCCCATATGCGGGCTGTCTTATCGTCTGAAGCCGTTACAATAAATCTTCCGTCGGGACTGAAGTTGGCTACATGGACTGGACCTGTATGCCCTTCAAGTGCATGTAATTCTTTCCCGGTCTCTAAGTCCCAGATACGTGCCGTCATATCATCCGAAGCAGTTACAATAAAACGTGCTCCCGGATTGAAGTTGACTGAATTGACGCGACCTCTATGTCCCCCAAGATGTTTTTTTTCAAGAGTTTCTGCATTCCATATATATACGGAACCGTCATCGGCTGCCGTTACAATGAGACGGCCATCAGGACTGAATTTTGCTACATTGACTGGAGCAACATGTTGTAGCACATGTAAAGCTTGGCCTGTTTTTACATCCCATATACGTGCTGTCTTATCCTGTGAAGCTGTTACTATGCGATTGCCATCCGGGCTGAAATGTGCCGACTTGACTTTAGCTTGCCCGGAAAGAAACCACCCTCCTCCAGCAGGCTTACTTGCAGTTGCATCTCTAAGCGAATGCAATTGCCTACAGGTTTGTGCATCAATTATACGTGCCGAACCGTCATCTGAAGCAGTACAAACGAGGCTCCCATTAGGGCTGAACGTGGCTGAATTGATGTTCATGTTATGGAAAGCAAAAAAACATATTCTTTTGGGCGTTTCTATTTCCCATACCTCAGCAACTCCCCCGGCAACTACACAGCGACTTTTATCAGGGCTAAAATTGATTGACCTGACGGCACCATCGAGATTTGTAAGACGACTTAATTTGCCAGATTCTACATTCAATATGTTTACATCCATTGAACCAGCTACGACCAGGCGTCCATCAGGACTCCATTTGGCCAACCTGAATGGACTTTCACCCTTGAACATTACACTTTGAAATCCCTCCTTGGCAGCAGGTAAAAGAGAGCTAGTAGCAGTTGCAAGCACAAGTAAGCAGAAAAACCTTTGAGAAAAAAGAGATTTTGACATGATCGTACTCCTTTCGAGTAACTGTTAAAAAATAGATCAATCCATTATCCTTGCTATCATCCTTGCATATTTTAATACAATTTGTCAATATATTAAAGATTGTTCCAATGGCACCAGCGCTAATAAGACTTTATTTTAAGGCAAAATCACTTATACATTCAGAACAATTATTGTGATAGCCCTATCTGCAACGATTGGTGGAGCGCCTGATTTTATTGGCATAGAACGCATTGGATGGGGAAAAAAGGGCCCTTTGCGCTTTTTCTGCTTAACGCAGATTGACACAAAGGGCCAGCAAATTCATGCATGAGTTATTTTGGAAAACCAGATTAACTCAAAGTTATCGGACCTGTAAGCATCTCTTCTGAGCTTCTTACACTGTATTTCTATCTTCATGCCCCGCAGTTGCTTCTCTTAAAGCTTCGTCTGTCGGAATATCGGTAATTTTTTTGTTTTCTTCAAATTTAAGCCGTGTCATTTGAGGGATACATACTGGTTTTGTGTTTTCAGGTTATAATATGATGCCAATAGGATCCTGCTTTTTTTCGGGTCGGGTTGCAGAGTTTTCTTCGGACACCCTTGCCTTTGCCAATATGTTCCCTACTTTGGAAGTCATAGTCTGACTTTCACAGACTAACTTACAATCATGCAGTCACACTCCAGATTAGCTGGATGCTATGAGGTCGGATGAACTTTATTGCATAGTTGCCCTGCATAATGGACAGACATTATTGCCCCTATTAAGCATGCCTGCTTTACACGTTGCGCAAATTCTATGACCACATGATCCGCATTGTACAAGTGTTACATCATGCTCAAAACAGATGGGGCACTCTGGAATTTCGACTTGCGGTTGCTGGACCTGTTGTTGTTGAGGTGCGGCTGGCACAGCTGCTTTGGGCTCAACGCTTGCAAGCGGGGCTGGTGCAGGCGCAGGAACCGGCTCTGATGTGCGTAGCAATTCTGATTGCGTCATGCGTGCTAGATTGAGCCAGAGATCTTGGTTTTGTATATCTTGGCGAGCTTGGCTTGTTATCGCATCAGAAAGTCTTTTGAAATATTCAATACCGTATTGCGTCTTTACCTGCATAGCAAGTTTGATCGCTTGGCCAAATTCCCTTTTCTGCAAAGCTTGTGAAATAGTACGCATGAAATCTTCACAGGGATCAATGGGTTGAGCAGTCTGTCTTACCGTAGCCTCAGAGGCGTCTTTGTCTTTCTTCAGCGGTGATGCAGGCATTTCTGCAGGTTGTTGCCAAATTCGTATTGTTTCATCACTAGACCCGGATGCGAGCAGTCTGCCATCATGCGAAAATGCTACTGATTTTACCGGGCTAGTATGACCTGAAAGACACTGAATTTCCCTCAGGCTGCTCATATCAAAAAGCCTTATGGTATGATCACTTAATCCGGCGGCCAGTAGTTGAGCGTCTGGCGAAAATGCTAAAGACTCTATAACGCAATAATTATATCTTGGGAATTCATGAATAATATCTTCCGTTTCTGGGTTAAGTAGCATAATATTTCCCTGCTCGCTTACAACAGCTAATATTCGATTATCAGGCGAAAATGCTAAAGGCCCTTGATACATCCGTAAATTAAACATGTCGTACGGAATACTTTTCTCAGTCCGTGTTTCTAGATCCCATGTTGTCAGCCCGGCAGCACCACTACATCTGCAAGTCAGATACCTTCCATTTGGTGAAAATTGTAGATTTGTGTAGCCTCTGAGATTTGATGTCAGATGAAATAGTTCTACGCCAGTTGATACTTCGCATACTTTCACGCGAGGATCATCAAAATATGCAAAAGCACAACGTTTACCATCGGGAGACATTGCTACTGTAGCAACAAAACGTGTACCATTTCCACAGCTTAGACTTTTTTGTAGACTGCGTCCAGAGCGTGGATTCCATAATATCAAACTGTCTGCTGCAACAGCAACCAGTGGCTCAACTGGAGAAAATGCTATTTGGGTAACGAGTTCTCCACAGGTGTGCCTCGATATTTCGGTGCCGTCATACACATTCCAAAGCCGTACAGTTTTGTCTTCAGATCCCGAAGCTAGCTCTCCGGTAGGAGAAAAAGCTACAGAGTAGACATTATAAGTACCCCCTTCTATAACCCTCATTAATGACCAATTTCCTGTTGGTCTGGCAACAGCTGAAATATTTCTTGTAGGTATTGCTGGTGCAGGAGTTGGCGAGGGCGCAAGTTTAGGAGCGGGTGTAGGAGTTGGGGCTTCATGGCCAAATACTGCCTGCCTTGCTTGTGGTAATTCTTGAAAGAGTCTTTGCCCCAGCTGCTTCCAAATAGCTCGATTAGCTATATTGTCTTGGGCAGCGCGCATAAGAATACCTGCCAATTCTTCACGTTCCTCTGTTGTGATTTGGCTGGCAATGTCATAAGCCAGTTCGCTATCGCGGTTTTGTAAGGCTTCAAAAACGACCTTATAAACCGGTCTTGTTGCTAATCTATCAATATCAGGCTCAGCAGGTTCTGCTGCGCGTATCGATGATACTGTTATAATAGCCATGCCAACGATGTATAGCACCCAGTTTTTATACATAGATAAGTACATAGTAATCCTTCGGATAAAAATTTAAAATAAAATTACAAATACAACATAACAATGTAAT